>Ga0163153_10006614_pt1 | contig 12950 bp, 9 predicted proteins | sample OliLakLV19MP6IB1_FD_148629 | JGI IMG/M metagenome (GOLD analysis project Ga0163153, IMG submission 148629) | Freshwater microbial mat bacterial communities from Lake Vanda, McMurdo Dry Valleys, Antarctica - Oligotrophic Lake LV.19.MP6.IB-1 | ecosystem: Environmental > Aquatic > Freshwater > Lake... | reverse complement strand
GCATTTAGCCATCGACTCGGGCTGGGATTCGCAGTTCAACCTGGCACCACTGCAGGGCGACGAAATTGTCAGCCAGTCAAACGGTATTGAAATCGCCATGGACATAGCCACGGCGCAACGGGCCAAAGGTGCCGTTATCGATTGGGTCAAAGTGATGACCGGCGAAGGCCTGTCAGTCAGCTTGCCAGGTGCGCCTCCTCCGGTAAAAGACCTGAGTGTGACTGAGTTGGCGGAAAAACTGGCTGCAGGCAGCATTACCCTGATTGATGTGCGTGATGCTGACGATCGGGCCAAGGCCAGTATAGCTGCGGCGCTGCCACTGGACGATGATTCCATGCAGACCTTGAACAAGCTGCCGCATGACACCGAGCTGGCCTTTATCTGCCATCACGGCAATTCCAGCCGGGGAGCTGCAGAGCATTTCCGCAAGCAGGGCTTTACCTGCGTCTACAACGTAAAGGGTGGCATGGAAGCCTGGTCGCAGGAAGTGGACAGCAGCGTTCCGCGGTACTGAGCAAAACCTGATACGCACATAAAAAACGGGCCCCGCATGCACAACACGGGGCCCGTTTCTTATTCAGGATGAATACAGGCGGTCAGGAACCGTCTGTCATATCCTTGGCGGCATCGTCGGTCTCATCTTCGGCGTCATCCATGCCGTCTGAAACCGCATCAGCGGCATCATCGTAGGCGTCTGACACAGCATCCGCAGTATCATCGTATGCATTCGATATGGAATCGGCTGCATCGTCAGCCATGTCGCCTGCAGAGTCCATTCCATCAGACATGGCGTCAGCGGTATCGTCGTAGGCATCTTCTATTGCATCGCCAGCTTCGTTTGCCATGTCACCAGCAGAATCCATTGCTTCTGCAGTGGCTTCGGAAACATCATCCGCTGCTTCTGGCATGGTTGCTGGAGCTTCGTCTTTGCCGCAAGCTGAAAGCATTACGGCCAGGCAAAGCAGCAAGATTACGCTCAAAATTCTCTGTTTCATAAAATCCCTCCGTTCGATTCGGAACATTAGCAGGGCTGCAGCACTTTTCACCAGTACCTGAGCCCCTTGTTGTCACCGGCAACTGTCCAGAACAAATAAGCATCATGTTGCAGCCGCTGCCAAAAGGTGCCAGTCAAGAATAGCCTAAATACGCAAACCTTACACCTTGAAAGAATCCGGGCGCTTACTTTTCATCAGACTAAAGGATGTCAGGTAGAAAACTCCGCAACCGCAGGCGCGTGATCTGAGGGGCGTTCCTGTCGCCGCGGTTCAATGTCGATATAGCTGGCTTTGCAGTTCTCTGCCAGCGCGCTGGAAGCCAAAACCAGGTCGATGCGCAAGCCCATTTTGCGCCGGAAAGCGTTCATGCGGTAATCCCACCAGCTATAAATGCGCTCCTGCTGCTCGAACAGGCGGAAGGTATCCACCAGGCCCTGGACATAGATTTCCTGCAATGCCTGCCGCTCCGGCTCGCTGCACAGTATTTTGCCGCGCCAGGCATCGGGGTCGTGTACATCGCGGTCATCGGGGGCAATATTGAAGTCGCCGAGCACGACGACATGCTCATGCTGCTGCATTTCCTGCGCCAGCCAGGCAGTGACTTTCCGTAACCACTCCAGCTTGTAGTCAAACTTGTCCGAACCCACTTCGCTGCCATTGACCACATACAGGTCGATGATGCGTACATGCCCCAGCGCGACGGGCACGGTGACAGCCAGAATGCGGCGTTGCGGATCATCCAGACCAGGAATATCAGTGACCACATCAAAACCCGGTTCGCGGCTGAGTACCGCCACACCGTTATAGGTGGGTTGCCCGGAAAAAACCGCGTGATAGCCGGCAGCCTGAAGTTCAGCGATGGGAAACTTGTCATCGGTCTGTTTGGTTTCCTGCAAGGCCAGAATGTCGGGCTGTGCTGCCGCAGTCCAGGCCAGCACTTGCGGCAAGCGCACGTTCAGCGAATTAACGTTCCAGGAGGCAATTTTCAACATGAACAGTTTCCATCGTTCCGAAAGGGCAGCCTTACTCCAGGCCGTAACTGCGCAGCAAGGGTCCTTCTTGCGGTGGCCGACCACAAAAAGCTACAAAGGAATCCATGGAGGGGCGCGATGCTCCAACCGAGAGGATTTCCCGGCGCAGAGCTGCGCCTGCTTCGGCTGAATACGGACCAAATTCGAGTATCCGTTCCCAGGCGTTGGCTGCCAGTTGTTCGGCCCATAAGTAGCTGTAATAGCCCGCCGCATAACCGCCACCAAAGACGTGGCTGAAACTATTGAAGAAACGATTCCACTCAGGCACCTCAAGCAAACCGTATTGTTGACGCACTTCCTCTATCAGCTCCAGTGGAGACCGCGGATGTTCGGGGTTGTATTCCAGGTGCAGGCGAAAATCGTCGAGGGCGAATTCCAGTTGGCGCATCAGTTGTGTGGCTTTCTGGAATTTGCGCGAACGTAACAGGCGTTCTTTCAGATCAGCCGGCAGGGCTTGGCCACTGCTATAGTGGCGCGCAAAACCATCCAGAAAATTTTCTTCCCAACACCAGTTCTCAAGTAACTGACTGGGTAGTTCAACTGCGTCCCATTCGACGTTGTTCAAACCATTGATTTGCGGCCAATCCACTTCAGTCAGCATGTGGTGCAAGCAATGCCCAAACTCGTGAAACAGGGTCTCCACATCGTGATGCGTCAGCAAGCTGGGATGATCTTCCTGCGGCGGCGGAAAGTTGCAGTTCAGAAAGGCGATGGGCAATTGCACTCCGGCGGGACCGGTCCGGCGGGACCGGAAAGTATCCATCCACGCACCACCGCGCTTGACCTTGCGGGTAAACAGGTCCACGTACATGCCTGCAATCCGCTGCCCGGACGCATCATTCAGCCAGTAAAAGCGCACTGCGGGATCCCAGGTCTCTACCGTTTCATCAATTTCAAGTGTTATACCGAACACCTGTCGGGCGGTATGACACAAGGAATTGAACATGGCGTCCAAAGGAAAATAGGGTTTCAGTATTTCGTCTGAAAGCTGCAGTTCGGCCATGCGATAGCGCTCGGACCAAAACGCCAGATCCCAGGGCTGTATGGGTTCAGTTGCACCATTGGCCAGGGCGAATGCCTGCAATTGCGCAAACTGTTTGCGGGCGGGTGGCAAAGCGCGCTGCGCCAGATGCTCCAGGAAATCCATAACCAACTTCGGTGATCCCGCCATGCGGGTTACCAATGCGTATTCGGCGTAGTTGGCGAACCCCAACAACAGTGCCAATTGGTGCCGCAAGGACAGCTTCTCATCGATGATGGAAGTGTTGTCCCACTGCCCGGCCTGCGGCCCCTGATCGGAAGCGCGGGTCACAAAGGCTTTATAAACTTCGTGGCGCAAGTCACGATCTTCGGCATAGGTAATGATTGCTGCGTAGGACGGATAACTGAGGTCGATCAGCCAGCCTTCCTGGTCATGCGCTGCAGCATTTCCCGCCAGCAAACGCAACTCACTCTCGGGCAAACCAGCCAGGGCTGAACGCTGTTCGATGTGCAGGTTCCAGGCCTGGGTCGCGTCCAGCAGGTTTTCCTGGAACTGGGCGCCCAGTTTACTCATGCGCAGCATTATTTCTGCGTAACGCTTACGATCGTCAGCGTTTAAATCAACGCCCGCGAGGTGGAAATCCCTCAGCTCCACTTCAACAATCCGTTGTTGCCCCGGCAGCAAGCGATCAAACTCGGGTGAATTCCTCAGCTCAGCAAAAATCCGGTAAATAGCCGGGTTCTGCGAACGCCAGGTCTGATGCTCCGTCAGCAGCTCCAGGCACTGCTTATAGGCTTCCCGCAACTCTTCGTGATCAGCAACCGCTTGCAGATGGGAGATCGGCGACCAAGCTTTACTGATGGCATCCGACAATTCTTCCTCTCGTTCGACAAACTCCCAGGCTCTGGCGTTGTGGCTGGCCGCATCCTGTTTGGCGTGGTCTTCCAGCCAGGCTTCCACACCGTCACGATGCCTTTGGATTAATTGCTGAATAATCCATCGAGCATCGGCTGGATCTATGGCGGAAAATTGTGGCAGTCCAGTAACGGGTGAAAACCAGTTCGACTGCCAAGTGTCGAAATTGACGGGGCTATCCATGGGGAGAATGCTACTAACTGCCGGGTAATCAATTGGTCGCGAATGTTAGCACACAATACTGTTTGCCGTTTTGCAGCCCGTTAGTCAAGCCCGTTAGTCAAGCCCCTGATTTTGTATGATTCTTTTGCTGTGCTCAGCATTCAGAATCACAAACCAAGCTGCGCCCGCGGCGGACAGAAACAGCGGGAATAACAATGCATGTGGCGCCATGACGGGCAAAAAATGGGACAGGAACTGGTAAAAGCCAATGCCTAAAAGTGGCATGAAAATTCCACGTAAGCCTGTCAACGAAACATGTACCGCCATGTACTGGGCGGCGTTGGCATCGTTGGTAAAATCGTTGTGCCCCAAATTCCAGCCCAAGTGACCACCGGCATTGGCGCCCCCCAGCAACATGGCAGCCGGCCACAACAGCCAGGCCGTGCCGGTACCCAGGGCCAGCGCAAAAAACACGTAGCTCAGCACGTAGTACCAGCTGTGTAGCGCGCGATAGGCAAAGATATGCTTGCGATCCAACAAGCGCGCCCAGCGCGGGACAGCAAAACACATGATCACCAGTGGTAAAGATGAAGTAACCATCACCTGGTGCCATTGGCTGAGGTGAAATTGCTCATTCAGCATCACCACCAACATGGGAATAACCATCAGGTTGGCACCACCAAATACCATCATGCACCACATGTAATTGCGGAAGTCCCGGTCACCACGCAATACCTCTCCAAAAACGGCCAGGCTGATATGCCGGCGGCCCTCCACCTTTGCCGCCCGCTCTTTGGCCAGCAATTGCTGGTGCCGGCGAATGCGGGCCTTGCCGTATATCCTCGCAGCAAACAAGGAGCATATCCCGGCCAAGACAAAACAGGGTCGATAGAAATCATCTTGCCAGTCGAGCAGGAAACCCACCAGGGCAGCGACCGCAGCGACCAGCAAGGAAGACAAACGAACCAGCTTGGCGGTGATCTGCGCGCGCCAGTCGCGCGGATAGTTTGCCCGCCAAACCGAGGCTCTCAGCGTAAGTATTCCCGACCAGGCTGTCCGTGCAACAACAGTTAGCAGGCAGAACAGGAACAAGCCTGTGGCGTTGGCGGGCGGCAGCGCCATCAACAGGGTGGCAATACCCATGACTTGCATCAGCCGACTCATGATGCGCAACTTGTCGCGACCACTGGACCACGAGCTGTAAAGGAAGCTGGCCAGGTTGGTGAATGAAGGCGCACCGGCGACGATGGCCACTGCCAGGTTTACTGCAGCCGGTGAGGCCACATCAGCAAACTGGTTTTTGACAATAACACCCAACAGCCCGCCTTCCAGTGCGCCCAGGGTAATAGAAGTCAGCGACCAGTTGGTCAACTCCCGCGGCACCAGTGCTGCAGCCATTTTTGGAATATGTTTCTTCACAGAATATTCTGGCAAGTAAAACGGTTTATTGGACCTGAGCCTGAACTTGAACAAGAGATTTCATAACAGGCACTTTAGCCCAGGGAGCCTTCGATTGGCTATTCGAACAGCGGGTTTCGGCTACAATGCCCGCAGCATCTCTGTTTAAGCCTGTTTCACAACGCCAAGGATCAGCCATGATATCGGTCTGCTTGAGTCAAAAATACCGGGTTGGATCAGCTTCACCCACTATTCGCAGCAGCCATCAAGCAAGGGCTATCCGTGTGATAGTTGCCGCTGCGATACTGCTTTTCAGCCTTCCGGGCTGCCTTCCCCCCGGCAAACTTGAGAAAAGCCGTTCAGAAGCTTTTCGCCAGTATGAAACCATTGTGCGCTGGAGCCAGTGGGACGCCGCAGCCGATTTCATATCTCCAGAATACCTGGCCGAACAGCCCATTTCCCGGCTGCAAATGGACCGCCTGCGCCTGTTCCGTGTAACTCAGTACACCATACGTTCAGTTAACGTGCTGGAAGAAGGCATGGCTGCTACTCAAACCGTTGAAATCAAGCTGTTCAACACCAACCAGGGGTTGGAACGCAGCATCATCGATGAGCAGATGTGGCGCTACGAAGAGAATAGCCAACGCTGGCGGTTGCACAGCCCATTGCCGGATCCTACTCAGGGGCGTTAAGTAAACGTCATGCCGGGCTTGACATTTCCTACCGTCATGCCGGGCTTGACCCGGTATCCAACACCGCTTGGCAGTGGATCCCGGATCAAGTCCGGGATGACGAAGTAAAAGCGCAGTGCGAAATGACGAATAAATCCTCCTTACAAAACGTAGAAATAAATACAGATGAAATGACACAGGCTGCCCAACACCACACAGACGTGGAAAATGGCGTGCCCCATGGGTATGCGTTCGATGCTGTACATCACAGCACCCAGGGTATAAATAATCCCTCCCGCTGCCAGCCACATCATCGCCTGTGTGGACAGCACAGCAATGAAGTCGCGGACAAAAAGCAGCACCATCCAGCCCATGGCAACGTACATCAGGGTAGAAAGGCGGTCAAAGCGCCCGGTGTAAAACAGCTTCAGAACAATGCCTGTCACGGCCACGCCCCAGGAGGCTATGAACAGGATTTTGCCCACTGTGGGTGGCAGGGCGATAAGCGCAAAAGGCGTGTAGGTTCCGGCAATCAACGCATAAATGCAGGCGTGATCAAAAACCCGCCTTCTGATGCGGATACTAGGCTCGGTTGCGCTGTGGTAAAGCGCTGATACGGCATACAGGCAAACCATCGACAGGCCGAATATGCCCACCGCAAATAATTCTACGCCGGAGCCGTTCTGCGCAGCCCGATACATCAGGGCTACCAGACCAACAAGGCTCAATATCAGCCCAAATACATGCGAGTAGATATTGATCTTCTCTTCCAGCGGCGGATAAGTTTTGATCATTGGATGAGTGCTGCTGGGCAATGGAATACTCGTTCAATTCGAATTAACCGTTGTTGTACATCTGGATGCACAGGCGCGCCTGAACAGGCAGTATAGACCAAGCCAGCCACAGGTCTGGAGTTCGTGTGAAGACCGGGATGATGATCAGGATTCGCTTTATGCAGTTACCAGCAAAGGGACGTGCTTTAGCTTTGGTGTTGATTTGCACCCTAGCTGCAACAACGGGTGTTAAAGCCGAACCCAGCGACACAGCCCGGGATGGCGTGGCTCGTCTGAAAGCGATTAGCGCAGTGCCGGGCAACGTGAGTATCGATAGTGCCACCGAACTGGCCAGCTTTGTGCGACTGGATGGCGCCAGCCCACAATTACCAACTCCCCAATTACAAACAACCCAACTACAAAAAACCCAACTACAAAAAACCCAACTCCAAACAACATTAAACAGGACTACCGGTCAATCATATGATGTCCAGACGCGCAATTTTCTGGCTGATTACGGCACGGCATTTGGTCTGCGCCGCCCCGGCCATGACTTGCAGTTGGTACGCGAACAAACCGGTTTCTACGGTGCAGGTCAGGCCCGCTACCGTCAGGTTTATCAGGGTGTGCCGGTATTTGGTGCGCAACTGGTCAGCCAATTTGACCGCAAGCAACAATTATCAGCCATCGCTGCGTCAACCATAGAAGTTGATCTGCTGGATATAAACCCAAGCTGGTTGTCAGCGCAGGCTGAGCACATTGCCCGGCAGGCGGTTATCCACGATCAACCGCTCAGCAAACCTACTTTGGATCTCCGGGCTATCCATACCGGGCTGATGGTGTATCACTCCGGGCTGCTACAAGGCGTTGCAGGCAGGAATCACCTGGTCTGGCGTGTGGAGGTAGTCGATGATGCGCTTACGCTGCGTCAGTTCGTTTTCGTCGATGCCCATAGCGGTAAGGTATTGAACCGAATCAATGGCATTCATACTGTACTTGACCGCAAAGTCTCTGAGACTTCGCTGGGCAATGTAAAGTGGCAGGACAGCAACATGGACCCTGATCCGATACCCGTCGCATGGGCTGGCGGCAGCGTAGCTCAAGTCAAAGCCTGGCAGGATGAAATCGATGGTGCGCGGGAAACTTACAACCTCATCGCCAGCATGACAGCGGGTAACTGGCTGTCCTATGACGGTGCCGATGCCATCATGCGTACCATCAATAACAACCCCTTGATCAATTGCCCGAATGCCAGTTGGAATGGCGTTTCAACCAACTACTGCACCAATGTCACCGGTGATGACACGGTTGCGCACGAGTGGGGCCATGCCTACACCCAATACACCGCCGATCTGATCTATCAATGGCAGGCGGGGGCCTTGAATGAATCATTTTCAGATATCTGGGGCGAAGTGGTGGATTTCCTCAATGGCCGCGGAACCGATGTTCCCAACACCGCGCGCACCGCAGGTTCCTGCTCAGTTTATGGCAGCGGTCCCAACACCGATGACTCCTATCGCTGGTTGTCCGCCGAAGATAACCCCGCTTTAGGGGGAGCCATTCGCGACCTGTGGACACCTACCTGCTACAACGATCCAGGCAAAGTTTCCGATAACCAATACCGTTGCAGCAGGTCCGATAATGGTGGCGTACACACCAATTCAGGTGTACCCAACCACGCTTTCGCTCTGACGGTTGATGGTGGCAGCTATAACGGCCAGGTTATAAACGGCATTGGTTTGACCAAGGCCAGTCATGTTTTCTGGAGTGCGCTGCAAATATTGGTGCCTGCCAGCGATTTTGCCCAGTTAGCGGATGCCTTGGAAGCCAATTGCTCCAATCTCACGGGCATCGATTTGCCCCAACTGAGCACCAGCCAGATCAGTGCCGGGTTATCCGGCGAAACCATCAACGCGGGAGATTGTGCCCAACTGGCCAAAGCCATCATCGCTGTCGAGCTTCGCTCACCACCCAGCCAGTGTAATTTTCAGCCTCTGCTGCAAACCAATCCACCAGCCCGTTGCCTGCATGCGGGTGAGTTGCAAAGCATTTCTCTTACCAACTGGGAAAGCGGGCTGGGTGCCTGGGCTGCCAGCCGGCATGACGTGGTCAAGCCTGCAACATTCGACACTCCCGACTGGGCTGTAGCCGCCAACTTGCCTGGCAACCGGGCAGGCTCAGCGGCTTTTGTGGCCGATCTCATCATCGGCGACTGTGCCACGGATGACGAATCTGGCGCTCTGGCATTGGACAGTCCAATCATCCTGATACCTGAGAATGTCATGGTGCCGCGCCTGTCCTTGAACCATTGGCTGGCCACTGAGTTTGAGTATGACGGTGGCAATTTGCAGGTCAGTGTCAACGGCGGTGCTTTCACGCTGATTCCAGCAGCGGCACTGGAAGCCAGCCCCTACAACGCCAGCCTGGAAAGTGCGTTCGCGGGCAATACCAATCCGCTCGCCGGGCAGCCGGCCTTTACCGGCTCAGACGCCGGCAGCCTGGCAGGTAGCTGGGGTCAGACCCAGGTGAACTTATCGGGCATTGCCGCTGGCGGTGACAGCATTCGGCTGCGCCTGGATTTCGGCATCGATGGCTGTAATGGATTGGTGGGCTGGTATGTCGATGAAGTGGAGTTCTACAGTTGTACCTTTGAAAACATCCCCGAATTGATTTTTGAGGATGGTTTCGAAAGCGAACCTTAAAAACCAAACACGCTGAAACCACCATCCACGGTCAGGCAATGGCCGGTGATATAACCCGCTGCAGGCAGGCATAAAAAAGCTATGGCGGCGGCGCATTCTTCCACTGTGCCAATGCGTTTCATGGGGGTGCGGTCCAGCACGGCCTGTCGATAGCTCTCGTCTTTAAGCACCTGCTGTGCCAATGGTGTTTCGATGTACCAGGGAGCTACGGCATTCACGCGTATACCCTGCTCGCCCCACTCTACCGCGAGGTTTCTGGTCAGCTGGATCATGGCCGCTTTGCTCATGCCGTACGGTGCGCCGGTGCGTAAATGGGTCAAGCCAGCCACCGAGGCCACGTTAACCACTGCAGCCGGAGTTGATTGCAATAGCTTGGGATGCAACAAACGGCAGAATTCAAAACAACTGACCAGGTTGACATCCTGCACCCGCAGATATTCCTCCAGGCTCAGGTCTTCCACCCGTTTGCGGATGTTGCAGCCAGCGTTGTTGATCAGAATGGTCAGTGGTCCGGCCAGCTCACTGACTGCGCGCTCACGATCCGCCGCGTTTGCCACATCGGCACTGATTAGCTCGACCGTGCGCTGCGAATGCTGCTGGAGTATCAATTCCCTGGCCTGTTCCAGCCGCTCGGGATTACGCGCCAGCAGCACCAGGCCACAACCCAGCGCGGCCAGCTCCTGGGCTACTGCCAGGCCGATGCCGCTACTGCCCCCTGTAATCAGTGCTCGGCTGCCATCCAGGCGCCATTTTTCATGGTTCATTATTTATTATTCACTATACAGGCCTCATGAATCAGTGCTCAGGGAGCACGACACAGGCAATGGGCAGCCTGGGTAAATTCGCCACTGGCAGCCGACAGGAAACGCAGATCCGCCAGCAGCTCATCCAGTAGTGGTAACCGACTCCAGGCCATGTTCTGCATTGGCCAGCCCACCCGCGCCATGGCGCTGCCGGTCATATCCAGAATGAAGGACTCAAAAGCACTGATCTCGGCTTCGCTGTAGCGCACCTGATAATCACTACCCAGGCCGGCAATGCGGGCGGCTGAATCGATGGCTTGAGGTAAACCACCTTGCTGGTCAATCAAGCCGCGATCGCGCGCCTGCACACCGCTCCAAACCTGGCCACGAGCAACGCGGTTCACTTCCTCCAGGCTCATGGAGCGGGATGCGGCCACTACGGCAATAAAGTCCGCATAAATCCGTTCAGTGGAGCGCTGGAAGATGCGCCGCAGATCAGCGTCCAAGGGCATATCCAACCTGAGCTTGCCCGCTAATGGCGTGGTGCCGACTCCATCGGTATGAATACCCAGTTTGTTCAGTGGCTCGGAAAAAGTCGGTAGCATGCCAAACACGCCAATGGATCCCGTGATGGTAGCGGGTGTGGCCCATACTTCTTCTGCTGCCGTGGCTATCCAGTAGGCACCCGATGCGGCCACGTCTCCCATAGAAACCACCACTACGCGACCTGATTCACGCAGAGCCTGCACTTCGCGACGGATCAGCTCGGAGGCAAACACTTCACCTCCCGGACTGTTCAGACGCAATACCACAGCTCTGACTTCCGGCTTTTCTGCCAAGGAGCGTAAACGCGCAATCAGGCTCTCTGCTCCTGCCATTCCGGGCGGTTGCATGCCGCGTACAATTTCACCTTCCAGCACGACCACAGCGACGGTGTTGCGATTGGCGTGATCCTGCTGCAATTCAGTCATGTCCAGATAATGTTCAAAGCCAACTTGCCGGTAGCCTTCGCTGCCACGCGCTGCTGCACCCAGGCTGGCCAATTGTTGATTGGCTTCTGGCCGCGAAACCAGCTTGTCTACCAGGCCCAGCTCCAATGCCAGACGGGCGAAATCTCCACCGGCGGCATCCAACCGGTCAGCAAAACCATTGATCGCAGCCGATAAATCCACCAGTGGAATACCGCGCTGCCGCGATACGCCTTCCAGATACTGCTGCCACAGGCTGCTCAGCCAGAACAGGCTGGCATTGCGGTCTTCGGTGGACATGTCATTGCGGATCCACGGCTCCATGGCGGACTTGTACTCACCCACCCGGAACAGGTTGATCTCAACGTCCAGTTTGTCCATCGCATCGGCGTAATAATTGCGGTAGGAAGAAAAACCATCCAGCCACACCATGCCCTGCGGATTCAGCCAGATTTCATCAGCCATGGCAGCCAGATAATATTGCTGTTGCTGCAAATTATCCGCCAACGCAATCACTGGCTTACCAGAGGTCTTAAAATCTGCAATGGCTGCTTCCAGCTCCAGCAAAGTAGCCATCCCGGCGTGGCTCATTTCGCTGGGATTGATCACCAGACGCGCAATATGCTCATCGTCACGGGCACGACGCAGCGCCTCCACCAGATCGCGCAGCCGGGTTTCGGAAATGCCCTGTTCAGTGGCCTGCATAATGGCCTGATCCAGTGGCGAGCCACTGAATTCCTCAACGATATCGCCCTGCGGATTCAGCACCAGCGCCGTCTTGGGCTGCAATATCAATGACTCACCCGTGTCGATGAACGCCATCACAATAAAGAACAGAATCAGCAGGAATAACAGATTAAGCACCAACCGCCGGGTGCCGTCGATGAAATTCCAGATTCCGCTGAAAAAGCGGGCGATTACGGAACGTTGTTGATCAGCCATTACGATAGTCCACGACAGGGAGTCCTATTTTAGAGACAAGGCTCTCTCCCTGCACAGCCAAATGCCAAACAGCCTCTGATTAGCCAAATCACCAGGATGCGGTGAGATACGCCATTCATCATCCTGCTGCCAACCTGATAAAGTATCTATCTAACTGTTTTTGATCGTATTTGACCGATGGCATGTATTCTGCATTGAACTATGCAACCACAATCAATGAAGGAGCCATTCCATGGGAACGTTTTCACGCATGCGCTATGTCATCGCCGCCAATGTTAATTCGCTGATCGAAAAAGCCGAAGATCCGGAAAAACTGCTGCGGGCGTTGATCCGTGAAATGGAAGACGCCGGCGAAGAGGCTCGCTCAGCCAGTGCAGAAGTGATCGCCGAACTCAGCCACCTGCAACGCGCCGGCAAAGAACTATCCCTGCAACAAACGCAATGGCGTGAGCGTGCTGAAAAAGCAGTGCTCGAGAACAGGGATGATCTGGCCCGCGAAGCATTAAAGACCGCTGCCGATATTGCCAACCGCCAAGCAGCCATGGGCCATGAAGAGGCCTTGTTGAAATCCCGCAACGAGCAGTTGGATGGCGACATGGCCACGCTGAAGCACAAGTTGGCAGAAGCCAAACTGAAGTTGCGCGAGATGCAGAGCCGGCCAGCAGCCG
>Ga0163153_10006613_pt1 | contig 12950 bp, 14 predicted proteins | sample OliLakLV19MP6IB1_FD_148629 | JGI IMG/M metagenome (GOLD analysis project Ga0163153, IMG submission 148629) | Freshwater microbial mat bacterial communities from Lake Vanda, McMurdo Dry Valleys, Antarctica - Oligotrophic Lake LV.19.MP6.IB-1 | ecosystem: Environmental > Aquatic > Freshwater >... | reverse complement strand
GTGTGGGTGGAGCGCGCGGTGTGGGTGCAGTGGGTGTGACAGCGTGCGACTTTACGCGGGACGAAAGAAAAAGGCAGCCGAAGCTGCCTTGATCCTTGCACGGCGTTGCGCCATCAGGCCGCGGTCGTCGACCCGGTCTTGGTGCCGTAGCGCTGGCGGAACTTGTCGATCCGGCCGGCGGTGTCCATCACCTTCTGCTTGCCCGTGTAGAACGGGTGGCAGGAGGCGCAGACTTCGATCTGCAGCGCCTTGCCCGCGGTAGACCGCGTCGTGAAGACGGTGCCGCAGCTGCAGGTGACCTGCACGTCGGCGTATTTGGGGTGGATGGCGTCTTGCATGGTGTTTCCTCTCATGTGCCGGACCCGCTTGCCCGCGGTGATGGTGCTCGTGGGCGCGCTATCCCAGATGCCGCGCCGGGTGCCCGATGCGGATAACCGTTGAGTGTGCCCGATTTGTGGTGCAAATGCAACTCGTGCAACTGCCCCCGTTCCCCCGTTTCCCCCGCCCGTAGGCGAGGCTTCAGCCTCGCTGGGTCAATGCCACGTTTAACCCGCGAGGCTGAAGCCTCGCCTACAGGGGGTGTGCGATGTCGCGCGAGGCTGAAGCCTCGCCTACATGGCTGTGCGATGTTTCGCGAGGCCTCGCCTACATGGCACGCGGGGCCTACCGCGCGGGCGTACCCCTGCGGACGGTTACCCGCGCCGCATGCTCTCGAAGAACTCGGCGTTGTTCTTCGTGCCCTTGACCTTGTCGAGCAGGAATTCCATGGCCTCGAGCTCGTCCATCGGATAGAGCAGCTTGCGCAGGATCCACACCTTTTGCAGGATGTCGGGCTTCAGCAGCAGCTCCTCGCGGCGCGTGCCGGAGCGGTTGACGTTGATGGATGGGTAGATCCGCTTCTCGGCCATCCGGCGGTCGAGGTGGATTTCCATGTTGCCCGTGCCCTTGAACTCTTCGTAGATCACATCGTCCATCCGCGATCCGGTGTCGATCAGCGCGGTGGCGATGATGGTCAACGAGCCGCCTTCCTCGATGTTGCGCGCCGCGCCGAAGAAGCGCTTGGGGCGCTGCAAGGCGTTGGCGTCCACACCACCCGTCAGCACCTTGCCTGACGCCGGCACCACGGTGTTGTAGGCGCGGGCGAGGCGCGTGATCGAGTCGAGCAGGATCACGACGTCCTTTTTGTGCTCGACCAGGCGCTTGGCCTTCTCGATCACCATTTCGGCCACCTGGACGTGGCGCGTGGCGGGTTCGTCGAACGTCGACGACACCACTTCGCCGCGCACCGAGCGCTGCATTTCGGTCACTTCTTCCGGCCGCTCGTCGATCAGCAGGACGATCAGCATCACGTCCGGGTGATTGGCGGCGATGGAATGCGCAATGTGCTGCAGCATCACCGTCTTGCCGGACTTGGGGCTCGCCACCAGCAGGCCGCGCTGGCCCTTGCCGATGGGCGCGATGATGTCGATGATGCGGCCGGTGATGTTTTCCTCGGCCTTGATGTCGCGCTCCAGGACCATCGTCTTGTCCGGGAACAGCGGCGTCAGGTTCTCGAACAGGATCTTCGACTTGGCATTCTCGGGCGGCTCGTAGTTGACGAGGTCGACCTTCACCAGCGCGAAGTACCGCTCGCCGTCCTTGGGCGTGCGGATCTCGCCTTCGATCGTGTCGCCGGTATGCAGATTGAAGCGGCGGATCTGCGACGGCGAGATGTAGATGTCGTCGGTGTTGGCGAGGTACGACGTGTCAGGGGAGCGCAGGAAGCCGAAGCCGTCGGGCAGGACTTCCAGCACGCCGCCTCCGAAGATCGACTCCCCCTTCTTCGCCTGCTGCTTCAGCAGTGCAAAGATGAGGTCGTGCGTGCGCATCCGGTTGGCACCCTCGATCTCGTTCGCATTGGCGAACTCGATCAACTCGGAAATGTGTTTGGATTTGAGGTCGGATAGATGCATGGCGCGAGAGGGAGGGGCGTGCCGGAATGGCGCGAGGGCGGCCACGATGGGCCTTGGGACGGACAGGATGCGGGAGGTGGCAAGACTGCCGATTTGGCAGAGAGACTGCCGCGGCTTGCCGCCGGTTGTTGCGTGGTGGAGGCCCGGTGGGTCCGGGCCCGGTGACCCCGTCAGGCTTCCACGGGCATCACACCAACCGATTGAAGGTTATAGCGGTCACCGGCGGCTGTCAATCGACGACCGCCGGGCGAGCGATCAAAGGTTGCTGTCGAGAAACGCGGTGAGTTGCGACTTGGTGAGCGCGCCTACCTTCTGCGCGTGCACCTGGCCGGCCTTGTAGAGGATGACCGTGGGGATGCCGCGGATGCCGTATTTGCCGGGCGTCGACGGGTTGGCATCGATGTCGAGCTTGGCCACGGTGACCTTGCCGCCGTACTCCTTGGCAATCTCGTCTAACACCGGCGCGAACATCTTGCACGGACCGCACCACTCCGCCCAGAAATCGACCAGGACCGGGTTGCCCGATTGCAGCACGTCCTTGTCGAAGGTGGCGTCGGAGACATGTTTGATGGCTTCATTCATTTGACAATCCTTTTCTGCCGGGTGTCCGGACGATCGTGGCGCCGGCAAGTGGGCGGTGTGGAGGCCTTGGGTTACGTTAGCCTAAACCTGCTGGCGGGCGCAAGCTCGTCGCTGTCCGGACCCTTAAGCTTGCGGCCATTCTGGTAAAATTCAAGGTCTTTGACGGGTGCCTGTCGCGCCTGCCACCACCGAAACCTCGTGCCATGACCTACGTCGTCACCGAATCCTGCATCCGCTGCAAGTACACCGACTGCGTGGACGTCTGCCCGGTGGATTGCTTCCGCGAAGGCCCCAATTTCCTGGTGATCGACCCGGACGAGTGCATCGACTGCACGCTGTGCGTGGCCGAATGTCCGGTGGAGGCCATCTTCGCCGAAGACGACGTGCCTGCGTCGCAGCAGCAGTTCACGGCGCTGAACGCCGAACTGTCGCGCGCCTGGAAGCCCATTATCGAGCGCAAGCCGGGTCCGCCCGATGCCGATGACTGGAAGGACGTGAAGGACAAGCTCCAGTATCTCGAACGTTGAGGCAGGTTGGCTGCGCCTTTGACCGGCCATTGCCATCGCCCGTAAAATTGCAGGATGGTGTTCGCGGCGGCCCGCTGATGCGGCGGCCGGTGGATGGAAACACGTTGGGTAACCGTCAGGATTGAGATGAAGCGTATTGCTTGGATGGCAGTTCTCGTGTTCGGTGTCGCGGCGTCGACCGGCGCACTGGCGCAAGGCGCAGCACCCGCCGGCGACCCGGCTAGGGGCGCGCAGAAGGTCGCGATGTGCCAGGGGTGCCACGGCATCGACGGCTGGCGTACCGCGTTCCCCGAGGTCTACAGGGTGCCCAAGATCGCCGGCCAGCATTCGGCGTACCTCATTGCGGCGCTGAAGGAATACAAGTCCGGTAACCGCGGCCATCCGTCGATGAAGGCCATCGCGGCGTCGCTGTCCGACGCCGACATGGCGGACATCGCCGCCTACTACGCGCAGACGCCGCTGCAAACGGCGGTGAAATGATGAAGACCATGTTCACAATGAAGGTCGCGGCCTTGGCCGCCGTTGCCGCGGTGCTGGGGAGCGGTGCCGCAACCGCCGCCGATCTCGTGGCCGCGAAGAAGAAGGCGCAGGAAGTGTGCGCCGCGTGCCATGGTCTTGATGGCAATTCACCGGTGGCTGACTTCCCCAAGCTGGCGGGCCAATATCCGGACTACATGGCCAAGGCCTTGCGCGACTATCGGTCGGGCGTGCGCAAGAACGCCGTGATGGCGGGCTTCGCGGCGCAGCTGACGGACAAGGACATCGAGAACCTGTCGGCGTACTACGCCGCGCAGCCGTCGGTACTGTCCAGCCGGTATTGAACGCGGCCGCGCCTTCGTTCGTTTCCTGGACTGAGAACGAAGCAGCGCACACCGCGCATTGGCGCTCCGAGCGCGGTACCTCTCCGCCGGCCCGCATCATCGTGGCCGACGACACCATTCCGGCCGATGCCGCCTACGACCTGGCGTGCCAGGGCACCGGCATGTTGTGGCGCGGGGACTTCCAGAACGCGCGCCAGATTCTGGTCGCACTGGCGAGCCGCGCCGACCGTCCGCCGCGCAAGCGCCGGATCAAGGCCGCAGCACAAGCGCCCGCCACGCTCGCTGACGCATTTCATCGCCACCGGCTCGCGCGTTCGCAACGCGCACGCACACTCGGCATGCTGCTGATCGAACTGGATGCGGATTACGTCGTTGACCTGCGGCGCTCGCCCGACCTGCGGGACGCCTGCCTCGAAGCGTGGGGGCCACCCGCGGGCGGTGGCACCACCGTGGCATCGCTGCGCGAACTGCTGGGCCTCATCGGCGCGCACGAGTGGCGCACGAAGGGCATCGAGATCCCCGCCGTCGGCGGACGCATTCATCCGCACTACGGCGTGTTTGCGCCGATCCGCCGCGAATACATCGACCTCGTGGCGAAAGAGCCGCTGCCGGCAGCGGTCGCGTCGAACAGCACCGCGTTCGACATCGGCACCGGTACCGGCGTGCTGTCGGCGGTGCTGGCGCGGCGTGGCGTGAAGCACATCGTTGCCACGGACATCGATCCGCGCGCGCTGGCCTGCGCCCGCGAGAATTTGAAGACGCTGAGTCTGTCGCGGCATGTCGACGTGGTGCAGGCCGACCTCTTTCCCGAAGGTCGCGCGGCGCTGGTCGTGTGCAATCCGCCGTGGGTGCCCGCGCGGCCGAGTTCACCCATCGAGCACGGCATCTTTGATCATGAAGGCCGGATGCTGCGCGGCTTTCTCGATGGTCTGGTCGCGCATCTGGCGCCAGGCGGCGAGGGCTGGCTGATCCTGTCGGACTTGGCCGAGCATCTCGGGTTGCGGTCACGCGAGTCACTGCTTGCGGCCTTCGAAACGGCTCTACTGCGCGTCGTGGATCGCCGCGATGCACGGCCGAAGCATCCGAAGGCCAAGGATGAAACCGATCCGCTGCATGCGGCGCGCGCGGCGGAAGTTACGTCGTTGTGGCGGTTGGCGGCGAAGTAGACGCCTGTTCATGGCGTCCGCCAGTGGGATGCGGTACGCATCGTCGGTCGCAGCTTGAATGACGGCGGCGTCCCGGCGCCTTTCAACGATGGCGGTCGAGGCAGGTGAGATAGAGCTGCGCATCCGGCGGCGTGCGCGTGCGCTGCGCCTGCCAGATCACCTCACCCAGACACTCGATCACGGCATGCAGCGCCTCGTGCTCGTCGCCGCGTGCGTCGCGGATGCGCTCGAACTGCGCGCGGATGCCGGGCGGCTGGTCAATCGCTAGTTGCTCGGCCACGGCAAGGTGCAGCGACAGGTGCAGGAACGGATTGGTGTCGCCGGCTTCGGGCGAGTAGTCGCGGTCGACGAAGCGCTCCGGCTCCGCAAACGTGGCGTGATATTCCGGATGCTTCGCGATCAACGCCGCGGCGATTTTCTCAAGATCGGACAGCGGTGCGCCGGCACCGAACTTCTGCCAGGCCTCGAACAGGAAACGGCGCGCTTCATCGCGGGACGGATTGAACATGACGGTCAGCTCGTGAAGGGCGTCACGGGGGTGTTGCCTTTCGTCTTGTGCCTGTATTCGCACAGGTCGCGAATCAGGCACTGCGGACACTTGGGAAAGCGCGCCACGCACGTGTAGCGGCCGTGCAGGATCAGCCAGTGGTGGGCGTTGCGCTTGAATTCCTCCGGCACGAACTTCTCGAGCTTGCGTTCCACTTCGACAACATCCTTGCCGGGGGCCAAGCCTGTCACGTTGGACACGCGAAAGATGTGCGTGTCGACCGCAATGGTCGGTTCGCCGAACGCCGTGTTCAGCACCACGTTGGCGGTCTTGCGGCCCACGCCCGGCAACGCCTCGAGTGCTGCACGCGTGCGCGGCACTTCGCCGCCGTGTTGCGCGATCAGAATTTCCGCCAGGGCAACGATGTTCTTCGCCTTGTTGCGAAAGAGTCCCAGCGACGCGATGCAGGGCGTCACACCTTCCACACCCAGTTGCGCCAAGGCGGCCGGGGTGCGCGCCACCGGAAACAGCCGCGCGGTGGCCTTGTTGACGCCGACATCGGTGGACTGCGCGGACAGCACCACGGCGATCAGCAACTCGAAGGGCGATTGGTAGGCAAGCTCGGTCCGCGGGTCCGGATTGGCCGCGCGGAACCGCTCGAAGATGACGCGCCGCTTGGCTGGATTCATGCGCGGGCGCGGCGTGCCCGCGCGCGGGCCAGCGCCGCGGCCGCCAGCGCTTGCCGCTGCTCGCGTGTGGTGACGACCACATTGCTCTGCGCGGTGCGTTGGCTGATGCGTTCGCGCCGGGCCAGCCGGGTAATGCGTTGTGCAGTGCGGATCGCCGCGGCGGCCAGCGCGGCTTCATCCCACGGCTGCGCGGCCCGCACGATGGCAATGCAGTCCACGGGGCAGGGCGGCACGCACAACTCGCAGCCGGTACACCACGACGGCAGGACCGTGTGCATCCGCTTCGCGGCACCGATGATGGCGTCGACGGGACACGCGTCGATGCACAGCGTGCACCCGATGCACGAAGCTTCGTCGATCACGGCCGTGAGACGCGGGCCGCCGCCAAGAGTGGGGCTTGCTGCCATGGCGCGCATTTTAGCCCGGCCGGTGCACGCTCGCGGCGCGCCGGGCGACGTGACATGGCGTGGTGGCGTGGGCTTGCAATGTATATTCTTCCGAACCATGAAAAAAGTTCCCGCCCAGGGCCACGCCGGCGACGCCCACAGCGCCGCGGGGCCCGATCACGCGGGCCCCGATCATGCCGGGCACGACCACAGCCACCGGCAGGCGGCCGATGCGGGCGCGGGCCCCCGCCGCGCGCTCAAGATTGCGCTGGCGATCACGGCGGGATTCGCGGTGGTCGAGGCCATCGGCGGTGTCCTGTCGGGCTCCCTGGCGCTGCTGGCGGATGCCGGCCACATGCTGACCGACGCCGGAGCGCTGGCGCTGGCGCTCTTCGCGTCGACCATTGCGCGCCGGCCACCGTCGAAGCGCGCCACCTATGGGTACGGCCGCGCCGAGGTGCTGGCAGCCTTCGTCAATGCGCTGGCGATGCTGGCGATCGTTGCGCTGATCACGATCGAGGCCGTGAAGCGGATTCTTGAACCAGCACCTGTTGCGGGCGGCATGGTGGTGGCGGTGGCACTGGCCGGCCTGGGCGCCAATCTCGTGTCGGCGTGGTTCCTGTCGCGCTCAAGCGGCTCGATCAACACGCGCGGCGCGCTGCTGCATGTGATGAGCGACCTGCTGGGTTCGCTGGCGGCGGTCATCGCGGGCGGCGTGATCATGGCGACCGCATGGATGCCGATCGACCCGATCCTGTCGATCGTCGTCGGCGTGCTGATCCTGCGCTCGACGTGGCAACTACTGAAACAATCGACCGGCGTGCTGCTCGACGGCGTGCCCACGCACCTCGACTATGAAGCGATCGGCCGCCGTCTCGCCGAACTGCCGGGCGTGCAGGACGTGCATGACCTGCATATCTGGACGATGTCGGCGGAAGGCGTGGCGTTGTCGGCGCACTTGGGCATCGCCAGTGCAGAAGCGTGGCCGGGCACGCTGGCGCGCGCGCGGCGCCTGCTGGCCGAGGAATTCCGCATCCAGCATGCGACATTGCAACCAACGTGGCCGCTGGAGACGCCAGTGGCCTCAGGCGCGCGGGTGATTCCGGTGGTGCCGTCGGCGGTGAACCCCGGTCATCCGCATTGAGACATTGAGGCCTTGAGGCATTGAGGCATTGAACCTGCGAGGCTGAAGCCTCGCCTACAGGGGCCTACAGGGGCCGACAGGAGCCGACAGGAGCCGACAGGAGCCGACAGGAGCCGACAGGAGCCGACAGGAGCCGACAGGAGCCGACAGGGCCTGCAGGGTCCGCCAGCAAGGCGCCGGCGGTCCGGCGTCACGCCGCGTCAAAGCCACTTCAACTTGCGGAAGTGATAGTAGAGATAGGCATCGATGACGAGCATCACGCCGATCGCCAGCGGGTAGCCGAAGGTCCACTTCAATTCCGGCATGTGCTCGAAGTTCATGCCGTAGATGCCGGCCAGCATCGTGGGCACCGCGATGATGGCGGCCCAGGCGGCCAGCTTCTTCGTCACTTCGCTCTCGCCAAGCGAGATCATGCCGAGGTTCACCTGGATGGCGGTGGTCAGCATTTCGCGGATGCCTTCGATCGATGCGTGGATGCGGTGCAGGTGGTCGTACACGTCGCGGAAGTATTCGCCCATGCCGGTGCAGATCTGCGGCACGCGGCCGCCGTAGAGTCGGCCGGTGGCTTCCATCAGCGGATCGACCGCGTGCTTCAACACCATCAGCTTCTGCTTCAACGCGTAGAGCGCCTCGATGTTCGGGCGCGCGGCGTTGTGCGCGAAGATCTGTTCCTCGATCGACTCGAGTTCGGTTTCGAGCGCATCGATGACCGGGAAGTAACGGTCGACGACGTTGTCCATCAGCGCGTAGAACACGTAGCCCGAGCCATGGCGCAACAGGTCGGGTTCGCGTTCTGTCCGCGCACGCACGGCGGCGAAGCCCACCTGCGCGCGATGCCGCACGGAAAGAATGTAGTTGGGCCCGACGAAGATATCGACCTCGCCGGTGACGAGCGATTCGTCACCATTGGCGTCCTTCGCCTGTTCCACCGTATGGAGCGCCGCGAACAGTGAATCGCCGTACTCCTCGATCTTCGGCCGCTGGTGGCCATGGCGCGCATCGTCCACCGCCAGTTCGTGCAGGCCGAACTCCTCGGCCATCTCCTCCAGTTCTTGCTCCGTGGGCTCGAACAGCGCAACCCACACGAAGCAATCGGGCCGACCGACGTACTCGCTGATGTCCTCCTTGGGGAGGTCGGCGATCTTGCGGCCGTTCTGGTAGGCGACACAGCTGATGAGCATGGAGGCGACGCCCGGGTGGCGTGAAAGGTGCAGGCATCATAATCCACGCGCCATGCGGGCCCGGTGTCAAGGCCGGGAGTTCGGGGCCGGGAGTTCGGGGTCCTCGCCAGTTCGTGATACTCTAACTGACCGATAGTCATTTATAGTTCGCCGCACGTGTCCACCCCTGCTGTCACCGAAGCCGACCCGGTCCCCGCCCTTACGGCGCCCGCACCTCCGCGCGAATTGCTGCTGCTGCTGACGCTGGCAGCGATGCAGTTCGCCAACATCCTGGACTTCATGATCATCATTCCGTTGGGGCCGACGTTGATGCGGATTTTCGAGCTCGATCCGCAGCACTTCGGGTTCCTGGTGTCGTCGTACACGTTCGCCGCGGCCGCCAGCGGCTTCGTCGCCGTGTTCTGGGTCGATCATGTGTCGCGCAAGCGTGCGCTTCTGGTCATGTTCGGCGGTCTGGTCGTGGCCACTGCGCTGTGCGGGCTGGCGACGTCGTATCCGCTGCTGCTGGCGGCGCGCATCGTGGCCGGCGTGTTCGGCGGCGTGATCGGTGCGTTGGTGCTGACGATCGTCGCGGATGTCCTGCCCTATGCGCGGCGCGCGCGGGGCACGGCAATTATCGCCGCATCATTCTCCCTTTCCGCCGTGATGGGCGTGCCGTTGGGCCTGTGGCTGGCCGCGCACTTCTCGTGGCGCGCGCCATTTTTGGGATTGGCCGCGTTCGCGCTGGTGCTGGCCGTGGTCGCGTGGCAGATCCTGCCGCCGCTCGACGCCAACCTGCGCGACCGCCAGACGCGCAATCCGGTCACGCAGTTGCGCGCGCTGCTGGGCGTGCCCAATCACCTGCGCGCCTTTGCCTTCATGCTGGCGCTGACGATGAGCGTGTTCCTCGTCGTGCCGTTCATCGCCGCTTACGCTGTCACCAATGTCGGCGTCCTCGAGACTGAACTGCCGTGGCTCTATTTCGCCGGCGGCCTCACCACGCTCTTTACCGCGCAATGGATCGGCCGGCTGGCGGACAAGCATGGCAAGAAAAGAGTCTTCACGATCCTGGGCTACATCTCCATGGCACCGCTGCTGATCATGACCAACCTGTTGCCGGTTCCGCTGTACGTGATGGTGGGCGTCTTCATCCTGTTCTTCGTGTTCGTTCCCGGACGCTTCGGGCCGGCGCTGGCACTGGTCAGCGGCAGCGTTGCGCCGCGGCTGCGCGGCAGCTTCATGAGCTTTTCCGGCTCGGTGCAGCAATTGGGTTCTGGCGTCGCGTCGTTGCTGGCGGGCCTCATCATCGGGCGGACCGTGGACGGCTCGCTCACGCGCTACCACTGGGTGGGGTGGGGCGCGATCGTGTGCACGCTGCTGGCCATCGTGCTGGCGCGGTCGATCCGCGTTGTTCCCGATCGCCGTTCGACGGTCGATTAGGCAGCATGCCTTGGACGCCGCGTGTTGCCACGGGTAACATCGGCGTCCGCCCCCGTCCGCGCCCGCGCGCCATCCGCTGATGATCATTCCGTCGCTGCTCGACACCGACCTTTACAAGTTCACGATGATGCAGGTCGTGCAGCATCACTTCGCCGAGGCGCAGGTCGAGTACCGCTTCAAGTGCCGCAACCCGGGCGTGGACCTGTCGCCGTACATCGAGGAGATCGAAGCGGAAATCCGCGCGCTGTGCGACCTGCGGTTCACGCAGGACGAACTGGCGTATCTGCGCCGCTGGCGGTTCTTCAAGAGCGATTTCGTCGACTTGCTGGGCCTTTTCCACCTCGACGCCCGCTTCATCAAGGTCACGCGCATCCCGGGGTCGGCGCGGGAGATCGACATCACGATCAAGGGCCCGTGGCTGCACACGATCCTGTTCGAGGTGCCGGTGCTGGCGATCGTGTCGGAGGTGTATTACCGGCATACCGTGCCCCAGCCCGACCTGGCCGAAGGCCGCGTGCGGCTGGCCGCCAAGATCGCCTTGGGCAATGGCGTGGCGAGCCCCGACTTTCGCATCGCCGACTACGGCACGCGGCGGCGCTTCTCGCGTGCCTGGCAGGACGAGGTGGTGGGTTCATTGAAGAGTGGTCTGGGCGCGCACTTCGTCGGCACCAGCAACGTGAAATTCGCGCAGGAGCACGGGTTGACGCCGTTGGGCACGATGGCCCACGAGTACCTGCAGGCCTGCCAGGCCGTGGGGCCGCGGCTGCGCGACTCGCAGACCTTTGCGTTCAACATGTGGGCGCGCGAGTATCGCGGCGACCTGGGGATCGCGCTCTCGGATGTCTGCGGCATGGATGCGTTCCTGCGCGACTTCGACCTCTTCTTCTGCAAGCTTTTCGACGGCGTGCGCCACGACTCGGGCGACCCGTTCGAATGGGGCGAGAAGATGATCGCACACTACCAGAAGATGCGCATCGACCCGCGGACCAAGACGCTGGTCTTCTCCGACGGCCTCAACATGCCGGTGGCCATCCGCCTGTATGAACACTTCAAGGGGCGCGCGCAAACGTCCTTCGGCATCGGGACCAACCTCACCAATGACCTGGGCTACGAGGCGCTGCAGATCGTCATCAAGATGACGCGTTGCAACGGTCAGCCGGTGGCCAAGATCAGCGACGAGCCCAGCAAATCGATGGATTACGACCCCTCGTACGTGAAGTACCTGCGCGAGGTGTTCCAGGTGCCGGAACTACCGGCGGCGGTGTAGAGTAAGCGGATGGCAACTCCGCTTCCCGGCAACAAGATCTCCAGCGCTGGCGCAGCGACGCCGGTCCCGTCCGCGCCGCCCCCGAAGCAGCCCGATCGTCGGCTGCGCCTCGAGGACATCCTGAAACTGATGGTGGCCGACGGCCTTGTGGCGGCGGCCGAAACCGAGAACATGCTGCGGGTGCGGACCAAGCAGTACGATCACCCGCTCGAAACCATCGCCGCGATGCGCTGGAAGTCGGCCAAGCCGCCGCACAAGATGATGACGCTCGACTGGATCGTCGAGTGGCTGGCCGCCAAGCTCAAGATTCCCTACCTGCACATCGACCCGCTCAAGGTCGATCTCGGTGCCGTTACGGCCGTCGTTTCCAATGCGTATGCCGAGCGGTTCCGCATCCTGCCTGTCGCCGTGGACCGGATGACGCTCACCGTGGCAACGTCCGAGCCCTTCGTCCGCGCCTGGGCCGACGACCTGGAATCCATGCTGAAGCTCGACGTCAAGTTCGTGTTCGCGAGCCCGGTGGACATCAAGCGCTATCTGGGCGAGTTCTACAACCTCGCGCGCTCGATGAAGCGTGCCAGCGAGTCCTCGAAGGGCGAGCTCACGCTGCGCAACTTCGAGCAGCTGGTGGAGCTCGGCAAGGCCGGCAACCTCGACGCCAACGACCAGCACGTCGTCCATATCGTCGACTGGCTGTGGCAGTACGCGTTCGAGCAGCGTGCCTCCGACATCCACATCGAGCCCCGCCGTGACGTGGGCCACGTGCGCTTCCGCATCGACGGGGTGCTGCACCAGGTTTACGCGATCCCGCAGCCCGTGCTGATCGCGATGACATCGCGGATCAAGCTGCTGGCACGCATGGAGATTGTCGAGAAGCGCCGCCCGCAGGATGGCCGCATCAAGACGCTGGCGCCGGATGGCGGCGAGGTCGAACTGCGGATCTCGACGATGCCCACCGCCTTCGGCGAGAAGCTCGTGATGCGCATCTTCACGCCCGAGGTGCTGGTGCGCGACTGGGCCGATCTGGGCTTCATCCCGGACGACCGCGTGCGCTGGGAGAAGATGATCAAGGAGCCGCACGGCGTGATCATGGTCACGGGCCCCACCGGTTCGGGCAAGACCACGACACTCTATTCGTCGCTCAAGTTGCTGGCGCAGCCGGAAGTCAACGTCTGCACGATCGAAGACCCGATCGAGATGATCGAGCCGCTCTTCAACCAGATGCAGGTCACGCCCAACATCGGCGTCGACTTCGCCACCGGCGTGCGCACGTTGCTGCGGCAGGACCCGGACATCATCATGGTGGGGGAGGTCCGCGACCGCGACACG
>Ga0163153_10006608_pt1 | contig 12957 bp, 10 predicted proteins | sample OliLakLV19MP6IB1_FD_148629 | JGI IMG/M metagenome (GOLD analysis project Ga0163153, IMG submission 148629) | Freshwater microbial mat bacterial communities from Lake Vanda, McMurdo Dry Valleys, Antarctica - Oligotrophic Lake LV.19.MP6.IB-1 | ecosystem: Environmental > Aquatic > Freshwater >... | reverse complement strand
CTCTTCGGTCGCACCACCGCGGCTCGTGACGACGGGGGTCCCGCACGCCATCGCCTCGAGGATGGGGATCCCGAAGCCTTCGTAGAGCGAGGGGAAAACCAGGCAGCGCGCGCCCCGGTAGAGCGCCGCAAGAGCTTCGTCATCGACGCGACCGACCCAGCCGGGTACGTCGACCCCACCCCATCCAACCGCGCCGACAACCCGCACCTCGACGCCGGCAAGCCTCGCGGCCTCGACGGCCCGCGCGAGATTCTTGCGCGGCTCGAGGGTCCCGACCGCGAGCACGTAGTCGCCCGCAGCCGCCGGCCCGGACGGTGTGAAGACGGCGTCGACGCCGTTTCTGATCACCCGAATCCGGTCCCTCGAGACTCCGAGGGTCTCGGTCAATTCGTCGCGTGTGAACTCGGAGACGGCCACGATCGCCTCCGCCGTGCGAACGCCCTGGCGGAGAGCGAGCCGACCCGTGTACCGATGCCAGCGGGGGAACGATTCCGGATAGCGAATGACCGCAACGTCATGCACCGTTGCGACGACCGCGGGGCGCGCACGAACAGGGACGCGCATCGTCGGACAGTGCAACACGTCGAGCTCGCGTGCGGCCCGCGCGATGCCGACGGGATACCACGCTGCGTCGCGGACGATCGTCGCGGCGCGTCCCGGGCCTCCGAACGTCAGCGGGTGCAACTCCAGCCCGGGCCTTCCGCCGAGCGCGGCCACGAGCCCACGTACGTGACGCGCAGTGCCGGCCCCCGTCTGCACGAGAGATGAGACATCGAAGCCGACCCTCACGTCCGGTTCCTCGCGACGAGGGCAGCAAGCATCGTCTCGCCGGTGGCGCGCCACGTGAACTGCGCCGCATGCTCGATCCCGGCCGGCACGAGCTCTTCGCGCCGCTCGACGGCTTCGAGGATGCCTGCCGCGATCGCTTCGGGATCGAGCGGGTCGACGCGGACCGCGGCCGCTCCGCACGCCTCGTCGAGCGACCGATGGTTCGACGCGACGACGGGAGTCCCACTCGCCATCGCCTCGACGACCGGGATCCCGAATCCTTCGAACAGCGAGGGGTAGACGTACACGGCGGCGCCACGGTAGAGCGCGGGGAGCGCCCCGTCAGCGACGTAGCCGGGGAGGATGATTCCGGGATCGTCGAGACCTGGCTGCTCTCCCCACCCTGCACCGCCGGCGAGCACGAGGCGATGCTCGTTCCCGAGCAGCCGCCAGGCATCGACGAGCCGCTCCAGGTTCTTTCGCGGCTCGAGCGTCCCGACTCCGAGCACGTACGGCCCGCCGAGCGTTGTCTTCTCTCCGGCGGGCACGAACTCAAGGCCGACGCCGGGGTACGCGACGACGAGCCGCTCCGTCTCGATCCCGAGCGTTTCCTCCGCATCGTCCGCCGTGTAGCGCGAGTTCGTGAAGATGACGTCGCAGGCTGCGACGGCATCGGCGTCCTTGCGGCGGTGCATGGCGATCGTCCGCGGTGTGCACCACTCCGGGTGATGGAGTGGGTTGAGGTCGTGGATCGTCGTCGCCCTCAGTCCCGCGCGCTGGGGCGGGGTCATCCAGTCGGTGGTCAGGAGGGCATCGAAGGATCCGAGCAGCCGCTCGGCAGCCGGGCGCCCGAGCCTGCTCCAGGCGGTCCGCACCGCGTGCGACGCGGGTAGCGGCCAGAGCCTCGTCTCGATGCGTGTCGGAGCGAGAGCTTCCCGGATTCGGCCCGGGCCTTTGAGGCTCGTCGGAGCGAAGGCGACGATCTCGTGTGCCGGGCCGGCAGCGTCGACGAGACCGCCGAGCGAACCGCGAATGTAGTTCCCGATGCCCGTGGGAGGATGGGAGAGCGGCGAGACGTCGACGACGATTCTCATCGTGGCTCGAAGTTGAACGCATCGAAGTGGACGCCGAGCCGACGCTCGTCGCCGCTTCCCGGAACGGCCGTCGGACTGACGTCGAACTCGACCCGGCAGACGCCCTCGTCGTCCGGCTCGAGCGGTACCCGGAGGACAGCATCGTCCGGCGCCTTGAAGCGCGTGCGCGCGACGGGGCGGCCGTCGACAGACGCCGTGACGGTCTGAGGAACACGGAACAACGAGGCGTCGCTGCGGAGCGAAACCTGGAGCACCCCTGGGGAGCAGTTCTTGCGGACGTAGTCGACGGTGGGGCCGGACCACGTGTCGTTCGGATACAGCCCGGTCCACGTGACGTCGACCTTGTGCGGAGTCGGCCCCGCGACCTGCCAGAGCGTCAGCCCGAGGGGGAGATCGCGCGCGAGAGCCTTCCCGTCCAACTCGAGTGAAGCGTCGGTGATCAGGTAGCGGTCGGTGAGGGGAGATCCGTCCGTCCGCCGGAGGATTCCGTCACGCGGGTCGACCGTGATCGCCGTCTCCGGCAGATTTCCGGGTGACGGGCCACCGGTGTAGTACACCGGCCCGACCGCTCGATTGAAGAACTCGTTCTGATTGACAGTGAAACGGTCTGGCAGACCGGTCCACACGATGCCGGTCGTCGCTCCGGGGGGAAGCGCAGTGTCGATCCAGTCGCGCGGGACGCCGCGAATCCCCTGGAACAACGCACCCGCCCCGGCCTGGACGAAGCCTCGAGGTCCCGACCACACCGAGCTCCCGACGAGCCCGAACCAGACGAGCACCGCCACGGGGACGAGCACCGCCCACCGCGCAGGGACGAAGAGAAAGGTTGCCGAGAGCACGAGTGCGACGAGGAGCACGCTGAACCAGATCGAGCCGAACGGGAGGCGACCGAAGGACGACCAGATGGGAAGGATCGCGAGCGTGTCGGACTTGGCGGGCTCGTCGATGAACCGCGTGTATGGAAACGCAACGACGAGCGCGACCGACCCGGCGGTAGCGCCGATAGCCAGCGGCCACGGACGCGGGGCTCCGATCGAGACCCACCCGATGAGGGCGATGAGAAAGAGCGGGGCGATCGCGAACACGTTGCGCTCCTGGATCCGGCCGGCGAACTCCGATGCGAATGTCGCAACGACGAGGGTCGTCCAGATCGAGAACGAGACGGTGACGGCAAGGTGCTCCTGCAAGCGGACCGGGAGCTTCCGGGAGCGCCCGAGAAGGACGAGCGTTGCTACGACGGGAACGACGCCGAGGTACAGGGTCAGCTCCTCGGCATGCCAGAGCCAGTAGCGCAGGATCGTGGCGAGGTCGTAGGACCGATCGCCGACGACCCCATAGGCGCCAAGGAGCTCGCGGAGCGACTGCCCCCGCAGGAACTGTCCCGCCACAACGAGGAGCGCGGCACCGCCGAGCAACGCGTAGAGGCGCCACGAGGCGCGGATGCGGGTCGACCGGCTGCCTTCGATGAGCGCAAGCGCGACCGGTGCAAAGAGGATCCCTGCAGCGAGCGCGACCGCCTGCGTGCGGGTCCCGAGCGCAAGGCCGAGCGCGACGAAGACGAGCACCGTGTGTCCCCAGGTCGGTCGCTCGATGGCGAGAAGGGTTGTCCAGACGACGAGGAGCGCGAGCGGGTAGTACAGATTCTCCGTCATCACCGTCGCCGTGTAGACGAGCGACGGAAGCGCGACCGCGAGCACCGCGGCGAGAAGCGCGAGCCCCGGGGCGGCGACCCGGCGTGCGATCAGATAGGCAGGAACGGCGGCGAGCGACATCGCAAGGCTGTTGATCACCTTGACGGCGGCGAACGCGTCGGTGAGCGAGTCGAAGGCCGCATACGCCGGGGAGATCAAAAGCGGGTAGAGGACGCCGTAGCCGTTGACGGCAACGTCGCGGATCTCGAAGGTGCGCTCTGCAGCGAAGCTCCTGCCGAGCTCGGCGTACGTGAGCTCGTCGGTCATGATGAAGGGCGCCAGCATGTGCCTCGAGAGCAAGGCACGAAACGCGAACGAACCGAGAACGATGGCAACGAGCCAGGCCCATGCCGGCACGGCCCGCAGCCGATCAGTCACCGAGCTGCACCTCGGCGAGACGCCTCGCTATCTCCGTGGCCTCGTCGGAGCCAGGGGCGATGCCGACATCGGCTGCGGCCTCGCTCACCTCGGTGAGCACCGCATCGGCGACAGCACCTCCACCGGCAGCCTGCTCGAAGGCAGCGACGTATCGCTCCGCAACGCGCTCGACAGCGTGCTCTCGACGGGCAAGGTCGGACGCCGCGACGCCCATGGCTTCGCGGACATCGGGACGTGTCGCGAGCAGCTCGAGCGCTGCTGTGAGCGTCGACACCTCTCGGTCGTCGACGGGGATCTTGAGCGCGACTTCGTCCGGAAGCTCCGAGAACCAACCCGCGTCGCTGACGATGAGCGGCCTCCCGAGTGAGAGCGCGCGAATGGCGGTGCCCGACGTCTCCCCCATCGTCGGGGAACGAAGACTGACGTGGACGTGCGCTGCGATCATCAACTGCCACAGCCGTCGCTCGTCGACGTATCCCTCGCGCACGAGGCCCGTTCCGTCCAGGCCGAGTCGCTGCAGTCGCCGGTCGAGATCGAACCCGGGCGAGGTCGCGCCGACGAGGAGGAGCGCGCTGCCCTCGTGCCGGCGTCGCTCCTGCGCGAACGCCTCGAGGAGCTGCGGGATTCGCTTGCTCGCGTTGACGTTGCCGAAGCTGCCGAAGAGCGGCTCGCCGCCGACGTCGGCCGCCGCCAGATCGGGGACGGGGAAGGCGGGATGCGGCACGATCCAGATCGGCCCGGAATATGCAGTTGCGCGCGCCCTGTCGTGCACGTATCGCGAATGAACGACGAGGCCCGTGGCGAGATCCAGCACCTCCCCCGCAAGGTGGAAATCCTCCGGACGGTTCTCCCAGAGCGGGGGGATGCGCTTGTCGAGGACCGCGTGACCGAGAAGCCTGCCGACGACGCCCCCCTCGCGCTCCATCGCGTCCAGGTAGCCGTGCCCGTCGCGACGACCGATCGTGAGACCCGCGATCAGGTGATGCAGGACGAAATCGTGGAGAACAACGACACCAGGCGTGCGCCGCAACGCCTCGACGATCCAGCCGTGCGCCTCGGGATTGTTGCCGATATGGTAGACACAGAGGTCGGTGCCTCTCGGCGGCTTTTTCGTCCCGCGCTTGACGACGACCACGTCGGCGCGCTCGCGGAGTGACGGGAGCAAGAGGGCCGAGTAATCCGCGATCCCCGACCGTTCGGGCGGCATGGGGCTGAAGAGTGCGACCTTCACGACAGCAGCCTGCCGATCGCCCTGTCCCAGGTGACCTCGGCGGCGACCATCATTCCAGCGCGGCCGAAGGTGGCGGCCTCGTCGGGGTGGTCGCGCAACCAGACGGCCGCTTCCGCGACCGCAGCGGCTTCGGGCTCGACGACCCGGCCCGTAGACCCGTCGTGCACGACCTCGAGCGGCCCGCCGGCATCGGTCGCAGTGATCACGGGCTTGCCCGACAGGAACGACTCGTACGGCCCGAGACCGAAGTCCTCGTCCACGGGTGCGTAGTAGGACGCGAAACACGTTGCGTAGAGATCGGCGAGCTCGTCGGCAGGCACGCGCCCGGCGAATCGAACACGTCCCGAGAGCCCGCGGTCGCTGACGAGCTGCTCGAGCCGCTGGCGGTCGGGGCCGTCGCCGGCGACGACGACACGCAGCGTCGGCTCTGTCGCCGCGGCCTCCAGCAGCAGGTCGATCCGCTTGGCCCGGTCGAGTCGATTGACGGACAACACGAAGTCGCCGGGCCCGTCGTTCCGGTAAGGGATGTCCTGCGCCGGATGAGGCATGACCTCGGCGACAAGCCCCGTCGAGCGCTCCAGCCGGCCCGCCACGTTCTGCGACGTGGCGAAGAGGCGCGAAGCCTCGCCGAGCCCGACCCGATCGAGCTCCTGGACGCGACGGCGAATCGCCCTGTCCTCCGGCGACTCGCTGAACTGGCCGAGGTCGGTGCGGTCGAGCTCATACGCCTGCCGGAACTGATGGACGAGCCACACGCGCTTTTCGGGGTGCCGGACGAGGTAGGACGGGAACTTCGTCGCAACGACCATGTCGATGCGCTTGCCGTCGGCCTCGGTCAGGTCGAGAAGGCGCCAGAGGAAGGCCTGCGTGAGCACCCGGGCGCCGGGGTACCACTTGAACGGCACCGTGACGCTGTCGGCGTCGTGCCCGCGTGCCTGCAACTCCCTGACGAGCGCGTCGCTGAAGATCTCGACCCCGCCGTACGCAAAGGGCACCTGGGGTCTGACGACCGCGATCCGCATGGCCCTGCTACCGCTTCGCGTCGCGAAGCGTTACGACCTCTGCCTCGAGCCGGTTGACCTGCTCCTGAAGATCGTCGATCAGACGAAGTGCTGCCGCGTTGAACGAGCGCTGATCGTACGCGAGAGGCTCCACGTACCAGCGCATCGCCTTCCGCAACACCGCCTTGACCGGAGTACCGATCCCGCCCCGGAAGCCGGGACGCAACCTCAGGTCACGGTCCGCCGACACCGGCCACAAGCGCTCGGCCTCTGCCCGGGCGGCGGCGCGGTCGTCCGGGTCACCGTGGTCGCCGCCAGGGTCGGCGCCCGAGCGACGCACCTCCTCCCGGAGCGATTGAAAGAGCGCGGCAACGTCGATCGCCTCGAGCTCCTGCTCCGCATGTGCCGGAATCCCTGCAGGAGCATCGGTTTCCTGGCCTGCGTCGGGCATCGGGCTATTCTAGCCCCCAATGTAGGATGCCTCCCCGTGCGCGTCGGCCTCTCTCTGCTCACGCTCGTCCCGGGAATCTCGGGAGGGAGCGAGACCTACGTCCGAGAGCTTGCGCGCGCGCTTGCCCGGGTCGGCACGCATGAGTACATCGCTCTCGTGCCGCCGCTCGCACCCGACGCCGGGGGTGGGCTGCCGACCGTCGTCGCCGATGACTACCCGAGTGCGACGACGACGCTCGGGCGCCTCCGCGCAATGGGCTCGTCGACCCTGCGCCCGCGGCATCTCCGGTCGCTGCTGGAGGGCGTGGAGGTCGACGTCGTGCACTACCCGTTGACGGTGCCCGTCCCGAGGCCCGCGATGCCACACGTGACGACGCTGCTCGATGTCCAGCATCTCGACATGCCCGACCTGTTCGCGCGCGGCGAGCGGCTGTTCAGGAGGTTCGCGTACGACCGGGCCTCCCGCCGAGCGACCGAGGTCATCGTGATCAGCGAGTTCGTGCGCGAGCGGGTTGTCGAGCGTCTGCGGCTCGATCCCGAGCACGTCCACGCGGTGTGGCTCGGCGTCGACCATGCGCGCTTCACACCGGCACCCGAGGTTCCGCGTGAGCCGCTCCTGCTGTACCCGGCGAGGCCGTGGCCGCACAAGAATCATGCGCGGCTGCTCGAGGCCTTCGCCGAGATCCGCCGGCGACGACCGGAGCTACGCCTCCTTCTCACGGGCGTCGGCCACGACCCGCGCACGCTACCCGACGGTGTCGATGCCCGCACCGTCTCCGGAGACGAGCTCGTCGAGCTCTACCGGCGCGCGGCCTGCCTCGTCTTTCCGAGCCTCTATGAAGGGTTCGGCCTCCCCCCGGTCGAGGCGATGGCGTGTGGCTGCCCGGTCGCAGCGGCCATGGCCGGCTCGTTGCCCGAGGTGTGTGGCGATGCTGCCGTCCTGTTCGACCCGCTGAACCCGCAAGCGATCGCCGACGGCGTCGAAGAGGCTCTCGAACGCTCGGAGGAGCTGACCGAACGAGGGCTACGCCGGTCCGGAATCTTCACCTGGGACGAGACGGCCCGCGCGCACGATCGAATCTACTCGCGTTTCTCCTGAGAGCCGAGGCGCGCGAGCTCCGCGTCGACGAGGAGTGCAACGAGGCCCGCGAAGTCGACGCTCCGCTCCCACCCCAGTCGATCTCGCGCGCGAGTCGGGTCCCCGACGAGGTGATGAAGCTCGGCCGTTCCACGCCGGAGCGCCGGGTCGCTCCGAACATGGTCGCGCCACTCGAGACCGACGTGCGTGAATGCTCGTTCGACGAGATCCTGCACCGAGTGACTCTCGCCGGTGGCGATCACGTAGTCGTCCGGCTCGTCCTGCTGCAGCATCAGCCACATCGCCCGGACGTAGTCGCCGGCGTAGCCCCAGTCGCGGCGTGCATCGAGGTCGCCGAGCACGAGCTCCTGCTCGAGCCCGAGGGAGATGGCTGCGGCGGCGGTGGCGACCTTGCGCGGGAGGAAGTCGAGCGGGCGGCGCGGAGACTCGTGGTTGTAGAGGATGCCGCACGACGCGAACAGCCCGTAGCGGCGGCGGTAGCTGCTCGAGATGAAGTGCCCGTACGCCTTCGCGACGCCGTACGGCGTGAGGGGCGCGAGCGGCGTCGACTCGTTCTGGGGTGTCTCGACCGGCTCGCCGAAGATCTCGCTCGACGACGCCTGGTAGAAGCGGATCGCCGGGTCAACCGCCCGGATCGCCTCGAGCAACGCGGTCACGCCGACGGCCGCGAACTCTGCCGTCTGGACCGGCTCGTCCCACGACCTGGGAACGAACGAAGGGGCCGCGAGGTTGAAGACCTCGGATGGGGCTGCCGCGCGAAGCGCCTCTGCGAGAGATTTCTGATCGAGCAGATTGGCGCGAAGGACGGTGAGGCGGTCGGCAATGTCCCCCAGTGTGGCCGCATACGCCTCGGGCGGCCGCCGGACGACGCCGAAGACCTCGTATCCTTCTTCGAGCAGAAGCTCGGCCAACATCGACCCATCCTGGCCGCCGATCCCCGTTATCAGCGCGCGTCGCTGCCTACTCAAGAGAGAATCCGCCCGTGATGCACGTGCGAGAGTCTAGACGGTGAGGGTCGCGTTCACACTCGAGCAGTGCTGGCATCGAGTGCCGGGAGGCACCGCGGTCGCTGCGCTCGAGCTCGCTCGCGCCCTGATGGAGCAACCCGACCTCGAGCTCGTCGGCGTCGCGGCACGTCATCGCGACCCCCCGCCCGAGCAATGGCTCCCCCCGATACCTGTCTCGAACCTCACGCTCCCGCGGGTCGCGCTCTACGAGTCGTGGCACTACCTCCGGCGGCCTCGCGTGGAAGCGGCGACCGGGCCGGTGGACGTCATCCACGCCACCGGGATCGCGATGCCGCCGGCCAGCCGGCCCGTCGTCCTCACGGTGCATGACCTCGCCTACCTCGATTTCCCCGAGCTCTTCACGCGCCAGGGCCGTCGCTTCTTCCACCGGGCGCTCGATCTTGCGCTCCGGGAAGCAGCCCTCGTGCTGTGCTCGTCGCTTGCCACGCTCGACCGCTGCCGCGTCGCCGGATTCGACGTCGCGAGGCTTCGCCACGTCCCGCTCGGTGTCCGCGCCCGACGAGCGAGCCCGGAGGATGTGGCCCTAGCGCGTCAGACGTACGCGCTTCCGGGCCGCTACGTCCTCTGGACCGGCACGGTCGAGCCACGCAAGAACCTCCCTGGCCTGATTCGCGCGTTCGGGCTGGTCGAGGCCGACGTGGATCTCGTGCTCGTCGGTCCCCGGGGCTGGAACGAAGACCTCGATCGCCTGCTCGACGAGCTTCCCGAGCGCGTCCGGGCGCGGGTGCGACGGCTCGGCTGGGTCCCTCGTCCCGATCTCGAGGCGCTGTACGCCGGGGCGGAAGTGATGTGCTTCCCGAGCCTCCTCGAGGGGTTCGGGTTCCCGGTCGTCGAGGCGATGGCCCAGGGCACGCCGGTGATCACGTCGAAGGGAACCTCGACGGAGGAGCTCGTGGCCGATGGGGCCGGCCTCCTCGTCGACCCACGCCAACCGGAGGCGATCGCCTCCGCCTTGGATCGCGTTCTCGGCGATGCGACGCTTGCAGGGGAGCTCGGAGAGGCGGGGCTGGTCCGCGCTGCGGAGTACACCTGGGCACGCACCGCCGAGCTCGTCGCGACCGCGTACGTAGAATCGCTCGCACGCTAACCGCGCTGACCTTTCGGTCGTCGTGCCGGATCGACAGTCAGAATGGGCACGTGCCGAACGTTCGCCATCTCCGCATTCAACGGGCAACGATTGGCCTGCGTGGAATGGCCACGATCGCTCTGCAACACCGTCTCGGCCGTCGACTGAAGCTGCTCGAAACCTGCAGGCCGTTTCTCGAAGAGGCTCAGGGCCTCGAGATCGGTGGGCTGAGCGCCATCTTCGCGCGGGATGGGATCCTGCCCGTCTATCCCCTCCTACGACGCCTCGAGAACTGCGACTTCGCCGGAGAGACGCTCTGGCACGGAGACGCCACCGACGGCACCCCGTTCACCTACGACCAGGATCGGGAGCCCGGCCGGCGGCTCGTCCGCGATGCGACTGCCCTGGACGGCCTCGCGGACGGATCGTATGACGTCGTACTCTCGTCTCACGTGCTGGAGCACGTGGCGAATCCCCTGCGAGCGCTCGCCGAGTGGAAACGGGTCGTCGCCCCGACCGGTCACGTCATCCTCGTCGTGCCTCACCTCGAGAACACGATCGACCACCGACGGCCGGTGACGACTCTCGACCACCTCGAGTCCGACTTCGCGCTTTCGGTCGCCGAGGATGACGAGACGCACATGCAGGCGTTTCTCGAGCTCTCCGACCTCACACGCGATCCCGAGCGCCTGTCCCGGCAGGCCTTCGAGCTGCGCACGAGCGCCTTCGCCGAGAACCGCGCAATTCACCATCACGTCTTCGATACCGATCTTGTCGTCCGCCTCTTGGATCGCGCCAACTGCCAGCTCCTCGCGGTCGAGACGGCTCTGCCCCATCACATCGTCGCATTCGCCACAGTCCGCGGCCCGGCGGACAACAGCTCCTTCCTCTCCCCCAGGGCCGGTTGGCGGGAACAGAGCGTCTTCCGGCTGGACCGTACGGACGCGCTCTAGAGCTCGAGCACCCGGGTGTACGCATCCGCAAGCCGTTCGGCTGCAGCACGGGTCGAGTACCGGTGGACGACGCCGGGCGGATAGGCCGTTCGCGCAACCGGTGTCTGCGTCAGGGGGCCTGCTTCGAGCAGGCGGGCGAGTTCTGGCCAGTCACCTGGGGGAAAGAGCGGCGCGCCCGAGCCACGCAGCACCTCGGGAATCGCACCTGACGAGCTCGCGATGACGGGTGCTCCCGCGGCCAGGGCCTCGGCGAGCACGAGGCCGAATTGCTCCTCCCAGCTGGGAACCGGCAGGCTGGCGAGGACAACACACGACGCGGACGCGAAGACGGATGGCATCTCGTCGTACGGGACGGCACGGATCTCGACACGGTCGCCCAAGCCGAGATCGTCCGCATAGCGCAGGAGGCGCGCACGCTCGGGACCAGCCCCGACAATCAGGAGATGGACGTCGCGTCCGAGCGCCGCGACCGCCCTGATCACATCGTAGTGCCCCTTCTCCCAGACGAGACGCCCCGGGGAGACAATCAGGTGCCTCTCAGCTCTGTCCTTCGGCTCGGAGGCGAACCGTTCCACATCGATCCCCGGCTCGACGACCTGTATTCGGCCCGGATCGACGCCCTCGAGCAGCAGGCACCGCCGAGCGCGTTGGGTCGTCGGCAGGAAGAGGTCCGTCTCAGCGAGCACGACGCGGCGGTTGGCTGCGGCCCGCGATGTGCGGAACGTCGAGCGGAGCGGGATTGTCTCCCAGACGGTGACGACGAGACGGAAGCCGAGTCGGCGTCGCAGGCGCGCCGGCTGGACGGCAAACCACGGGCCGAGCTCCGCCGTGTGGACGATCGCCGAGCCTCGCAAGAGCGGCTCGAGATCGGTGTACGCGTCTCCGACAGCGTGCGTCGCGAGCGTTCCGAGTCGACCACGAGGGAGCCAGGCGCGCCGCGTCGCCGCGGTTCTCGACGGCAAGCGAAGGCCCTCGAGGCCCTGATCTGCTCTTGCCGTCGTGACGACCTCGACATCGAAGCGATCGAACAGCAGCTCCCACGGTCGCAACTCTCCGAGGTTGGCGTGATGCCCGCGCAGGACGACGACGCGTGGGCGCTCACTCACTCGTTGCCCCGCTCCGCCTCAACCCGAGGGCATGGTACGCGTCGGCGGGCACGGCCCTGGTCACAACCGCGACGATGACGAACACCGGCGCGGCGACGCACACGGCGAGCACCGGCGAATCCCGCAACAGGTATCCGGCTCCCGCCGCGAGCGTCATCGCGAGCGCCGCCTTCCAGGCAAACCAAAGGTTCGGTGCAATCCCCGGGCGCATGCGGCCGAGCGCAATCCAGAGGAACAGGGCGAGCGCCAGCTCGGCGGCGACCGCTACCCAAGCCGCAGCAGTCGCGCCACCCCCGGGCACGAACGCGAGCCCGAGGGCGATCACGAGCACGAGGGCAAGGCCGTTAGCGACAGCCATCGCCCGCTGCGCCCGGCCGGCGATCAGCCCGAGTTGCCAGACCTGACCGAGGAAGACGGGGATCAGCGCGAGCGCCTGGATCCGGAGCACGTGGGCAGCGCCAACGTACTCTGCTCCGCCGATAAGAAGAATCGTCGGCCTGGCAAGAATCCAGACCCCGACGACGAGGAGCGCCGAGATCAGGAGCGATGCCTCGGTCATGCTCTGGAGGCCCTTCCGTAACCGCTCGTCGTCCTCTGCGCCGGCGACCGAGAGCAGCGGCAGCGCCACCGAAAGGATCAGTACGGGCAGGCCGAGAAGCAACTCGAAGATGCGAAACGACGTCCCGTAGATGCCTGTCTGCTGCTCATTCGAGAGCAACGAGACGAGCACCACCAGAACGCGAAAGTAGATGATGCTCATCGCAAAGGCGACGGCCAGCGGGAACGTCTCGCGCACGAGACGTACGAGCATCTCGCGACGAACCTGCCCCGCAATGCGCACGCCGGCGCGTGCGAGCACGAGGGTGACCGGGATCATCGCGATGCCGACGAATACTTGCACGCCGAAGAACGGGAGCAGTTCTGCGCCGACAAGGACGAGCACCGCGACGCCCGCGAGTGTGAGCAGGTTTCTGAGCACCTCGAGCGAGGTCAGCGAGATGATGCGGAGCTCCACCCAGATCGGCAGTGTGAGCATCGACTGGACGCTGATCAGGACGACGCCCAACCCACCGAGCGCGGTACAGGCGACGA
>Ga0163153_10006607_pt1 | contig 12957 bp, 10 predicted proteins | sample OliLakLV19MP6IB1_FD_148629 | JGI IMG/M metagenome (GOLD analysis project Ga0163153, IMG submission 148629) | Freshwater microbial mat bacterial communities from Lake Vanda, McMurdo Dry Valleys, Antarctica - Oligotrophic Lake LV.19.MP6.IB-1 | ecosystem: Environmental > Aquatic > Freshwater >... | reverse complement strand
CTTTGTTGGTGGCACTATCAGCAAAGAGTTTGGATAGTTCAGCATACTCAAGTGCTTTTTTATAATCGCTCTTTACAGAAGCCGCTTTCTTTAAAACATCATACGTACTAGCAATAACTTTGTATTGTCTAAATTTCTTTCCAATTGCAATCGCTTCTTTAGCAAACCGTTCGGCTTCATTATATTTTTTTAATTTGAAATTCAGATTCGCTATGTTGTCAGCTGCTTCGGCTTTGAGATAATCGTTTTGGCTACTATCACCATACTGATACGCCTTCAGATATCCCGTTAAGGAATTCGGCAGATCACCAATAGTTTGATAATAGAAGCCTGTGTTGTTGGCTACAATGGCAGCGATAACCAAATTATCCAACGAGCGATTGAGTATGATGGCAGAGTCCAGGTACTTTTTTCCCAGCACAACATTCTTCAATTGAACATACGCATCAAATAGATCTAAATAAAGTAGTGTTTTATAGCGGGCTTCGCTGGGGTAATTCTTTTGTAAAAGAGCTTTTTTGGAATACTCTATTCCTTTTTCAATTTGTTTCTCTGCTATCAGGTTGTGCCCAATGTTACCATAAATTTGAGATAATAATTGTTTAAGCTTTACAGAGGTTGAGTGATCAATTAACTCGGCTGCTTTTGTTAAGTATAGTGTCGCGGTACTGAAATCGGATTGGTAATTACACAAGAGTGCCTGGGCATTGTAACAATTAACTTGAAGTGCTGTGTCCTTTACCAAAGGCATAAATTTTTGCGCAGCTTCAAGGTAAAATGTAGCACTGTCATATTTAACTAAGTTGGTATAGGTCATTCCCAAATTATAGTGAATTCGCGCAAGGATTTTAGTGTTGTCAATTTTTCTCGCCATGGGCAGTGAGCGCTTAGCATACTTTAAGGTAGAATCAAATGATCCCCTTTCAAAATAATATCGTTGAACCGAGATAAGCGCCATCACAGAATTACTATCCAGCTTTGGTTTACTGGCAATGGCAAACAGACTATCTAAATACGGGACTGATTTATTTTGGGAAAAACCCCTTTGTACATTAAATGGACTGAATAAAAAAAGTAATAGAAGGTAAATTCGTATCATACTATTCCTAACACATAAAAAATAATAAAAAGTAGCCTGCCCTTCATCAACCGCTCGACTAAAGTACTTTAATTAAACATACTTTTCATCTACCTACTTTCCGGTATTTTTTAGCATTCATAATTCATGGCATTCAGGTATTGAGGGTTGGTGGTTTGAATTCTACTTTTAACATATCAATCACATCGCCTATTAACCCAATCTCAATATGAAAAAGACACTTCCTTTAATCTTCGCACTGGCAGCCATGCTAAATAGCTATGCCACCGTGCGTACGGTAAGTAGTAACCCCTCAAACCTTGGGCAGTTTAGTAACATACAAGCGGCAGTAGATGCCAGTGCCGATAGCGACACCGTATATGTGTATGGTAGCCCCAATGTTTATCCAAGCTTTACCATTAGCGATAAGAAAATTACAGTGATTGGCCCCGGTTGGGCACCCGATAAAAATTTACCGCTGACAGCAGCTGTAGCGGGGGTTACCATCAACAATTCTGCAGCTGGAGGCAGCCCCGATGGCTCGGAATTACATGGCCTAGTTTTTAATAGCACAGCAACCTTATCGAATGCCGGAGGCACAAATACAGGTGTAAACAACATAAGACTTATACGGTGTCAATTCAACGGTGCTGTTACTGCGGATTTGGCATCCAGCGGCTTCTTATTCGAAGGATGTATTTTTTATAATACTGTGAACTTTAATAACGGCTTAACCTATACCAACTTTTTATTTCAGAATAACCTATTTTTCTTTTCGGTATGCTGCCTAGGTCAGCAAGTAAATGGTCTCACCAATGCGGTAAACGTTCGCTTTGACCACAATCTCTTTTATAGCTCCAACAACTCGGCAGGAAATACTGTAAACGTTTTTAATACTAATTGTCGGTTCCTTACATTTTCAAATAATGTTTTCAACCAGGCTAATGTTGGGAACAATGTAAGCCTAAGCACCTTTACCAATAACATTACCAACAACATCACGCTCAACTCAGCCAATGCCACATCTAATGCTACACCGTGGGCGGTGAATAGCAATGTAGATGGCGGGGGCAATGTGGCCAATCAAAATCCTGCTATGGTAGATCAAACATCAATTAATTCAGGAAATGGCAGCCCAATACTCAACTTCACGATTGCGAGTGGTGCCGCCAATAACAGTGGCAGTGATGGCAAAGACATGGGATTGTTATTCGATGCAACAGGCAGTTTAAATTGGGCGAACAGTACCAACAGTCGCTTGCCGCGAATTTTTAGCATGAACATTACTACGCCTACCGTAACACCCGGAGGGAACTTGAGTGTAACCGTTGTAGCGAAGAAGAGCAACTAGCATGCTATCGCAAGTCTTTAACAAATTATTTCCAATAGATTATCAGCCTTCAATCGATAGTCTGCTGCGTTGCATAATTTTTTTTCTGCTTCTATCAATTGTTTACTCGCCAGTCTCTGCGCAAAATGTGCTTAAAGGCGAATATTTTTTTGATACCGATCCGGGTATTGGTAATGGTACAACCATCACTTTTACGGCAGGAGCCAACGTAACATTTACCACCAGTATTCCCACCACTTCATTGGCTGCAGGCTTTCATCAGTTGGCTATCCGGGTAAAAGAAACCGGTGGGCGCTGGAGTGAATTTGAAAGCCGTGGATTTTATATCACCAATACTATCACAGACGTTTCAAATATTTCAGCGGCTGAATATTTTTTTGACACTGATCCCGGACAAGGAAATGCGACCGCCCTTGCAATAACGGCCGGAGCTACTACAAATTTTACGGTGAGTATACCCACCACCAGTTTATCCCCCGGCTTTCATTTTCTCGCTATTCGCACAAAAGGGGCCAATGGGAAATGGGGCGTATTTGAAGCACGTGGGTTTTATATAACAAGTTCAACTACAGATTCTCCTAACATAACAGGAGCAGAATATTTTTTCGATGCCGATCCCGGAAACGGAAATGGAATTCCCATTGCGGTATCAAGCGGGGCCGCGGTGAACTTTACAGTAAGTCTTCCAATCGGTTTATCACCCGGATTTCACTTTTTGGCTATTCGCACAAAAGGAGCCAATGGAAAGTGGGGCGTGTTTGAAGCACGGGGATTTTATGTTACGGGTTCTACGTCAGATGTTCCCAACATTACCAAAGCAGAATATTTTTTTGATACTGACCCCGGTGTGGGCAACGGCATTAACATTCCGATTACGGCTGGGGCATCTCCAAATTTTACTGTTAGCTTACCTACCACAGGGCTTACCCCCGGCTTTCATTTTCTTGCTATTCGCACAAAACGTGCTGATGGTAAGTGGGGAATTTTTGAAAGCCGTGGGTTTTATGTTTCACCCATTGATGAGAACAGCTCAGATATTGTGGCGGCAGAATATTTTATTGATGATGTCGATCCCGGTGAAGGGAATGGATTGCCGTTGACAGTCCTCACACCAGGGCCTACAGTTAATCAATCATTTATTATTGTATTGAATGGTGTACCGAGCGGAGTGCGAAAATTAAACCTACGCGTAAAAGATGCGAAAGGAATATGGAGCCCTATTGAAACTGCTTCTTTCAATGTACTGGTTTGCACACCTCCCTCACCACCAACCGCCACCGGAGCCAGCCGATGCAATAATGGCACGGTAACACTGAACGCAACAACAGGAGTTATTGGTACACAAGTATATCGCTGGTATGCAGATGCCACAAACAGCACAGTGCTATTTACCGGTGCACAATTTATAACCCCAACTATATCCGCTACTACTGATTATTATGTCACCGTCTATGACCCGGCTACACTCTGCGAAAGCAATCGCATAAAAGTAACTGCCTCGATTATAAGCACTACACCACCACAACTGAATATTACTGGCTCGGTCACCATCTGCGAAGGGAACGCCATTAAAATCAGTGCACCGGTGGGCTTCACCAGTTACCTGTGGTCGAATGGTGAAGCAACAAGAGAAATAACTGTATCCATTGCAGGAGATTATACTGTAGTAGTTAGCAACAGCACATGCACCAGTCAACCGTCTGCACCTGCTGCTGTCATCATATCGCCTAAACCCGCCAAGCCTACTGTGACAACCAGCGGCACCGCGGATTTATGTGATGGAGCCTCCGTTACACTTACCGCACCCGCAGGATTTTCCTATCAGTGGTCAAGTGGACAAACCACACAAGCCATTACAGTGAACACAACTAGCAACTATTCTGTCACTGTGGCTGACGGCAGCAATTGCTCCAGTGCTCCTTCCAACATTATTGAAGTAAAAACTTTTGTGCGTCCTGCCAAACCTACTATCGATGTATTAGGCACCACCACCTTATGCGGCACAAATGCAGTCGGATTACTTGCTCCGGTTGGATACACCATTTATCAGTGGTCGGGCGGGCAAACTACACCGGGCATTAACACCGCTGCCGCTGGAAATTATTCCGTGATTGTGGGCAACACCTCCAACTGTTTGTCGATTGCTTCAGAGGTGGTAACTGTCACTAGCACCGGTCAGCCTTGTACAGGAGGAGGCACTAGCAACACACCTCCTGCAATCAGCAGTGAACCATTTGCTACGCAGATTGAGGGTAAAATTGAAGTTGACTTAACCACACTCGTCAGCGACTCAGACAATAACATCGACTTCGCTTCGCTCAAAGTAATAAACGGAACCACTTCACGCGGCATCGCTGCATTTATTACCTCCTCCTTTTTCTTACAAATCGACTACTCCGGCAGTCCGTTCACAGGCACAGACCGCATCGCCATTGAAGTATGTGATCTGGCTGGCGCTTGTGCCCAACAAGTCATCGACATAGCTGTTGTTGGAGAAGTGATCGTGTTCAATGGCCTCTCGCCTGACGGAGACGGATTGAACGATTTCATGGAAATCAGATACATCGATGTAGTAGAAGGTGCTTCTAAAAACAAAGTCTCCATCTACAATCGCTGGGGTGACCTGGTCTTTGAAACAGATGATTACGACAATGTATCGCGGGTGTTCACGGGTGTATCTAATAATGGAAAAGAACTTCCTGCCGGTACCTACTTTTATAAAATAGATTTTTCGCAAGCACAACCGTTGTCTGGATTTATCACACTTAAACGCTAACAGATGAAAAATCCTTATTTATTCATTGGGTTTCTTCTGGTTGGCATTTCCTCGTTTGCACAGCAAGACCCTTTATACTCACAGTATTTAATGAATCCTTTTATTATCAATCCTGCGTATGCTGGCTATACTACAGATTTGAATACCTCTGTGATGTATCGCAAGCAATGGGCCGGGTTTGAAGGTAGCCCCGTTACCATGAATGCCACCGCGCACATGGCACTGGATAGAAATCGCATGGGTGCTGGCCTCCTCGTTTTACAAGACCAGTTAGGCGCTGATAATAATACTGAAGTTACTTTTGCATACGCATACCATCTCGCGCTAAGTACCCGGCTAAAACTATCATTTGGGTTGCAGGGTGGCGTGATCAACTATCATAGTGATTACAGTAATTTGAAATATAATCTTGCTGACCCAAAGTTTTCCAATATCAATGAATGGAAACCCAATATTGGAGCCGGGCTACTATTGCACAGCGATAAGTTTATGGTGGGGTTTTCCATCCCCAAAATGCTAAAAGCCACTAATACTGTGGAGGCATCGAGCACGGGTTTATATACACAACATCTTTACGTGTATGGAGCATATCTGGCACAACTTTCATATCGCATTAAACTTAAACCCTCCGTGTTACTGCGGGCCGTAAGCAATGCGCCTGTTGCTGTGGATTACACACTCGCTATGAAAATAGATGATAGTTATACAATTGGATTATTCACCAGAAATCTTAACACGTATGGGTTTCTGATGCAATTGAATTTAGGAGATAACTTCCGAATGGGATATGTGTTTGAATTACCCTCTCAACAATCAGTAGGCACACAATATACCACTCATGAAGTGACACTTGGTATGCGTTTCGGAGTGCTTAGTTTTCATGACTTGCTCGCAGTAAAGAATTTCTAACACCGATTGGTCAAGCTCTTTATTTAAGCAATGCTTTGTTAATAGCTTTAATCAAGGAAGGACCCTCATAAATAAAGCCCGTATAAATCTGAATGAGGTCAGCACCTGCATGGAGTTTATCGATTGCATCTTGCGCAGACATGATTCCGCCTACACCGATAATCGGATACGTTGGTCCCAGTTTAGTACGCAAAAATGAAATTACTTCCGAGGATCGTTTGGCCAATGGTTTGCCGCTTAATCCGCCATTTCCAATAGCGGAAACCTGATTGGATGACGTGGTTAATCCCTCACGCGAAATGGTGGTGTTCGTGGCGATTACGCCATCGGTTTTTGTTTCCAATAAAATCTCCACCACATCATTCAACTGCGCATCATTCAGGTCGGGCGCAATCTTTAACAATACGGGTTTGGGTTTTTCTTTGGCCCGGCTCAACGCCTTCACTTCCGAAAGCAATTTTTTCAACGGCTCCTTCTCTTGCAGCTCACGAAGATTCGGTGTGTTGGGTGAACTTACATTCACCACAAAATAATCGACATATGGATAAAGCGCCTCAAAACATTGGTTGTAATCCTCAAACGCTTTCTCATTGGGAGTAATTTTATTTTTACCAATGTTGCCACCTACAATCACATCCGACTTCCGGTTCTTCAATCGTTCAACTGCTATTTCCACACCCTGATTATTGAAGCCCATACGATTAATCACTGCCTGGTCTTGAGGCAAGCGGAACAATCGTGGTTTATCATTGCCGGGTTGTGGTTTCGGTGTGAGCGTTCCTATCTCAATAAATCCAAAACCAAAAGCAGACAATTCATCAATCAGTTTTGCGTCTTTATCAAACCCAGCAGCAAGGCCAACCGGATTTTTAAAGGTGAGACCAAAAAGATTTCGCTCCAGCGATTTGCTTTCAACCTTATGTATTGCGGTCAGTAATTTTAATAGGCCCGGAATTTTTCCGGCCGCACCCAAAACACGAAACGTGAGATGATGAATAAATTCCGGAGGGAAGAGAAATAAAACAGGACGGATTAAAAACTTATACATTGCCTCTACTGGCTTTACTTCTTTTTCTTTTTAGCTGGCTTGGGATACTTCCGAAAACCCTTTTGAATGACCTCACCAATTATTTTCTCCGCATTGGATGCGGACATTTCCATGGTGGCATTAACCCGCCACACCTTAATATCACGTTTGTCATTTAAATCAATAACCAGGTTACCCTGGCGGTAATCCTTCATGTAGGTCCGATCCATGGAGCCGGGGGTTAAGCCCATAGGGCCCACATCACCGGCATCACTCCGCGCAATCGTGCCCATTACATACGAGACCACTAAATCAGCTGTTGAATCAACCCTCTGCAAACCCTTCGACTCCAATTCCCGGGTCATCGCTTCTTTGATCAGTTTATCAACCTGTTCAGCGGTCATCTGTCGTTGATCTTTTGGGGTAACTAATTCTCCTTCACCAAAACGAAAAGTTTTGTATTGTTTGAAATCCCGGTTCTTATCATACTCAACTTTAAACTCCTGGCCCCAAGCCACAGAGAACCCAAGCAGAAGTGCTGAAAAAACAATCAATCTGATCATGGATCAAAGGTAATGAAACTAGTATTGGATTAACCAATCCGATTCAAATTCTATATGGGGTTAAATTGGGATGGTTTAAACCACTTTTTCTCACCCGTTAAAAGGATCTGTAAAATAAAACACCAGACCTTCAACGCCTGGTGCTCTATTGATTTGCATAATTTAGTTGTCAGAATTTGTACGTGATGCCAAAACTGCCTCCTGTAGCGGTTCCTCCACCGAACTCAAGGTTAAGAGCAAATTGATCAGAGAAAAAATAACGGCCTCCGATCTGAGCATCCAGACCCAGGGTAGAAGATTTTCCAACGTAATCTACTCCACTGGATGTTTTTACATCCGACCAGAAATAATACCCTAAAGTTAATCCCGCATAAAAATCCCACGGAGCAGGAAGATTCAATAAGGTATTAAAGTGGTAGTTGCCATTAAAGGAAAGCACAGCCAGGGATTGTTCGTAATTATAGTTTGACCGTGTATAACCATAACTCCTAAGCGAAAGTCGTGGGCCAATGGTGATATTTTCATAAACGCCAAAGTCAAGACCGGCATAAATAGGGATACCGTAATCAGAAAATCCCAGACCCGCATTAAACTGCTTTTCGCCCGTTCTTAAATTTCCCTGGGCAAAAGAAAATGTTGATGTAAGCACTATAAACAGAAAACTAAGATGTAGCTTTTTCATGTGTGTAAAATATGGGTTTAATAATCCTTATAACTGGCAAGTCTAAAAGCAGAATCACTCTGCTACAAGGCAAAAAAGATAGGCGGGTGTTAATTGCCGTTAAACTCGCTAACTGCGGGGATGAAACTCCTGTATTACCTGACGAAGGTAATCCCTATCGAGGTGCGTATAGATTTCAGTGGTGGTAATAGATTCATGACCGAGCATTTCCTGCACGGCACGCAAATCGGCACCGCCTTCAATCAGATGCGTGGCAAAAGAATGACGAAAGGTATGTGGACTGATCGTTTTATGAAGTCCGATTTTGGCAGCCAGATCTTTGATGATCATGAAAATCATCACACGTGATAATTTTCTTCCTCTCCGATTAAGAAAGGCATGACTCTCCGATCCTTTTTGCACCGGCACATGCACACGGATTTCTTCCAGGTAGATCTTCAGAAATTTCAGTGCGTCCTTTCCGATGGGAACCAGTCTTTCTTTGTTTCCCTTTCCGATCACGCGCAAAAAACCAAGATCAAAATATATGTTGCCGATTTTCAAATCCACTAATTCGGACACGCGTAGCCCGGAAGAATAGAGCATCTCGAGCATAGCCCGGTTGCGTCCGCCTTCCGGCTTGGAAAGGTCAATGGCGTCAAGCATTTTCACAATCTCTTCATAGTCGAGTGTGTCGGGTAGTTTTCTGCCCAGCTTCGGGCCTTCAATCAAAGCGGTGGGATCTTTCTCAATCATCTCTTCAAAAAGAAGATACTTATAAAATGCCTTGATACCCGACAGGATGCGCGCCTGACTGAAGGCGCTCATGCCCAGCTCATTAATATATTGTAAAAACGCCTGCAGGTGTTTGGATGAAATGACCAGTGGACTAACACCTGCAAATTTCATTTCGATGAATTGACCTAGTTTTTCAACATCCCGCACATAAGCCTGAATAGAGTTGGAAGAAAGTGAACGCTCAAGTTTCAGGTAGCTGCCAAAATGTTTGATATACGTTTCCCAGTTCTTCACTACACAAATGTGCAAATAATTTTAGTCCGGAAGATTCTATCAGGATAAATACCGGGGATGCCTTCAGTATTCGAGGGAAAATTTATAATAGGAGTATCGCTATTATTAATTTTGAGCTTAACTTAGAAGCATGAAGATACAAATCATCAACGGACCAAACCTCAACTTGCTAGGCAAACGCGAACCTGAGACCTATGGCAAGCAATCTTTTGAAGAATATTTGGCTCAGTTAAAATCACGTTTTCCGACTGTTGAACTTCACTACTATCAATCTAACGTGGAAGGTGAGCTGATCAACAAACTGCATGAAGTGGGTTTTAGTTTTGATGGTATCATTCTCAATGCCGGAGCTTACACACATACTTCTGTAGCCATCCACGATGCCATTGCTGCTATAAAAACTCCCGCTATTGAAGTTCATATTTCCAATGTATATGCCCGCGAAGAATTTCGCCACAAGAGCCTGATCACTTCAAAATGTATTGGCTTGATTACGGGTTTTGGAATGGATGGGTATGCGATGGCAATTCAGCATCTGGTGGGGAAAAGACAATAACCATTATTCAATTTGTTAGAGAATAACGTTTGAGCGTTTAGGATTTGGCTCTTACAATAGCTTTTGTATCGCGTTGGTTTGCGTGATTATGGCATGTGCCTAGTACTCGGGCTATTCGGAGAGGAATCTTTTAACAAATGGGAAGGGTCGTCTATTTCCAATCTAATTTGTCCAACGTTTATTTTCTAAAAAATCCAAGTTGTCCCGAAGCAGTTCACTCGTCCCTTTAGTGAATATTTTTTGTACGGAGTTCAGGACGAGACAAATACTATTTATTTAAATATTTATTTGTTGTATGTGCGGCCTGCAAATGTGCTTGCAAGTATCACTCATTTCTCAAGGATAGAATTAATTCTGTTCTGCCACTCATCTTCAAACACTACTTGAAATTCAAAGTCGTGGTCTGGAAAATCTTCAAACAATTCCTTCCAAGGTTTTTTCGCCCCCAATTCGTTACATAAAGCAAATACGCTTTCTTTGTAACGCGTGTCGTCATTTGCTTTTAATTGGACTCCTTTGGTCTCTAATACATAAACTGTGCTATAGTCCGTTTCATCTTTTTCGTCTTTCTCGGCTGTGATGAAGTCTGGATAAATCTTATTCTTTCTCCAGCCCTGTATGTGGTAATGTTGTCGGGATATATTTCGATACCACCAAAGCAATTTTCCTTGCTCGTCTAAGTAAATGGCTACTCTCTTTTCTGTCTCGTTAAATTCTTCTTCGAATGATTGCTCAAACAATGACCTTTGAATAGGAGAATTGTCGGCCTGCACTAATTGCTTATTACCTTTAACTTTTATTCGAGATGGAATCTGATGATGTCCTTTACCTTCAAGTAGGAAGAAGAATAATTTTTTGTCGTCAATCAATTTATGGAAGACATCTTCTGCGAGTCTGTTTCTTTCCTTCTCAATCAGTTTCTTTAATTCCTCTATTATGAAAACAAAGTTTGCTTCAACTATCGTCTTGTTTTCGTGGTCTTTATATTTCTTTCTTATTATCGTTAATGCGTCATCGCCTTTTTTGTAAGCAATCCAGGGATTTGGAATAAGATCGCCCAACTGTCGTGCGAGAAATGTTTCGTCTATTTCTAATGTCCCCTTGTGCTTAACAACACCTCGCTGTATAAGCTCATTCCAGTTTTCTTCAGGATAACCAATTGTTAAGTCGATCTCCCCAACCCTTTGATCTGGATTTAAAGTGACATTGCTGACCTCTTTAAGGTTTATATCCTCCCAATTTATTTTACTCAAGATATCTACTTCAAAGTTTACATCTCTCCATGATTCCTTTTCCTGAATTACGAATTTTGGCAAGTAAATTTTACCCTCAAATTTCTTAAACCCAGGTCTATATCCCATTTCCATTTCCTTGAACAATCCATCGTCTACCACTCCTTCATCGGTTACTATTCTTCCGGCTATGTCTCCAAGTCCCTCGCTTTCTAAACCTATTTTAATTTCCCGAACAAGTTTACTTGCGTTTTGCTTAAATGTAAATACGTAGCACTCATCGAGCATTTTAACCTGTGTCTTTTGTCCAAAAGGCTGTCGTAATATCCTGCCAACTAATTGAGTGATGCCGGTTGCTGATGATGGATTGGTAAGTATTGTTAGAACATAGGCAAAAGAAAAATCCCAGCCTTCTTGAAGGGCTTGTTTGGTAATGATGAATCTTATTGGACAGTCATTAGCAAAGAGATCAATCCCTTCAATGTCATCTTTCTCGCTACTCTTAATAGCTATTTGCTCAACTGGAACATTACATTTCTTAATTAAAAACTCTTTCGCATCCTCAGCGTGAATGAATTTGCTATCCCGTTGATCTTTACCAGTCCGTTCAACCTGAATTAAACATGAAGGTCGAATATACTTTCCGGTATTGGCTTCATACTCCCTGGCCTTTTTCTCTAACTCAGTAACTTTTTCAAAACTGCTAAGAAGAGTGTCTTGCCATTTGGGTGTTGTTTTGTTAATGAGGTGAATGTCGAGTTTAATCATTTCCTCATCGTGCAATTCACGGCCAGTAATTTTTACAAGATCATTGCTGGTTGGCGGTGGTGTTGCTGAGAGTTCAAGTATAAATGATGGATTGAAATTTCTTACAGTGCTTAATGCACCTTCACTATAAGCTTTGTGCCCTTCGTCAATAATAATTAAGGGCTTTAATAATCGTAACGTATTTCCTAGCGAAGTTTTTATTTGCGTTCCAAAAACTTCACCGGGCATTGAAAAGCAATCCAGATTAGGAACGAGCTTAAATAGTTCTTCGTGTCCTTTGAAGTTATCTTCAGGTGGAAAAAAATCCGTAAAGCCTCCGGAATCCCGAAACATTCTTAATGTTTCCTTATTTAATCGGTTGGCTGACGGTAACATCAGCATAAGTATTACCAGGTTCTCCTCAACATCCAACCGATTAAATAATTCGGTTTTCTCTTTGATCAGTGTTCGGCCACCGCTTGAAATGTCTAATATCTGTCTGTACGGATGTTCGCGACTTTTGAGAGCGGAAATGGTCTGTCTATATATTTGAGTAGATGGGACAATCCAAAGAATCAGTCCGGTTTGACTTTCTAAATACGTTTTTTGAATCAGGTCTATTGAGTGACAGGCTAACAACGTTTTTCCACCACCTGTCGGCACTTTTAAATAAATATCTGGAAGGGGTTCACCAAGTCCGTTGGTTTTAGAATAGTAGATTGTTCGGCCAGTTGAATTTTCCCATGCTCTTTTTGGAAAATTATAGTCCTTCCCCATGTCCGGGTCTATGCCGAAATATTTCTTATACTTTCCCTGAAATTCAGACAAAGACCTCAGGTATTCATTGAGTTCCTTTATTACTTTTTCCTGATAATGCTTTAGTTTCATACTAATTGTAACAACATTTTTTGGCCTTCTTTCCACTTCCACAAGGGCAGGGCGCATTTCTATCCGCCTTTTGCGAAATTAATGGCTCAGGAGGATCTAGTAATCTTTCCACGTCACTAATATCTTCTGCTGAATGA
>Ga0163153_10006606_pt1 | contig 12958 bp, 13 predicted proteins | sample OliLakLV19MP6IB1_FD_148629 | JGI IMG/M metagenome (GOLD analysis project Ga0163153, IMG submission 148629) | Freshwater microbial mat bacterial communities from Lake Vanda, McMurdo Dry Valleys, Antarctica - Oligotrophic Lake LV.19.MP6.IB-1 | ecosystem: Environmental > Aquatic > Freshwater >... | reverse complement strand
ACCGGCGGCTGCCACGAAAAACCTGCTTAAGCAGGTTTGGCATAGCAGGCGTCGAATTGATTCGACGCTGTCAACCACATGAGATCCGGTTGAGCCCAATTGTTTTTAACATGACAGTTCCCTTTATATCCATATACTGCGGCAGTTGTGGGCAAGAGAAAAGTATATCATGGCATAGCTATCCAGAAAAGTTTTGTCCCATCGTCGCACTGGGAGATGTGGCTTCGACGTGCGGTTCGGCAGGCTCACCGAGCTTGTCGAGGTGCAGCCGAACGGTGTACAAAACTTTTCTGGGAAACTATAGAATTTATACGCAATGAATTACATATAGGACTCACGCACGAATGACCTGTCGCTAGAGAGACCTGACAGGTTTGCGAAACCTGTCAGGTCTGGGCCTGCGTAAGTCCTAACATAAAAAACTAAATGTTAACGATTAATGATATTAGTAAATTCTACACACCGGCAACGCTGGTGCTAAAAAATATTACCCTGATCGTAGAGGAGGGCGAAATCGTCTGTCTGCTTGGCCCTAGCGGCTGTGGCAAGACGACCCTGTTGCGCATTGTCGCTGGGCTGGAACAGCCGGACGCAGGGCAGATCATGCTGGCGGGGCGCGACCTGAGTACGCTGCCGGTGCATCAACGCAACTTTGGCCTGATGTTTCAGGAATTTGCGCTTTTCCCCCATCGCACGGTGGCCGAAAATGTGGCCTTTGGGTTGCGCATGGCTGGCCAGCGTCGCGCCCAGATTGCCGAGCGGGTGCAGGAAGTATTGGCTTTGGTCAATCTGGAGGGATATGACGCGCGGTCAATCTTCGCGCTGAGCGGTGGCGAACGACAGCGGGTGGCGTTGGCGCGTAGTCTGGCCCCACGCCCGCGGCTGCTGATGTTGGATGAGCCGCTGGGCAGCTTGGATCGGGCCTTGCGCGAAGAGTTGATGGTGGAGTTGCGCGCGATTCTAAAAGCCGTAGGCGTAACGGCGCTCTATGTCACCCATGATCAACAAGAAGCCTTTGCCGTGGCGGATCGATTGGTGGTGATGCATCAGGGGCAGATTGCCCAAGTGGGGACGGCACAGGCGATCTATGACACCCCGGCGACAGCTTTCGTCGCACGTTTTCTAGGCTTTCATAATCTTTTTCCACCCTCTGCTGTGGGAACAACAACTGCGCTAAGCGCTATTGCCAGCGGAGCACAACACCAGTTACCGCGCCAGGCGGATAACGTTGCCGGGGTTGAACCCGCTTTACTGATTCGGCCCGATGCGGTGCGTGCGCTGGGATGCGGGGCCGGCGCAGCCGCGACAGAGACAGAAACGCTGGTGGTGACGGGGAAGGTGCAAGCGCTCTTGTTTCGCGGCAGCTATTATCAGTTGACTCTGGCGCTTGATCCGGTGAAGCTTGATGAGGATGAGAAAGATGAATTGGGCAAGCCATCCCCACCCACACAATTGCGTTTTGACCTGCCAACAGTCCTAATGCGGACTGTCGCTGATTGTTTCCAAGTAGGTGAGCCGATCTGGCTGGAACTCGATCCCAAGGCGCTGCTGATGATCGAGTGAGAGACGCGGATAAGATGGTAGGAACGGGCTATCTAGAATCCGCGCCTCTATTGCACCGGCCCTAACAGCGTCATTTCACTGGTATTGGCCGGCACCCAGGCTTGTCCACCGGTATCTAATGCCACCTGCCACCAGACGATCGTGTCACTGTTGCCTTGCAGGAGAACCGGGCCACCGATGATCGAGGCTTGGTCGCCGGCCTTGAGATGACCCACGACCTTATCTTGATTGGGTCCAGGTTCACTGACTAGGGAAACCCCATCGATACCGGGCAATACGACCATACGTTGACCCACGGCAAGCGTCGCATCAGCATTGCGACTGGCTGCTAAGCCATTAGTTTGGGGCGGAACGACCGTCGCAGCGCTGTCGCTATTGGTGGTGATGGCTGCCTGACTCTGTTCGGCGCTTGTATCCACCGTGGTTGGCGTATCCGCAGGAGGTGAGCGAAAGAAAGAGGTGATCGCCCAGATCAAGGCAATTAACACCAGGGCTGCGCTGGCTGCAAGCAGATATTGCCAATATTGCTGGATAAAAGCCAGAGGATCGGTGGCTTGGGGAATGGGTTCAGCGCTGGTTCGCACCTGTAACATTTCCCGCCAAGCATAGCTCTGCATCACTTGTAACTGAATCGGTTCGTTGCTGTAGTAGCGTTCCCCAAGTACAAGCTGAGATTGGCGCAGGGCAAACTCATTACGGTGGTCAGCCAGTTCTTCATAGAGATGTAACTCGGCGCGCACCGGCTGCTTACGCCGATCTACCAGCACAATCAGCCCAGCAATGGGCCACTCCTCCGCATCCACAATCGTGTAGTAATCGGCCTGCACCGACTGTAACTGGGTGGAGGCACTGCTGCGATAGCTTCGTCCCAGGCTTTCAATCCCACTATCAACCCCACCGTCAATCTCGGCGTCATCTTGGGTCCCGGCATTATCTTGGGTCATTGGGTTCCTCACTAGATAAGTGGTTCTTGGTCCGTGATGCGTGATGTGTGCTACATGATTCGTTGGACCGGTACACGCAACACGCATCACAAATCATGGTATGACAAGGGTGACGACACCGCCTACCCGTGCGCTGTTGGCATCATAATAGAGCATACGAATGTTAAATTCGGCAGGAATATCGGCGCGCACATAGCCCTTCCACGTAATGCTGTCACCAATTTTGTGGAAAGGGTACTCACCTTCGGGCAAGCCGGTGATCTGCCCGCCGCGATCTTCCTGGCCGGCATAGCCTAGCGTCGTACCGGCGATGGTTCCACCTTTGTTGACGCCGACGGTAAAGGGAAATTTTATGGTGTTGCTACCCAGCGCAACATCGGCCTGCACTGGTTGCGCGTTATGCACCACAAAGCGATGAACGCCGGCTGCGCGCACATAGTTGTCACCGATATAGTAGATGCGCATACGCAGATTATAGTCAACACTGTTGGCGCTGGGCCAAGCGCCGTCAAAGTCAAGCGAGTCACCTATGGCGCGCACGCTGTGCAGGCCAGCAATCTGAAATTCGGCCCCGGCTGCGCTCACATTGGTCAGGAGTATGTCAGTACCTGGCAGTTGCTCACCAATGTTGATCCGCCGTTCGGTTGGCCCATTAAAGACGATGGCTCCTGGTGGAGTCTGCATTCCCGGCAGATCCTCCAATTGAGGCAAGTTGGGAATCTGACTCAGATCCGGCAAGCCTAGTTGCCCGATCAGATCGGGTAAATCGCGCAGGCTTTCAGGGATGCCGGGCAGTTCCGGCAATTGGGGCAAATTGGACAGATCAGGCAGATCAGGCATGGTCGGCAGATCCGCTCTGCTACAAGCACCAAGGAGGAGCATGATGAGTAGCAGTAACCGTGCTAGTACTTGTTTAAAAGCAGATTGATTCATTTTTTTCCTTTCGAGGGTCGAGGGAACGAGTACACCTATACACATCGATCTGGAATGGTTAATGGTGTAACGGTTACTGGTTAACCATTGATTAGGACTCTAATAGGCGCCCAACGCACGGAGCCGCTCATCGCTAATCCCAAAGTGATGGGCGATTTCATGTAAGACGGTGCGCCGCACTTGGGCACGAATGGCTTCTGGGTTTGGAGGACAAACACGCAAAATGGGGCCGCGAAAGATGGTGATCTTGTCCGGCGCTACCAAGCCATAGTGATGGGTGCGCACGGTTAAGGGCACCCCTTCGTAGAGGCCAAGCAACAGCCCACCACTGCGCATACCCACGCTAGCCAACTGGTGGGGTGATGGCCACTCCTCAACGAGGACGGCTACGTTGTCAATTTTGTTCCAAAGCGCGTCGGGAATATCGGCCAACGCCGCTTCGACCAGGATCTCAAAGCCCGCATGTGACGCCCAAATTGGTTCCGTTGGATGATCCATGATGCTCAGACCCTAAAACCCGCTGCCGAGCTGGCGCACCATGTCGGCGAGAAACCAGATGATCAGCAGCACAATCGTAGCCGAGATATCGATCATGCCGATCGGCGGAATCAACCGGCGCGCCGGCTCCAACACCGGGTCGGTGATCTGGTGCAGAAACTGCACCGCTGGGTGATAGGGATCAGCCATATCCGGCACCCACGATAGTAACAGGCGCGCCAGAATAACAAAGCCATAAATCTGAAGTAAGGTACCTAAAAGCCCAAAAATCATAAATATCTGCTCACTTTTCTGTTAGACGGCCCAACTCTTGGCTGCGTCGATAAGCGGCCAGGATCGCGTTCGTTAGCGTTGTCCGGATCCCGCCTTTTTCTAATTCATAGATGCCGGCTGCGGTAGTGCCGCCGGCGCTTGTCACCAGGTTGCGCAACTCGGCCGGATGTTTGCCAGTCTCCTTGACCAGCGCCACACTACCGGCAATGGTTTGCAGCACAATCTTCTGCGCATCAGGGCGACTAAAGCCCATCTGCACACCGGCGTCGATCATAGCCTCAATGATCAGAAAGACAAAGCCTGGTCCAGAGCCGCCCAGCCCGGTTTGCATATCGATAAAATCTTCCTTGTCAACAGGGATCTGTTCACCCAACGCGCCGAGGAGCAGGGCGGTCTGTTCCCGTTGCTGCGCATCCACCCCCGGCGTGGCGATCCAGGCGGTAACGCCCATGTTCACCTGGGCCGGCGTATTGGGCATCGCGCGCACAATCCGCTCATGACCGAGGGCGTTTTGCAAGGTCTTCAGCGAGACGCCGGCCATAATGCTCAGGATCAATGCAGTGGGCTGAAGATACCCTTGCAAGGTGGCCGCAACCGCCGTTAATGCCTGAGGTTTGATGCTCATCACCACAATGTCGGCCTGGTGGACGGCGCGGGCGTTGTCGTCGGTGGCCTGCACATGGTAGGTATTGGCAATAAAATCCCGCCGCGCCGCCACAGGGTCGCTACCAATAATGTGATCTGCTGCAATCAACTCACGGGTTAACAGCCCCTTGATCATCGCCTCGCCCATCGCCCCGCTGCCGATAAAGGCGATGGTGTTTCCGTGTAAAGATGTCATGTTTGGTTCCAAGATGAGATTGAGAGATAAAGAGATTGAGTACTTAATCTCTCAATCTCTTTATCTCTAAGGTAAAACATAAGCTAAAATTTGCTCAACTGCTCCTACCGCGACCCAAAGATCGCTGACCCAATTCGTACAAGCGTTGCGCCTTCCTCAATTGCAACTGCAAAGTCATTCGTCATGCCCATCGACAACTGTTGCCAGTGACCGGCAGGGTAGCGCTCACGCAATTGGTCGCGCAACGCACGCAGGCGACGAAAGACTGGACGGGCGGCTTCGGCTTCGTCCACCAGAGCGGCCATCGTCATCAGCCCCGCAATCTGGAGGCCCGGCAATGCCAGCAACGTGTCAGCGGTAGCCAGCAATTCGTCCGGCGTAAAGCCATGTTTACTCGCCTCGCCGCTAACATTGACTTCCAACAATATACACAATACGCAACTAGCAGCCTGTGCGTCGCGGCTCAAGCGTTGGGCGATCTTGGTGCGATCAATGGAATGGATCAAGGCAAAGGGGCCAACCGCTTCCGCCGTCTTGCGGCTTTGGATCGTGCCGATGAGATGCCAGCGGATTTCGTCTAGCCCAAGTGACTTGGCCGCTTCAACCTTGGGCCATAGCTCTTCCAGGCGATTTTCCCCAAAGTCGCGTTGACCGGCCTGATAGGCCGCCTCAATCGCCACCATGGGCTTGGTCTTGCTCACCGCTACTAGGGTAACATCACCTGGAGCGCGGCCCGCCTGCATCGCTGCCGCTCCGATCCGGGCGCGCACCTGGGCTAGATTGGTAGAAATTTCTGTCATCGCCTGCTGCTCTGTCATGATCGATTGCTCCTGGCGAGGATTGTACCAATGAATGCCGCAGCTGGCAAGGTGGAAGGGGTGGACGTTGAGGATAAATCCTAGCACTGCTTCTGGTGCGCCACCCGGGGCAGAAAGAGTTGGAAAGGCCCAGGGAGATCGACCGGCTGACTCGTCGTTATGCTGGATTCGCTGTGCAATTGTACAGGGATCGCTTCACTCCAGACGCCATGATAGCGATGGTTGGGCCATGCTCCTGCCGGTGCCGGAGGGGGTGGCTGTTCGGCGCGGGTGCGGATGCGAAATTCATAGGTTGTGTCTGAGCAATTTACTTTGACAGTCTCACTCCCCGGTGCGGCTCGATCGGTCAAAAGGTCGCTCCAGCTTGTAACGCTGCTGTGGCGAAACTGAATATCATAAAGCAACGCGTACGTGCCGCCGGCAATGGCCTCAATATCGGGACTTTGGAGACCCTCCCATTGCAGTGCAACTTGGGTTCCTGTTACACTAGCCGGCACCGTCAGGGCGGCTACGGGAGCGCGCACGATGCTAAGGGCATCGATAAAAGCGTGGTTGCCATGCCAGCGAAAGGGGCTATTGATCCGGGCAAAAATGGTAATGGTAGTTGCCTGGGCAACGGCGCTAACACTCATCTGTTGCCAGCCCACGCGCTGGCCCTCCTCCCAAAAGTTGCGCCGGTTTTCCGTCCAGAGCACACTGTCGGCATTCGGATCGATGCCGCCGGTGGGATCAATGCCAATCATCTTGGCAATAGATTGATCCTTGGGACAATCGCTGGGCGTGGCGCTGCCGCCGCACAGGCTCAACAACCAGCCGCTTAAACTGTAGCCCCCGCCAATCGTGGCCGAGATCGATTGATAGAAGGCAACATCAAAGGGCTTGCCTGGCTCTGGTGCGGTTTCCAGATCCTGAGCGCGGATCACAATGCTGTCAATACCATTGATCCGCTCCACATGGGCGCTGCCGTCACAGCTTTTGGCAAAAAAGATCCGCGCGCTGGAGATCTTAGGCGCGCCCTCCAGGATCGCGGCCTGCCACCCATTGGGAATGAGAATTTCTTGGCCAATGCTATTGGTTTGGGTATAGTAGCCGGTGGTGCATTCAAAGTCATTATTGGTCAATACGGGGGCAACGGGCAGAATCGTGTCGGCAGGAATGGTATTCTGCACCAACCGTTGTGACTCTGTCGCCGCATTCACCCCCCCTGCGTTGATCGCTGCACTGAGCATCCACAGCAAACTCACGGTTACTACGCAAACACGGATAAAACGAAAAATGGACATAGGCGTGACCTCCGACTTGGCTGATTAGTGGAGCGATAGATTGACAGGACAACAGACGATTTAGAACAAGCTATGGCGATTAACAAGTAAGCTCTTTGCTTATTAGACTAATAAACGGTAAGCTCCCTATATTTTCGCAGATTGCAGCCTATTCTTACCTGTCAATTCGTTTGCAAATAGTCCGTAGTCCAAAATCCAAAGTCCTGAGTCATGTCTGACAGTATTGCGGTCTACGAGAAAAACCGGCATTCATCCAACGTGTTTTAACCGTTGTCCCAGAGGGAACCCCAATGCCGATTGTACTCAATCGGGAGATCATTCCAAGAAAACCGAAAGCTTCCTGCAAGGATATACATTTGACAGAAGCATACTTTTGTGGTAGACTTCTGTTATGACAAGCGAACGCTGGACAACCAGCAATAAGGCAGTTTTCAATATCGGCTATCATCTTATTTGGTGTCCGAAATATCGACGTAAAGTTCTTGTTGGCAATGTAGAGCTTCGACTAAGAGAACTTTTACGGTTAAAGTCCGATAGACTTGGCATGACCATAGAGAATATGGAGATCATGCCGGATCATGCCCATCTCTTTGTGAAGTCATCGCCCGTTCTTTCGCCGCATTATATTGTTCAGCAATTGAAGGGCTATACTTCTCACGAGTTGCGTAAAGAGTTTCCACAGTTAAAGTCTAAGTTGCCCACTTTGTGGACACGTTCTTACTATTGCGAGTCCGTAGGGCATATTTCAGCCGAAACGATCAAGCGATATATAGACGAGCAGAAAAACCAGTGAAAACACTCAAGTTCAAACTGTATACAAACGAAAAGAATAAGCATCTTCATCAGCAGATTGATATTGCCGGCTTGATCTGGAATCACTGTATTGCTCTTCATCGTCGATATTTCAAGCTGACGGGCAAGTATATCAACGTCTATGCCCTGCAAAAGCACATTGCGAAAATCAAGAAGCTTCCCCGCTTTGCCCACTTCGCTTTGCTTGATGCTCAATCCATACAAGATGTTTGCCAACGGGTGGCTCGAAGCTATCAACTTTTCTTTAAGTACAAAGCCGGAAAGATTAGCCAACGGTTTGGCCGTCCGTCTTTCAGCAAAGTGAAACTGTACAAGTCGTTTACGCTCAAGCAAACGGGATGGAAGCTGATAGGCAGCAACAAACTTCGTTTGGGTAAGCTGATCTTCAAATTCAGTAAAAGTCGAGAAATCCTCGGCCATATCAAGACCGTCACCATTAAGCGCACCCCGCTTGGCGAGTTGTTTGTATATTTCTGTGTAGATACCGTAGAAAGCATTCCCAACAGATTGGGTAACACCATCGTTGGGGCAGACTTTGGCCTGAAAACCTTTCTCACCCTGTCTAGCGGAGAAGAAATCAAATCGCCCGAATGGTTTAAGTCTGCGCTGAACGAGATTCGCAAAGCGCACCGTGAGCTTTCCACGAAAGTCAAAGGCAGTCATAACCGACGCAAAGCGAGTGACACCCTTCCCCGCCTGCATGAGAAGATCGCCCATCAACGCCGCGATTGGTTCTTCAAGCTTGCCCACGCTCTGACTGCTCGTTTCGACATCATTGTTTTGGAAACGCTCAACATCAAAGGGATGAAACAGCTTTGGGGGCGCAAGGTAAGCGACATTGCTTTCAGCGAGTTTCGCGATATTCTGCAATACATTGCTGTCGGTAAGGGTAAGCTTGTCCATTTCATTGACCGTTGGTATCCCTCATCTAAGACTTGCTCGTGCTGTGGGCATATCAACAAAAACCTAACTTTGAATGATCGGCGCTGGCGCTGTCCATCCTGTAATACCGTCGTGGATCGCGACGCCAACGCCGCTGTAAATATCGAACGTGAGGGGGCATCCTCACTTGGGCTAGGCACCGTAAGACCTGAATTTCAGGCTAGTGCTGTTTGAATCCAGAATCCCACGTGTTTTAACCGTGGGAGTATGTCAAGCTTACATCATTTGTCTCATCTCTGGTATAATAGCGCCATGAATTGGAAGCCACAACATCCGGCGTTTCAGGCGCTGCTTGCAGCCTTTCAGCAACAGAACGTTCCCATTTATGTGGTGGGTGGCGTTGTGCGCGATTTCCTGCTGAGGCGGCAAGATAAGATCACTGATCTCGATCTGGTGGTTGAACATTCAGCCATCCCGCTGGCGCGACAGGTGGCGGATCGACTGGGGTGGGCCTTCTATCCGCTGGACGAAGCGCGCGATGTGGCGCGCCTGGTCTTTACCGCCAACATTGGTCAGCCCCTGATCTGTGATATTGCGCGTCAACGGGGTGAGGGCATTGAGCATGATCTACTGCTACGCGATTTTACCATCAACGCCCTGGCCTTTGTCCTAAAACGGCCGGGCCAGGTGGAGTTGATTGACATCTGCCAGGGCCAGGCGGATCTGCAGGCGCGTTTGGTGCGGCGGGTGAGTGCGGCTAGCTTGGCCGACGACCCGATCCGGCTATTGCGGGCGATTCGCTTGGCGGTTCAATTAGATTTTACGCTGGATGAGCAGACGCGTCTTCAGATCAAGCGTATGTGTAGCACCGTTGCCCTGGCCAGTGCCGAGCGTGTGCGTGACGAACTGTGGAAGATGTTGACAACCGACGAACCCGCGCGTGCGATTGATGGGTTACACCAAGTCGGCTTATTGACCTATGTACTGCCCGAAGTGGCGCATCTGGATGGGGTGGCGCAGTCCTATCCCCATCATGAAGATGTCTATCATCATTCGTTGCGGGTTGCCCAACATGCCGTCCAACTGCGCAATTGGCTATTGGGCAACCCTGTGATCGCAACTGAATTGCCCACACAGTTATGGCAACAGGCTTTGGCGCCACGTTTAAACCAGTTGCGCTATCACTTCCAGGGAGCGATAGCCGGCGAGCGCACGCGTGTCGAGTGGTTAGTTTGGCACGCGCTGTTGCACGACATTGGCAAACCGATTACACGCACGGTGGAAACCGAGCCAGACGATCATATCCGTTATCGCTTTCTAGAACATGAACGGGTGGGGGCGGAATTAGCAGAAAGCCGCCTAAATGCGTTACGCTTTAGTCGCCAGGAGTGTGTAGTAACACGCACGGTGATTGAAAATCATATGCGTCCTCATCTGCTTTCCGCCGCCTTTATCGGCAAGCCGATCAGCCGACGGGCGCGCTATCGATTCTATCGCTACACCCATAATCGCCAAATCGAACAGCCCATTGCCATTGACACCCTGCTGCTGGCCATTGCCGATTACCAAAGCACTTATCGTGATATGCCGCCGCCCCATTGGCTTGGTTATCTCCAGCATATTGATGAATTGTTGGGCTTTGTGCTCGATGCCGATGGCATTGCCGCATCCCAGCAAAGTCCCTTACTTGATGGTCACACCTTGATGCAGCGTTTCCAGTTGTCGCCCGGTCGTCAGATTGGTCAGTTACTGGAGCATATATTGGAAGCGCAAGCCGCGGGTGAAATTCAAACCAAAGAAGAAGCAATCCAACTGGCCTCATCATGGCTACACGAAACCAAAATTCCTATCGAGACCGGGGCGTAGCAAGACAACCGCTCTGTCCCTATTTACTGCGTTTTGACGCACAACAGAACCAAGTTGCCCCGGTCGATTATCCTAGCTTTGAAAATCACTGCCTGGCCACCGCAGGCGATGGGCAAAGTCTGGCCACCGCAGGCGATGGGCAAAGTCTGGCCACCGCAGGCGATGGGCAAGGCGCCGAAGCGCTGCTCTTAACCGATCAAGCGACCTTTTGCCTGTCCGGCAGCTATCGACTCTGTGATCGCTTTGTGGCAATTCATCTGGAAGAAGAGCCGCTGTCTGTGCGCGCTTTTCCCCAAGACAGCGCACCACCCGTACAACCAAGCGTTGGTATACCAAACCAGGCAACAGTAAAATCTGTGGTAGAATCTGAAGCAGAGCCTTTGCGCGAAGAGCAGAACCCAACGTGGGATTACCGGCCTAGTCGCCAACTCTGGACATGGGCCAGCGCCGCTGTCATCTTTGCTGCGGTGCTGTTGGTGGGTGGAGGCATAGCCGCTTACACCGGTTGGCAATTAGTCCTCCAAGGCGAGTTTCTGGCGCGCGGGCAAAACGGACAGATCAACACCCTGGGCAATGTGCAAAGTGCCGCCCAGGTGCCTGCTTTTCTGGTCGTAACAGCAACGGTTGAACAGCCAGGGAGCGATCAGGTAGCCGCCACAGCGCCACTCTTGACGCAAGGGCAGGTTATCACCCAAGTCGATCAACCAGGGCAAGGCCTTCCCGTGGCGGTGACACCGACGCCGATTGTGCTGTTGCCACCCACCGCGGTAGCCAACGCCGAACCGGGTGCGGATCAAGCCGCGAACACCCAGCAACAGCCACCGCCGGCCGCAGTACCACCTGTCAACATTATTCTCCCCAACCCAGATGCGGCGGCAACACCAGAAGCGATCATCGATGTGTTGGAACAAGTGCCAACACGCCGGCCAACCCCTGCCTTTGAATTGCCGACCAGTACGCCGGTTCCACTCGAACCTGTCCCGCCTACAGCCACGCCAACCCTGATGATTTTAGGGACACCGGTTGTAATCTTTGCCGCAGATCAAGCGGCGGTGCCACCGGGCGAATGCACCAAAATACGTTGGCATGTTGAAAATGTGCGCGAAGTCTATTATGATAATCAGGCCGCACTGGGTGATGGCGTTGAAGAAGAATGTATTAAAAAAGAAGCAGATAGCTACGCCTTGCGCGTCATCTTTGGCGATGGCCAAACTAAGATTTTTACAACCACCATCAACATCTTATGGCCTACCGCCACCCCGACGCTTACCCCCAGTTTCACCCCAGAGCCACTGGCCACGGAAACCTGGACACCCGAAGCGCCCACGGCAGTGCCGACCCCGAGTGTGATCTATGGCGTTGCCCTGCGGCTCAATGGGAACAAACAGCAAAAGTGTAACGCCGGCACAGATTGTGAAATTGCGGTTTTGGCCACGAATATGGGCGATAGCCCAGACACCATTTCGGTTGAATTCCTCCAGCGGGGCAGCGAAAATGCGTGGCTCTGTCGCCTGGATGGGGTCTGCGCCGAACAAAAGCTTTCGCTTAGCAATGTCGGGCCAAGCAATACGGCCTTTATTGTTCTACGCGTGTCAGTGCCGGCAGAAAGCGTAGGCACTGTCTTCACCTTTGTGCTGCGCGCCATCAGTGATGGGTCGCAGGGAACGATGACTTCTGAGGCTGTCACGGTGGAGATCGAAAGTCAGGCGCCATAGCCGATAAGTTGACCAAGATAGAACGCGGATAGAGCAGATTTGGCAGATTATAGGTAAAATGAGTCAATTATTAAACGATCAACTGGTACGGCGAATTCAGGAAACTGTCCGTAACTTACAGCGCACGAAGCAGAACGTCATTAAACCAATCGATACGCGGGAAGGGACACTTCATCAATCCGTGCGCACTCTAGCGCGCACAAGGGTGAGCAGCACCTTACGCCAATTACGCGCCCTGCGCGGCTACAGCTATGAAGCCCTAGCCGCCGAAAGTGGGTTATCCCAACAGTTGCTCTTTGATATCGAATACAAAGAGCGCCGCCTAAGCCTAGAAGAACTACGCATACTGGCCAACTGCTATCAAGTCAACATCAACGATCTACTAGGGGTGGATGTTGATTAGGGGCAGGAAGACAGGAAGAAGGGAAGACACAATGAAGCGATGAGCAGTGTGCTTCTTGTCTTCTTGTCTTCCCTTCTTCCCCACCGGAGTGTAATCCATAACCATGCAACATATTCACCCTGGCCC
>Ga0163153_10006605_pt1 | contig 12959 bp, 20 predicted proteins | sample OliLakLV19MP6IB1_FD_148629 | JGI IMG/M metagenome (GOLD analysis project Ga0163153, IMG submission 148629) | Freshwater microbial mat bacterial communities from Lake Vanda, McMurdo Dry Valleys, Antarctica - Oligotrophic Lake LV.19.MP6.IB-1 | ecosystem: Environmental > Aquatic > Freshwater >... | reverse complement strand
GGTGCGGTGGTGGCGGTGGAGGTGGCGGAGACGGGCACGACGGATAGGGCGGGCAGGACGGGCAGGACGGACAGGGCGGACAGTGAGGGTAGCGCAATGCAGCTCTCGCCGGCGGTGCGACGGCTGCTGGATCAACACGGACTGGAGGCATCGCAGGTGGATGGCACTGGTCGTGGCGGGCGGGTCACCGCCGAAGACGTTGAGCGCGTCGCGGCGAGCCGAACGACGAAGCCGATCAGTGCGGACTCAGCGCCTCCCCTGTCGCTCCGACCCACTTCCCACCCGCCATCCGGGATCCCGTCCCGCATGGTGCCGCACAGCCAGATGCGGAAGGGCATCGCGGCGCACATGGTGCACAGCGTCGCGATCGCGCCCCATGTCACCACGGTGTTCGATGCCGACCTTTCCAGGGTGCTGCTGCACCGCGAGCGGAATCGTGCCGAGGCCGAGGCGCGGGGCGCCAAGTTGACGCTTACCGCGTATTTCGTGCGAGCCACGGTGCAGGCGCTGCAGGCGGTGCCCGAGGTGAACAGCCGCTGGCACGACGACGCGCTGGAACTATTCGAGGACTGCAACGTCGGCGTGGCAACGGCGCTCGACGACGGCGGCCTGATCGTGCCGGTAATCCGGGAGGCGCAGACCCTGGACCTGATCGGCATCGCGGAGCGGCTGAGCGACCTGACCAGCCGGGCCCGCGCCGGCGCGCTCACCCCCGCCGACGTGCAGCGGGGCACCTTCACGATTTCCAACCACGGGGTCAGCGGCAGCATCATCGCCACACCGATCATCATCAACCAACCGCAGTCGGCGATCCTGGGCATCGGCCGGATGGAGAAGCGGGTGGTGGTGGCGCAATCGTACACCCACGAAATCACCGAGATCCGTCCGATGCTCTACGTGACGCTGACGATCGACCATCGGGTGCTGGATGGGTTCCTGGCCAACAAGTTCCTGACCGAGTGGGTCAAGACGATCCAGGAATGGGAGTAGGGGAAGTGTGCGGTATCAGGTGACGGGTATCAGGTATCAGCGGCGCCGTGGTAGGCAGACACTGACCCGCGCACCTCACTGCTCTCCTTCGGAACCGACCCACAGAACTAGCACCCGAGACCTGGTACCTGATACCTGATACCCGCTACCTGAAACTCGGCACCCGCTCTCAGAACGCCTTGAAATGCTCAAATGGCTGGTGGCAGCTGTGGCAGGAGTACAGCGACTTGCAGGCGGTGGCTCCAAACTCGGACCGAAGTTCGGTATCGGGTGAGTCGCAGAACGGACACGCCACGTTTCGGACGGTGGGCCCCAGGCTCACCAGCGGCTCAGCCACCACGGGCCCCGGCGGCGCAATGCCGTACGCCTTGAGCCGCCGTCGGCCGGTGTCGGTCATCATGTCGGTAGACCAAGCCGGCGTAAACACGCGGCGCACTTCCACCTGCTCCGCGCCCGCCGTCTGCAGCGCCCGTCCAATCTCCCGCTCAATCACGTCCAGCGCCGGGCACCCGGAATAGGTCGGTGTCACGTCCACCCGGATGCCGCCTGCGGTCGCCTCGATTGTCCGGATGATTCCGAGGTCCACCACCGACAGCGCCGGTACCTCGGGATCCGGCACACCCCGGAGCGCTTCCCAGGCCTGGTCAATGGTGATCGGCACCGTCGGCGTCACCAACTGGCCCCGGGGTGCGACCGTGCCGTGATCTGCATGACCGACAGCAGGTGCCCCAGGTGCTCGGTGTGGTTGCTACGGCGGACGTTGGGCGGCGGGCCCTGATCGCCGGCCGGTACTTCCAGGGTGGCTCGGCCGAGCACCTCTTGCACCGTCTCGAGCCAGCGATCCTGGACCACGGCGAGATCGGCGGCGACACCCCCGTTCAGCAGCTCCTCGTCCACCGCATCCGCCGCGAACAACTCCCCGGTGAATCGCCAGCACTCCTCCAGCCCGCGGGCAATCCGGCCGTGGCTCTCCTCGGTACCATCACCGAGCCGCACCAACCACTCGGCGCTGTGCCGCAGGTGATAGCGGTCCTCCTTGAGTGCCCGGGTGGCCAGGGCCGCCAACTCCGCGTGGCTCGAGCGCGTCAGGGCATCGAGGAGGTGCACGCTGTAGGCATCGAAGAGGAACTGCCGCGCCATGGTAAACCCGAAATCCCCGATGGGAAGCTCCACCAGCCGAGTGTTCTGGAACTCCACATCGGTGCGCCAGAACGCCAAGGCGTCCTCGTCACGGCCCTGTCCCTCCACCTGTCCCGCCAGATGCAGGAAGTTGTTGGCCTGTCCCAGGAGATCGAGGGCGATGTTGGAGAGGGCAATATCCTCCTCGAGGATCGGCCCGTGGCCGGCCCACTCGGAGAGCCGGTGTCCCAGGATCAGGCGGTCGTCGCCGAGGCGGCAGAGATAGGTGAAGAGGGGGGTCAAAACACCTTCACTCCCCGCGGGGCCTTGTAGAACTGCGGGTGGCGGTAGGGCTTGTCGTTGCCGGGATCAAAGAACGGACCGCTGTCGGAGGGGCTGGAGGCCACGATCTGGTCGGCCGGCACCACCCAGAGACTTACCGCCTCGCCGCGCCGAGTGTAGACATCGCGGGCGTTCTGAAGCGCCATCTCGGCGTCGGGGGCGTGGACGCTGCCCGCGTGCTCATGCGGCTTGCCCTTGCCCGGCTGGGTAAAGACCTCCCAGAGCGGCCACTGCGATCCGTCGGGAGCTTCGGCATCGGGCATGATCGTTCCTCAGGCTGCCGTGGACTGCGAGCGACTGCGTTGCTTCTCTGCGTAGGCATCCCCGGCGGCCCGGACCCAGGCGCCGTTGTCGTGCGCGGCCCGGCGCGCCTCGAGCCGCTCACGGTTACAGGGGCCGTTGCCGTGGATCACCGCCATGAATTCGTCCCAGTCAATCGGTCCAGACTCCCAATCGCCGGTGTCGGGGTTGTGCTTGAGATCGGGGTCGGGAAAGGTGAGGCCAATCGCCTGGCCCTGCGGAATGGTCAGGTTGACGAAGCGCTGCCGCAGGTCGTCATTGGATTTCCGCTTGACCCGCCACTTGAGCAGCTCGGCGCTGTTGGGTGAGTTCACGTCGCTGGGCCCAAACATCATCAAAGATGGCCACCACCATCGATTGAGCGACTCCTGCGCCATTTCCTTCTGGGCCGGCGTGCCAGCGGCCAGCGTGGCCATGATCTCATAACCCTGCCGCTTGTGGAAGTTCTCTTCCTTGCAGATCCGGACCATGGCGCGAGCATACGGCCCGTACGAGGCCTTGGCCAGCACCGTCTGGTTGACGATCGCGGCGCCGTCCACCAGCCACCCGATGGCGCCCATGTCGGCCCAGCTCAGGGTGGGATAGTTGAAGATACTGGAGTACTTGGCCACACCGGCATGGAGCTGGTCCACCAGCGTGTCGCGGCTGACGCCCAGGGTCTCGGTGCCGCAGTAGATGTAGAGGCCGTGGCCGGCTTCGTCCTGCACCTTGGCCAGCAGCGCCATCTTGCGGCGGAGGTTGGGGGCCCGGGTAATCCAGTTCCCCTCGGGGAGCATGCCGACAATCTCGGAATGGGCATGCTGGGACATCATCCGGATCAGCTGCTTCCGGTACCGCTCCGGCATCCAGTCCTTGGGCTCGATCGTTTCACCAGCCTTGATCCGGGCCTCAAAGGCCTGAACCAGCGCGGGATCATCGGGGGGTGACTTGGGGGTGGGACTCATGGCCTGCCTTGGCTACGGGGCAACGTCGTTAGTCCTTATATAACAATGATTTACGGTGAAAATCAAGATCTTCTGCGGGTCCGCGGATGGTCCGCGTGGGGTCCGCGTGGGGTCCGCGGGTAAACCCGCGGCTCGGCCAGGAGCGTCGCTGAAGCGACGGGAATCGCTCGGTGGTCCATCGCGAATGCTGCTGATGCCCGCTTGGCATTCGGAGGCCTCGCGCAGCGCGGGTGTCGTTTACCGGTCGCCTACCACCGGACCCTGACAATCCGCCCCATCGTCCCCACCATCCATCCCGTCCCATCCGGCGCAAACCCGACGCTCCAGAAATTCCGGGTATCGAGCGCCTGCCAAGTACGGCCGGCGTCGGCGCTCCACGATGCCCCCTTGGGCCCGACCCCAACGATGGTGCGAGCGCGGCCCGGCACCACAGCCGAACCGTACACCGAACCGCTGAAGGTTGGCCGACCCACCAGCTGCCAGGTGGCGCCGCCATCGGTCGTCTCCGCCACGTTGTCGCTGAACTCGTCCATCTTGGCACCTTCACCCCCCAGGGCCAGGCCGTGACGCTCATTGAAGAAGGCGACGGTGGAAATCCCGGACGCCGGTGTGCCGTGGACTATCGGGGTGGTCACCACCGTCCAGGTCCGGCCCCCGTCGGCGGTGCGGCCAACCCGCGCCTCTGCCCCCGCCCCGGAACCGAACCAGGCCTGGTTCTGCCCCATGGCAATCACGCAGGTGCCACTGGCGGCAAAGTATCCCTCGCCCGCCACCGCTGGGGGCAAGCCCTCAACCAGGTCCCAGCTCCGCCCCCCGTCCTCGGTGCGCCGGATGATCATCCGGCCGTCCACCGCGTCGCTCATCACCACGGCACGTCTCGCGTCCCAGAACGCGAAGCAATCGTAGAACGCCTTGGGGTCGGTGTTGCGAAACTGTTCAGTCCATGATGTACCACCATTGGAGGTGTGGTAGATCCGTGAATCCTCGCCGTTGCCGATCGAGAGCACCCAGGCAGTACTGGCATCGATGGCGTGAACATCCCGAAACTGGAGTGAGTCCGCACCGGGCACGACACCAGTCTGCCACGTCGAGCCGCCATCCGTAGTTCGGGCCCAGGTACCACGAGTCCCGGCCAGCCACGCCACCTGTCCGCTGACCGGTGCCACCGCGATGAACAACACTCGGCTGTTGGGCAGCGATTGGTCGGTCAGGGTGGGAGATTGGGCGGTGGCCAGGGGAACCGACAGGAGCATCGACAGCGCCAGCGCACCAGCGCGGGAGGGGGCCGCTCGATGGGGGTGAGTCACGGAAACTCCCGGGAAGTGAGTGAACCGGTCGATTGACCGCAGGAAAATGCCCCCAATCGCGTTGAATTGGTTACCCCCTCCCCGGTCCAGTTCGCTACCGTGGCGGGGTGACTTGCCAACCCTCCTCCGCCGAGCCGATACTATGGCCATGCCAGCCAGCCACTATTTCACTGCGGCGGATGTGCTCGCCATGCCGGAAGACGGCAACAAGTACGAGGTGGTGCGCGGGGAGCTGCTGGTGACACCCATGCCACGGCCGTTGCACGAGGTCGTCCTGGCCCGGCTCCGGTATGAGGTGACTCACTACCTCGGGGCGCATCCGGTCGGCTTCCCGTTCGGCGCTGGGGATCTTTCGTGGACTCCCGACACCCTCGTCAGCCCCGACCTGTTCGTCGTCCCGATGGAAGAAGCCCGAACGCTGCGGTGGGCCACGATGCGATCGCTGCTCCTGGCCGTAGAGGTCCTCAGCCCGTCCACGGCCCGTTACGATCGCTTCACCAAGCGCCGGCTCTACCAGGAAGTCGGCGTCCCCCTCTACTGGCTGGTGGACGCCGACGCGAAACTGGTGGAGGTCTGGACCCCGGAGGCGATGTTCCCCGCCGCCGAGACTGCCTCCATCAGCTGGCACCCCGATGGCGCGACTGCCCCTCTGGTGATCAACCTCGAGGAACTGTTCCGGCCGCTGTAACGGCCATCACGGAATCGGCGCTTCGCGCTTCTTGAGGAAGTAGACGCCGGTGCCCATGCCGGTCACCGCAATCACCCCGCTCTTGAAATACGGATAGTTGCTCCAGCTCGCCCCGCCACCCTGGCTGTCGGTGTTGAAGAAACCAACCTCCCTGGGCTCGGCGGGGTTGGAGACATCCAGGATTCGGAGCCCGGCGCGCTTACGGTTCATCCCCACGCGCGTGGGGAACACAGGTCGCCCAGGTTGCCGGGGGATGGCCCCAGCGGTTCATCCCCACGCGCGTGGGGAACACAGCGACTACCTCGAAGTCGAGCTGCGGAAGCACCTGTGCCGCACCGGCTCCTTCACCAAGCCGAGCCAGCTGCACGTCCGGCTCTACACCGCCAACGCGGGTGAGACCGGTGGCGGCACCGAAGTGACCGGCGGATCCTACGCCCCGGTGCAGCGGGATCCGCTGGACGCCAACTGGACCGGCGCCAGCTCCACCGACGGGCTCACCGATAACGCGGCGGCATTGACGTACCCCGCCCCCACCGCCAACTGGGGTGTGGTGACCGGCTTTGCGCTCTGGGACGCTGCCACCGCTGGCAATCTGCTGATCTACGGGGCGCTCACCACGAGCAAAACCGTAAACAACGGCGACGCGGCCCCGAATTTCCCGATCGGCGCGTTGGATATCACCTTCGCCTGAGGGGGCCGGGATGGCCAAGCGGATCAACTGTCGGGCGGATTACGTCTTTCAGGTGGACCTCGAGGTGCCGGCGCTGGCGACCGGCGACCTCGGGGCCCCCGCCCTGGGCGCGGTGACCGACCTCAAGTTCCGCCTGTCGGCGACCGGCACCGGGGCGGCCCTGCATGCGGGCGTTGATGCGATCGCCGCCTCCGAGCGGTCCAGTGATCCGGGGCGGTTCTATGCGGCCGTGGATGCCACGCTCTTGACGAGCCATGTCCTGACGCTGGGGGCCGGGGTGTCCTTCTACGGCATCTGGTCCAAGGCGGGAGATTTCGATCTGGAGGCGGTCCGCTTCCTGGTCGGTGACGGCGCCGCGGTCACCTAGGCGGTGCCGGTGCACGTCGAATGGGTGGCCCTGGTCCGCCTGGGGCGGTTCGAGGAACGGGGTGACGCCCTGGCGCGCGCCGTGGAACGCTATGGCGCTGAGCTGGTGGATGTCCGCAGCGAGTTGAGCTGGAAGGACTCGATGGATGAGGAGGCGGTGCGCCGGCGGAACGCCCGCCTCCGCCTGCTCCCTCCGGACCCCGACGAGGAGGACGACCAGTCATGAAATCCCGCTGGTGGGTGCTCGGTTTCGCGCTCTGGACGATCCTGGTGGCCGGGCTGGTCTGGGCGTATCGGGACGCGGCTGGCACGAGGTGGCGTGAGCAGGCGCGCGCCGCGATCGTGGATTCCACCACCCGGATCCTCGTCGACTCGCTGGAGGCAGAGGCCGATTCCGTCCTGGCGGGAGCCCGCCGGCGGGACTCAGCGCTGCTGGCCACGATCGCTACCGCGGCCGGATCGAACCAGCGGCTCCGGGCCAGCGTCGCGCGCTCGGCCCGGCTGTCCGATTCCCTGACCCGGGTCCTGGCCACGGTGGAGGGTGCGGCGGAGCGGGTCCCGATCCTCGAGGCGATCGTGGTCCATCAGGAGAGCCAGATTGTCGGGCTGACCCTGGCAGGCGTGGCGGATAGCGTCGCGTTGCAGGATGCGCGGGCCGGGATCCTCGCGGCGCAGGCCGACCGCGACACCATCCGAGCCCGCGGCATGGAGGCCACGGCCCGACTGCGGGCCGAGGGCGACAGCCTCAGGACGCTGCTCCAGCGGGGGATCAGGCAGCCCTCACCGAACCGGAGCGGGGTACTCGGCCTCCTCAAGGACCTCAGCCAACGGCTCGGCGTGTCGGTGGGGCCCGGCTACCTGTTCACCGTTCAGGGGGAGCAGCGGGTCGGGGTCGGGGTGTTCCGCGCGTTCTGAGGTCCGGAAACGACACCGCCGCCCGGTGGGGCGGCGGTGTGCGGGGGCTGGGTTGCGGAAACCGGGTTACGCTGGAAGCAAGATGGCGAGGTCGGCGAGCCCTCCCCGAGTCCTCGGCACTGAGGTTCGGTCTGGCTGGGCAAAGACTGGCGATGCACCCGGCGCCTTCCTCGGCACGATCACCTGCCATGCCGGCTCGGCTGGATCGGGAAGGGTGCCGGGCTGCTCTCCCGCCTCGGTGTACGATCGGAGAAAGGCCACGAGCGCCGGCCCGTACTCAGCAATCGCCTCGTCCTGCGACTCGCCCGCCACGAAAAAATCGGGCAACTCCTGGACCCTGATTTCCCACCACCCGTTGCCGAACTCATCCTGCTTGGGAGTCGGACCCCGGATGCTCCATGGGAGTGCGACGAGTTCCTTTAGTGTCTTCATGGACAATCCTCAGCGGTGGCGAGCTTTGAGAGCGAGTCCTTCACGTACGCTGGGAGCAGCTCTCGCTTCCCATCATCCTTGGTCTGGAGACGTGTCCCGGATGGGTGTACCCACACCCGGTGGCTTCCCCCACCGCCAGAAGGCGGCCGACACCCGGCCCTTTCAAAGAATCGAACCAGGTCTCGGTAGCGGAATCCCAACCCCTTACTACGCAGCACCTTACGTATCTCGGCGCAGTCGTCTGGCGTGAGGGGGCTCATCCTGCAGCCACCTGCCTGACGTACAACGGTACCTCTGCAAGAAGCGGACCGCTAGGCCCCCGCAGTTCAAAGGTATACTCCCCAAACTCACGGAAGAGTGCCTGGGCGATCGGCACAATGATGGGCATCGAGGCAAGGGTGCCGTCTGATGGGTGCTCACCTCTACCCTGAATGCGGAGTTCTGGGAACACCAGCTGTTGTCCCTCTCCATCGATGACCCGAAGCCGAAGGTTCACCACGGCACCGTCTCCGGCGCTGATCTGAAGCTTCGCAACGAAATACATCAGCGGGTGCACCATGGGGGCGCTGACAGCCGCAAAGGTGTTGAATTCCCCGAGGATGTTGAGCTTCCCTTCTACGGAGAGATTCGCGGCGTCTGCCAACACGGCAAGCTGACACTTCATCGGGCCCACCCCCTCGTTTGAGCTTCGGTTGACACTCCGCCCTACCCTTCCTGCATGCCCCAACCACCGATCACCTGGGCGGAGTGGGCCGAGTCCGCGGCCTGAGCCCGCGCCTTCCGCCGGTCATGCGCCCAGCCCCTCTGGGGGCCCTGGCTCCCCGATCGATTCCACGTGGAACCACTGGCGCCAGACGTACCGCTCACTCTCACCGACCACCAGGAAGCACCCACCCAGGTCGTCGTCGGATCCCGGGGCCAGGTTGTACCACCGGTCCCGGAGCAGCCCGGGGTAGTACCGAGCCCCCTCGAGGGTGAGCTGGGCCCGCTCGAGCGCCGGCGCTGAGGTGGGGGGCGGGTCACGGCGGAAGGGGATGCGGCGGCTCCGAGCCCCTTGACTGGGCCGCCTGTACGTCCGCCGCTGGCCTCGCCTTTTCCAATCGGCTCGCCGCCCGCGTGAGTGATCGCTTTGCCGCCACCGCTTTCTCTCCTTCCAGAACCTCCCGCTTGATCACATCCTGGGTCAGCACGGCGAGGACCTGATCAGTGTCGAACTTGGCGCCCGGGCTGAACTTACGCAGCTCCTTACGGAGGAGGGCCAGGCAGGCGTCCCCCGTCAGGATTGCGCCAACGGTAAACCGGTTCAGTGCCTGCTGCTCCGCGGCAACCTCACTCAGTCGGGATTTCTGCCAACCCTCTTTGGAGAGTGCCCATAGCACGCCGAGATCCGCCTCCTTCCGGTGGTTCAGGAGAGTGAGATCCACTTCCGCGATGAGCTCGGCCCCAATGGGCTTGCCGAAAGTGACCTGGTAGACCCGCCAGCAGGCACCGTTCGTCAGGGCGACCCATTCACAGCCCTTGTTGGCCGCGTAGTCGACGGCCTGCTTGGTGTGCGGCTCCTTCAGGCCCAGTCCGATCGCCTTCACCTCGATCAGCACGGCCAGCTGTCCATCGATGTGAATGGCGAGGTCACAGAACGTGCTTCGGATCATGTGCTCTGACGTGATCTCGGTGTACTTGTCGTACCCGAGCACCTCGGCCAAGATGTCGGTGACAATGACGACCGTATCGGACTCGTTCACGTCGCGGGCCCGAGCGGAGTCAAGAATGGGCTGGAACCGCCTCAGCCCCGCACTCAGCCGGGCCTCAACCCGGTTGGGGATCTTTGCCATACACCTCCCTTAGCATGGTCATTCTTCTTCGAGTGTGCGATCCATCAAGTCAGCCATCCATTCGTCTGGCGCCTGATCTTGGGCACCCATCGCAGCGTCCCCAGCTCGGTCATGCCGTAGGCCCCATCGGACAGCGTCGGGAACGCCTCCGGCACCTCCGGCACCCAGCAGAGGACCTGCCCGCCAGGGCCGAGCACCGCCCGGAGCCGGGTGTACTCGATCTCGCGCCCATCCAAGGGACCAGCCCAGCAACGGACCGAGAGGGGCATCAGATAGTGGGCGGCAGGGTCATGGCTTCGGCTGGTCCCACCAGGGGAGTTCTCCCTTGAGCAGGGCGTCCCGATAGGGGGTCGGGCTCTGTCCAGCCCGGAATCCTTTCAGGGTGAGCCGCACAATACATCGGCACCCCTCGCAGAAGGGAGGGAAGCCGGTCCAGTCCCCGTGCTCGAACGGCACACCCGGCGGCCGTCGCTGGCCGTGCAATGCCAGGCATGGTGCGCAGGTCCTGCCATCCTCGCCCGCGGAGACCCATTGAGCCTCCCAGTCGTTGGGGTCGAGGTTGCTAGCCCGGATTGCCTCGGCGCGTGCACGCTGGTTCTCCGCGATGGCGGCGGCCCAAGCCTGTTCCCTGATCTTCACCCGGTCTGGAGGTTCACGCGCACCCGGTTCCCGTCATAGATGACGACAGACCCATCCAGCAGATCCTGGCTGGTAATGTCTTGGTTGGTGAACTTCTGAATCAACGCTGAAGGGAAATAGACCTCGAGGAGACTGCGGGTGTTTGCCGCGGTCTGGCCAAACATCCGGTGCAGCACCTGAACCTCGAGCTTCAATCCCTCAAGCGGGGCCACGTCCTTGGCCGCAGCCGCGAAGACCTTTGCGAGCGAGAGTAGCTGGCCATCGAACACTCTAGCGAGTATGGCGTTCGTGTTTAACTGCCCGTCGTTGTAGCTGTCAGACGTCTCCCCGCTGGAGACCCTGAACCAGAGAGAGTCGCGATAGGTTTCGACGCCATACTCCACGTCACTCGCCGCTGACGCGAACAGGACGAGGGCGCGCTGCTGCTCTCTTGGGATCTCTGACAACAGCCCACGGAAGAGGTTGTCGGCTGCGTTCTCGACAGCGGAGTCGATGGCGGACTGCAGGCCGGACCGCTGCAAGAACACTTCTCCGCGGCGCTCTGGCGCCCAGCCGGAGATCTCCAGATTCAGCACCCGTGTAATTCGGCCACTCGAAGTGATCCGCAGCCTCGCGGTCTGCTTCTTCCGGTCCTCACGCGAGGACGTGACCACCCAAGGCGCTGCCCTCGGAACGAAAGTAGACGCCCAACTCGTGTCGCCATCGATGGCCAGGCGTCCTGATGACAGGGCGATTTCCGCCTTGGCCTCAAACCTTGTGCTCGAGAAAAAGCCGTCCCCAATTTTCAGGGTTGTTGGCGGAACCGGGAATGTGAGGAAGAGGGTGTCCCCCATCCGCACCTGCTGGGCAGCCATGCCGGAAGCGGGCCAGACGGTGAGGACTCCGGTGACCAGGATGGCCACGAAACCAGCTGAACGGTTGAGCCTGCGTTGACGGTCCCGAGCCATTTTCTACCCCTCTCTAGCGGATGTCGCACCCGGAACGTATACGGAGCGAAGAAACCCCGAAACGCGAGACCCCCGCCGATGCACCGCGTAGCCTTCATGACCTTCCGCGTGGTCCAACACTATGCCCACCTGGGGCTGACGCCGGGTGATCGGCTCTATGTCCGCTTCGGCTCCCCCCGCTTCACCGTACTCGTCCCGGACCATACCCACCGATTCATCCCCCGAACTACGGCTGCGTGCTGGGGGCCATGACCAGCGGATGCCTTGAGCAGATGGCAGGGCTCTACATGGACCACTCAACCCCGATCCGCCGGTGGCCCGCCCCGCTCTAACCGGCCCACCTGCCGGCCCGCCTCATACAATGTGTCAAGGATTCTAGTCAGGGCGTTGAACGGGGCGCCTGGCGCGAGGTATTGCGCCAGTGCCATCATGGCCGCCCCCTGGGCCGCCAGAGCCCCGTAGGGGGCCGACTGCCCCGGCTCCGCCACCTTCCACGACCGACCTGCGGTCGGGGCGTTAACGGGCTGGTTAACGACCGTGGCGGGCCTTGGGCCGCCGTCATAGAACATGGCCACCGGCCACCCGTTCCGCTCAGCCACCCGGCGCAGTGTCCGGTCGTGGGGCGCCTGCCCTCCGTTGCGCCAAACCCCGATCTGCTTGGGCGCCCGCCCGAACCGCTCGGCCATCTCGGCATCCCCCTCCCCCAGGGCCTCCCGTAGCTCCGCAATCCGCTCGGCGAATTCGGAGGTCGGGCGGTCCTTTCCTTTAGACGCCATAGGCTCTTGGCAGGAAACGGTTAAAGGGTCACAATGATACCCGGTAGACGGGTATCGGCCACCCTTAAGCGGCCCAACTACGGGGTTAACAATGAGTTCCAATGATAGCACCTCAACCGGGACTGGCGGAAGTACCACCGCCTCGGACTGTCGGGTTATCGGCGGTCGGGCCACCGAAGATCAGATCAACATCGTCGACCGGGCCATCGCGCAGCTGCGGCGCCAAGAGCCGAGGCTCACCCGCGGGGAGTACATCGTCGAGACGGTGCAACACCTCCCGCGCAGCTGGCAGGGCCAACTCCGCACGCGGAATGCCATGGGCCCGCTCCATGGTCCGGCAATCCTCGGCTGAAGCCGAGGCTCGGCACCTGCCGGTAAACCGGCGCTGGAAGGTAGTCCCGGAGAACCTCTTCAGGGGTTGGGTCATCGAGCCGCGGGTTCAGTTGCCGAGCCGCGACTTCCGCCGCGGGACGGCGAGGCGCACAAAAATGGCCCTGGATCGCGTTGAAATGGTTACCCCCTCCCCGGTCCAGTTCGCTACCGTGGCGGGGTGACTTGCCAATCCTCTTCCGCCGAGCCGATACTATGGCCATGCCAGCCAGCCACTATTTCACTGCGGCGGACGTGCTCGCCATGCCGGAAGACGGCAACAAATACGAGGTGGTGCACGG
>Ga0163153_10006604_pt1 | contig 12959 bp, 8 predicted proteins | sample OliLakLV19MP6IB1_FD_148629 | JGI IMG/M metagenome (GOLD analysis project Ga0163153, IMG submission 148629) | Freshwater microbial mat bacterial communities from Lake Vanda, McMurdo Dry Valleys, Antarctica - Oligotrophic Lake LV.19.MP6.IB-1 | ecosystem: Environmental > Aquatic > Freshwater > Lake... | reverse complement strand
GTTCATGGTTAGAGATACCAATGCAATCAAAACTCATATATTTTGTTCACTTCAAGCATTTGTTAAATTGGAGTTGATGCGGTCTGAAAAGATAATTTGTAATTGGTATCAAGTACAAAGAAATATGTTCACCTTAGTTATACGTGAGCATATTTTTGCAAACCTTCAGAGTGATGCTATGGTCGAGAATACATAGATAATGTTTTTTGTCAATGCGTAAGTCCTAGGGCTGATAGATTTCTTTTCACGGCACACCAGATTAAAAGTGAGAGTCAAATTTAGCTACAAGCTCGAAAGTCACCATTTCCGACGATCTGATATCTTGCACCATTATCGAGAACAGGCTTTCTGGCCTGTTCCACAAACACAAAGAGTGAGTGTTCTTGTGGGTAGTAGGGGTTGGGCTCTTTTGGCCCGCCCGTCCAAGACTTATTGAGAAGTAGTGCAAGATGTGAGACGATCGCAGCTCTCCCCACCTCTCTCCCGCCTGTCTCCCCCCATCTCCCGCTTGTCTCCCTCTCAGGGAAAAGTCTTTGATCCTCGCTCCGTCGCCCGCCCCAAATGCCTCGCGCAGAATAGATAGCCTGTAACCCTTGCTGCAAAATAATTTTAGCAATTTTTTAACTGTGAAATTTTAACGCAGAACACCCTAGCGAGGGCCCAAATATGAAAAGGAATGTTACAAACTATTACAGTAACACTCAGAATGTGAACATAATGCCTCAAAATACTTGCGAGAGGTAGTTGTGTCAGAGGAGCAATATCCTTACTAACTGCCCGATAGTCACTCGATCGCCACTAAGTGGCCTGCTGCAATCTCGATCATAAATTAAAGATCGCATCAGTCATTTATGGTATTGTAAGCGACAGGCTTAGTGCGGGCACTCACAAGCGCACCGGCGTGAAGAACCAGCGCCGTCAAACACCGAAGGCAGACGCCCGCCAACAACTTCAACAGTTGCTGGCAAAAAAGGCAAGTCCGGTCTTCCCCGTCAAAGCTCCTCCTTGAGCATGAAAGGTACGGGATGAAAGCGCCCGCCTTCGCTAGCTCAGCGCGGAGCAGTTCGTATAGCAAAATATCCAGCGGGTACACACAAGATGAGTATCGTCACCAAATCAATCGTCAACGCAGACGCCGAAGCTCGCTACTTGAGCCCAGGTGAATTAGATCGGATCAAGAGCTTCGTCACCTCTGGTGAACGCCGCGTCCGCATCGCCCAAATTTTGAGCGAATCCCGCGAACGCATCGTCAAGCAAGCAGGCGACCAACTTTTCCAAAAGCGCCCTGATATTGTTTCTCCCGGCGGCAACGCTTACGGCGAAGAAATGACCGCAACTTGCTTGCGCGACATGGACTACTACCTGCGTTTGATTACCTACGGAATCGTAGCTGGCGACATTACTCCGATCGAAGAAATCGGTATTGTCGGCGTCCGCGAAATGTACAAATCTCTCGGCACCCCGATTGAAGCCGTCGCCGAAGGCGTTCGCGCTATGAAAAATGCAGCAAGTTCGCTGCTGTCTGGAGAAGACGCTTCCGAAGCTTCCTCTTACTTCGACTACGTTATCGGTGCGATGCAGTAAGGAATTTCGATTTTAGGTTTTCGATTTTAGATTGAAAAATTGGGGGTTGCCGGCAACAAGTTAAAAGCTTTTGCAAATAACCAGCCACTTAAAAATCTTAAATCCCCAATCCCAAATCTCAAATTCTCGCTCCAAAATTGGACTGACTCAGCCACTTTCTAGGAAACAAGACAACCATGCAAGACGCAATTACCGCCGTTATCAATTCCTCTGACGTTCAAGGTAAGTACCTCGACATCAGCGCTCTAGACAAGCTCAAGAACTACTTTGCTTCTGGCGAACTGCGCGTCCGCGCCGCTACCGCCATCAGCGCTAATGCAGCCACAATCGTCAAAGAAGCAGTTGCTAAGTCTCTGTTGTACTCAGACGTAACTCGTCCCGGCGGCAATATGTACACCACACGTCGTTATGCAGCTTGCATCCGCGACTTGGACTACTACCTGCGCTACGCCACCTACGCCATGCTAGCTGGCGACCCTTCCATCCTCGATGAGCGCGTGCTCAACGGTTTGAAAGAAACCTACAATTCCTTGGGCGTGCCCATCGGTTCTACCGTGCAAGCAATCCAAGCAATGAAAGAAGTCACCGCCGGTTTGGTCGGTTCTGACGCTGGTAAAGAAATGGGCGTCTATTTCGACTACATCTGCTCTGGCTTGAGCTAAATCTAAGGCAGAAGGAAGAAGGAAGAAGGAAGAAGGAAGAAGGAAAAAGGAAGAAGGAAGAAGGAAGAAGGAAGAAGGAAGAAGGAAGAAGGAAGAAGGAAGAAGGAAGAAGGAAAAAGATTTATTTCTTGCCTCTTTTAACTTTTAACTGTAAACTTTTAACTGTAAACTTTTAACTTTTAACTTTTAACTTTTAACTGTAAACCTTTAATTTTGGACTTGTTACCTTTAGCTTTCAAAGAAGTCAGGGAAGTTGAGAGTGATTGCTAGACCGTCAAAGGCCAGTCGAGAAAGCCCGACGAGTTTTAACGAGCTAGTTTTGACTCCTAACTCCCTGACTTCAATCTTTAAAAAATCCATCTAAATATCTGTAAACCTACTCAGGAGTTTGTTTCCCATGAGAATGTTTAAAGTGACTGCTTGCGTCCCCAGCCAAACTCGCATCCGCACTCAGCGCGAATTGCAAAATACCTATTTTACTAAGCTGGTTCCCTATGACAATTGGTTCCGGGAACAGCAAAGAATTATGAAAATGGGCGGCAGAATTATTAAAGTGCAATTGGCTACTGGTAAGCCAGGAGCTAATACTGGTCTACTTTAAGATCCGAAAATGGATTGGTAAAGGGCAAGAGGTCGATCGCGACCTCTTTTTTTGTTTGTTATGATTTATCCAGAAGGAAGAAGGAAGAAGGGAAATTAAATAAAATTAATGGTTTCAGCAATTGAAAACGTCCTAATCACTTTGGCGGTTGCTATAAATCTTTAGGCTCTTTTCCTCTCCATTTTTCTGCTTATTGTGAATAATTTAGGTTAATTTACTCTGATTTGATGGCTCTGATATGCCAGAATTTCCAATTTTCATGTGAATCAATGATTCTAAAACCTAGTCTCTCAATCAAGCTGAGGAATTCTTGCAGATTTTTGAAATGTGAAGTTACTTCGTAAATCCAAAGCTGTCCATCGAGTTTAAGAGTACGGGCTGCTTCTCGGATGTAATCAGAACTGTTTAAGCCCATGAGCGATAAATTAAATATGGCAACGTCTAAACAGCTATCTTCCAAGGGGACTTGAGCTACATCGCATTCGATGACATTATCATTGATGGCAATGAAATCATAGTTGTGAAATGTGTGTTTATCGGCTAAGGCTTTAGAAATCAGTGCTTCACCACAACCAAAATCCCCTACAACTAGACCAGATCGCTTTTCAAGCCATTTAATAGATTCTTGATAGGGAAGAACAGACCATGTTTTTCTGGCTTCTTGATAGAGTGTGTGGTATTGCATCCACTCTTCGGGATTATTCTGTAAGCGTTCATAGTTGGTGTGACTATAGCTAGTATTCCAACGAGCATTCATGCGGCTAAAGTCACCATAGTTAATATTACGGCGCTGAACGTCGGCGGGATCTGCGTCTGGAAGAGGGACAAAGATTCTGGGGCGAACGATTGGCTTTTGCTCACCAGTTTTTAAGCGTTCTAGCCATTGGCGTAGATCGCGGAATGCTTGAGATTCTGTTCGCAGTTGTCCATCAGGCATCACACCATCAACGGCAGCATCGGCAACTGTCTGTTTGTTTTGCAGTCTCGCTAATCGCCCTTCATCCCAACTCCAATGTTCGCCGTCATCTAAACCATAGGTAACGGGCATAAGAATTGTGAGCGTATCATAAACTTGACCTTGACGATTTAACCGCCCTTCTAGCTGCTCAAGTTCGGCACTTGTCCAAGGTGGAATATTCAGAATCAGCCGATCGCAAACTTTTTGAAATCCATCAACACCTGTAGCCATTGCACTGCTGGCAATTAGAACATCGATTGAGCCGTTAATAAAATCGTTGCGTCCACTTTTATCGCCACCCATATGAAAACCTACTGTCCAGCCTGCGCCTTTAATTGCTGCTGTTAGCTGATCGACTATGCCGTCAACGTAATGAGTGTAAACAATAGTTTTTGGGCGAAGTTCATTGAGAATCGCTGGAATCCTTGCACTGGTGAGAATCTGTTCCATTTTGAGGATGGAAGTTCCCTCTTTCCGAATCTTGTCAACTAGGTGAGTGCAGTCAACGGGAATTGTGAATTTGTTGATTTTAATTTTGGGCTTGACTTTAGAACGGATGCCCACAGTTGCAAATGCTTGATGCAGACGCATACAGTTGTTGATTGTGGCTTTTTCGCCAAGATCCTTACGTTCTACGCCTGTGACTAATTCAACCAAGCTTTTACCTTCTTTGAGATTGTTGATCACAGGTGTTGCGCTCATGCCAAGTACATGAAGATTAGGATTTTTCTCGGTTGCATTGGTGATTAGCGCGAGAACCATCTGCCGACGTTTGGATGGATCGTCATTGCGGTGTTTGCAGCGATGAATCTCGTCAACAATAATTAGATCAATTTGATAGCGGTCTAGTAGTTGCCGAATATGAGCCGGGGTTAAGGGCTGCTGAAACATTTCATGGTTCAAAATAATGTAGTGATGTCCACTCTCAATATCGATCCAATGAGGGTTAAAGTTTTTGGTTGTGACGAGACTATCTGGAAATACTTCTTTAATTTCTGTATGCCAGTTGGGAATCGTGTCTAGTGGACAAATAATAATGGTGAGATGAGCGTCAATAATTCGACTGCTGAGAATCCCACCAATGGTTTTACCCGTTCCAGTTAAGGAAAGGTTTAATATTCGCTGTTGATTGCGAAGCCTCACCGCTGATAGCTTTTGCATTAAGTTTGGCGGTGTAATTTTGCCATTGATCCGAAATCCCCAGCCTGTGGGAATCTGCATATTCTGGGCTTGGGTATATTCATCAAGAAACTGATCTCGCACCTGACGACCATAACCTTCTTCAGTAAAAGCTTCTACGCTTTCAACGGCAGATTCATCTTCAAATACTTCTGCCCAAATTCGATTACGTCTAGAAGCTATAAAGAAATCAATAGCCTCTTGATCGGCTGACGCAACTATTTGACTGTTCAAAAATTCTAGACTTTTCTGGACTTTGATTCTTGGTAGTTCACGAGATTCTTCATTTTCTTCTAAAGAGTCACTGCTAGTTTCAAAACCTTGAGTTGTTTGAGATGAATCCGCAGCATCAACAACTTGCAATTCATCATCAGCTTTGAGATTATCATCGGAGTTGCTTTCAGCACCAGAGGTTTTGACTTCTTTACCCTGAATCAAATCTCGTAGTTTTTGCCCTGAGAGTTTGCCTTTGATAATGTCTTTAACAATTTTGATACCTTCAGCATTTTTCGTACCTAAAGCACCTGATTGTTCAAATATTTTATACAATTCAGCTTGAGTTAAGTTGGGAATGTATCCTTCTAAACTTGCTACAAATTGACGAATTGCTTCCAGACTCCAACCAAAACAACGAGCGCATCCACTATTCCCACGACTCCAAGAAGACCTAGTAAGGCTATTTATTGTTGTTTTCCACTCATATCCATCAATAGGGCATTTAAACCATACTTCTTTTTGAGAGCCTTTAGTTACCTTGTCAGGAAAAACACCCAAAGCATTATTTTTCTCGTAGTCCCAATACTGGCTAACATAATCAGGATACAGAGAAATTAATGATGTGGTTTTAGTGGCAATGAATCCTCTACAAGCTGGACAACCGCTATTTCCTTTTTTCCAACATGATTTAATTTGAGAAAGAGATGATACCCATTCATGTCCATCAATAGGACATTTAAACCAAGCTTCTTTGCTCGATCCAGTTGTGAGCTTCATAGGATCTATTTTTAGCTCATCATTTGCTTTATAAAACCAATAGTTAGCAATCTCATCAGGAAATTCAAGAGCTATCGGTTCTCTACGGCTCCATTCACCTCGTTTACGCTCAGTAGTGCCATTACAAACTCCGCAACCAGTATTATCCTTTGACCACTGCTGCTTTACTGTCGAAACAATGCTTGATTGCCACACATTGCCATCATGGGGACATTTAAACCATGCTCTCTTATTGCTGCTGAGAGTTGTTTCTGATGGGTTAAGACCTAGCCGATCATTTTTCTCGTAGTCCCAATACTTGGAAATCAGTTCAGAATACTCTTCAATTAGAGTCGGCTGTTTCTCTGGTTTTTTCTTTTTCCCAGCACATTTAGGACATCCACTAGACCCTCTCTGCCAACTTGTACTAATATCGTTTGGTTTTTTCTGCCATGAATGTCCATCAATTGGGCATTTAAACCAAGGAGATAGACTTCCTGTTCCTGTACCCACATCTGCAGGACTGAGGTCTCCGTTTTTTTCATAGTCCCACAATTCAGCAACACGTTCTGGATAGACTACAATTAAGCTTTTACCTAGCTGTTCTTGTCTCTTTTTCTCTTTTTGAGCTTGTTCTTGAGTTTCAGCTTCTGCCTGTTGTTTTTGTTTTTTTTCTATTAAATAATCCCGAAAGGCACGATTTTTTGATAGAATTTGACCCACTCTCTATTTACTTATATTATACTGAGTTCCAATATCTTGATAGGAGAAGCCTTGTTTGTATAGTTCGAGCATTGCATTACTCTCTGCTTCCCTCTTACTTTTTGATTCCTCATAAAGCTTTTGATCCCTCTTTTTTACATATTCTGCTACTTGTTGACGCACTCTGTTTTCACTTATATTATACTGAGTTCCAATATCTTGATAGGAGAAGCCTTGTTTGTATAGTTCGATTATTGCATTACTCTCTGCTTCCCTCTTACTTTTTGATTCCTCATAAAGCTTTTGATCCCTCTCTTGTACATATTTGGCTACTTTTTGTCCTAGGTGATTAAGGTGTATTTCATTGTTTTGCTTTTCAGTTAAACCTATCTCCTCAAGAGTCCTAATCTCTCTAAATATTTTTGTTCGGAGGTAATTTTTGCCATGAGCAACTACATTTATAGGTATCTCGTACAGTATCCATACTCCCTTATCGATTCGTAGTGGATACTCACCCATTACCTTAAGAAGGTAAATCTCTCTCTCACTCAGTTTTTCTAACAAGAGGTGAATATCTGACATATTGCACTTGTATTACGAACGCTAATGGACAGTTTAACTTGTCTGAAAAAAATGTGCTAGCATCTAAGCTAGATTATTCACCAATCTGTGAAATCATTATTATAGCTACAGCTAAAAAAACAGTCTGTTTTTTTGACAAATTGCCCGATTTGTTGCTCAGGATGACATAATTTCGTTACATTGCGTAAGTCCTCTTCTTCCTTATGCTATGAAATCCTATGACTAATGACATTCGACGCTTCATTCCATTTTTTGACCCCAGCGCGTCGCAATGGGGCGCTGAGGCCCGGTGGCTGAGGTGGCTGACTTTTCTGTGGCTGTTTGTCGGGCTGACAGCATTGTTTTCGGCTTCCTATCCCATTGCAAATTATGAATTTGGAGACGGCCTTTATTATTTTAAACGACAGCTAATCGCAGTGGCGATCGGGCTGGCTGGCTTTAACTTGATAGTGTACTCCCCACTGCGGTATCTGTTTAAAACAGCTCAGTTAGGCGTTTTATTGCTGCTGGGATTGCTGTGGCTGACCTTAATTCCGGGAGTGGGAACCACCGTCAACGGGGCGACTCGCTGGATATCTCTGGGCCCGGTGCCGATTATTCAACCTTCTGAGTTGATTAAGCCGTTTTTTGTTCTCCAAAGCGCCCGCATTTTCGGTAACTGGCCCCGGTTGACAAATAAAGTGCGGCTGACTTGGCTGTTAATTTTCGGTGCAATGCTGTTGGGAATTTTGTTGCAGCCGAATTTGAGCACCACCGCTTTGTGCGGGATGACTTTGTGGTTGGTGGCTTTGGCTGCGGGCTTGCCTTACTTGCATTTGGGCGCAACGGCTGTGGGGGGAATGCTGTTGGCGGTTTTAAGTATTAGTTTTCGGGAATATCAGCGCCGCCGGATTATGTCTTTCCTCAATCCTTGGGCTGATCCTCTACAAGACGGCTATCAGTTGATTCAAAGTCTCCTGGCTGTGGGTTCTGGGGGCATTTGGGGTGTGGGTTTGGGGATGTCGCAGCAAAAGTTATTTTATCTGCCGATTCAGTACAGCGATTTTATTTTTGCTGTGTTTGCTGAGGAGTTTGGTTTGGTGGGAGGTTTCTCGCTGTTGCTGATGTTGGCGGCTTACTCTACTGTGGCTTTGAGGGTAGCGATGAAGGCTCGAAATATTGAGTCTCAGTTGGTGGCGATTGGGGTGATGGTGGTGATGGTGGGACAGTAGCTGCTGAATATTGGGGTGGCGACGGGGGTTTTGCCGACTACGGGTTTGCCGCTGCCGTTTTTTAGTTACGGGGGCTCGTCGATGTTGGCGAGTTTGTTGTTGTCGGGTTTGCTGATTCGGGTGGCGAGGGAGAGTTCTGAGGCTGATGTGGTTTCTTTAAACGGCCTCCGTGGACAGCCGGGAAAGCCGAAGTTACGATCGAACAACGGCACTGCACAAACTGAATAATTTGTCAAGTTATTTCCGCTAACACAAGAAGACTGGGCGGTTGAAACCGCGTCTATACAGACAAAACCCGCCGACGCGGGTTGAAGACAAAGGCGGTGAAAATTACCTTATTTTCCTCATTTCTTCAGTCCGCGTCGGCGGACTTCGTTTGTATAGACGCGGTTTCAACCGCCGTCTTATCTATTTCCGCCCGTCACCCTTATTTGGCGGTTCTTCTTGTTGTTCTTGAGGTTTAGCTGTGATGTCAGCTAATTCTTTTTTATCTGGTTTTGGTGTTTCTGGAGTTGAGTTAGCCATTGAGTTTTTTCCTAAATAGATGCACTTAATTTCAATAGTCCTGGACGCACGGGTGGTCAGAAACCGGGTTTTTTTACTAAAATCTTTCGTCGCAGTCCGCAGATTGAGTAAAAAACCCGGTTTCTCTAGGCTTGATGCGTCGAGGACTATTCAATTGTCATTTAAAATGATGGCATAATTACCAAGACTTTGGACAGTCCGAAATCTTGTTGTAAAATTGACTCAATTATATTCATCAGGCAGTCTGTTAAGTTGGTGTGTTTTTTTGAGCTTCACCTCAAAAGTGCCTTGTTTTCGTTTTTTTGGGTGGATTCCACTCACTTTTTTTCTGACCGCGATCCGTCCCCATTTCAAAACTGTCCGCAATATTGCAGTAAGGTGTTATTCATCTACCGAAAGCTTGTCAAAAGTTATGAAACTGCAAAAAATTGGATTGTCGGCACTGATCTCAATCTTAGCGGCGCTGACTGTAGGTGAGTTTCGGTTTATCCCTAATTCTCAATTTAAAATCATCAATTCTCAGGCCTTGGCTCAGACTCAAGTTGAGCGGAAGGCCGAAGCAGATCGGCTGTTACAGCAAGGGCTTCAGCAGTTGAAGATTAGTCAATTTCAAGCAGCTTTACAGTCTTGGCAACAGGCACTAATAATTTATAGGCAAATTAAAGACCGCCAAAGCGAGGGGGCCGCTTTGGGAAATCTGGGACTTGCTTACTATTCCCTCGGCGACTACGCCAAAGCGATTGAGTACCAACAGCAGTTGTTGGCGATCGCCCGAGAAATTAAAGACCGTCAAAGCGAGGGGAAAGCTCTGGGAAGTCTGGGACTTGCTTACTTGTCCCTCGGCGACTACGCCAAAGCGATTGAGTACCAACAGCAGTTGTTGGCGATCGCCCGGGAAATTAAAGACCGCCAAAGTGAGAGAACTGCTCTCAACAATCTAGGACGTGATCTTTACAAATCGGGCAATCTCTCAGCAGCCGAGAAAACCCTACTTGATAGTATTAAAGTTTCGGAATCTCTCCGTGCTGGATTAGACGATGCTAATAAAGTATCAATCTTTGAAACGCAAACTAACCCCTACGTCAATTTACAACAAGTCTTCATTGCCCAGAAAAAAACTAATGACGCTTTAGAAATTGCCGAGCGGGGTAGAGCTAGAGCTTTTGTCGAGTTATTGGCATCTCGCCAAGCCCCATCTGCATCTGTCCCAACTACTATCAACCCGCCTAATATCCAGCAAATTAAACAAATCGCTAAAGAGCAAAACGCTACCCTCGTCGAGTATTCCATTATTAGGAATGAAGCCCTTTATATTTGGGTCATCAAGCCGACTGGTGAAATTACCTTTCGCTCAGTTGATATCAAATCTCTCGACATCAATCTACCCGAAGCCACCGAAGGGACAAGAGTATCTGCTGCTACCGGGAGGAGAGGATTAAACGAGCAATATACCGCCATCTCTGAGATGATTCGCGGCACTCGCGATGCTCTGGGTGTGTCGGGAGACATTACCAATCAACAAGCAGCTAATCGCCCTAATTCTACCCCTGCTGAGCCTCGCATAATCTACCCCAAATTACAGCAAAGTTATCAACTACTCATTCAACCAATTGCCGATCTTTTACCGGCCGATCCGAATGCTGCTATCATATTCATTCCCCATCAATCCCTGTTTTTAGTTCCCTTTGTCGCCTTACAAGATCCGGCTGGTCAATATCTGATTGAAAAACATACCATCCTCACCGCTCCCGCCATTCAAATTTTGCAGTTAACCCGCCAATCACGGCAAAAAGTCCGACAACTTTCTCTCCAAAATAACCTCGTCGTTGGCAATCCAACGATGCCCAAAATTGGCAACCCGCCGCGCCAATTAGATCCCTTACCGGGCAGCGAACAGGAAGCAATTATAATTGCCAAACTTCTGAATACTCAAGCAATTACAGGCTCTCAAGCGACTAAATCATCGATTGTGCAACAGATGTTAAAAGCCCGGATTATTCATCTAGCAACTCACGGATTACTCAATGAAGTGAAGAGGCGAGATTTACCTGGAGCGATTGCCCTTGCTCCATCAGGAAATGATGACGGATTGCTCACTTCCAGCGAAATATTAGATTTGAAATTAAATGCTGAATTAGTGGTATTAAGTGCTTGCAATACTGGCAGAGGAAAACTCACAGGCGATGGCGTGCTTGGGTTATCTCGTGCTTTAATTAGTGCTGGTGTTCCTAGTATTATCGTTTCTCTGTGGTTTGTGCCCGATGATTCGACAGCGGAATTAATGGCAGAATTCTATCGCCAGTTACAGCAAAACCCGAATAAAGCTCAAGCTTTGCGACAAGCGATGTTAATTACAATGAAGATGCACCCAAATCCTCAAGATTGGGCAGCGTTTACGCTGATTGGCGAAGCAGAATAAGATTTTTTTCGGCGCTTGCTACACTCCTTGAGGATTGCAGCCAAACAAATCCGAGGTGGAGGCAAAAACATCTTTGTTAAGTATTAAATGCCGATCGCCATCTCGACTGATTAAGCCTTGCTGCTGCAATTTTCCCAACATTCGCGTTACAGTTACCCGCGTCGTACAAATAGCATTAGCAATATCTTGATGCGTCAAACGGATGCTCAAACGAGTTCCTTCAACCACAGGCTGACCAAAGTCCTGTTGCAATAATAGCAGAAGTTGATACAAACGGTCTTCTACTCGGCGCTGTCCGGCGATCGCCAAAATTGCTTCCATTTGCCGCATCCGTCGTACCATTTGAGGCAGCAACTCGTGAGCTAATTGAGGAGAAGCTTCGATTTCCACCATAGAATACCACATCAAATAAATATCTGATGTCGCCGTAGCTCGGTAAGTCTGCAAGCTTGTAAACCACAAACCGAAGCACATCGAAGGCCCTACCCAACCCAAAAGTCCTTCTTCCCCGGTTGGATAAAGCGTGCTCAGTTGTGCTAAACCTTGACAGACTCGCCAAAGGCCTTGTGGCATCAAAGGAATGGTTTCGCCCTTGGCATAAAAATGTAAGTTTCGAGTCGCTCCAGTGTTATGCTGGACTTCCGCTAAAAGTGCTTTGGATGTTGGTGGCATATCCGTTATTTCCAGCTAAAAAACCTTGGTCTGAGACCTACGCCTCTCACTCTAGCCGACGAAGGTAAAGGTTTGGTAATCGTCTGGTTAGCGCCAAGATAAGCTTTAGTAATTAGTTGTTATTTGTTATAAAATAACTCAGAAAAAGCTGGCTTTTGTTAAACAATTGCGCTCGTTACTTTGGGCAGATTCAATAAATATTTGACTTAAAAAATCCGCAGAGTATTTGTTAATAAATAGTCAGTTCATCAAGATTAAATAGAAAACAAAGGCGAGTTCGGAAGTTCGATCGCACTCCCAGGCCCGCCGAGTCAACTGCTGCTACCTGCTGCGGCAACCTTCAAGAACTTCTAAAATAGTTTAAAGAAGTATCAAAAGAGAAAAGTAAGGTTTTTCATGGCCGATCAATTAATTCACGCTACAGCCGCAGATGGCGGAATTCGCGCCGTAGCGGTTATTTCCACCCGCCTCACCGAAGAAGCAAGACAGCGACACAAGCTCTCCTACGTCGCTACAGCAGCCCTCGGACGCACGATGTCGGCGGGGCTGTTACTCGCCTCCAGCATGAAGCGGCCCCAATCAAGAGTCAACATTCGCATCAAAGGAGATGGGCCCCTGGGCGGACTTCTGATTGATGCGGGACTCGATGGAACGGTTCGAGGTTATGTGGACAATCCGGAAGTGGAATTGCCACCCAATGCTAAAGGCAAACTCGATGTTGGCGGGGCAATAGGTGATGGTTATTTGTACGTGGTGCGGGACGTTGGATATGGCTTCCCTTATTCAAGTACGGTAGAATTGGTTTCCGGCGAAATTGGCGACGATCTGACTCATTATTTGGCAACCTCGGAGCAAACGCCTTCGGCTCTGGTTTTGGGGGTGTTTGTGGGGG
>Ga0163153_10006598_pt1 | contig 12980 bp, 13 predicted proteins | sample OliLakLV19MP6IB1_FD_148629 | JGI IMG/M metagenome (GOLD analysis project Ga0163153, IMG submission 148629) | Freshwater microbial mat bacterial communities from Lake Vanda, McMurdo Dry Valleys, Antarctica - Oligotrophic Lake LV.19.MP6.IB-1 | ecosystem: Environmental > Aquatic > Freshwater >... | reverse complement strand
GTCCTTGCTCTCGTTGTTCCAGACCACATCGCACAGGTTCGACATGCGTGCCACAATCTGTGCCGCCACGCCGCCCGTCCCGCCGAACAACCCGCACCAGCCCAGGGTCACAAAGCCCCAATGCAACGGCGCCGCAAACAGTTCATCGACGAACCAGAAGGCATGGCCCCACTCGTTGAGGCCCACGTTCGGGAGAATCATCATCGGCCCGACGATCGCCCCCACCAACGGGAACGACACCGCCTTGCTGAACTGCGGCAACCGGGTCATCGCATACAGATAGCTCGCCACACCGCACGTAATGTACAACGGGAACGTGAAGTAGAACGCAATGATATGGCTCGCCGTGAAGCTCGTATCGCGGATGATCACCTGGTGCCACGACGCGTCCTGCTCCAGCGTATAACTGCCGGCCCAATAGACGCCGAACACATAGATCGCCAGCCACATCATCCAATAGAAGTACCGCTTCAACTCGGTCTTGGGATCCACATTGGCGACGTTGCGATCGCGCGTTTGCCAGATCCACCCGAGCGTGGCGGCCGAGAAGATGATGTTGGAAATCACATTAAACCGCCACAGGCCCATCCACACCGTCTCGAACTCCGGCGTCATGGAGTCCAGGCCGTGGGAATACCCGAAGACACGCTGAAAGACGACTTCGGCGCCCACCGCCCCTAACATTGCAAACCAGCCGACCTTGAGGGGCCTGGAATCGTACCAGAGCGACATGTCATAGCCACTGTCGCTCCCCCCAAATGTTGTTGTGTTAGCCATGTTACCGACCTCCTTGTTAAGGAATTGAATACCACTGCGTATTGAGATCCACCCCTCACCCCATTACCGCTGACTATTCCACTCTTCCATCTTGTCACCAGCCTCAGTTGCTCACCGAGCAGACAGGCCCCTCCGGGGTGTGGAGAGTGGCCTGTCTACCTCAGCGGGAGACGCCGTGCGGATTCATGGCGCCTGCCTCGATATGGAAAAGAACCGGCCTCCGTATTTCTGTTGCGGTTATCTGGTTTCATCGTACTACCCCTTCGTCTACTTATGTTGGGTCTGGCCTTCGAGTCATCGCGCACAGCCAAAGCCTGTACTATTGGTCTACAGCGCGGATCTGTCTTGCACGTTCGTCACATGATTGTTCGGCACCCTCTTCCATGCAGCCTGAGCTGTCACCGGGGCATGTGTAATTCCTCGATTGCGCAGAATGACGGGATCGACAATCTCGCCACATTGTACGCAACGCTGGGCTGCAAACTCCGTCTCACCGATACAAGAAATTAAATCCATATAGAAATCGGTCACCATGAATCCGCCGCATCTGGCGCACGTTGATTTATGCAAGGCTTTAGAAGGGATCGTATGGTTTCGAGGCTGTGCGGTTTTCGTTTCCTCCTCCAATGCCCTTGCCATGATTTTCTCCCTATGTTTCTCGTTGACTGTTTGTAGCGACTATGTCTAATGTATAAACCATGTTGTCCAATGTGTCAAGTGTTGTAGTAGTAATTATTTGACAAACATTAGACATTATAATACAATAAGATCGTAAACATGAATAATCATAGAATTCATAGAGTTGCAAAGCTCACGGGTCTCTCAAAAGATGTCATTCGGGTATGGGAGCGCCGATTTGAAATCCTGAAACCGAGTAGAGGTGCCAATCGTTATCGTAATTATTCCGATGAGGATGTTGCGTTGCTGAGGTTCCTGAAGGAGCAGTTGGATGCTGGTGGTTCAATCGGAGAGCTAGCGAAATTGGGGCGCGAGGAGCTATTGGGGCGAGCACGAGCCAGTGCGCCGCGCATGTCATTCGTCGACAACACATTCAGCAGGCTCCTGCGGGAACTTCTGTCCACCCTGAATCCTTTCGATCGTGTGATCTTTGAAAAGCGTTTGAACGGCGCCGTTGCGGTCGTTCCATTTGAGGAAGCGCTTCACGGGATCTTGCTCCCGCTCCAGGAACAGGTAGGGCAGCTGTGGCACGAGAATCATATAGACGTCGCCCTCGAGCATTACGTCACGAAGCACATTCAACAAAAGATTTTCTCGGCCATGAATCAACTCCCAGTCGCCGAGTTCGGCGCCAAAGTCGTCGTGGCTTGCCCGCCCGAAGAGGAACATGACATTGCCGCGTTGACGGTTGCGTATCGATGCCGTGTTCGCGGCTGCCGAGTCTACTACTTGGGAGCCAACGTGCCCATTGCCTCGCTGGCCAATCTCTGCGGCAAGGTTGAGCCAGACCTGACGATTATGTCGTTTCCTCTCGCACTATCCGATGACAAGGCCACAGAACTGGTTCAGGCCCTTGCGGATGAAGTGCGTCCCGTCTCCAATCTCGCTGTCGGCGGACATGGCGCGCTCGCTATGCGTGACCTTTTCGTGAAAAATAACATTACGGTCCTGGAGGACTTCGCTGAGTTGGATCACAGGCTGGATCGATTGATGAGGCAGACCGTATCTCGCGGATAACGAGAAGAGGCCGATTAGATGACAGCATACCCGCTCACCGTATTCTTCGACGGAGCCTGCCCTATTTGCGATCGAGAGATTGCGCTCATGAAAAAGTTAGACCGGCGGCGACAGTTGGAATTCTGCGACTTCTCAGCCCAGGAATATGATGCGGCATCCACCGGCTTTACCGCAGCGGATCTAGCCACAGTGATTCATGCCCGTTGGGCTGACGGGAGGGTGATCACCGGCGTCGAGGTGTTTCGAGCCATGTGGGAGGCTATTGGCCTGGGATTGCTGGCAAAGCTTAGCCGTCTTTCGTTAGTCGAACCACTTGTCCTGAAGGCTTATGCATGGTTCGCACGTAACCGACTCAGGCTCACCGGCCGCTCGCACGCCTGTACTGGAGACTCATGCAAATCAGCTCTTTCAAGCCGGCACAGTCCGTGAACTGATTGCCACCATGACATCAGGATACGCGTAGGATACTTCCACTCGTGGAGCCAGAGAACAAAAAGACAATCACTCGAAAAGATTGGGGGGGGCGGGTGTTTTGCTGAAACTTTAGCTGATGGAAAGGTTCATTGAAATGGCCAAAAGAAGTTTCGCAAACATCAACAGGAGAATACATATGTTAAAACCAAAACTACTCAGCCTTGTGCTGATAGCGTTTGCCTTCTCACAATTTGGGTACGCAGAAGAAAATCCTGGAGCATCAAAAGATTTGGCTGATCGGCAAAATATGTCGAACCAATTCTGGTGGCCAGAGAGACTTGATCTCGCACCTCTACGTCAGCATGCCGCTGAATCAGATCCAATGGGGAAAAATTTTAAATATGCTGAGGAATTTAAAAAGCTCGATCTGAAAGCTTTGAAAGAAGACATCAAGAAATTAATGACAACATCACAAGACTGGTGGCCTTCTGATTACGGTCACTATGGACCATTTTTTATCCGTATGGCCTGGCACAGTGCTGGTACCTACCGTGTAGCTGACGGACGTGGCGGAGCTGGTGGTGGTCAACAGCGCTTCGAACCCCTGAACAGCTGGCCTGATAATGCCAACCTTGATAAAGCGCGACGCTTACTCTGGCCAATCAAAAAGAAATACGGCAATAAAATTTCATGGGCCGACTTGATGGTCCTAACAGGAAACGTGTCTTTGGAATCAATGGGCTTCAAAACTTTCGGTTTTGCCGGCGGGCGCACGGATGACTGGGAAGCCGATTTAGTCTATTGGGGCCCTGAAAAGAAATTTCTCGCGGATGAGCGATACAAAGGCGACAGAAAGTTAGACAACCCACTTGCTGCAGTTCAGATGGGCCTCATTTATGTGAATCCAGAAGGACCTAACGGCAATTCAGATCCACTCGCGGCCGCTAAAGATATCCGAGAAACTTTCGGCCGTATGGCGATGAACGATGAAGAGACTCTCGCGCTCATTGCCGGCGGCCACACTTTTGGCAAAGCCCATGGCGCAGCCGATCCGTCAAAATGTATTGGTGCCGCTCCTGCAGGAGCAGGCATCGAAGAGCAAGGTATGGGCTGGAAGAACAAATGCGGTGAAGGTAAAGCTGGTGATACGATCACAAGCGGACTTGAAGGAGCGTGGTCAACAAGTCCGACTCAATGGACAACTCAATACTTGAGTAACCTTTTCGCCTGGGAGTGGGTGAAAACGAAAAGCCCGGCGGGTGCCACACAATGGATTCCGAAAGATGGCCAAGCCGCGAACTTGGCGCCAGATGCTCATGATGAAAATAAGAAACATGCACCCATCATGTTTACGACAGACCTCGCACTTAAAGTTGATCCAAGTTATCAAAAGATTGCGAAACGCTTCCTGCAAAACCCGAAGGAGTTTGAGATCGCTTTCGCTAAGGCATGGTTCAAGTTAACTCACCGAGATATGGGTCCTCGCACACGCTACCTTGGCAAAGAAGTTCCGAAAGAAGAACTCATTTGGCAAGATCCGATCCCGGCAGTTAATCATAAGCTGATCGGCGGAACTGAGATTGCAAGTCTTAAGAATAAAGTTTTGAATTCGGGATTAACTGTATCAGAACTTGTTCGAACAGCTTGGGCCTCTGCTGCTTCTTTCCGCGGTACCGATTATCGTGGTGGGGCGAATGGTGCACGTATTCGCCTTGCGCCTGCAAAGAACTGGCCGGTCAACAATCCGGATGAACTGGCGAAAGTACTTAAGACTTTAGAGGACATTCAAAAAGACTTTAATAAGTCTGGGAAAAAAGTGTCACTTGCGGATCTGATTGTATTAGGTGGAGCTGCAGCTGTTGAGAAAGCGGCCAAGTCAGCCGGATACAGTGCGAAAGTTCCATTTACACCAGGACGCATGGACGCGTCACAAGAGCAAACTGATGAAAATTTGTTTGCTGTGCTGGAGCCAAAATCAGATGCATTCCGCAACTACTATGGCGATGGCAACTATATGTCACCGGCAGAGATGCTAGTCGATCGCGCAAATATGCTGACACTTACAGTGCCAGAAATGACTGTTCTCGTTGGCGGCATGCGAACGATGAACGCCAATGCAGGACAATCAAAGAATGGTGTTTTGACGAGCAAACCAGGAACATTGAGCAATGATTTCTTCGTCAACTTGCTCGAGATGTCGACGGAATGGCAGAAGTCAGCTAAGGCTGAAGAGATTTACGAAGGCGTTGATCGCAAGACTGGTGAGATCAAATGGACAGCGACTCCTGTCGATCTTATTTTCGGTTCGCACTCAGAACTTCGTGCTATTGCAGAAGTCTATGCGGCTGAAGCTGGCAAAGAGAAGTTCGTGCGCGACTTTGTGAATGCATGGAACAAAGTGATGATGCTCGACCGCTTTGACGTTATGTAGTCTTATGAACAACATGTGGGATGACTCCAACTCAAGTCTAGTGATAGCCGTTACCCCCATGGGGGTAACGGCTATCTTCCGCGAATTTGGCCATTCAAACCTTCTGAAGTAATTGATCCTTGCACGCAGTTGAAAACTGCACGACCAGGGGACGCAAAGTTTAAATTTAACGATTAAATTACTTACGAGGTGCGCCACCAGTGATGTTGCGACTTAGATCGTTTCTTATTTTCCCAAAAGAATCACTCACACTTAGCTGGTTTTCCAGATTCGTCATAGTCCCTAGGGGATTGGAACGCATAATCGAGATCAATCCCCCAATCTTGCATCCACTCAAGGAGGTTCACGATGCGCGTTCACGATACCCAGCAGGCCGACATATTCAATTTGCTCTCGCCGGAGGAGCGGGAGGCGCCGTTACGAATTATCGCCTCTTCAAAAGATCGAACTTCGCTGGGGTGAATCATGAGCAGGTTCCTCAAAGCTCTTGACGAAAGAAACCCTCCCCATTCGGATCGACGCTGGATTTTTGTCCCTGAAGATCAACTTTCCGATGACATCGGCCCGATCAGCCGGAGTGATCCACTCGAGATCGGCATCATCTTGATCGAGTCCCACTGGAAAGCCGCCAGACGGCCATATCATAAACAGAAGCTCGCACTTCTTTGGAGCAATCTTCGGCACTTTGCCATGGAGCAGGCATCACGGGGCGTCTCGGTGCGCTACCTCACGACGACTCGGCCGTTTCAGGCCACGCTGGCACCCCTGATCGCGAAGCTCGGCCCGTTGACCGTCATGGAGCCGGCTGAGCGAGAACTACGAGCCGATCTCGATCCACTGGTCCGAACAGGCGGAGTCATTGTCCTGCCTCACGAAGGTTGGCTCACCACGCGGGAGCAATTTATCCTGGGCGCAGGGGAGGGATCGCCCTGGCGCATGGACGCCTTCTATCGTTTCGTTCGCAAGGACACGGGAATTCTGATGGATGGGGACGTCCCAGTTGGCGGACGGCTTTCGTACGATGTGCTCAATCGCAGACGATGGGCTGGAGATCCCCCCGCTCCCAAGCCTCTCAGTTTTCCGATTGATGAAATAACCGCTGAGGTCGGCGAGCTTATCGATCGGCATTTCTCACATCATCCGGGTGAGATGAACCTCTCGACGATTCCCGCCACCGACAAGGATGCCCAGCGCCTCTGGCGCTGGGCCAAGCGTGAATGCTTGCCGCACTTCGGCCCCTACGAAGACGCCATGTCTGCCGGCTCGCGAGGACTTTTTCACACTCGTTTATCTTCGGTAATCAATCTCCATCGGCTGCTTCCCCGGCAGACGGTCACAGAGACAGCCGCTCTCAACATTCCTCTCGCCAGCAAAGAGGGATTTATTCGCCAAATTCTGGGTTGGCGCGAGTTCGTCCGGCATGTGCATCGGGAAACCGACGGGTTTAGGCAACTACCGGCAGGACGCCCACCAGTGGCACCAACACCCGGAGATGCCGGCTACGCCTCGTGGCGAGCAACGCCCTGGCCCCCATCGAAGACGAAGGACGAGTTGGACGGGGGGGGCGCACGACCTTCGTACCTGACCGCTCACGCTCCACTGCCCTCAGCCTACTGGGGAGCAAAGTCCGGACTCGCCTGTTTGGACCGTGTAGTAGCCGATGTCTGGGCAGAGGGCTACAGCCATCACATCACCCGGCTGATGGTGCTCTCCAATCTCGCTACGCTGTTGGATGTCTCGCCGCGCGAGCTAACCGACTGGTTCTGGGTCGCCTACACGGACGCATTCGATTGGGTCGTCGAGCCGAACGTTTTGGCAATGGGTACCTATGCCGTGGGCGATTTGATGACGACGAAGCCGTATGTCTCCGGAGCCGCGTACATCGCCAAGATGAGCGACTACTGTAAGACCTGTCAGTTCAATCCGAAGACGAACTGTCCCTTTACCTCGATGTATTGGGCGTTCCTCGCCAGACACGCATCCTTGCTGAATAACAATGTGCGCATGCGCCTTCCACTGCGCGCACTCGAGCGCCGGGCTCCCAACCAGCGAATGCATGACGCGCAGGTCTTCGCTGCGGTTCAAGGAATGTTGCAGGTTGGCAAGCCGATCGATTACGATGGCGTGAGGATACCCTTAGGATAAATCCACTCGTGAAGCCAGAGAAACAAGTAGAAAGGTTGTTCACCGGGTGGATAATTGTGATCACATTGCTGATCGGCGCACAGTCTGGTTGTGTCAGCCCATTGGCGATCAATCGCGCTGTATTGGCGTATGATCAAAGTGTCACCAAGGCAGAGAACGAATTGCTCCTTATCAACCTCCTGCGAATGAGGGATGAGGAACCTCCACATTTCACGATCATGTCGAGCATCGCCGCCACATTCGACTTTCGGGTCAGGGGCGGACTTATCGGGCAAGCATTGCACGAGGATTTTTTCGGCATAAACGTGGGAAGCGAAGCGGCAGAGAACCCCACGGCAACCATTATCCCGGTTCAGGGAGAGGAATTCACCAGAAGAGTCTTGTTGCCGCTTGACCACGCCCGATTTGAGTTCTTAGCGCATCAACCGTACCATCTGTCAGCTCTGCTTCGAATGGCAGTGCGCGAGGTCGACGTGGCTGATGAGACTGCCGGACAGCGAGTGATCGTCAACTCGCCCGGTTACCGGGAGGACTATCAGGAATTCCGTCGGCTGGTGCTCCACCTCACCTACCTATATTCAACGCACCACCTGTACATCGGCCCAATAGTGTATGAGGAGCGAATCGATCTCTCAGACAACATTTTGGACCTTGGAGCACTCATAGAGAGAAGCCTAGAACGTGGCGACCGGTTCGAGAAAAAGCAGGACGGATCGGGATATCTGATGACCAGAATCGTTCATGGCCGAACGGTCATCACCAATTATCCCTTGGGGAATTTAAGAAATGAGGAAAAGCGGGATTGGGACTTAAAGGTGAGGCGATTGAGAATCAACGAAGTCCCGATTGATATCAAAGCCGACTCCCCTGGCGGTGACTATCCTCTACAAGCCATCCTTCGGTTGAGGGGTCTCTATGAAACGATGAGGTTCCTCGCGAAAGGGCTCGGCCCAGAGGCCGAATATCAGGTGGATCCTGACCCTCGCACGGGCATCATCGCCGAACAACTTGCGGCTTCGGAGATTAATCCCGCTGGGACGTTGCTGCTCCATAGTGGAGACGGCCCTCCAAGTAATGCGTTTGTCTCGACAAAACACAAGGGAAGGTCCTACTGGATAACGAGCGCCGAACCATCACCGATCCCTCTCGAGTCTTGGAATCGCGGAGCGTTTGCCATGCTCCACACGATGTATCAACTGAGCGTGAGCGAGGCCGTCACAAAAACCCCTTCGCCCGCGATTACCATCGCAAAGTAATGTCTCGTCACAGTTTCCAGTTGCAGGCATAAAATTTGTGCACTTGATCGATAATCTTCACGCCCCAAGCATGCGGGCTGGATTGTAGGAACTGGAGAGCACCCCCGTTTTCTTTCCTTGCCAGTCTTGGAGACGCATGAAATCGCCGTTTCTGGCTTGATACGACCTCCGTGATCTTGATAGAGTTTTGCCGCACTTGGTGAGAGTGCGGCTGTCACAACCTGCGATGCTTCTGGCTGAATGCTCAATGGCAATGTGGCTTGGACATTCATGCATGGGTCTCACCTCCAAGCGGGTGCAACACGAGATTGCGGTGTCACAAGCCAAGATAAGAAGAGGCATGGACAAAATTGAAAAGGCAAAAAGAAAGAACTACAACAGCCTGGTTATTCGGCCAGCATGAACTGCCAATAGGAGAAACTGACTATGCGACGTGTTGATTACATGATAGGCCCAAAAAATTTCGCAACGCTCAAGGCAGAGGTGTTCATGCAAGATGTGGTGTCGTACTACCAAGCCGAGGATACAGGAGAGAGGCTGGCTGGGGCGATTACTGAAGGCGGTTTCGGGAGTGTTCCCATTTTAGCCAGAGACGGCAAGGTACTAGGTATTGTGAGTGAGTTTGACTTGCTGAAGGCCATCACGGAAGGCAAAGACCTGTCCAAGATCACGGCAAAAGATATTATGACCAAGGAGGCGATCTCTGTGACCCAGGAGACGCCGGCTATGGAAGTCATCCATCTATTGCAGAGCAAACATCTCATCCGGGTTGCAGTGGTTGACGCTGAAGGCAAGCTGATCGGCGTCGTTTCTCGCAGAGACCTTCTAGAGGGATATGCCAGAGCGACCAAGCCAATATGGACGTTCTGACTTGAAAGCAGAAGGCTGATTGACACGACTCATTGCCAACTCCTCTCACATCGCCCGTTCTGAACGTCTGAAAAATCCTGAGAGGCCTTCGATATTGGCGATTGGACAGGATTAGTAGTCACAGCTCCATAACCAGTTAGGGTTGGTGCTTCACGGACTAAAGAGGTTCTATCTATACTGCCTATACTGTGGCCGTTTTCTCAAGCGATGGAATCGGGGGTAAGCCCTACGCTGTGAAACAGTACTGTCTCTAAGACATTCCCGCCGATGACCTGGAAGCTCTAACTCTGAAGCTGTTATAGTTTGACATGCCGCGTTTTCCATTTTCCGTTCTCCACCCGGCATTCAAAGAGCGGGGCAACGGATTGAAGTTCGGGGCGCCCAGTAAATGCTGGGTAACGTGACGTTTCTATCCGGCCTTGCCCAGATAACCCGATGAACACTATGCACTGCGTCACCTTCCAGCAGGACAAGATTACCTACGATGCGGAAGAGGGACAATGGCTGTATGAGGTGTGCGAGGCTGCTGGAGCCTCTGTCCCGTTCGCGTGTAAAGCGGGGGCCTGTGGTACCTGTGCGACGCGGGTTGTCCAAGGCGCAGAGAGCTTAGGGCCCCAGAGAGCCCGAGAGATTCGGACGCTGGAAAGCAATGGTCTGGACCCTTCACAGTATCGACTCTTGTGCCTGGCAGACGTTCATGGAACGCTCACCCTGGGGGCGAGCGCACAACCACAACACGCGACAGCCCCACTCGGTTTGTGCACGGTACGCGTCAAAGAGTATCGCCCGCTTACCTTGACGGTCTGTGAGCAGAGATTTGCAGTCGAGTCGGGGGAGATCATCTTTTCTCCCGGCCAATATATGATCTTTCATGTTCCAGGAATCGACAGGGTGATTCGGCGATCCTACTCGATTTCCTCACCTCCTTCCGGCAGGACACATTTCGAGATTTGTGTGCGAGCTGTTTCCGGTGGTTTCTGCTCCAATTTCATTCATCGGCTCCGCCCCGGGGATTGTATCCAGGTCGAAGGCCCTTACGGTGACTTTCGATTGGCCGATGGATCACAGCGAGACATTCTGATGATTGCGACGGGAACCGGTGTCGCGCCCATCAAATCGATGCTGCTGTCTCTCCTTGGGCAAACGGGCAGGCGCCGTATCCGATTGTTCTTCGGATTGCGAAATGTCTCTGACCTCTTTTATGCCAAGATCCTGAGCGATCTGAGAGACACACACCCCTGGTTCGAACCGACCATCATCCTCTCACAACCTGACCCGATCGGATGGCCCGGATTGCGAGGTCGCGTCACAGACTTAATTAATGAACAGGTGTCTACCGACGAAGCCTCAAACACCGACGCCTACCTATGTGGAGGGCGTCCAATGATTGAAGAGGCCAAACGATTGCTGATCCATAAAGGCATGAATGCTGACCGTATACGCCACGAAAATTTCTTCTAGGGGATCGATCTTGAGGTAGACACAACGCTGTGTTGTGCTTCGTAAGCTTCCCTGTTAAGGAGACCGTTTCACGAGGGAACTTCTGACTTCTGACGCTGGTTTTCTTTCGAGACAACCCTAACCAGAGCAGAGGGCTTCTTCGGCGATCTGTTCTCCCTGACGTTGTGCGACAAACTCATTGGGGTCAGGTGCCCGAGTGGGCTGTGAGGGCGATGCTGATTATAGTTGCACCGCCAGGCTTTAAGGATGTGTTAGGCCTCGGTGAGCAAGATGAATTGGTGTACCTTCAAACATTGGTCTCATAGCAGCCTAATGGCTGATTTCTCTCTCCAGTTGCCCGCAGTGGCATTACCCGGTCTGCAGGTGGTAAGTCACAGACGCACGGAGATATTCGCTCGCCTGTCAATGACTTTCTCGTGGCTCATGTCACGGCGCAGAGTTGGTTGTGTCTAGGCTGTTGACGCCTTTTTCGTGGTTACGGGTGTCCGCTTCGTTCACTCACTCACTCTTTGCATTAAGACCGGATGAGGATCTTTTAATCCCGTCTTAATCCATCTCTCATCGCCGGTTGTTATCATGCTCCTAGTACTTCTTAGAAGCCATACACGGCAACCGCTTTTATTGGCGAGAGGGCACTATGAAACAACTGATTCATCCAATCGTTTCTACGACGAGCGCTGTCGCGAATCGGGCAGCCAAAGCCCATTTCAGTTGGCCGCTGACGCTGAAGAGTAACGCGATCAGGGATCGAATGAACGAGCAAAGGCAACATGGTGCCGTCGATTGTTCTGTGCAAGCGGCACGGAAGGGTTTGCATCAACGGTTGCTCTCTGTACGCTCGCTCGTACTGTTCGCGGGATTGTATGCACTAGGACGGGCCAGTTAACGATAGTTCACAAGGAGGAATGCACATGACGATCAAGAGCATCCATATTATTGCGACAGGTGTGATGATGGGCCTTCTGTGGGCTGGCGCGGCTGCGGCTGCGGACCAGCCGGTGAACGAGGCGCCCTATGCGCATGGAGACGAGGCCAAACTGCCGAATGGCGTGATCGGCCTGTCCCTTCAGGTCGGGGCGGAGCGTATCGGTGATCCAGCGGTGCTGTATGTCGGGATGGTCCGTCCAGAGGGACCGGCTCAACAAGCAGGGCTTCGACATGGAGATGAAATCATGAGTGTCGATGGGACAGCGGTGACGGGAAAGAGCTATGAGCAGGTGGTCAAGATGATCCGAGGAGAAGCGGGAACCATTGTGAAGCTGGGGGTCAAGGGTGAGGCCGACAGTCGCGAAATTTCCATCACGCGGGTGGCCAGCGATAAACTCCCGAAGGGTCCGGCGGGATCGCACGGCAGCCCAACTCGATAGGACTCGGCCCTTGCCAGCTGTTCATGGATTGCCGAGTCCCACAAAGGCCTGGTTGAGGTGAAAAGTGACCTTTGCCACGGTTCGCCATTTACAGCCACACTGCCTCTAGGACAGTTGTTTGCATACCTCCTAAGGTGTGGCCAGGGCGAAGGACTCGCCGCATCATGGACCTTGGCAAGCGTCACAATGAAGAGAGGGAGAGCAACCCCGCGCGGCTCGAACTGCTGTTGCGGTTGGAAGAAAACTTCAGAATATGCTTGGAGCCGATTCACATGACTCCGCTCCAAGCTGGCGCGCTCCTCTTTCTCAGTCGTTATGCGGAGGTTAAATTGACGGACGACGCAACCCTGCTAGGCTCGGGGCACCCGGCAGTGACTGTGTTGGTAACAGCCTTGGAGCATAATAGCTGGGTGACCAAGCGGCGCATGGTCAGATCTACCCGCGCCTAGTGTTTGTCACGGCGGGTTCAAGTTCCCAGTGCAACGGGTGAATGATGGCGCAGGTGCGCATAGACTTCCAGGGGCGTGGCGAAGTTCAGACATTTTCTCGGGCGCGTATTCAAGC
>Ga0163153_10006596_pt1 | contig 12985 bp, 10 predicted proteins | sample OliLakLV19MP6IB1_FD_148629 | JGI IMG/M metagenome (GOLD analysis project Ga0163153, IMG submission 148629) | Freshwater microbial mat bacterial communities from Lake Vanda, McMurdo Dry Valleys, Antarctica - Oligotrophic Lake LV.19.MP6.IB-1 | ecosystem: Environmental > Aquatic > Freshwater >... | reverse complement strand
GCGTGAAAGCGTCGCCCAGCGGCAGTTCTCCCTTCAACGCCGTGCCGCCTTCAAGTCCTCCCAGCACCACCCACCGGCCGAGTGAATAGGCGGCGCCGAAACGCGCCTCGGTGCGTGAATACTCGGACCCGCCGGCCGTCACGCTCAGCGCGTCGAAGTGCGTGACGTCGAGCTTGACGCCACGCGTGGGGAAAAACGGCTGGTCGTAGGTGTCGATGGCAACGGCCGCCGTGGGCCCTGCGAGGCGCTCCGTGAGGTTCAGGAATGCGTTGGGCCCGGTGTCGAGGATCGCGCCGATGCGCCGCTCCACCCATCCCGCCCGCACCTGGCCGTGCACGCTGAGGTTGGCACCGGCTTCCACACCGCCCGCGTTCTGCTGGATGCGGTAGACCGCCGTGCGATCGCCCTCGAAGTACAGCGGCGCCTTGCTCAGCTGCGTGGAGGCGTAGGGCCGCACGAACCAGCGGTGGCGCTTGTCGAGCGGCTGGTAGAACTCCGTGTCGATCCCCTGCTGGCTGCCGATCTGCCCGCCCACCAGCCACTCGCCGCCAAGCGAGTTCATCCACGTGCTGCGGTAGAGCGCGCGAAAGTTGTAGCTCGAATCGCTGCGAAAATCCGATGCCAGGTTGAGGCCGAAGCGCAGGTAGTTCGGGCCCCAGGGCTTTTCCACCGGCGTGATGCGAAGGATGGTCTTGTCGCGCGTTCGCACGACGTTGTAGTCGAGCGAGTTGAGGTCGCCTTGCTCGAACTCGCGCACCAGGTCGCGCGCCAGCGCCTGCGTGTCGAGCGGTTCGCCCTCGCGCTGGGTGATGCCGCGCCGGATGGTGTCGCGGCTCACGAAACGCGTGGGCTCGACCACCACCTGGTCGACGACGGGGGCCTGGTGCGCTTCGGCCATGCGCAAGTGCGACTGCCACGAGGCGTACACGTTGGGCGCCACGCTGAAACGCTTCAGATCGCCGGCCGCCTGCCGCGCCGCCTTCCGGCCGAGCTCCGCGGCATCGAGCTGGCGCGTGAAAGCGGTGGACGTGATGCCGCCGAGATCCGGGCGGATGTAGACGTCGCCGGGCCTGAGGGCGGACATCGAGCGGGCGACGTTCTGTTCGGTGAGCAGGTTCACGACCTGCCCCAGCACCGTCACGATGCCCTTCACCTCGTCGGGATTGAAGAGCGGCGAGCCCACGTTCACCGCGATGATCACGTCGGCCTGGCAGAGGTCGCGCGCCTCCGCGATCGGCAGGTTGTCGGTCAGGCCGCCGTCGACCAGCTTGCGCCCCTCGCGCAGCACCGGTGCGATCAGCCCCGGCACCGACATGCTGGCGCGCATCGCCGAGGTGAGGTTGCCGCTGCGGATCGCCACGCGTTCGCCGTTGCCGATGTCGGTGGCGATGATCGCCAGCGGCATGCGCAGCTGCTCGATCGGGCGGTCGCCGAGGTCCGCGCGCACCATCTGGTTGAAGAAGAGCTTGAGCTTCTCGCCGGCCACCGCGCCTTCGCGGAACTTCAGGCCCTCGCCCGAGATGCCGAACTCGATGCCGGAATAGAAGCGGTCGTCGAGATCCTTGCGGCGTATGTTCACCTGGTCGCGCCCGGCCGAATCGTCGAACATCGTGGCCCAGTCGGTCTTGCCCACGATGCCGACGATGTCCGCGGGGGCCACCCCGGCGGCGTACGCGCCGCCCACCAGCGCGCCCATGCTGGTGCCGGCGATGCAGCTTACCGGGATGTGCATCTCCTCCAGCACCTCGAGCACACCCAGGTGTGCGCCGCCCCTGGCGCCGCCGCCACCCAGCACCAGGCCGATGCGCGGCGGGAACTGGGCAAGGGCCGGCGCCGAAAGCAACGCGGCGAGGACGAGGAGGACGGCGGCTGGACGGGGCATCTACATCTTGAGACTGAAGGGCGTGAAGCGCGTTCCCCGGTCGTAGTGGTCAACCTGCTCCGCGCGCTTGAGGGCGCCCACGATCAGGTAGGTGACCGGCGTGAAAAGCACCTCCACCACCACCTTGGCGACGAATTGCGCCAGCATCACCATCGGCAGCTTGTCGTTCGGGATGATGCCGGTGCCGTAGAAGGCCAGCGGGTAGAAGAGCAGCGAGTCGACGCCCTCGCCGAAAATCGTCGAGCCGATGGTGCGGCTCCAGAGCCATCGGCCCCTGGTGGCGATCTTCATCTTCGCCAGCACGAAGGAGTTCACGAATTCGCCGCAGAAATACGCAACCATCGAGGCGAGCGAGATGCGCCACGCCGCGCCGAAAGCCACCTCGTAGGCCTGCTGGTTCTTCCAGAACGGCGCCGGCGGCAGGCTTACCACCACCCAGGCCATGAACGATGCAAACGCCAGGCCCGCGAAGCCGGCCCAGATCACCCGGCGGCTGCGCGCGTAGCCGTAGACTTCGGTGAGGATGTCGCCGAAGACATAGGAGATCGGGAAAAACAGGACCCCGGCGCCGAAGGTGAGTACCCCGATGAGCGGCAGGTCCACCTGCGCGATCTTGGCGGGGCCGATGAGGTTCGAGCACACCAGGATCACGACGAACGCGACCATTACGAACTCGTAGTACCTGAACTGGCGGGACTCTGGAGTTTTCAAGAGGTTTCTCCGACTCTTTGGTTTAAGGAACTAACGCCGTAAACACAGAGACTCCGAGGACAAGAGGGCCACGGAGAACGACGCAAGGATGCATGAAGTTCGTAGCCAGGGGCCCATTGCGCGAACTGGCATGATCATTTGCCTTTCCCTCTGTGGCCCTCTTCTCCTCGGAGTCTCGGTGTTTCCGGCTGGTGTTTATCTTACTAGGCGTTGCCGGGAGGCTTCGAACAAGGCAATCGTCCCCGCCGCGCCGGCATTGAGCGACTCGATGCCCCTGGCCATCGGGATGCGCGCGCGAATGCAAGCCGCAGCCCGCAGCTGCGGGGAAAGCCCGGCGCCTTCGTTGCCCACCAGGATGGCCACCGGCGCGCGCAAGTCCACTGCGTAGATCGACCGGTCGCCATCACCGGCCAGCGCGATGGAGGCGCCCCTGAATGCCGCCACGTAGCCGGCGAGATCGGCCTGCTCCACGACATTCACGATGAAGTGGGCGCCCATCGCGGCACGCAGCACCTTCGGCGACCAGGCGAAGGCGCAGCCCGGCGAGAGCAACACGTGGTCCGCGCCCGCCGCCGCGGCGCTGCGCAGCAGTGTGCCGACGTTGCCGGGGTCCTGGATCTCGTCGAGCAGCAGCACCAGCTTCGCATCGGGGCCGGCCGCGCGCGCGGCGGGCGTGTGAATGCTGGCGATGACGCCGGTCGGCGATTCCACCGTCGACAACGCGTCGAAGAGCGTGTCGGACAACAGCGTCACCCGGGCCGGCGCCGACCGCTCCACCAGCCCCGCGATCTCCCGATCCTCGAGCCCGGCGCGGTTCACCATGACCTCTTCGGGGCGCTGGCCGGAATCCAGGAAGGCTCCCAGCAGGTGCGGGCCGTCGATCACCGACAGCCCGCTCCTGCGCCGCACGCCTGCGTTCGAGACCAGCCTGGCCATCGCCTTGAAAGCGGGGTTTTCCCGCGAGGCGACCGTTTTCATCTCAGAACTCGAGCGCCGGTTGCAGCAGCGCCTGCACCGGCTCGAAGCTGCGCCGATGGATCTCGCACGGGCCGCGCAGGCGCAGCGCCGCCAGGTGCTCCGGGGTGCCGTAGCCCTTGTGGCTCGCGAAACCGTAGCCGGGGTAACGCTTGTCCATCAGCGCCATCTCCGCGTCACGCGCCACCTTGGCCAGGATCGAGGCCGCCGAAATCGCGGCCACCAGCTGGTCGCCCTTCACGATGGCGCGGCAACGCAGGTGGATGTCCGGCAGCATGTTGCCGTCGACGCAGACTTCGTGTGGTTCCATGCCCAGCGATTCCACCGCGCGTTTCATCGCCAGCAGGCTCGCGCGCAGGATGTTGATGCGGTCGATCTCTTCCACCGTGGCGTGGGCGATCGACCAGGCGAGCGCGCGCTGCTTGATGCGATCCGACAGCTTCTCGCGCACGTTCGCCGGTATCTGCTTGGAATCCACCAGGCCGTTGATGCGCGGGCGCGCGGGATCGAGCACCACCGCGGCGGCGAACACGCAGCCCGCGAGGGGCCCGCGGCCGGCCTCGTCAACGCCGCAGAGCAGCGTGGCTTCGTTCGGTATGGGGTAGCGGCGCGGCATTTCGGTGCACGGTTTCCTGGAGGTAGGGCTCGAGCGCCTGGACCAGGCGCGCGTCGTGGCCACACGCAAGGCTTCGGTGCAGCCGGGCGAAATGTTGTTCCATGCCGTTGCGGGCCGCCTTGCTGTCGAGCAGGTTGCCAAGCGCCTGCGCCAGATTGGCAGGGGTCGCGTCGGCCTGCAAGAGCTCCGGCACCACGAAGGCGCCGGCCAGTATGTTCGGCAGCCCCACGTAGGGCTGGATGCGCTTGCGCATCACCATGCGGTAGGTGAGCGGGTTGAGGCGATAGGTGATCACCATGGGACAGCGGGCCAGCGCGGCTTCCAGCGTGGCGGTACCGCTGGCCACGATCGCGGCCTGCGCGGCGTGCAGCGCCAGGCGGGCGTGCCCGAACAACATCTCGATCGGCAGCTCGAGGGCTTCCTTCACGTACAGGCGCGACTCGAAGTAGTCGCGTGTCTCGCGCGTCGCGAACGGGACGAAGAAACGCAGCTCGGGGCGTTTCCGGGAAAGGATGGCGGCGGTGTCGATGAGCAGGTCCGAATGCAGCTCGAGCTCGTTCACGCGGCTGCCGGGCAGCAGGGCCACGGGCACCGTCGCCCCCGCCAGGCGAAGCTGCGCGCGCGCTTCGGCCCGGTCCGGGGCCAGCGGCATGGCGTCGGCGAGCGGGTGGCCCACGTAGCTCACCGCGATGCCGGCGTCGCGGTAGATCGCCTCCTCGAACGGGAACATCACCAGCATGCGGTCGACGGCGCGGCCGATGGCGTGGATGCGTTCCGGGCGCCAGGCCCAGATCGAGGGGCTCACGTAGTGGACGGTGCGGATGCCCGCTTCCTTCAGCCGCGCCTCCAGGCCGAGGTTGAAGTCGGGCGCGTCGATGCCGATGAAAAGCGCCGGGCGCTCGGCCAGGAGGGTGCGCGCCAGGTTGCGCCGGATCGCCAGCAGCTCGCGCAGGCTCTTCAGCACTTCCACGTAACCGCGCACCGCCAGCTTTTCCATCGGGTAGAGGCTGCGCGCGCCTTCGGCCTGCATCCTGGGCCCGGCGATGCCGAAGAACTCGAGGTCGGGGCGCGCGGCCTTGAGCGCGCGGATGAGCGCCGCGCCCAGCATGTCACCCGAGGCCTCCCCGGCGACGACGGCGATGCGCACCGTCACCGCAGGATGCCGCGCGTGGATTTGTCGAGGAAATCGCTGAGCAAGCGCACCTCGGGCACCCCTTCGCCCTGGCGCGCGAGCTCGGCCTTCGCGTCGGCCAGCGAGAGCCCGGACTTGTAGAGGGTGCGGTAGGCGCGCTTGAGCCCCGCGATGGCATCGGGCGTGAAGCCGCGGCGCTTGAGGCCCTCGGAATTGATGCCGAACGGCGCCGTGGGGTTGCCCGCCACCGTGACGAAGGGCGGGACGTCCTGGGTGACCACGCTGGCGATGCCGGCCATCACGTGGGCGCCGACTTTCACGAACTGGTGCACGCCGACGAAGCCGCCCAGGATCGCCCAGTCGCCCACCTCGACATGCCCGGCGAGCGTGGCGTGGTTGGCGAACACGGTGTTGTCGCCCACCACGCAATCGTGCGCCACGTGGCAGTAGGCCATGATCCAGTTGTCGCTGCCCACGCGCGTGACGCTGGCATCCTGCGCCGTGCCGCGGTTGAGCGAGCAGTATTCGCGGATGGTGTTGCGGTCGCCCACTTCGAGGCGCGTGGGTTCCCCCTGGTACTTCTTGTCCTGGTTGGCCTCGCCGATGGAGCAGAAATGGAAGATGCGGTTGTCGCGGCCGATCCTCGTGTGCCCGGTGATCACGTTGTGCGCGCCGATGGTTGTGCCTTCCCCCACCTCCACATCCGCGTCGATGACCGTGTAGGGGCCGACGGTGACGTTTGCGCCGAGCTTCGCGCGGGGGTCGATGATGGCGGTTTTGTGGATCGTGGTCATGGATGCAAAGAGCGTTGGAAACGCAGATGGCCGCTCGATCACAGCGCGCGAAGCGCGCACAGCAGTTGCGCCTCGGCGGCGACCTTGCCGCCCACCTTCGCCACGGCGGTGAACTTGGCCATGCCGCGGCGATTCTGGCCCGCCTCGACCTCGAGTCGCAGCTGGTCGCCGGGGGTCACCGGGCGCTTGAACCGCGCACCGTCGATGCCGACGAAGTAGTAGACCCACTTGCCGTCGTTCTTGTGGCCCACGCTCTTGAGCGTGAGGACCGCGGCGGCCTGCGCCATCGCCTCCACGATCAGCACGCCCGGCATCACCGCGTAGTGCGGGAAGTGGCCGGGGAAAAACGGCTCGTTGATCGAGACATTTTTCAGCGCCACGATGCGCTTGTCCTTCTCGAACTCCACCACCCGGTCGATCAGCAGGAACGGATGGCGGTGCGGCAGGTATTCCTTGATCTCCTCGATCGACATCTCACTCACGGCCGTCTCCGGTGGGTTTCCTGGGTATGCGGCGCACGTACTCGTCGAGCCGGCGCATGTGGACCGCGTTCTTCAGCCACTGGGCGTGCGGCATCGCCGGGGTGCCGGAGGTATAGATGCCGGGTTCGGTGATCGACTTGGTCACGAAGGTGAAGCCCGAAATGGTGACCCCATCACACACCGTGATGTGCCCCACGATGCCGACGCCGCCGCCGATCATGCAGTTGCGCCCGATGGTGACGCTGCCCGATATCCCGGTGCACCCGGCGATCACCGTGTGCGCGCCGATCACGCAGTTGTGGCCGATCTGTATCTGGTTGTCGAGCTTCACGCCGTCGCCGATCACGGTGTCGTCGAGCGCGCCGCGATCGATGGTGGTGTTGGCGCCCACCTCCACCTCGTCGCCGATGCGCACCGCGCCCACCTGCGGGATCTTGATCCAGCGATCGGCTTCGCGCGCCATGCCGAAGCCGTCGGCGCCGACCACCACGCCCGAGTGCACGATGCAGCGCGCGCCCACGGAGCAGCCGGCGTAGATGGTGACGCGCGGATGCAGCCGTGTGCCCGGGCCCACCCGCACGCCATCACCCAGGATCGAATGCGCGCCGATCACGGCGCCATCACCCACCTCGCATCCGGCGCCCACCACGCTGAAGGCCCCGATTTGCGCGCCCGCCGCGATGCGCGCCGTGTCCGCGACCTGCGCGCTGGGGTGGACGCCTGGCACGGGCAGGGGCGCGGGGTGGAAGAGGCCGACGGTGCGGGCGTAATACGCGTAGGGATTGGCCGCCACGATCCGCGGCATGGTGCCGGCGTCGCGATCGGCCGGCGACAGGATGACGGCGCCCGCGCGCGTGGCCGCCAGTCGCGGGCGGTACCTGGGATTGGCGAGGAAGGTGATGTGCCGCGGGCCGGCCGAATCGAGGGTGGCCACGCCGGTCAGCGGCGCGCGGACCTCTCCCACCGCTTCTCCGCCCAGGCGCGCGACGATTTCAGCGAGGGTGAGCGCGACCGGCGAGGGATCGGTCCCCATGGCTTACTTGTCGGCGAGGGCCTTGATGACCTTCTCGGTGATGTCGATGCGGCTGCCGGCAAACACCGCTTCCTGCAGGATGAGGTCGAACTTCTCCTGCTCGGCGATCTGGTTGATCACGCGGGTGGCGCGCTCCTGCACGCGCGCGAGCTCTTCGTTGCGGCGCAGGTTGAGGTCTTCGCGGATCTCGCGCTGCACGCGCTGGAAGTTGCGGCTGATGTCGGCAAGCTGGCGCTCTTTCTCGCGGCGCGCCGATTCCGGCATCGTCACGTTGTCGCGCTCCAGTTCGGTCTGCATGTCGCGCCCCTGCTTTTCGAGCTTGCCCAGCTCGGCGTTGCGGGCGCTGAATTCGCGCTCGAGGACCTGCTGGGCGCGTTTCGCCGGCGCGGCCTCGCGGAACACGCGTTCCGTGTTGACGAAGCCGATCTTCATCTCGGCGGCGTTGGCTGCCGAGGCGGACAGTGCAAGCGCGATCGCAACAACGAACATTTTCATGGGGTCACCTGTTTGCCGGCGTTGAGCGGCTCCAGTCCGCTCAAACGACGTTCCCGCTGCTTTCCGAACCACCGCTAGAAAATCTTGCCGAGCTGAAACTGGAATCTCTCTATCTTGTCGCCTTCCTTCTTGCGTACCGGCGCGCCGAACGAGAAGCGCAGCGGGCCCACCGGCGAATCCCAGCTGATCGCCAGTCCGGTGCCCACGCGCAGGTCGCCCGCGGACATCTTGTCCCCCGGACCCCAGACGTTGCCGATGTCGGCGAAAAGCGCCAGGCGCACGTTCCTTTCCTTGTAGCCGGGCATCGGGAACAGCACCTCGAAGTTGCCGATGAAGCGGCGGTCGCCGCCCAGCACGTCGCCGTTGGTGTCGCGGGGCCCGAGCGTGGCGGTTTCGAAGCCGCGCACGGAACCCACGCCGCCGGCGTAGAAGTTCTTGAAAAACGGCAGCGGCTTGCCGCTGTAGCCGTCCGCGTAACCGACCTCGCCGTTCAGCATGAAGGTGAGGAAGGACCACTTTTCCGGCGTGAAGAAATACTGGCTCTGGTAGGTGGTGCGGTGGTACTTGAGGTCGCCCGGCGGGATGCCGACCTCGAAGGCGATTTCGTTCAGCCATCCCTTGGTGGGCCAGGTCAGGCTGTCGCGCGTATCGCGCGAAAAGGAGATGTTGGTGCGTAGCGTGTCGCTGCGTTCGCCGAACTGGTTGATGAAATCGAGGTAGCGCTGCGGCGCGGTGGGATCAACCTGGAGCTTGGTGCGTTCGCCGGTGAGGCCCACGTTGACGGTGTCGAATTCGGTGACCGGGATGCCGAAGCGCATGCCGACGCCGGTGGAATACGTGTTGTACGCGGCGACCGAAAGCGTGGAGGTGTCGACGTCGCGGCGGAAGAAGTCGAAGCCGCGCGAGATGCCGTCCGCGGTCCAGTACGGGTCGACGAAGGTGAACGAATACGCCTTGTTCACCTGGCCGTTGTTGATCTGGAAGGCCAGCATGTTGCCGGTGCCCATGATGTTGGCCTGCGAGACCGAGGCCTGCACCGTGAGCTTTTCCGCCGCCGAATAGCCGACGCCGAAGTTGAGGGTGCCGGTATTGCGTTCGACCAGGGTCACGTTGATGTCGACCTGGTCGGTGGTGCCCGGGACCGCCGGCGTTTCGATGTTGACCTCGGAGAAGTAGCCGGTGCGCTGCAGCCTTTCCTTGGAGCGCGCGATCTTCTCGAGCGAATACCAGGAGCTTTCGAGCTGGCGCAGTTCGCGGCGGACGACATCGTCCTGGGTTTTCTGGTTGCCGGTGACCGAGATGCGGCGCACGTAGACGCGCCGGCCCGGATCGACGAAGAAGGTAAAGGCGGCGACGCGTTTTTCCCGGTCGAGGTCGGGCACCGGGTTCACGTTGGCGAACGAATAGCCGTCGTTGCCCAGGCGGTCGGCGATTTTCTTGGTGGCCTCCACGATCTTCTCGCGCGAGAAGACATCGCCCTGGCGCACCTTCACCATGTCGCGCAGTTCCTGCTCCTTCACGATCAGGTCGCCGCTGTATTTGACGTCGCCGATCCGGTAGACGGGGCCTTCGGTGATCGCGATGGTGATGAAGATCTTCTCGCGGTCGGGGGTGATCGAAACCTGCGTCGACTCGATGTTGAACTCGAGGTAGCCGCGGTTGAGGTAGTGCGAGCGCAGCGCCTCGAGGTCGGCGGTGAGCTGCTGCTTGGAATACTGGTCGTCCTTGGTGAACCAGGTGAACCAGCCCGGGGTGGTGAGCTTGAGCGTGCGCAGCAGCTCCTTTTCCGTGAAGTCCTTCGCGCCGATGATGTTGATGTCGGCGATCTTGGTGACCGAACCTTCCTCGATGTCGAAGCGCAGCGCGACGCGGTTGCGCTCGAGCGGGGTGACGGTGGTCTTGATCGAGGCGCCGTAGTAGCCGCGCCCGGTGTACTGGCGCTTGAGCTCCTTCTCGGCGCGGTCGAGCAGCGACTTGTCGTAGATCTTCGATTCCGAGATGCCGGCCTGCTTGAGGCCGTCCTTGAGCGCTTCCTTGGTGAATTCCTTCGCCCCGTCGATGTCGATCTGCGCGATCGCGGGACGCTCCTGCACAAACACGATCAGGACATCGCCGTCGCTTTCCAGGCGCACGTCGGAATAGAACCCGGTGGCGTAAAGCGCCTTGATGGCCGCCCCGGCCTTGTCGTCATCGAGCCTTTCGCCGACCTTGACCGGCAGGTAGGTGAACACCGTGCCGGCTTCGGTGCGCTGCACCCCTTCCACGCGGATGTCGCGAACGACGAATGGCTGGATGGCCAGCGCGGGCAAGGCGACGGCGAGCGCCATCGCGAGGACGAGGCGTGCAACGAGGGATCGGGAACGGGTCAAGGAGGTTCAGCCCGTGAAGAGGCGGTTTAAATCGTTGTAGAACGCGAAGAAGGTCAATCCCAGCAGCAACGCAAGGCCCAGACGCTGTCCGATCTCCATGGTTTTTTCGGAGACCGGGCTCCCCTTCGCGATTTCGGCGAAATAATACACCAGGTGCCCTCCGTCCAGCAGCGGGATGGGCAGCAGGTTGAGCACTCCCAGGCTCACGCTGACCAGCGCGAGGAAGCCCAGGTAGGTGATCCAGCCCAGCTGCGCGGACTGGCCGGCGTAGTCGGCGATGGTGATCGGGCCCGAGAGGTTCTTCCAGGAAACGTCGCCCATCACCATGCGCCCGAGCATCTTCACGCTGAACACCGACAGGTCCCAGACCTTGTAGGCCGCGCGCGGGATCGATTCCAGCGGGCCGTAGCGCACCGTGGTGGTGTAGCGCTCGAACTCCACGCGGAAACGCGCCGGGATGCCCACGCCCATGCGGCCGAACTTCACGCGTCCCTCGCTCACGGTGTCCGGCGTTCCGACCACCTGCAGCCGGTTGCCGCCGCGCTCGATCTCGAATTCGAGCGCCTTGCCCGCGTTCGCCTGCACCACCGTGGTGAAATCGTACCAGCTGGCCATCGGCTTGCCCGCGACGGCGACCACCCGATCCTCCGCCTGGAAGCCGGCGCGCTCGGCGGCGCTGCCCTTTGCGATGGTGCCGAAAACCGGCGGCACGAACGGGCGGAACGCGCGCAGGCCGATCCGGGCGAAGAGGTCGCGATCCAGGTCTTCCTTGGTTACCGAGGACAGGTCGAGCGCGCGCGTGGCGCGGGCCCCGCCCGCCGATTCGACCTCGACTTCCACCGATCCGCGCTTGACCGCCTCGTTGAGCAGCAGCCAGCGGACGTCGCCCCAGGTTTGCGCGGGCTCGCCGTTGATCGAGCGCAGGATGTCGCCGTCCCTGATGCCCGCCATGGCCGCCGGCGTGTTGGCGGCGGGCTGGCTCACCACCGGCATGTCGCCGGGCATGCCGCTCACGAAGAGCACCCAGTACAGCAGTCCGGCCAGCAGGAAGTTGGCGGCAGGCCCCGCGATCACGATGAAGATGCGCGCCCAGACGTTCTGGCGGTTGAAGGCGCGTGGACGTTCGTGCGCCGGCACTTCGCCCTCGCGCTCGTCCAGCATCTTCACGTAGCCGCCCAGGGGCACCGCGGCGATGGCCCATTCGGTCTGGTCGGCGCCGCGGCGGCGCATCCACAGCGTGCGCCCGAAACCCACGGAGAAACGCAGGATCTTGACCCCGACGATACGCGCGGCGGCGTAGTGGCCGAGTTCGTGGATCACCACGAGCACGCCGACGGTGACCAGGAAGGACAGGACGGTGACGATTGCGGAGCTCATGCCTGCATTCTAGAGTGCCGGGACACGTAGCGGCGTGCCAATACACGCGCCTCGATATCCGCCGCATAGACCTGGTCCAGGCCAACCAGCTCCTCGACCGCGGTTTCACCGAGCACGCTTTCGATGATTTGGGGGATGCCGGTATAGCCGAGCCGCCCGTCGAGGAAAGCTTCCACCGCGATCTCGTTGGCGGCATTCAGCGCCGTGGGCGCCGTGCCGCCGCGCCGGATCGCCTCGCTCGCCAGGCGCAGGCACGGGAAACGCACCGGGTCGGCGCGTTCGAATTCCAGCTTCCCGAGGGTGGTGAAATCGATCGGCTCCACGCCCGCCTCGATGCGCCCGGGCCAGGCGAGCGCGCAGGCGATGGGCGTGCGCATGTCCGGCGCGCCGAGCTGCGCGATCACCGAGCCGTCCAGGTATTCGACCATCGAATGGATCACGCTTTGCGGGTGCACGACGACCTCGATCTGCCCCAGGGGCGCGCCGAACAGCCAATGCGCCTCGATCACCTCGAGGCCCTTGTTCATCATGGTGGCCGAATCGACCGAGATCTTGGGGCCCATCACCCAGTTGGGGTGCGCGCACGCCTGCTGCGGCGTGACGCCGGCCAGGCGATCCACGGGCGTGGTGCGGAAAGGGCCGCCCGAGGCCGTGAGCAGCAGGCGGCGCACCCCGGCGCGCTCCAGTTCTCCCGGGCGCCCGCACGCGAAGCCGCGTGGCAACGACTGGAAGATGGCGGAATGTTCGCTGTCGATCGGCAGCAGCGCGCCGCCTCCTTGCGCCATCGCCGCCATGAAAAGTGCGCCCGACATGACCAGCGCTTCCTTGTTCGCCAGCAGCACGTCCTTGCCGGCACTCGCGGCCGCGAGTGTGGCCGGCAGCCCCGCCGCGCCGACGATCGCCGCCATCACGGCATCAACGTCCGCCTGCGTCACGGCGCCTTCCAGCGCATCCGCGCCGCACGAGACCTCCGTGGGCACCCCGGCCGCCGCCAGCGCCTTGCGCAGCCTCTCCGCGGCGTCCGCATCGGCCATCACGGCCCGGCGCGGGCGATGCTGGATGCATTGGGCGGCCAGCAGCGTGTCGTTGCTTCCCGCCGCCAGCAGCGTGACCTGGTAG
>Ga0163153_10006591_pt1 | contig 12993 bp, 7 predicted proteins | sample OliLakLV19MP6IB1_FD_148629 | JGI IMG/M metagenome (GOLD analysis project Ga0163153, IMG submission 148629) | Freshwater microbial mat bacterial communities from Lake Vanda, McMurdo Dry Valleys, Antarctica - Oligotrophic Lake LV.19.MP6.IB-1 | ecosystem: Environmental > Aquatic > Freshwater > Lake... | reverse complement strand
AACTAGTCCGCCGCCGATTCCGCCGCCGTGGCCGTCGCCCTAATCGTCCTGGCATCCGCTACTGCAGAAAACCCCCGTTACCACGGAGCTGAATCGGACCAAGCAAGTTTCCACCGCCAGCAGGTCGTCCGCCGGTGCCGATTTGTTTCGGTGGAAAAGTCGGGCGACGATCAGGTATTGACGGTCGTCGACCGGCGTCGTCGACGCCTGGGTAAACGAGTGCCTGCATCTCCATTTATCGGCTTCCTCGGGTCGCGCTCGTTTCGAAATCCCCGTGGCGCTCATCGTCGCGGGGTCAAACACCTCGCAGAGTATGTAGTAACTACAGTCCTTCGCGAGGTTCACCGGATTAGCCCTAAACCTCGCCGAATTCCACGTCCCGCAAACGACGAAATCGGCTCCCACCGAATCCAACTGCGCCGGGCAGCCGATCGTGACGGAGTTGATCAGCGCGGCTGCGGCCTTCGAGGCTTCTTCCATTGTGGTCTCCGAAAACGGGAATCAAGGATCAACATCCAAACGCTCGAGCGTGGCGTTACGAAACGATGCCGTGGAACTGTTTACGTAAAGTCCGAGCGATCCTCGCTGGGCCGGGCGTCCCGGGTAACCTCGGAGTTCGGGAAATGCGATGCCCGCGATCCGAACCCGTTCGAGTATCGTCGAATCGTCGATCCGGACGTGCTGATCCGGAAGTCCCGCACCCGGGAACCAATGAATCGCGATCGCCTTCGGACCGACGTCGATTCGTAGTCTGCGCCACGGACTCGGGGCGTTACCGGGCGCATCCGGCGTGTGTATAATTTGTTCGTCGATCCGATGGATCTTGTCGAGCGAAGCTTCTTGCCCGTTTAGCTCGAAGTGCTGGAACGTCAGACCGACGCGAGCGCCGAGCCCGCCCGCGGGCGGCATATGTCGGGCCAACGAGCCCCGGTCCGTGAATCGAATGATGTAGCAAGACGGCTGGTTCACGCCGAAACCCGGCTCGTAATAATCGAAGAACAGACCCAGCGCGCCGAAAGCCGGATTGGCGTCGTGCCGCATCTCCACTTCAAATCGGTAATGCTCCGGCGGGTTCGGCCACAACTCCACCAGCGCCACGCCGTGCGTGCTGACGAAAAACGGTCGGTCCGTCTCCGTCGAGAGTCGCGCCTCGCCGGCCCCGATCGGCACTCGCTGGATCCGCGACGGGCCCCGATCCGCCAGCAGCGTCGCCTGTTTACCCGCCGCGAGCGTCTTTTCAATTCCCTCACGCTCCCGTTCCGGATCGTTTCGGTAGGCCGTGATCGCCGCCGACAGCCCGGCGCCGCCGGCGACGAACGTCAGGCCGATGAGTACCGCCAAGGTCGAGCGGCGCCGTACGAAGCGCTGCAGCTTGCCCGCCGCACCGTCCGGGTAAACCGACGGAGCGTCACCCGCCAGCCACCGCGCCAGGTCGTCCGCCAAATCACCGGCCCGGGCATATCGGTCCGCCGGCGATTTCGCCAGGCATTTCAGCACGATCGCCTCCAGCCCCGGCGGAATCAGGGGGCGGATCGAACGCGGCCCTGGCGGATCGTCGTCGCGGATCGCTCGCCTCAGGTCGCCCGGTCCATGCGAGCCGAACGGACGTTGGCCGGCAAGCAGTTCATACAGCACGACCCCCAGCGCCCAAATATCGACGGCAGGCCCGATCCGTTCTTTTGTGCCGTGCCGTTCAGAAAACCCGAACTGCTCAGGAGCCATATACATCGGACGCAACCTGTTCTATCCGTTGGTCAGCCTCGACGTCTGTGCCCATGAGGTCAGCCACGGCTTCACGGAAGAGCATTCCGGTCTGATCTACGAAAACCAGTCCGGCGCAATTAACGAAGCGTACTCCGACATGGCCGGCGAAGCCGCCGAGCTTTATATGCACGGGCGCAACGATTTCAAAGTCGGCGAACAGATCTTCAAGCAGCCGGGAGAGGCGCTGCGCTATATGAACGACCCGCCCCTGGACGGTCGGTCGATTGATAGCGCCAACGACTACTACGACGGCTTGGACGTGCACTACGGCAGCGGCGTCTACAACAAAGCCTTCTACGTACTGGCCGACGATTGGGGCGACACGCGCAAGGCGTTCCACGTTTTTGTGCATGCCAACATGCATACGTGGGGACCCGACGAGACGTATGTGACGGCCGCTCAGAAGGTCGTCGACGCGGCCGGACAACTCGGCTACTCGCAGAGCGACGTCCGGCAGGCCTTTGCGGCCGTCGACGTACCGACGCACTAGATCAGGTATGCACGGGACCAATGCGGCTTGGCTCCCGCTGCTAATTTCTCGCCGCGAAGCAACTTGAGGGAGATGATTCCATGTGGTCCCGATTTTCATTTGCCGCCGTGGTGGGGCTTGTGGCGGCGCTAGCCGGCGGCGTTTCGTTCGGCCAGGGTCAGCGACTCGAACGGTCGCCGTCGCGGCCGTCGCTGCCTGCCGCCAATGCGCGGAGTGTGCCGAACACCGTCGTCTTTGCCAACGCCGCCCAGGTGGTGGCCGTGTCGGATCGTGGTTCGTTTTCACTGTCTGCGGTCGAAGAGACGTGCGCCGTCTTTGAGTTCGGGGGGCTCGGCTATGAATCAAAGATTCAGTTGATCGCCGACGACGGAAACTTCCTGTACTTCCAATCCACGACCCATCAGCTCTTCGTCGCCATTCGTTCCACCAGTCCGTTCGACATCTGGTTTGCCGCGAATGGCGCGACGGAGTTCGATCTGTATGTAGATTCCTCCAGGGTCTACAACGCCGCCGCGAATCTCGCCGGGGGCGGGGCCAAAGCCCACAAGAACGCGCTGAAGGCGCAGAAGTAGTTGTTCGAGTCGGCGTCACGGCACCCTCCGCATGACCACCAGATCCGGGCGGTGGCGTCGAAGTCGCCGACTTCGCCGATGTCGCCCGGTGCCGGGCCGGCGCCGACGACAGCGACGGTCAACCGCCGCAGACCCGCCTGCCGGCCGAAATCGAGCGGACTTGCGACCACGGTCGCAAGTCCGCTTTTTCTTGCGCAGGGCCCGAGAGAGCACGGCCTTCACAACCAGGGTTGTGGTCGCCCTTCGCGGTTCGGCCCGACATCATTTCGTCCGACTCCACCCGGCCGGAAGTTGCCGAAGTCGGAGACCAGGCCGGCTCTGAGCGTCGAGCCGCCAGGCCGACGAGTGTGGGCAGCGCCCTCAGGTTGGCTACTTACGTCGGGCAGGAACAAGAGCTTCTGGGGTTCGCGTTTCGGTTTTGAAATTCTCGGGTCAAAGTAGTCGCCTCGCTCCGCCGAGGTGACATCGCACGCTCAAACGTGCGACTCGTTCTTCTGAATTCATCTGTTGTGGTCCGTTTCACGCCTCCGTCTTGCGCGTTCCCGCAATTCCTTCTCTGTGCCCCTGTGGTGAAAAGTTCCTCCGTCCGGTTCTTCGCTCCTTTCGGCACATGCGTCTCTGAGCGAGATCCGGCGGCGCCCCCTCCACGTTTTGACGAGGAGTTCGTCTCCTTTCCCCCGTCAAACCCTTGAACAAATCATGGGGGTCGCGCGTGGCAAACACGCCCCGCCCAAATCCGTGCAATTTGCAGCCTAAAGTGTTCCGAAGGTTCTTCGCCGGCCGCATCCACCCTCGCGATCGCACCTCACGTCTTTCTGCTACACCCGCTCTCCCGCACGAAGCCCGCCGCAAATGCCTGCCAAGTAGTCTCAAAAAACTGAACACAAAATAAAAACTAGTTGACAATCAAAACGTACAAAACATACAATCAACTCCACAGCAACCCAATCGCCACCGACCGTACGGCTCGGAACAGGGCCGAGGGCGGTAATCCCTGATGTTTCGACGCCGGCAAGCTCAAACGAACCACCCGTGAACAGCCCGTTCCAAAATCCGAGCCCGCATTCACCGGCTCCCGCCCCGCCGGCGTGCCCCCGGTTGCCGCGCCCGCTGCGCGAGCTAATCGCCTCCGCCACGCCCGCACACGCCGCTGCGCGATCGCGCTCGCCGCGAGCCGCGCACCGGCAAGCACCCGAAGAAGTCCCGGTCTCTTTAGCGCCTAGCGCCGGCCGCCTGGCGCCTAGCCTTTCCGCCATTGACTTCCCCTTATTCGGTCCCCCCGAGCGCTGGATCAGCAACCCGCTTCGCCTGATCGCGCTTCAGGATGCCGATCACCTCCGCCGCGCCGCGGCCCAACCCACTCGGCACGACACGGAGATCGCCCACCTCGAGCAATCCGATCTCTCACCCCAGACCGGTCGCTTCTACGCCGTCCATGCCCACCTCGACGACGCCGACGAGCACCGCCTCCAAGCGGTCGCCCGCCGCATCGTCGCCGAGTGGTCGGCCACCCGGCAGGCACCGAGCGCGCCCCACGCAAGCCGGCCCGAAACAGTTCAACTCACTTCAAACGAGGCCAAGTCCAAGCAACCCGACTCCGAACTAACAACTGATCCCGCAAGCAGTCCGCCTCTCGAAGCGGCAGTCCAAACCCTCACCGCGGCAACGCAATTGTTCACGGCGGCAATCGATTCGCATCGCATAGCGACAGAGCAACATCGCATAGCGACAGAGCAAAACTGCTTGGCGATAGAAGAGCACTGCGCAGCAGCGGAAGAGCACTGCGCAGCAGCGGAAGAGCACTGCGCAGCGATGCAGTCACACGCCGCACCCCAATCCCCGCGCGCTCGCAAAAAACCAAATCGCAAAGCGCCCCGCCAAACCCCCGCCGCACCGCGCACCGCGAATCGCAAAAGCGATCGAGCAAAGAGTGAACCGACGAAGACCTCGCCTGTCCTGCCGAAGGCCCTGAGCGAAGTCGAAGGGAGCGCAGTCGAAGGGCCTCCCCTCATCCCCACATCTCATCATCCCCTCATCGATTCTTCTAACGCGCGGCCTGTCCCAAGTAGCGCCGCATGGCCCGCCGCAACACGCCCGCTCGCCGCCGCATGCCCCAAGCGTCCCCCGCCGCGTCGGCTCGCTTTCCCCGACCTTCTCAAACCAGCCTTAGACAAGTGGCGCGCAGACCACCTCGCCGACCTCTTCGAGCACGACATCGCAGCGCCGCTATCCGCCGCGGCCGCCCGGTTCAACACGCCGGAGACCGGCTCGACCGTCAACGGCGGAGTGCGGGGTTCGGTTGTCTCGCAATCGGCGCAGTCCCCAGGTGGCGGCGCGCAATTCCGCCGCCGCGCTCCGTCTGCCCCCCTCCTTCCCTCTGTCTCTCCGTCCCTCCGTCGCGTTCAGATCGCGGCCATCGCCCTGCTCGTCGCCTCACTACTAGCCGGCACGGCGTGGCTCTTCCGGCTTGTCACGACCAACGTCGAGTGGCCGCGCGCGGCCGTCCCGGCAACCGGTTCATCCCAAGCACCCCCCGTCGAACTCGCTCCGGGCACACTCCCCTCGGTACCCTCTGTTTCTCTGTACCCTCTTGCCCGCCGTCGGTTTTCTTCTCCTGTCTTTTTCTCTGTGTCCCTGTGGCTCGCTGGTAAACCGCCTTTCATCAGCGTTCACCCGCGTTCATCCGCGGTTTTTCTCATCCGCATTCATCAGTGTTCATCGATGATAAAAATGCTCTCTCGCGTCCGTTTCGCGCTTTCGCCTCTTTCGCGCTTTCGCGGTTGGTTTGCTCTGTACTACTAACCTCTGAATTCTTTGCGTGCCGCGAAGGTCTTACGCGGCAGCTTCGGATCTCCTTCGGTTTCCGTCCTCCGTCTCCCTCTCTCTCCCGTCTTATCTGTGTTCATCTGTGTTCATCTGTGGGAAAACCTCCTCTCCGTCCCCTTCCTGCTTTTGGTTGCGCCTACGCCGCGCCGGGGTGAATCCGAATCTCCTCCGATTCGTCCTCCCCCGTTTTGTTTCCCCTACCGCTTAGTTGAGGATGGGCGATCGAGAGCTGGGAACTCCGCCGCCAGGCGGGTCCCCGCCGACGTAACTCACGACCAATGCACGATTTTCGTCGACCGCCGGCCGGTCGGCCTCGAGACCGCCCCGATGGCCGGGAAATTCGCCGTTTCTTCCTCGGAATCCGATTTTCCAAGAAACTGCCGGCAGGACCGAACGTTCTAGTAATACAGAGGTCAGAGTAGGGGGGCATTCAACCCGCTCCCCCAATTCGCTTCCCAACGCTTGCTTTCAGGGGGTCCGCCCCGGCGGTCTGCTATCCGCGAGGCTTCCGATGAAACATCCCAGCCAACAACAGCTCTCGGATTACGCCGTGGGAAAACTCCCGGAATCGGCCTTGGAAACCGTTTCCCGGCATCTCGACGATTGTCCCCTCTGCCAAACAACCATCGCCAACCTGGCGGACACCGAAGACACCTTTTTAGGCAAAGTAAGGAACGTCCGAGCGGCCGCCGGCGTCGAAGCGGGGCCTCTACCCAGCGCAGCCGAGGGGCGGGTCTCGGAAATGAAGCAGGCGTCCGACCGACGGGGCGACGGGGCGGCCCCGTCGGTCGGCGCCGACTCCGGCATAACGCAAGGCGCGCGGAAGCAAGGTAAGATGACGCCAACAACTGGGCAGACCTCTGGTGCTACCCAGCCACGAACAACCGGGCAGACCCCCGCCGCTGGACCGCCCGGAAACACCGCTGGGCAGGCCTCCGGTGCTGCCCAGCCCGGAACAACTGCGCAGACCCCCGCTGCTGCGAAGACCCCCTCCGCTACGAAAACTGCCGGTGCGCCGCAGCCCAGTAATTCTCTGCAAACCGGTCTCGTCGCCGCTCCCGCCGGAGGCGTCGTCGTGAACCTCAACCTCGAGGAACTCTCCCAGGCGCTCGAGGATCTCCAACTCGTTGCCCGCTCCGAGGTTTCCACCGTCGTCGCCCGCCTACCGGCCGACAAGCGTACCGACCCGCAGGCCGTCGCCCGCTTACTGGTCGACGATAAAAAGCTCACGCGCTTCCAAGCCCAGATCATGCTCTCGGGCAAGGCCAAGGCCTTGCGGTTCGGCGACTACATCGTGCTCGACCGGATCGGGGCCGGCGGAATGGGGCACGTTTACCGAGCCCGCCACCGCCGCATGGACCGGATCGTCGCCCTGAAGGTCATCTCCAGCGCCGCGCTCAAAAGCGCCGACTCGGTCGAGCGCTTCAAGCGCGAGGTCAAAGCGGCCGCCAAGCTGATGCACCCGAACATCGTCACGGCGTTCGACGCCGGCGACCAAGACGGCGCGCATTACCTGGTCATGGAGTTCGTCGACGGGTCCGATCTGGCGGCGAAGCTCAAGCAGGCTAAATTCACCGAAAAACAGGCGGTCGATTGCCTCGTGCAGGCGGCCCGCGCACTAGCCTTCGCGCATTCGAAGGGGGTCGTGCATCGCGACATCAAGCCGGGCAACTTGCTCGTCGATGCCGATGGCACCGTCAAGATTCTCGACATGGGCCTGGCCCGTTTCGACGATCCGTCGGACGCCGCCGCCGCCCAGGCCGAGGCCGGCCTGACGCAGCATGGCCAGGTCATGGGCACCATCGACTACATGGCCCCCGAGCAGGCGCTCAACACGAGCAACGCCACCGGCAAGGCCGACGTCTATAGCCTCGGCTGCACGCTCTATCGGTTGCTCACCGGCGAAAACGCCTACACCGGCACCAGCATCGTCGAGAAAATTTTGGCGCACCGCGAGCAGCCGATTCCCTCGCTCCGCAAGCTCCGCCCCGATGTGTCGCCGGCCCTCGACCAGTTGTACGCCCGGATGGTCGCCAAGCGTCCGGACCAGCGCATCTCGATGTCGGAAACGGTCGAAGCCCTGGATGCCATCTCCAAAGGTTCGGTGCTGCCGGGCGGAGGCGTCGTTACGGGTGCGGGTCTTTCCGGGGTGGGCCTGGCCGGTGTGGGTCTATCAGGCTTAGGCTTGCCGACCGCCGCGACAATGCCGACCCCGACCCCCTCGCACGGATACAGTGTCCTCGATGAACACGCGCTGAGGGGTCCGGATCTCTCGGCGCCGGCTCAACCGGCGCTGGCCCACTCCCCCCTGGCCCAGCCGTTTCCGCAAGCCGGCGGCTTTCCCGCGCAACCCACCGTCTCCCTGGCCGTGCCCGGCGTTTCGCACGCCGCAAACGCTCCGCAGGCCCCGCATCCGTCGGCTCGCTCCTTGCGCCGGCCGCCGCGGAAAAACAACGGCCCGCTCATCGCACTGGCGGCCGCGGGCGGCGCCGCCGCAATTTGCCTCGGCGTCTGGATCTACATCAAAGGTCCCGACGGCAAAACCAAGTTGCAGGTGGAGCTGAATCCGGGCGACACGATCACGATCGGCAACGATCCGAACACCGGCGCAGTCCCGCTCCCCGCGCCGGCCGTTTCGCCCACGCCGACCGCCGCGCCCCTGCCCACTGCCGCGCAGCCGATGAACGCTGTCGCCACCGGTCAGCCGGCATCCACCGGCCCGAACATCGCTCTGAACACCGTCACGCCGGCAATCGGAACGACGCTCACTACCTCAACCGGTATTAGCTCGCCCGTCGCCGCCGGCCCGATCAACGTGCGAACCGCGCAAGAGCAATGGGCGGCTTACCTCGAAGTCCCCGTCGAATTCACCGACACCAACGGCGGGTCTTACGTGCTCATTCCGCCCGGCGATTTCCTCATGGGAACCACTCCCGAGCAGCTCGAACAGATCCAGGCCATGAACCTCTCGGTCGATCCGAACTTCGACAATCGCTCGTTCGCCGATTCGATCACCAAATCCGAAATGCCCGCGCACCGGATGAACTCGAGCACTGCTTTCTACATGAGCCGAACCGAGGTCACGGTCGGCCAGTTCAAACGATTCGTCGAAGCGACCAACGCCAAGACGAGTTCGGATCGCAACGGCGGCGCACCGGTCTTCGACCAGGCGACGAAAACCTTCGTCAAAGATCCCAACCGCGGCTGGCGGAACCCCGGCTACCCGGTCACGGACGACATGCCGGTAACCTACGTCACCATGTTCGACGCCGGCTCGTACTACCAGTGGCTGATTAAAGAAGCGGCGAAGCAAAACCCCGACGCGAAGCCGGCCGTTTTCCATTTTCCCAGCGAGCTGCAGTGGGAATTCGCCTGCCGCGCCGGCAATCCTGCGATCTTCTGGTTCGGCGACGATTTCCGCGGCCTGCGCACCAACGAGTGGACTTCGCTCGACGGCGGACCCGGACCGCATCCCGTCGCGAAGAAGCAACCCAACGCTTTCGGCCTGTACGACATGCTCGGAAACGTCAAGGAATGGTGCAGCGACAGTCCGCGGCTCTACACCTCGGCAAGTCGCGGCGCAGCCGAGCGACCGAATCCCGAGCTGCAGGCCGTACGCAGCGGAACCTGGCAACAATCGATTTCGAGATCGGCCGATCGGAGCGAGTTCCCGAAGGAGCACATGTCGGACACCTTGGGTTTCCGCGTCATCCTTCCGGTCTACCCCGGCAAGAACAAGCCCGGCGCACCGCGCCCGCTTTCAGTCCCTTCCCCGACCACGGCGTCGTCGCCCCTCGCTTCCGACGCGAGCCCCGCGCCGACCGTCGGCAATCGGCCGGAAATCCTCGCCGCCGCGGCCACACCCGAGTCGTGGCCCTCGAGCAAAACCCGGGCGGAAGTGACCATCAGCAACACCTGCGACTTCCGCGCCGTGCCGATGGAGCAATTGTTGCCGATGAAGACGGCGCCGGTGACCTACGCCGGCGCGACGGCGCTCGTTCACGTCCACGTACGGGGTTCGCCCGACGCGAAGAACGGCCGGCTCGATTTCCGAGTCGAGCGCGAGGGATGGTACTACCTGGCGGCCAATCTCAGCACGGCGAGCGACGGAGGCTTGGACGCAACGCAAAGCGCCGAGCGGCTCGATACCGCCGGCATTACCCGTTTGGGATGGTCCCTCTGGGGTCAGGCCCCAATGTGGTCGCCGCACAACAGCACGAGTATTCCGTATGACGTGATCTCCCGATCCGTATTTGCCCGCTATTGCCTCCCCGGCGAGCAGTTCAGCGTCCGCACCCGAAAGTACGATCCGCCGCTGCTCATCATCCCCGGCCCACAGACGAATATCGCCGACATCTTGCAGAAACGAACTCCGCCGACTGCGCCTCGCGTCACCCTCACCGCGCCCAGGGCGCCCGCGGTCGTGTCACCGACCCCTGCAACCCTGATCTGCAAAAAGCTCATCGCCATGTTCGGCCCGGTTGAGCTTGCCGCCGCGGCAACCCCTTTCGCCGGCCCGACCGGCAACGGCGGGCGCGGCGCCAACGGCTTTGCGATTTCCGCGCCGTCCGATTGGCAAACCGCCGGCACCGAGTTCCGTTTCGTCTATACGTTTTCGGGCGAGTCGAACGGGTTGCAGTTGATCCACCCCTTCAAGAACGGTCACTTGCGAATCCAACTGCACAAGGATTCCGTTTCGTTTTTCCCGGGCGGCCTCTGGGGACCCTCTACCGCGCCCGTTTATACGCGCAAGGGAAGCGAGCCGGCCCTGGAGCCGGGTGCGCAAGCCGTCCTGCCGATGGCCGAAGGGAAAGACCATCCGATTGTGAGCCGCTTGGAGACGGACGGTAAGTACACGATTTCAATCGACGGCAAGCTCGTCATGTCGGCCAAGATCGACGGCGTCCAGCCTCAGGGGATGAGGCCGCCGTTCAGCGATCCGAAATGCCCCGCCACGCTGGCGGTCGGTCAGGCGGCGTTCATCGTCGGCCCGCTCGACGAAGGGCGAAACGAAGTATCGGACATCCGCATGGCCACCGCCGTTGCGCCGACGCCCGCCGCCGTTTCCGCCGCGCCGCCGTCCGCACCGGTCGTCGCCACCGCATCCGGCCCGGCATCGAACTCCACCGCGACGTCGTCCACCGCGACGTCGTCCACTGCGGCGACGGCTCCGCCCGCTGTCGAAGCGCGCCCGAACGGAGTTTTCGTTCCCGGTGTTTTCAATTGCGCCAATCAAACGCACGTCTCGAAGGTCGGTGCGTCGTTCGACGCAACCAAGAGTTGGCTCTTGATGCTCAACGTGTTCATTCCCGAGCCCAACGGCCGGCCGCAGATGTTATTCCGCCTCGGCGACGGTAGCGCGAACAATCCGCTTTCGTTGAGCATCACGTCGGAAGGCAAACTGCGCCTAGACGTTAACGGCCCGGTCGCCAATGCCGGCGACCCGCGAATGGAGTGTTCGCTCACCACGCCGGGTCACTGGTCGACGATCGTCGTCCGGTACAATCAGGAATACCGCTCCTTCGCATTAGGCGTCGACGGCCGGGATCGCTTCGTGCGAAACTTGCCTTCGCCGCTGTCGGTCGTTCAACCAATGACCGTGACGTTCGGCGGCGACGTCGACGGCACCAATCGCTATCAAGGCCAGGTCTGGTCCGTCTGGTTCGGCAATCGACCGGTACCGCCCGACCGCGGCGGTATCGCCGTCTCCGACTTGCCGAAGATGCCCGACCTGGACGCGGCCCCGAAAGCCTCGCCCTGAAAGTGAGCGCCCCTTGGGGGCCGGGCCGACCGCGAACGCTTTGAAAAAGGCGAGCATATGTAGCAATTTAGGGCACCTGGGCGAGTTGCGTGGCTTTGCCGCCACGAACCCTTCAGATTGCGCGTTACCGCCGGCAGGGCCGTGCGTTCTAGTAGGGTCGACCTCCGTCTTGCTAGGCTTGGCCCACAGGCTTGCCCACTAGGCTTGCCGCCCGGCGGTCTATCCCGCTTCCTGCGAGGTTTCTTTGAAGCATCCCAGTCAACAACAGCTTTCGGATTACGCCGTAGGGAAACTCCCGGCGCAGGCGCTAGAAACCGTCGCCCGCCATCTCGACGAATGTCGAGAGTGCCAAACCACGATCGCCAACTTGGCCGTCAAGGACGACACCTTCGTAGGGAAAATAAAGAACGCCCAATCGTCGGCGGGCGTCGAGACACGACCCAACGTTGCGGCGAAGCAGGCTTCCGATCGACGGCCCGACGGGGCCACCTCGTCGAGCGCCGCCGCATCCCATTCGGTCCAGGCGTCCCAGTCCTCTCTCAAGGGGGGGAAATCCGCGGTGGGGTCCGCGCAATCCGGGGCGGTCGTCAACGTAAACCTCTCCGAGTTCGCCAAAGTTCTCGAGGAGTTGGAGCTGACCACCCCCGCCGATGTCGCCACCGTCGTCGCCCGGCTGCCGGCCGAAAAGCGAACCGACCCGCAAGCGGTCGCCCGCTTACTGGTCGACGACAAGAAACTGACGCGATTCCAAGCCCAGATCGCTCTCTCAGGCAAGGCCAAGGCGCTACGGTTCGGTGACTACATCGTGCTCGACCGGATCGGGGCCGGCGGCATGGGGCACGTCTATCGGGCCCGCCACCGCCGCATGGACCGGATCGTCGCCCTGAAGGTCATCTCCAGCGCCGCGCTCAAAAGCGCCGACTCGGTCGAGCGCTTCAAGCGCGAGGTCAAAGCGGCCGCCAAGCTGATGCATCCGAACATCGTCACGGCGTTCGACGCCGGCGACCAAGACGGCGCGCACTACCTGGTCATGGAGTTCGTCGACGGGCTCGACCTCGCGTCGAAGCTCAAGCAAGGGAAGCTCTCCGAAAAACAGGCGGTCGACTATCTCCTTCAGGGAGCCAAGGGCCTGGCCTTTGCGCATTCCAAAGGGGTCGTGCATCGCGACATCAAGCCGGGCAACCTGCTCGTCGATTCCGAAGGGATCGTCAAGATCCTCGACATGGGCTTGGCCCGTTTCGACGATCCGTCGGACGCCGCCGCCGCGCAAGCGGAAGCCGGCCTCACACAGCACGGCCAGGTGATGGGCACCATCGACTACATGGCCCCCGAGCAGGCGCTCAATACAAGCAACGCCACCGGCAAGGCCGACGTCTATAGCCTCGGCTGCACGCTCTATCGGTTGCTCACCGGCGAAAACGCCTACGGCGGCACCAGCATCGTCGAGAAAATTTTGGCGCACCGCGAGCAGCCGATTCCCTCGCTCCGCAAGCTCCGCCCCGATGTGTCGCCGGCCCTCGACCAGTTGTTCGCCCGCATCATGGCCAAGCATCCGGACCAGCGTCCGTCGATGCAGGAAG
>Ga0163153_10006589_pt1 | contig 12997 bp, 14 predicted proteins | sample OliLakLV19MP6IB1_FD_148629 | JGI IMG/M metagenome (GOLD analysis project Ga0163153, IMG submission 148629) | Freshwater microbial mat bacterial communities from Lake Vanda, McMurdo Dry Valleys, Antarctica - Oligotrophic Lake LV.19.MP6.IB-1 | ecosystem: Environmental > Aquatic > Freshwater >... | reverse complement strand
GGGTTATCCTCTATTTTTGTGTTGCCTGAACTTCAAAAATGTTGCTATCTTGATGCCATATGAACCAAAAAATCGATCAGAGAATGGCTAAGAGCATCGTTGTTGCTGACGTCTATACGTTGCTCCCTTATCTGAAAAATTCTCGCACTCATTCAGAAGAACAAATCAAACAAATCGCTGCATCTATCCAGGAGTTTGGTTTCAACACCCCAATCCTGGTGGACGGAAAAAAAGGGATAATCGCAGGACACGGAAGGCTCGAAGCCGCAAAACTTTTGAATCTAAAAACGGTACCAATTATTGAACTAACGCATCTAAGCGAAAATCAAAAGCGAGCCTACATAATCGCCGACAACAAGCTGGCAGAAAATGCGGGATGGGACTACGGCATTTTACAAGAAGAGATGTCGGACCTTAGCACCGCCGACTACGATCTCTCACCGATTGGTTTTAGTGAGGAGGAAATAAAAAGTTTCTCTAGCCAATGGGAATCTAAAATTGAATCAGATGGCGAAGCCCTTGAAGAAAAAAAAGAAAAAGAAAAAGAAAAAAAGTTTCTATTAGAAATTGAATTTCCAGACGCGCAATCGATGATGAACGAGTTTGAGGTTATTACAAAAAATGGGTTGATCGCGAGAATAAAATAATGTCTATATCTTTATATGGCATGCCATACATGGGATCAAAGCAATCAATCGCTGATAAGATTATTTCAATTTTTCCCAAAGCAGATAATTTCTATGATTTATTTGGAGGCGGATTCTCTATTACTCAAGCAATGCTGGTAAGAAGGCCGAGAGATTATAAGCACTTTCATTTTAATGAAATTAAATCTGATATTGTTGAGTTAATAAAAAAATCAATCGCTGGTGATTTTAATTATGAAAAATTTACCCCTCCCTTTATTGGTCGAGAAGAGTTTTTAAAAAGTCTTGATGATCCTTACACGCGCTGTTGTTGGTCATTTGGGAATAACCAGAAAGACTATCTTTTTTCAAAAGAAATAGAACCATATAAAAAATCTATGCATGAAGCCGTTGTATTTAATCGGTTTGATGAATTAGCGAAAAAAGTTTTTGGACATTCGGGTTTTAAAGAAGGCTATTCAATAAAGGCTAGGCGTTTATTTTTAAGGCATAGAATCGAAATATATGAGCGAGAGGGACTGCCAGATTTTTTGATTCATTTTTTAAGTGATAAGCAGTTGGATAAGTTTCAGCAATTGCATCGGTTGGGGCGGTTGCAGCAATTGGAGCAGTTGGAGCGGTTGCAATTGCAGCAATTGGAGCAATTGCAGCAATTGGAGCGGTTGGAATTCTATAGTGAAAGCTACGATAAAATCCAAATTAAAAAAAATTCAATTATCTATTGCGATCCGCCATATAAAAATACAGAGGATTATAATATTTTATTTGATACAGCGAATTTTTTAAATTGGGCCGCTATTCAAAACGAAGCGGTTTTTATTTCTGAGTATGACATTTCAGATACTCGTTTCAAATTAATCAAGACTATTAAAAAGATCCAACTTTTAAATAATTTAAACAACGAAGTTAATGAAAATATATACGCTAATCAATGTGCCTATGAATTGTTGAGGGAAAGGCATGAGCAAAAAGCCAGAAGAACCTAAAAAACTAATTGGAATTACTGCTTACGCGAATTACAGAAAGTGTACGCTCTCAAACGTTCAGGAAAAATTGCGTAAGGGTAAAATCCCCTTTGTAATGTATAACGGTAAAAGAATGATCGATCCTGAATCAGCCGACGTCGCCTGGTTAGCAAACGTAAGCTCTCACAAACCAAACGAGCAATACAAGATAGATGACGCTGGTACCGGACCCAAGGCGGAGATCTCAATTGGCCAGCAAAAAACTAACGTTCCAAACATTCATATTGAGGAAGCGTATTTTAAGGCTTACAGAACCAGGCTGGCAAGACTTGAATACGAAATTAAATCGGGAAAACTAATCGAACGCGATAACGTTTACCGCCAAACCTTTACGGCAATCAGGATTATCAGGGACGCGATGTTAAATATTCCACAAAAGATTTCGCCAGAACTAGCATCAGAAGTTGACCCACACAAAGTCGAGTTGATACTACAAAAAGAAATACACGAATGTTTGACGGAGTTGGGCCAGCTTGCAAAACGTTACGAACAATGATTTTCAGACGTGGGCGATCTTTAGCTGCCTACTTCCAAACAAAATCCTAAGCGTTTCGCAGTGGGCGGACGAATACCGTTTTTTATCTCAAAAAGCATCAAGCGAGCCGGGGAGATACCGAAGCTCTAGAACTCCATACGTTACTGAAATCATGGATTGCCTTTCAAATAATAATCCGGTTAAAGAAGTTGTTTTTATGAAGGGTTCACAAATCGGCGCAAGCGAGATTGGTTGCTGTTGGCTTGGCTATATAATGGACCATGCGCCCGGTCCGACCTTAATGGTTCTGCCAACAGTCGACATGGCAAAAAAGATATCTAAACAGCGTATTGAGCCTATGATCGAAGAGTCTCCTAAACTAAAAAACTTGGTGTCAGAAAAAAAGAGTCGGGATAGTTCTAACACGATGCTTGGAAAAGAATTTCCAGGTGGTATCCTGCTTATGACGGGCGCAAACTCTGCGTCGGGTTTAAGATCGCTTCCGATTCGTTACATTTTCTTAGACGAGATTGACGCCTACCCGTTAGATGTCGAAGGCGAAGGTAACCCAATTGATTTGGCGAAGGCTCGCGCGAGGACGTTTCATAAGCGTAAGATTTTCCAGGTCTCAACTCCCACGGTCTCTGGTCTCTCTCACATCGAAACATTATTTGAGGCGTCAGATAAACGTTTTTTCCAGTTACCTTGCATTCATTGCGGGAAATATCAAAAATTAGAGTTCAAAAACCTAGTTTGGCCTGAAAATAAGCCTAAAAAGGCTGTCTATCAATGTTGTTTTTGCTCTAAAGATATCGAGAACTGGCAAAAAACAGACATGTTAGCCAAGGGTAAATGGGTATCTGAGTCGGTTTCCGATACCGCAGGTTTTCATTTAAATGCGTTATACTCCCCTGTTGGCTGGTATAGCTGGGCAGAAATTGCCGAAGACTTTATAAAGGCCAAAAAAACACCTGAAAAACTGCGAACTTTTATCAATACGGTTCTTGGCGAGACGTGGAAGGAAAAGGCTGAACGCCCTGACTGGCAACGTCTCTATGAGCGCCGAGAACTTTACACAATAGGTAAGGTGCCCGCTGGCGCTCTTTTCTTAACAGCTGGCGTTGATGTCCAGCGCGATCGCCTTGAGATAGAAGTAGTTGGATGGGGTAGAAACAAGATTTCTTGGTCTGTAGATTATCAGGTAATTTACGGAGACACAACACAGCCAGACGTTTGGAAAAACCTTGAAAAGCTTTTGCATCAACAGTTTGAGACAGAACTAGATAGCAGAAAATATCTCGGCATAAAGCTAATGGCTGTCGACTCTGGTTATAATACGCAGACCGTATATTCTTGGGTTCGGCAATTTAGTCAAACTAAAGTAATCGCGGTCAAAGGCCGAGACACACTTCAGCAAATATTTTCCAGGCCGCAAGCTGTCGATGTTACCTCGTCTGGAAAGACTCTTAGGCGGTCTCTTAAGGTTTGGGGAATAGGCGTCAACGTGGTGAAGGACGAGCTCTACAGCTGGCTAAGACAAGCAAAGTCGGTAGATGGACAGCCCGACAACTATGGGTTCTGTCATTTTCCTCAATACGAGGACGAATTTTTTAAACAGTTGACGGCAGAGGAACTTGTAACTAAAGTTCTAAAAGGATACCCCAAACAGGAATGGCAAAAAGTTAGGGATCGTAACGAAGCTCTCGATTGTCGCGTTTACAGTCGCGCGGCGGCCTCGATTTGCGGTATGGATCGCTTTTCTGAGGAACGCTGGAAAGCTTTGGAAGGCGAATTTGGCTTGATCTCAACAAATAAAGAAATACAAGCAGACGTCATATCTCAACAACAACCGGTAGTCGCGACTATTCAACGTCGTCCAAGCGGTTGGCTATAAGTATGGCCATTCGTTGGACAAGCGAAGATTACAACCAACTAAAAGCGGCGATTGGCCAAGGTGTTACGCGAGTGAAATATACTGACAAGGAAGTCGAATATCGCTCTCTTAACGACATGATAAAACTTCTTACGATGATGGAAAAAGATCTCGGCATAACTCAAACTAGTGGTGTTAGGCTTTATGCCAAGCACTCGAAGGGTTTAAGTTGAGTTGGATCGACACACTCGTGGGCTTTTTGTCTCCGCGTGCACAGTTTCAAAGGTTGCGCTACCGCCAGGCTATTGAAGCGGCTGGCAACGCTTCCGAAATTGTCCGTAAGTACGACGCGGCATCAAAAGGCAGGCGTACAGATGGTTGGCAAACAACAGCACTTTCAGCGAACGCTGAAAATAAATCGGCCATCGCAGTACTACGATACCGAGCGCGCGACTTAGTCCGAAACAATCCATATGCACGTCGTGGCGTTCGCGTGATTGGCTCTAACGTCGTCGGCAAAGGCATTCGTGCGAGCATTTCAGGAGCAAGCGAAACGCAAACCAGAAAAATATCGGAAGTATGGGAACTTTGGGCGGGAACTACCGAAATAGATTTTGACGGCAAAAGTAATATATACGGTCTACAGCGCCTTGTGATGGAAATGGTAGTTGAATCTGGCGAGGCGTTAATTCGTCGTCGTTTTTTGCCGGGTGACAACTTCCCAATGAAAATACAGATACTTGAGCCAGACTTTCTCAATACAAATTTAAGTTCACAGGCCGAAAATGGAAATAGAATTATACAGGGTATCGAGATTGATAGCGAAGACCAGATACAGGCGTATCATCTTTTCGAGTCTCACCCTGGTAACTTGGATTCTTTAGTTCTTAGCGGCATAGGCATGAAATCAATTCGTGTTCCAGCAACAGAAATTCAGCATATATATTTAGTTGAACGCGCTGGCCAAATGCGCGGGGTCTCTTGGTTTGCGCCAGTGATGATTAAACTAAAAGACTTCGACGACTACGAAGACGCGCAACTAGTCCGTCAAAAAATAGCGGCATGCTTTTCTGTTTTTGTTTCAGACATCGCAGGGCTTGAAGAGCCAGCGAGCGAGGCGCAAAAAGACGTGCTAGGCCAAAAAGTTGAGCCAGGTATTATAGAAATACTTCCGCCCGGAAAAACCGTTACGTTTGCATCTCCTCCAGGAGTTGAAAACTATGGCGAGTACACAACTATCGTCTTACGCGCGATCGCGACAGGTCTTGGCGTTAGCTACGAAGCCCTAACCGGTGATTTGAGCCAGGTTAATTTTTCCTCTGGTCGCATGGGTTGGCTTGAGTTTCAGAGAAATATTGACGTTTGGCGCGACGCTCTCATGAATGCGCAGTTCAATAATCGCCTTTTCAAATGGTTTTCCGAAACAGCTCCATTAGTCGGCTTGAGCATGAATAAAGTCAAGACTGAATGGGTCGCTCCTCGGCGCGAGATGATTGACCCGACCAAAGAGGTCCCTTCCAAAATATTGGCTATCCGGGCTGGTCTTGAAACGCTTGAAGATGCTATTTATGCGAACGGAAAAATACCGGTTCAACAGTTTGAGCAAATTAAGGCGACCAATGATCTGATAGACAAGCTAGGGCTTGTGCTTGACTCTGACCCGAGAACGGGAAATAATTCAGGAAATAATAATTCAAATTCAAATTCTATGGACGATGAACTAACAGCTAAGCAACAACGACCGAAGCGTAACAACGGCCAGACTCTTAGTGCGTAACGGTTTTTATAGGAGAAAAATTGATGAAAAAAAGCTTTACTTTGCCGGGGATGACAAGGGAAGCATCGTTTATGCCGGAAACGTTCAATATCGAACGAAATACGGTTGATCTCGTCTGGTCAACGGGAACGCGAGTAAAGCGCGGAGGTTTTTGGGAAGAGCCATTTTACGAAGAGCTTTCCATGGAACGAAAACACGTTCGACTTGACCGGTTAAATAACGGAGCTTCTGTTTTAAATAATCATGACAGCCAGGATTTACGTTCGATTATCGGTGTCGTCGAAAAGGCGAAAATCGAAGATGGAAAAGGTCTGGCTACCGTTCGCCTATCCTCCCGCGAAGACGTTAAGGGAATTGCTGAGGATATTAAAAATGGCGTTATAAGAAACATTTCGATTGGGTATCGCGTTCATTCTTTTGAAGAGACGCCAGAAAAATCAGAAGGTCTCCCCGTTTTTCGCGCGACAGATTGGGAACCTATGGAGATCTCTTTTGTTACTATTCCGGCAGACCCGGGCGCGCAAGTTAGGAACGCCGGTCAAAAGTATGATTGTAATTTAATTTTAAGAGGAGAAGATGGAATGTCAGACAAAAACGTGCCTGTAGTTCAGGCAACAGAATCTAAGGTTGACGTTGAAGCTATTCGTAAGGAAGCTATGGCGGCAGAACGTTGCAGGGTTTCGGAAATCACTTTGGCTTGCCGAAATCTCGGACTAGACGAATCATTTTCAGCCAAACTAATCTCCGATGGTTCTAGCATTGAAGCTGCTCGCACAGCAATTATCGAAGCGCGATCGGTTAAGGACAAGGAAAATCATACATCTTCGCCAAACATTCAGGTTACAAGTAGCGAAGCGCAGAACCGCAGCGAAGGGATGTTTGAGGCCCTTTGCCATCGTGCAAATCCAAAAGAAAAATTGACCGAAAAAGGGCGCATGTTCCGCTCTCTCTCTCTCTCCGATATGGCTCGAGTTTCTCTCGAAGCACAGGGAATCAAAACGATTCAGATGTCGAAGGACGAGATTGTACGCAAAACCTTTGATTTGAGAATCCGCGGTGTGGGACACACTTCAAGTGATTTTACTTTGTTACTTGAAAACCTTGCTACAAAATCACTTCAAAGCGCTTACCAAGCCGCACCAAAAGTTTTTGCGCCAATCGTTCGCGAAGTCACTGTGCCAGACTTTAAACAAGTTAGCCGAGTTGCATTAGGTGACGCGCCAGAACTAGAATTGTTGCCTGAAGGTGCCGACATTAAAGCCGGTCTCATGGGCGAAGCCGCAGAAAAATATTCAATCGCTACCTACGCCAAAATGATTCGTTTTTCTCGTCAGATGCTTGTAAACGATGATCTTGACGCTTTGACGCGAGTACCTGAAATGTTCGGGCGTCGCGCAGCTGAAAAAGAAAGCGATCTCGTTTGGGCTGTTATTATGGCAAACGCAGCGTTATCAGATACCGTTGCATTATTTCATGCTACCCATGCAAACCTAAATTCCGGCGGAGCCGCAGCAATTGCTCTTGCATCTGTCGGTGCTGCGCGTGCTGCTATGCGTAAACAAGTCGGAGTAAACGGAGCAAGGATTACTCTTAATCCTACTTGGCTTTTCGTTCCTCCTGAACTTGAAACCGTTGCACAGCAATTCGTTTCTGCAAATATCGTTCCCGAAGCTTTTACAACCAACAACCCCTTTGCCGGTAAGCTTCAAGTCGCAGTTGAGCCGCGTTTGTCGGACTCTGCATTGACTGGTTACGACGTTAACGCATGGCTCTTAACAGCAGATACAAGCCAAGTTGATATTCTCGAGCTAGCTCGTCTGCAAGGACAGGAAGGCCCGGTTATTGAGTCTGACGAGATGTTTGATTACGAAGGAATGAAAATTAAATGTCGATTAGACATCGGAGCCAAAGCTATTGACTATCGTGGATTGAACAAAAATGATGGCGCTTAACTAAATAATTTATAGAAAGGTAATTTATAATGAAGAATTTTATTTCAGGTGGAGATGTAGTCGAACTTATCGCTCCCTCAGGCGGAGTGGTTTCTGGCAATGGCTACATTCACGTTGCATTGTTCGCTGTCGCTCAGGTTACAGCAGCGGAAACGGAAGTTTATTCGGCTGTTGTTGAAGGCATTGTTTCATTGCCAAAAACCTCAACCGTTGTCTTCAGCGAAGGCGAGAAGGTTTTTTGGGATGACGCCACAAAACTTTGTAAAGAAACCTCCGCAGGTTATTTTAAAATCGGCTATGCAGTTAAATCAGCTGGTAACCCTTCGGCGACGGTTCTAGTTAAGTTGAACGGTTCTGACGTTACAGCTGTATAGTTAGAAAAAACACGCGGTGATTTTTAAAGCCGCGTGTTTTATTTTAGGAAGTAATGGGTAAGCACTATTTCAATAGACTAGTCGATGGGCTTTTGAATGTCGCAATCCCAACTTTTGGGCAGATTGTGGAATATCGCCCTCTATCGGGTGGTAGGTTTCGTCTAAAAGCTGTTTTTGATACTGAGTTTACGCAAATATTGCCGAACACAGAACAAGTGGTAAGCGTTAATCGTCCCCACATTGGCTGTAAATTGATTGATATACCAGCCGAACCTTTGCAGGGCGACACAGTTAGGGTTGAAGGCGACTATTTTTTCGTTAGTGAGATTCAAGAAGATGGACAAGGTGGGGTTCTCCTTTGGTTGACAAAACAAAATGAGCAAGAAACGTAAAGACATACGAAACGAAGTTGTTTCGGTTCTTAAACGCGCAAATATTGTCATTGCAGCGAATATTTTGGCGAATCGATCTATCCCATATGAATCAAAATTACTGCCAGCAATTTCGGTATACACACGAGCCGACGAAGTAGCCGGGGAATTTTCCAGTGCTCCTAGACTTCTAAAAAAATCTTTAGAATTAATTGTCGAAGTAGTTTTGCAAGATCAAAAAGACGACGTAGCTGCCGACAGGCTCGATGACTTGTGCGAAAAAGTCGAAGATTACCTCAGTTCAGACGATTCCTTGAATGGTAAATGTGACGACATATATTTATCTCGTGTGGACTTCGATTTTCAAGGCGAGCAACAGGAAAAACCTATGCACTCCGCCGTTATGGTTTTTACGGTTCTTTATAATGATTATGAACCTCGTAGCCGTTTCCTACAGGGAAACATCAACGACTTTGTAGGTGCTGACGCTCAATATCAAGTAGGACACAACAATTCAGAACCAGATCAGGCTTTAGCAGATCGTGCTAAAGATACGATCGACGTTCCGCAAATTTAAAAGGAGATTTTAAATGGAAGGTATTAGTTTTTTAAAGCCAGCGGAAGGAATGAAGGTTAGAGATCCCCTAACGCTGGTTGAACTTCCGGCCAGTGGCCGTAGGGTTCGAATGAGCAGCTATTGGAGACGTCGCCTTTTAGATGGTGACGTTTTATTAATCGAAGATCAACAAACTTCAGGACAAGGAGATGACAAATGAGCGTCGGATTCAATAACATTACAGATATTCGTGTGCCTTTCGTTGCAGTTGAGTTTGACAACTCGAAAGCACAACAGGGCCCAGCGATTCAGCCCTTCCAGACTTTAATCATGGGACAAAAACGCTCGACAGGAACGGCAACAGCGCTAGCTGTTGTGACGGTTACAAGCGAAGCGCAGGCAAGAACTCTATTCGGTGCTGGTTCTATGCTGCAGTGGATGGTTAAACGGTATTTGCAGAATGACCTCGTTACGACGCTTCAAGTAGTTCCGATTGTCGACAATGCCGCCGGCGTTATCGCTACCGGAAAGGTTTCAATAGTTGGTCCAGCGACAGCTGACGGCGTATTGTCGATTTACTTTGCTGGTAAGAAAATTGAGACATCCGTTACTTCCGGCGATGTCGCTACAGCTGTAGCAACGGCGCTAGCTGCCGCTATTAACGCTGATACCGATGCTCAAGTTACCGCTGCAGTTAACGGTTCAAACCTTTTCGAGGTTGATATTTCAGCGCGCCACAAGGGCACGATGGGAAATCAAATTGATATTCGTTTAAACTATTTCGCGGAAGATCTTACCCCCGCTGGCCTAGCAATTACGCTAACTGCTATGGCGTCTGGTGCCGGTGACCCGGACACTAATACTATTTTTGCGGCATTGCCTGAAGAGCAGTACAACGTCGTTATTAACCCTTGGAATGACACTTCGAACATGACGAAATTGGAAACCGAGTTAGATTCACGGTTTGGACCGATGAAAGCGATTGATTCGGTTTCATTTACAACCAAGCTTGGGTCACTTGGAACCTTGTCGTCATATGGCAACGCTAGAAATAATTCTCATTCCTGTATTTTAGGGCCTTGTAAAGCCGCGCCAAACCCTTCATGGGAATGGTCATCGGCGACCGGTGGGCAAGCTGCTAAGTCTGCACAAATTGACCCCGCGCGACCGTTCACCACACTACCTTTGGTTGGTATTCTAGCGCCCAATAAATCAGACGAATTCATTATGTCGGAACGAAACACACTTTTGACTGACGGCATCGCGTCAACGAAAATCGTTATCGGCATTCCACAAATTGAGCGATTGATTACAAGTTATCAGGTGAACGCGGCATCACAACCGGACACTTCATACCTTGATGCAACCACGCTTTTTACTCTCTCTTATCTTCGATATTCATTCCGTAATCGCATGGCGTCTAAATTCCCACGTCACAAACTTGCAAACGATGGAACCCGGTTCGGACCTGGTCAGCCAGTCATTACGCCATCGATCGCGAAGGCAGAGGCAATTTCTCTTTTTGGAGAATGGGAACGCGCCGGATTAGTCGAAGGCGTTGACCAGTTTACGCGAGATCTTGTTATCGAACGGAACGCTTCAAATCCGAATCGCATAGATTGCTTGTTACCACCTGATTTAGTGAACCAGTTATTAAACGTTGCTGCACAAATTCAATTCTTACTCTAATCGAAAGGATTTAAAAAATGGCATCGAGACGCATCGGAGGAATTTTGGAGTTGAAAGTTGACGGTAACCAATACTTGGTTAAGGGATCGTTTACTTACAATCTTGGAATTCCTAAAAAAGAAATGATTGTCGGAATGGACGGAGTACACGGCTATAAAGAAACTCCTCAGGTTCCTTTTATTGAGGGCTCGATCACAGATACCGCTGATATTTCTGTTAGCGATCTTCGCAAACTAATTAATGTCACAGCTGTGCTTCGGCTGGCCAACGGCAAAACAATTTCTATAGAGGAGGCCGTGGAAGCTTCTGACGGTGACGTGACGACCGAAGAGGGAGAAATCCAAGTTCGGTTTGAAGGCACTAAAGGCACCGAAATTGCTGCTTAGGTTTAGATCCCCGCCTTCGGGCGGATTTTTAAAGGCTTTACTATGAAAGTATTGAAACTCAATCGGACCTATAGGCATGGTGACAAGGAAGTTAGTGAGGTTAAATTCTTAACTCCAAAAGTTAAGCATTTAAAAAATATCGACATGAGCAAAATAAATTCATCTGAAATTGTTTTACTTTGTGGTCGACTCAATGATTCAGGGCTAACGTCTTCATTTTTTGACGAATTAGAGATGGACGATTTTATGTCCATTTCTGAAATGATCGCTAGTTTTTTTCCGGATTCCCAGAAAACTGGCCAAAGTTAATAGCACACTTGGCTAAGGTGTTTCACTTTCAGCCCAGCGAGTTATGGGAACTTGACCAATACGATCTAGTTTTCTGGCTTGACCAAGCTGAGGAATAAACAGAAGGGGACCAATGGCTAACTTTCCCGTAAATTTAGTATTGAAAGCCTTCGACGGCGTCTCCTCGAAGTTCAAGAGAATACAGGATCGATTCGGAGCGTTGTCTAACGCTGCTACAAAATTAAAATTAAAAATGTCTGTTTTAGGACAGCGATTAAATTTTGAAGGCATCAAAAAGAGCTTAGGGCAAGTAGGCTCTAGCTTTGGAAACGTTGCGAACGGTGCCAGGGCTTCGTTCCTTCGTTTAGGCGCGGTTGTCGCTGGCGCGGCTGTTGGTCTTGGAGCTCTAGTCAAGCATTCAATCTCGGCAGGCGACAATTTCAAAAAGATGTCAGAACGAACCGGGCTAACCGTTGAGGGGTTTCAAGAGCTCAGATATGCCGCCGAAGCTTCCGGCGTTTCCTCCGAAGACTTTGACAATTCACTTTTAAAATTGAATAAATCATTTGGAGAACTAAAACTCGGAGCTGGTCCGCTAGTCTCAGCGTTTGGAAAAGTCGCTCCTCAATTTCTTGAAATGCTCAAGGGTGCAAAAAGCACAGAAGACGCATTTAATATAGTTACTACTGCCATGTCGAACGTTAAAGACCCCGCAAAAAAGGCTGTTATCGCAACAGCTGCATTTGGCAAAACTGGGCAGAAATTTATAAACCTAACTAATGGCGGAGCCGAAGGTATAGCTTCTTTAAGAAAAGAAGCGCAAAAATACGGGATTATGACGGCCACTCAAGCCGCTAACTCCGAAAAACTCGGCGATGCTATCGGCAGAATAGTAAAGGGTTTTGAAGGTCTTCTTAATTCCGCGATCGGCCCTTTGCTACCAGCCCTTGAGGATTTGGCAGACAAATTTGGGAATTTTATTATTGAAATGCGTCCTGAAATTACAAAGTTTGCTCAAGAGTTCGCAAAAGACTTGCCGAAAAATATAGAGATGTTGAAAGCCGAATTCGGGGAACTCAAAAAATCACTAAAACCTGTTATCGAATTTGGAAAAGAATTAATTAAAAAGTTTGGGCTTTTAAAACTTTCAATGGTTGCTGTCGGCACCTTCATAGCAGGTCCGCTTTTGATTCCGCTAGCTGGTCTAGCCGCAAGTCTTGGTGGGCTTGCAGTTAGCATACTCCCCGCGGTTGGCGTAGCTTTGACGTTTCTAGCGCAAAGTGTTTTGATTCCCTTGGCTGGCGTAATTTTGCCAGCGCTGGGCACAGCGCTTGGAGTAGTTTGGGGAATCATGGTAGCAAACCCAATTGGTTTAGTTATAACTGCGGTTGCTGCTTTAGGATTTGGAGCCTACAAACTTATTAAAAATTGGGACACAGTTAAGGAATACTTCAAAGGTTTCTGGGTTTATTTAAATGAATTATTCGATGGTTCGATCGCCAAAATATCGGGCAAGATGTCAGGTATGTTTAATTTCTTACCAAAGGGAGTTAAAAGCTTTTTTGGAATCGATGTCCCACAGGT
>Ga0163153_10006586_pt1 | contig 12998 bp, 7 predicted proteins | sample OliLakLV19MP6IB1_FD_148629 | JGI IMG/M metagenome (GOLD analysis project Ga0163153, IMG submission 148629) | Freshwater microbial mat bacterial communities from Lake Vanda, McMurdo Dry Valleys, Antarctica - Oligotrophic Lake LV.19.MP6.IB-1 | ecosystem: Environmental > Aquatic > Freshwater > Lake... | reverse complement strand
CCAGCAGTTGAGCGAGGCGGCCCAGATCATCAAGCTGATGTTTACGCAGCCGAGCGCCACCTTTCATGGCCGGCACTACCACGTTGAGAACGCCGTCTGTGAGCCGAAAGGCGGCAGCCCGCCGCCCCTGATGCTGGGCGGCAATGGCCGCAAGCTGACCCTGCGCGTGGTGGCGCGCTATGCCGATTGGTGGAACGGCGGCGGCGGGCTAGATGGGTTCGCCGAGGTGCTGGAAGCGCTGCGCGGCCACTGCCGCGACGTGGGCCGCGACTACGACGGCCTGGTGAAGACCTGGATGAGCGACTGCGTGGCGGTGGCGCCGACGACCGCCGCCGCCCGCCAACTGGCCGAGGCGCATCCGTTTTATGACCCGACGGCGTCGCTGGTGGGCACGCCGGCGGAAGTGGCCGCCCAACTGCGGCGCTACGTGGACCTGGGCGTCGAGCACTTCATCCTGCGCTTCGCCGATTTTCCCGGGACGGACGGAGTGGAGTTGTTTGGGCGGGAAGTGATCCCGCTATTTGCGTAGCCGAATGTCCCCTGGGAGTCAGCCGCCGCATTCCGCCGGCGGCAGCGTCGGCTGCGGCACGGCGGAGGCACCGCCAACGGCGCTGGCGGTCGGTTGCGGCGTGGGGGGCCGACGAGCACGCTCCGACGACGAGGGCGGTGATGACGACCACCAGCAGCGGCCGGCGAAACGATTGAAAAGACGGGTGGCGGCGTTGGCGGGGCCGGCGTTGAACGTCAGCGGCCGTCGGGGAATAGATCGTTGCATGGGTGCATCTCCTTCTCTAGCGCGTGACCAGCGGCAGGTACAGCCTGTAACCGGCCGCGTCGGCGTAAACCGCCTGGGCCGCAAACCAGATCGGGTTGGAGGGTGCCGCTTCCAGGCCGGGGTTCACGACAGTCACGGGGCGCAGACCGGCCAGGGCGATGTCGGCGGCGCTGATCTGTGCGCGCAACTCGGTGCTGCTGATAAAGGTGGTCGGCCGGGCGCCGCCGTTCCAGCGCACCGTCGCGCCAGAGGCAAAGCCGGTGCCGGTGACGGTCAGCGCAAAGGCCGGGGCGCCGGCGTTGGCCGTGGCGGGCGAGAGGTTGGTGACCCAGGGCGTAGTGCCCAAAGCCGCGCGGGCCCAGGTGACGGGTTGATTCCAGCCGGCGCGATGGGGCCAGTGATAGTCGTCGGCGAAGGCGCCCACCCAGTACTCGCCCAGGTCAATCCCCACCACATGCCCCCAGCCGCCGAGCACGCCGGCCGGCAAACGCAACTCGGCGTTCCACACGACATCATTCGCGCTGGTACGCGTTTGCAGACCGGCCGGCCCGGCGTTGGAGAAATTACCCAGCCCATCGCCGGCGGCAGAAGCCGGGGTGCCGTCTTCGCCCACGTAGAAGTCGTAGTCGCCGGTCTGCACCAGCGCGTCGCGGCTGTTGTTGACATCCAGGTGGACGCCGGCGCGCGCGATCAGGTCGCCGGTGCCGCGCGGCAGGCCGCTGAAGCACAGCCACAGATCGGTGCTGGTGCGCAGCAGGTGCACGGTGCCGTGCGCGCCATCCACGAACGGCGCCAACTGCACCTGCGCTGCGGCCGCGTAGGCGTCGTCATCGCACACGCCGTCGAGCGCGGGCGCGCTGCCGAGCGGGATGCTCAGCGGGCCGACGACCAGGGTGGCCTGCGCCGATTGCTCCAGGCCCAACTCGTCAATGGCGGTGAGCGTCACAGCGTAGCTGCCGGGGGCCAGGCCCGGCACGCTCAGGTTGGTGCCGGTGCCCACCGGCGTGCCGTCCAGCGTCCAGCTCAAGTGGGCATCGGGCAAGAAGCCGTCTTCGGGGTCGGTGGCCGCGCCTTGCAGCACCACCGGCTGCCCGGCCGGCACCGCTTGGTTGAGGGCCGGCGAGAAGATGGCCGGCTCGGGCGGTTGATTGCCCACGGTGAACGGCTGCGACGTGGCGAGCGTGGTATGCAGGCCGTCGCTGACGGCCACGCGGATGAGGGCCTCCGTGGTAGCACCCGGCAGCCCGGCGAGGCTCAAGGGCAGGCTCATGGCGCTCACGCCGGGCGGCTGCGGCAGGTTGGTGACCAGGGCGCGCCACGTCAGGCCGCCGTCGGGGCTGTACTGCACCGTGGCGTAGAGCTGGTCCGCGGCGTCGGCGTCCGACGCCTGAAAGCTAACAGTCAGCGCAGCCTGCACCACCTGGCCGGCGGCCGGCTGAGTGACGTTCACCACAGGCGCGCTTGGGCCAGGCTGGAGGCTCGCCAGCACGGTGCTGCCGTCCAGCAGTTCCAGGCGCACCGGCGTGCCAGCCGGGGCCGGAAACGTCAGCGCGAAACCAGCGGTCGCGCCGGGATCATCTTCGGCGCTGCTCGGCGTGACGACCTGATCCGCCAGCACCGCGCCGCCGGCATCTAGCAGGCGCACGTGGTAGGCATGGGCGAGTGGCGCGTTCCCGGCCGCCTGGAACGACGGCGCGGCAATGGCCTGCCACTTGCTCAGAAGGCCAGCCCCCAGGCTGGTCACTGGAAAGACCCAGGCGGGTTCCAGGCTGCCCTGATTGAGGTCGGGCGAGACGGTGCCCAGGACGAAAACCGCCTGGGACGTGGCGGCCAGGGTCGGCGCGCTAGCAAAGGTTGTCTGGGCCGCGGCCGAGGGGATGGGCATGTCTTGCAGCAGGCCGCGCCAGGTATAGTCGCTGATCCAAATGGTGTTGGTATACGACATCAGGTCGCCGGTGAGGGCGGGATCGACGGGCCGCAAGGTAAGCGCGTCGAAGCCGACGTGATTGGCCGGGCCGGCGAAGTCGAGCTGGCACACGGGATACGGATAGTAATTGTCGAGCGAATCTGGGTCGGGACCGTTGCAGTTGACGTGCTTGCGGTCATAGTCATGCCCCAGTTCGTGCGCCAGCACCGTCAGCGGCTGCACCAGGCTGTAGGCATCGGTGCCGTCGGGCGGCAGCTTGACCCAGGCCTGATCGTTGCCGCGCCGGGCCGCGCCGGCCGTTGGCGTTGTGACGGTGGCGGCCGAGACCAGGCCGATGTAATGGGTGCGGGCATTGGTATCGTCGCACTCGTCCGGGTCATCGGAGAAGAGATCGCGCATGGCCAGCGTCGTGAGCAGGCCTTCGGTGTCATCGGGCAGTTCGTAGGGGCCAAACGTCGGCCACGGGTTGAATTCGCGCTCGGCCACATCATTGTTCTGGTGGTAGGTCCAGACCTGGGCGGTGGGCCACACTCGCCGGAGGTAGCCAATCGAATCCCAATAGCTGGCGCCGTTGCTGTCGGGCACCGGCCCATGCGTGCGCACCGGCAGCGACACGATGCACACGGGCGATTTGTTCAGGAAGTTGAAGGTAGTGGCCGGATACGTGCCATTGGGCAGCCCGTTGTTGGCCAGGTCAGGGTCATCATAGACGCCGCGCGGGTCGAGCCGCACTTGCAGCGTGAGCGCGCCGGCCTGGGTCCAGGCGTCGGGCAATTGGAACAGCCAGCCATCATTGGCCAGACGGTTGTCAATGCCGCCCGTCACCAGCGAGCGGCTGCGGCCTTCCATGGGCCAGAGCGGCGAGCCCGCCAGCGGGGCGCCGTTGGCGTAGCCGTAGACCGCCGCCTCGACGGTGTTAGCCCGCGGCCCGGCCAGCTGCCGGCCGTAGACGCGCACAAAGGTGGGTTTGTGGGCCACCAGCGGCACGTCGTTGGTCAGGCGCTGAATGCCTTGGGTGATTTCCCAACCGTCGGCTTGCAGGTTGTGGATCAGGGGCGTGGTGTCTACCGGCAGACGCACAATCTTCTGCCGGACGGTGGGCGGCGACAGTTCGAAGTAAATGCAGCAGCCCTGGGCGTGGAGCTCGTCGCCAAAGTTGGGCACATCCTGCGCGATGGTGACGGCCAAACCGCTGGCGAGGCTCATGCGGCGCAGCCGGCCTGTGGTGGTGGGGGCGCAAATGAAGTCCGCGCACTCGTTTTCGACAAAGAAGAGCTGCGAGCCGCTGACCGCCAGGGCGCCCACGCGCGTGCTGCCGGCACTGGTATAGATCGAGACCGTCGCGCAGTGGGTGGCCGGGAACGCATAGCACAACTCGACATCGTTCAACTTCCGGATGGTCTGCGGCACGGTGGTCGTGTCACGCCACAGGACGCCTTCGCCATAGCGCACCAGCGAGCTGCCCTGGGCGCCGACGATGGGGGTCTCGTCGTCACACGGCAGGCTGCCGCAGTCAACGCTGACGCGCCACAGGCTGCCGCCGGCCATCCAGACCAGGCTGTTGCTAAACACCAGCAGGTTGGGAAAGGGCGTGCCGTGCGTGTTGGTGGCGATAGTCACGGGGTCGCTGCCGTCTTTGTTGACGCGGTAGATGTGCGTGCTGGAGGCCCAGAAGATGTAATTGCCGAACACCACCAAAGGAATAACGGGCGCATCATTCGTGTGGTGCACGAGGACCGACGTATAGGGGGCCTCAATCAGGCGCTTGACGATATCCTGGTTGCTGGTATAGGCATACAGGCCGCTGTCGTCGGCCGCGAAGTGGTCGGCGCAGAAGCTGCTGACGTTCATGTAGGTGGTCCGCCCCAAGCCGGTGGCCAGGCGGCGCAGATAGCCGTCGTCCACCGCCGGTGAGGCCGACGCGGCCAACGTAGGGGTATCGTCACACAGCGACCAGTACAAGAAGAAACCACCCACGGTCCAGTGGCTGAAGGGCGTGTCGACCAGGCCGAAAGATGGGACGATGGGCCCGTTCGGCACGGCCGTGGCTGGGGCCGCCTGGGCCGCCGAGGGGGATACGCTGAACAGCAGGCTTAACAGGCACAACGCGGTTACGCAACGATACAGTTTATTCATCCGTCGCTCCGTGGGGCACACTCAAGGAATTGGCCTGGGTATTGAGGAATGCCATAACAGCGTCCAAATCGGCAAAAGTCCAACGCTCGCCGTTGAGCGTGCTTTCTAAGGCCACCCGGCACTGACGCGCGGCGTCCGTTTCGACCCACCATAGGCGCAAGAGATATGAGCGATAGCGATGATCAGGCGAAGGCATGCGGCCGGCTCCCGTGACAGTATTTCGACTGCCCTCAGTCTGCGCGACGCGCGTGACAAGAACGCGACAAGGCCGGTAGGCTTTATCCGGTTTGTGGGTAAAGGCGGAGAATAGCGGGTTAAAGCGCCAGGGCGGCGGCGACGGCTTGCTCGACGGAGAGGGCCTGGCCGGCGGCCCAGTCAGCCGCAAAGGCCGCCGGACCGAGGGTTGTTTCAAGCTCGGCTACCAGGGTGGCCGGGGGTTCGAGGTCAATGAGAGAAACAGGCATAGCCGCGGCGGTGCGCAGCGCGGCGGCGGCGGCGGCGAGCTGCACGGCCGGATGGGGCTGGCCTTGCGCCCAGGCCAGGCGCGCCCCCTGCTCTAGCCCATCGGCGATGTTCGCGGCAAAGTGGCTGGTCCGGCACAACTCCAGGCCCGCATGCAGGTGCTGCGCCGCCAGCGCCAAATCGCCCTGTCGGCGGGCCACCAGGCTCAGCGCCACCAGCGCCGAAGCGACGTTGTGGGGAGCCCCCAGGGCGGCAAAGTCGGCGCGGGCCGCCTCGACAAGCGCGGCCGCGTGCGCATACTCGCCCCGGTCGTAAGCCACCAGGCCGAGATCACTGGTGGCGGTGGCGGCGGTCCACTGATCGCCCAACTCGGTGGCAATGGCTAGGCACTGCTCGGCCAGGGCCTGCGCCCGCGCGCTGTCACCTTGGCGGCGGGCCAGCGTGCCTAGGCCCAGGCTGAGCAGCGCAATGCCCGACGGGCTGCCCGAGGCGCGGTGGAGGGCCAGGCATTCTTCATAGACCGCTTGCGCCCGCGCGGTGTCATTCTGCAAACAGGCCAGGTTGCCCAGGTTGTGCAGGGCGGTGCTTAAGCCCTGAGCATGGCCGGCGGCGCGGCTGAGCGCCACGCTTTCCTCAAAGGTTTGGTTGGCCTGAGCGTTTTCGCCCCGGTCCATTTGCAGCAGTCCCACATGGTTCAGCACGGCGGCCAGCCCGGCCTGGTCGCCCAGCGCCCGATACAGCGCGCCGGCGCCCGCGTACACTTCGGCCGCCCGCGCCTGATCACCCCGGAGGTTGGCGAGCACGCCGGCGCCATCCAGCGCCTTGGCGTGAGCGCGCTGCAGCGCCTGTGACCCGCCCGCGCCAGCAGCCGCCAAAGCCGTTTCGAGCCACTGCCGCCCCTCGCGGCTGTGGCCGCGCCCATACCAGAAACGCCACAAGCTGCCGGCCAGCTGCAATGCCAGCGTCGGGTCGGGCCGGCCCATGGCCCAGGCCAGCGCCGCGCGCAGGTTGTCGTGATCGCGCTCCAAGTCCCCCAACGTTTGGCTTTCGGCCGGACCATGCAAGTTGAGCTCAGCTGTCTCGGCCCAGGCGAGAAAATACCGGCCATGCCGCTCGGCGGTGGTCTCGGTCTCGCCGGCGGCCGCCAGTTGGCGTTCGGCAAAGTGCCGCAGCACCTCGTGCAGCTCGAAGCGGCCGGCGGCGAGCGGGCGCAACAACGATTTATCCGCCAGGCTGAGCAGCACAGACACGTCGGCCCCGGCAATCGACGCGGCGGCCTCGACCTGAAAGCCGCCGCGAAAAACGCTCAGTTGGCGAAACACCGCTTGCTCGGCGGGCGTGAGTAACCGCCAGGAATGCTCACAGGCGGCCCACATGCTGCGGTGCCGGGCAGGCACATCGCGCAGGGTCGTGGCGAGCGCCGCCAGCCCGGTTTCAAGCGCCAGCGCGATGGCGACGGAGGACTGCTGGCGGCGGGCGGCGGCGGCCAGCTCGATGGCCAGCGGCAACCCCTCCACCAATTGGCAGATGCGGACCACGACGGCCAGCTCATCCGGCGCCAGCTCGACCTGCCGCCCGGACTGCTGCACCCGCTCGACAAACAACTGCACCGCGGCAAACTCGGCAGCGCCGGCCGCCTCGACCAGCGCGGCGGCGGGATAGGGCAGACCGCCCAACTCGAAGACCCATTCGGCGCTCAGCGCCAGGCGTTCGCGGGAGGTGATCAGCAAGGTGACGCCGGGGGCCTGGGCCAGCAGATCGGCCACCCGGCCGGCGGCGGAGGCCGGTCCGCCGTCGGCCAGCAGATGCTCAAAGTTGTCCAAGATCAACAGCAGCTCACGGGCGCGCAGGTGATCGAGCAACTGCCGCCGCGGGTCGGCCTGGCCGTCTAACTCAACGCCCAGCGCGCTGAGGATGGCGGAGGTGACAAACTCGGCCGAGGTCAGGGCCGCCAGCGGGACGAAGACGACGCCCTGTTCAAAGGCCTGCGCCTGGTCATGCGCGACGGCCAGCGCCAGGCGCGTTTTGCCGATGCCGCCCAGCCCGACCAGCGTGATCAGGCGGTGGGCCGGCTGGGCCAGGCGCTCGGCCAATTCGGCCAACTCGGCCCCGCGCCCAACGAGCGGCGTGGTGGGGGCCGGCAAGGCGGCCAGGCGTTGCTCGCGTTGGGCCGCGCCGGCGCTCGGCGCAATCTCGGCGCCGGCGCGAATGCGGTTATATAGGGCGGTGGTCTCGGCGGTGGGCGGAACACCCAGTTCCTGCGCCAGCAAGCGGCGGCAGGCTTCATATTGGGCCAGGGCCGCGCTGCGCTCGCCACTGCGGGCCAGCAGCTGCATCAACTGTTGGTGGGTCGCCTCGCGCCAGGGGTCCAGTGCCAGCAAGCGTTCTAGGGCCGCGCGGGCCGCCGCGGGCTGGCCCTGGCGTTCGGCGTAGCCGGCCAAATGGCCGAGGGCGGTCAGCGCCTGGCGCCGCAAATGCTCGCGCAGCACCAGGGCCCATTCTTCAAAGGTCACACTGTCTTTGATGAACAAACCGGCCAGAAAGTCGCCGGTGTACAAATCTGCGGCGCGCTGCCAGCGCGCGGCGCAGGTCGAGCAGGCCTCGGCGTGGCGATGGGCGTGGCGCTCGCTGGCCAGCGTCAGCGCCGAGAACTCGACCACATCTAGCGTGTGGTCGCTGGCGCGGTTGAATTGGACGGTCTGGGCGTCAATCAGGAGGTAGGGCGCGGGGCCAGAGTCTTCGTCGCCAATGAGGCGCCGCAGCCGAGCCAGGGTCTGACGCAAATTAGCCCGCGCGGCGTCTTCAGGTTGATCGGGCCAAAGCAGCCCGGCCAGTGCTTCGCGCCGGTGGGGACTTTCGGAGGTGCAGGCCAAATACACCAGCAGCCCGAGGACTTTGTTGGTGGGAAAGCTGGTGAGGCGCTGCGAGCCGTGGTAGACCCGGACGGGGCCCAGCAGCGCCAGGCGAAGCATAGGCATCCGGAAAGTATACGGCCAAATGGAGCGCTAGCCGGGGGCGGGTCATGGAGTGGCGTGGGGCTCCACCAGCAACCGGCGTTCAGGCCAATAAAATTGCAGCCCGATGAGTGGCGGTTGTCTGTCAACGGAGGCATTAGGTTGGGAACCTAGGCCACCGGTTATTAGCTCCGCTCGCCAAATGTATGCAAAGAAAACCGCCGATTCACGTGAATCGGCGGTTTTGGGTAGCAGGGGATGGATTGGAACCATCGGCCTCCAGGTGCGGTGGGCTTTTTTGTTGGTGGTGGCCAGGTGAGCGCAGTGGCCGGACTGGGCCGGGTTGGGATTGGCGCCAAGCGGTCGTCATCAATTCGGGGGCAGGTAGCTGAAGGGATTAACGAAGCCGCCCGGCACGCGGATCTCGAAGTGCAGGTGCGGCCCAAAGACATTCCCGGTCGCACCGGCGAGGCCGATCAACCCGCCGGCGGCCACGGGCGCCCCGCAGGCCGACCCGACTTGGCTCAGATGGGCATACAGCGTCTGAAAGCCGTTACTGTGGTCAATCACAATGGCATTGCCATAACCGATGTCGGTCCAGTTAGCGAACACCACCACGCCGGCATCCGCTGCGTAAACCGGAACGCCAGTGTTCGCCCCAAGATCGACCCCCGGGTGGACCGGGGTGAAATCGTCGCCCACCACCAGGCGATAGGGCGGGTCCACCGGCCAGACCCATTGGCCAGTGCCGACCGGCCCGACATAGCCGCCGGGGCAAGCGCCCGGGCCGGTTACGACTTCGAGTTTCTTGGGGTCGCGGGGCAAATCCGGCGCCGGCACGGCGGGGGCAACAGGCGTATTTGCGCCCGTCGCGGTGCCATCCGGCCGCGGCACGACCTCGGCCACTGGAGTGCCCAGGCGCCGGACGGCCATATCGGCCAGGCGGGCAAAGATTGGCGCGGCCACGTCATGACCCTGGCCGGCGTTCTCCACGACAACGGCGATGACGACCTTGCGCTCGGTGCCTTCCGCAAAGCCGATGAACCAGGCGTGGGGCAGCAGGTCGCCACCGACCTGCGCCGTGCCGGTCTTCCCGCCGACAATGAGGCCCTCCACCAAGGCCGGACGGCCACTGCCCTTCTCAGCGGCGGTGATCATCATGCTGCGCACCAGCGCGGCTGTGGCCGGCTGCATCAGCCCGGTGACCACCCGCCGCGCCGGTTCGGTCTGGAGGACGTTGCCGGCGGGGTCACGGACGGCTTCGACCAGGAACGGCAGCGGCAGGTCGCCGTTGTTCACCACAGCCAGCACTACCAGCGCCAGCGTGAGGGGGTCGGCCAACAACTCGCCCTGCCCAATGGCGGTGGAGGCCCGCAGCAAATCGTTGGTCGTGAGCGTTTGGAGATCCAGCGCCAGTTGGGGGGCGGCCTGCGGCAACTCCAGCCGCCAGGCCGGGTCGCCGGGCAGGCTAAAGCCAAAGCGGCCGGCGTAGTCAATGAGCACGGCGGGGGGCATTTCCGCGCCGATGCGGGCAAAGGCGGCATTGGCCGATTTGGCGTAGGACAGCTCCAGGCTCAGTTGCGACTCGGTGTGGTTCGGGTCGGGGATCACGCCGCCGCCGACGGCGTAAACATAGTAGGGCCCGTCGGGGCCGGACAACTGTTGGCCGAAGTCGAAGATCGTGGCGGGCGTGACCTGCCCGGTGTCGAGGCCGGCAATCAGGGTCAGCGTTTTGAAGGTCGAGCCGGGCGCGTACTGGCCCTGCATGGCCCGATTGATGAAGACGCCCTGGCACGAGGGCGCGGCGCAGGCGGCCAGGTTGGTGAGATAGGTTTGATCGAGCACCAGGTTGGGGTCAAAGCGTGGGGCGCTCACCATCGCCAGCACCGCGCCAGTGGCCGCATCGAGCACCACGACCGCGCCCGAGTGCCCGGCCAACGCTTCCTCGGCCGCGCGCTGCAGCCCGCTGTCGAGGGTTAAGACCAGGTCGCTGCCTTGGCTCGGCTGGTGCGACGCCTGGCTGAGCTGCGCGTCGAGCCGGTCCAGGCCGAGTAACGTGTCGTTGTAGGTTAGCTCAAGTCCTGAGATGCCGGCCCGGATGCCGGAGACGTACCCGATCACGGGCGCGAGCGACGGTTCGGCATAGAAGCGCATCCAGCCGCCGTCGCTCGCCGGCAGGTCCATCGCCACCGGCCGCCCAGTGCGGTCCCAGATCACGCCGCGCGCAATGGTGCTCAACAGGTCAACCGTCCGTTGAATGACGGGCTGCGGCAATTGGTCAAAGGCATTCCCGCTGGTGGCCACCTCGTCGCCCGCAGCGCCCTGGCGACTGCGCAGGGCTTCGAGATAGGCGTCCGCGGCGGCTAGGGAGGGCGTGACCGGCCGCAGGGCCTCGCCCTGGACCATGATCCAAAACACCAGGCGCGCCGACAGCAAGACCACGACCAGCGTGAACACGTTGCCGAGCTGCCACAGGCGGCCTTCGAGCTTCATGCCGGCAGGGCCTCCAGCCGGCGCGTGAGCGCCAGGGCCACGCCGACCTCCGCCAGGTTGAGCATCAGCGCGACGCCGCCCTGGCTGAGGAAGGGCACGGTGACGCCGGTGAGCGGCAGCAGGTTGAGCGTGCCGCCGACCATGATGAACATTTGGGTAAACAGGTGGAGGGCGATGCCGGTGAGCAGCAGGCGCTCAAAGACCTGGGCCGGGGGCAGCAGCGCCGCCAGCCGCAGCAGCCGCAGCAGCAAGACGGCGAACAGCCCCAAGACCGCTATCCCCACGACCGCGCCCATCTCTTCGAGCAGCGCGGCAAAGATGAAGTCGGAGTGCGCCAGCGGGATGTACTCGGGCGAGCCGAAGCCCAGGCCGGTGCCGCTCAGGCCGCCGGTGATGGCGGCGTTGAGCGCCTGTTGGATTTGATAGCCGGGGCCTTCCGAGATCGTGACGCCTGTGGGCTGCCCGTCCACGACCATCTCGGCCTCGCTCCACGGATTGAGGAAGGCCTGGAAGCGCAACTGCACGACGGTGGGGATGTGCCAGGTAAAGACCAGCACGAAGCCGACGACCAGCGCCAGGCCCGCCCCAATGGCGGCCACGGTGGCGAACAGGCGCGTGTCGAAGCCGGCATAGAGCATCCCGACGAAGAGCAGGCCCAGGATCAGCACTGCCCCAAAGTCAGACATCTGCACCAGGGCCAGCGTGCCCATGCCCACGAACACCAGCCCCGGGATGAAATACTGCCCGCTAGGCAGGCGCAGCCAGCCGAGGAGCGGGCGCGCCCGCCCCTCGGCCTTTTCGCCTTCGCGCGCCACATACCCGGCCAGGAAAATGATCAGGGCGACTTTGAGGAGTTCGGAGGTTTGGAAGGCGGGCAGCGGACCGAGCTTGAGCGCCAGCCGCGCGCCGGTTTCGTCCACCACGCCAAAGAAGGCCGTCGCCAGCGAAAGCGCCAGCCCGACCAGGCTGAGCGGCAGCGCCCAGCGCCGCAACTGCTCTACCCAGCGCGGACGCAGCGCCAGCGCCGCCATGATCACGACGCCCGGCACGAAGCCGCGCACCACCTGCTGGTAGACGCCGCTCTCGCCGCGCAGCCGCCAGATCATGATCAGGCCCAGCGTGGAGAGCAGCGCCACAATCGGCAGCAGGAGCTGCTCGGCTTCGAGGCGGCACCAGCGCAGGACGAGGTGCAGTCCGCCAAAGAGGACCGCCAACAGCAGCGGCGGGATCAGCGCCGGCAAGATCGCGCTCGCCAGCGGCAGCGCCTGGCGCTCGGCCAGGCCCAGCCCGGTCAGCAAGAAACCCAAGACAGCCACGGCGAAAATCACCAGCAGCAGCCGGCGCTCGGTACGGCGGGGGGATAGGCGGGCCAGACGGGACAAGCTCAGGCCTGCAATTCGAGCACCATGTCGCCCAAGTGTAGTTGGGACCCCGGCGCGATCTTGTGCGCCGTCAGGGGCACGAGCCGCTGGCCGTTGACAAGCGTGCCGTTGGTGCTGCCCAGGTCTTCCAGCCACCAGCCGGCGCCATCCCACCGCAAGCGCGCGTGGCGGCCGGAGACGAGTGGGTCGGCCAGCACGACATCGTTTTCGGGCAGCGCGCCGAGGGTGGTGTCGGGCTTAAGCTGCCAGACCGCGCCGGGCCGCGCCGCCGGATCGCCGCCGGCCTGCTGTAGCACCAAGCGGCCGACCGCCGTGGAGGCCGGGGCCTGGCCGCCGGGCAGCCGCCCGGCCATCTCGCGCCGCACTGCGACCACCACCAGGAACAGCGCGCCGTAGATCAGCGCGACGAACAGCCACTTGCCGGCGAAGAGCAAGGTGTGACTTGAGAAGAGGTCCATGCTCACTCGCAGTTCGCGCGGAAGCGCAGGGCCACCACGCCGGGCGTCTCGGCGTTGGGGGCGTCGCGGTGCACCGCCGCCAGGATGATGAGATCGCCGTCTTGCAGCAGATGACCGGCGGGCGGCACAGCCCGGCCATTGACGTAGGTGCCGTTGACGGAGGGCAGGCCCAGCGGCGTGCCATCGAACAGGCGGTAAGCACCCGGTCCGCAGAGCAGGTAGGCATGCCCTCCGCTGACGAGCTTGAGTTCCTGCACGCGCGGCAGGTCAAAGGCAATATCGCAGGTGGGCTCGCGGCCGAGGGTGACGAGGCCGGTGCGCAAGGGCCAGGCGCGGCCGGCCGGCAGCAACTCCAGGCAGCCGGGCAACGGGCTGGGGGCGGGGGCGGCCTCGGCCGCATCCGGCTTCAGG
>Ga0163153_10006584_pt1 | contig 13002 bp, 11 predicted proteins | sample OliLakLV19MP6IB1_FD_148629 | JGI IMG/M metagenome (GOLD analysis project Ga0163153, IMG submission 148629) | Freshwater microbial mat bacterial communities from Lake Vanda, McMurdo Dry Valleys, Antarctica - Oligotrophic Lake LV.19.MP6.IB-1 | ecosystem: Environmental > Aquatic > Freshwater >... | reverse complement strand
CGCACAGGCGGGTGTGCATCGACAATGATATAATATTGCACACCCGCCTGTGCGTATTCATCAGGCTTATCTTCTAAATCAAGCCGACGCGTTTCCGGCGAAGTCACTTCGATGATCAACGTAGGGCGCGTGCCTTCGCCACTGACATTGAATGTACCCCATTTTTTGTGTTCACGTACATTGAAGATGAGCGCAATATCTGGCCCATGAGGTTCCAAATCCGGTATATCCCAGGCAACCCGCGTGTCATGCAGCACAACAGCGCCAGGAATGTGGGCAACTTGCGCAGAAATCACATTGTCGAGATAACGACAAAATAAGCGGTGTTCATTATTATGCACGCGGAAATCATCTTCCTGTGGATGAAGGATGTCGTAAGAGGTTAGGGGGATACGTTCATATTCGATTTTGCCTTCCGGTGTAATGCGCGGTCTGATCCGCCAGCCCAATCGAAAACGATCATTGGTACGTATTGAACCATTGCCATTGGTGAATTCTTTTTCAATCGGCTTGCTACTAGCAGCAGTCTCAATCATAATCTCCAACAAGCCTTCTAGCACCTCTTGCACATTATGCTGAATTTCTTCACACGTAGTACCTTCTGTCACTAGGCCGGGTACATCAGGACTGGTGACAGTATACACACCGGTTGCTTCATTCCGTTCTAATTCAAGCCGAATTGAAACCATAGCCTGCGCTCCTCTATCAAGCCATCAACAAAAGTATGGTACGCCTATTGTACAGAAAGGCTAGGTTTCATACAAATGGCAGGCAACTTGTTGTCGCGACTGGTGTTCTTGCAAGGGCGGGCGCACCTGGCGACAAATATCCATCACGTGGGGGCAGCGCCCCTGGAAGATGCAACCGGGCGGTGGGTTGCGCAGGTCGTGGGTGATGCCTTCGGTGATTTTGAGCGGCTTGCGCTCCTTAATCGAGGGAATCGATTCAATGAGCAACTGGGTATAGGGGTGCATGGGTTTGGCATAAAGCTGGTGTACCGGTGCGATCTCCACCATGTGGCCGGCATACATCACGGCGATACGGTCGGCCAGTTGCGCCATAAGCCCCATATCATGACCGATAACGATCATCGAGACACCCAAGCGATCTTTGATGTCCAGCAGGGTTTGGGCCACCACGCGCTGCACCACGACATCGAGCGCACTGGTTGGTTCATCAGCAATGATCAGTGCTGGATTGAGCGCCACGGCCATGGCAATACAGACGCGCTGCTTCATGCCGCCGCTTAATTCATGGGGATACATGTTATAGACACGGCTCGGTAACCCAACCATGCTCAACAGACTGAGAAGGCGTTCGCGCAGTTCGGCGCGCGAAACATGAGCTTCATGGGCAGAAATAGCATCGCCCAGTTGACGATGAATACGCATAACGGGGTTGAGTGAGTTCATGGCGCCTTGCGGCACCAATGCCATCTTGCGCCAGCGCACATCGCGCAGGTCAGCATCGTTGAGCGTCACAACATCAATGCCATCCAGCAATACTTGGCCACCGACAATGCGACCGGGTGGCTGGACCAGGCGTAAGATCGCCATGGCGGTCGTAGTCTTACCGCAACCCGATTCACCAACAAGACCTACAATTTCGCCTTCATAGAGCGTAAAGGTAACATCGTCCACCGCGCGAACATCCCCAGTCGGCGTCTCATAATAGACCTTTAGATTTTGGACATTCAACACTGCGGAACGATCGACTCTGCGATCGACTGTACGACTTAAAGTGCGTTTTCCCTGTTCCATGCCCTGTTACTTATTCCGTTTCCCAGTAGTTACGCGCATTACGTAGACGATAGACGACCGCTATGGTCTATCGTCTATCGTCTACGTAAGATAGTTATATTGTTACAGAAATGCCGGCAGCCCGTAGTTTTTCTTCCAAATCACGGATACGTGCTTCTGCCACGGCGCGCGCTTGCGCTTCGGTCGTTGCTCTAGCCTCGGCTTCTTGCGCCTTGGCCTCGGCTTCGGTGCGCGCTTGCGCTTCAGTCGTTGCTCTAGCCTCGGCTTCGGTGCGCGCTTGCGCTTCTTGTTGGGCGCGTTCATCCGCTTCAACCGCTTGTTCACGGGCTTCGAGGGCGTACTCCGTTGCCTCTAGGGCACGCGCCTCAGCCAGCCGACGATGCTGGTCTATTTCAACAAAGGTCAAAAAGCGCTCACCTGTTGGATAAGTAAGCTGTAGCTCGTTGCCATCCATGGCAAAGCGAATACCCAAGCGTGGGCTACGCCAGCCACTGATCGGCGTAATTGGTTGTAGGCGACCTTGCTCATCTCTGACCCAACCCCGCAGGCGGCCACGGTCGGGGTCATAGAGGTAGTATTCTTCTACGCCATAGCGCTCGTAAAAAGCAAACTTGGCGTCCATCTCCTTTTTGCGGTTGCTAGGCGATAGAACTTCAAAGACGATCTGAGGAGGAATGTTCTCTTCCAGCCATTGTAAATAGGAGCCACGATCACCCTTGGGCCGCCCAAAGACCACCATCACATCCGGCGCCTGACAAATTTCCGAGTGACCTTCGACTGGATACCAGAGCATATCACCCGCCACAAAGACATTGGGATCATCCGCCAACAAAATCTCAAGATTGCCTTCAATGGTGACGATGTGACGGAATTGTTTGCTGTTGTCAGCCATGGGCTTGCCATCGCTCTCCGGATAGAGAATCGGTTGAATTGATGATTGGGTAGGTGGCTGTGATAACACCGGTGATAGTACATTGGTGAAACTCATGGTTGATCCTTTCCCTGAACCCACACAGTTTCTCCCATTTTACCACAGATCAGAGATAATTTGTAGGCAGTGAGCAATCGAGGGTATATTTCTGTTTTAGGGCGAGTTTCGGCGGTCATAGGAGTTACGTGGCACTGGCCGAAAGTGATTTGGCCCAGGGAGAATGGTTCTGGCCAGTGCCACGCACTCTCCGCTTACCCTAAACCTTCAATGCAACCAGCCATCGACAGACACGGATCAAGGAAACGCGGATGGTTGTCGTTTCTCCTTAAATCTGTGTCACCGATATGCGCGTCTATCCCTCTTTTGCCTACGCGTCACAGTCATCGGTTACTTTCGTCCACGTAAGCGCGCTATCTGTTATACCTGATCTGTATACTGCCGCTGCTGCTGGCGGCCTGTGGTGGCGGTTCCTCGGGTGAAGCCGCGAGTGCGGTGGCCACCGGCCCCGTGCGTTTTCTCTATTTTTCGGCAGCCGATTGCACCCCCTGCAATGACATGGCACCGATCATTGATGGGATTGAAAAGGATTTTGCGGGAAAACTAACCCTTGAGCGCCACAATGCGGCTAGCGATGAGGGCAAGAAGTTGATGGAGCAATACGAACTCAAGGTGACACCCAGCTATGTAATGGCCGCGCCCGATGGCACCAAGCTCTGGAGTCTAACGGGGGCCATTCATAAGGATATGTTACGCCAACAGGTGCAAGCAAGGGCGAAATAAAGTTTCATGATGCGTGATGCGTGTTGCGTGTTACCATTTCCGAAAAAGAATCTCGCGTCCGGAATAACTTCACGCAATACGCATCACGTAACACGCATCACAGGCCCCAATGCTCATCAATCGGATCCTGGAACAGTGTACGTTTGCCGGCGACAATGTCGTCAACCTGGATGACCTCGCTGGTGAGCGCTGATTCGTAGATCGCGTCACCAATGGCTAGTGAGCGTAAGCCTTCCCAACCGTCGATCTCCGGTTTGTCACGATTGCCGCGCAAAATTTCGAGGAATTCCCAGATTTCAATCGAGAAACCATCGGTCGTGCCACCGGGATAGAGAAATTCCTGTTCCGCTTCGCTGAGGGTGGCCCGATGCATCTTTTCTAGTTCAGCCAGCGAATATTCGGTTTTATCCTTGCGCAGCAGACGGCCGGTCTCTTGTTGCGTTGGGTTACGCTCAAAAAGATGAAAAATCGAGAAGCGCCCGGCGGTCGTGTCGCGTAATGAGCCTTCACTACCGCAAAAGGTTACATCATACGCTTCTTCCCCGGGTGCCGCCAAACTCCATGACCAGGTTCCCACCACGCCATGCTTAAAGGTAAAGGTGACAAAGACGGTGTCCTCCGGCGCCTCGGTAAAGGGGATAGGAACGCCGGTTTTCAAGGAACGTAGCTCAGCATAGACCTTCTCGACATCGCCAAAGAAGTAGCGCAGGCTGTCGCAGTAGTGGTAGCCACTGTCAAGCACCGGCCCGCCACCGGCCATGAGTTTGTTCTGCCGCCAGCGTACCCTTTCGGGAATGGGTTCATTGGTGGTTTTGGGCGGTTCTGGCGGACGGCGATAGTGGTGGAAAAAGCTCAACGGTTGGCCGATCAGTTTGGATTCATTGAAGACCCAATGGGCCACCCGTTGCCCCGGTTGACGGCGATGGGGGGCGGCAGTTGATAACACCTTGCCGGTGCGGTCAGCCGTTTCTGCCATGACACGACAGGCTTTGATCGTGATGCCCAGCGGTTTTTCGCAAAGCACATGCAAGCCGCTCTCCATGCAATCCACAGCGATACTATGATGGAGACCGTGAGGCAGACACATATCGACCGCGTCGACGCCCGCTTTTTCAATCAGGCTCTGATAGTCTGTATAGACGGTGGGGCGGACGCCGAAAAGCTCTTCAAACATATCGGCTTTTTCGCGTGCGCTGGCTTCGTTGGCGTCACAGACGGCTGTTACCACAAAGTCACCGCGCCCGCGTTCCTGTAAATCTTTCATCGAAAGCACATGGCGGCGCGCGATTCCGCCACAGCCGATCAGGGCTAATTGAATCGTCATAGCTATCCTTTAATTCCAGTCAAGGTGATACCCTGCACAAAGGTCTTTTGCAGGAAGAAGAAAAGTAGAACAATGGGTAATGTAATCAAGACGGACGCTGCCATCAATAAGCCCCATTCAGCGCCGTATTGCGAGCGATACTCGTAAATGCCCAGCGAGAGGGTGTAGAGATTCTGATCATTCAGGTAAATCAGGGGTCCTAAATAATCACGCCAGCGCGCAATGAATTCAAAAATGGCCACCGTCGCCAGGGCCGGCTTGGCCAATGGCAAGATGATCGCCCAGTAAATACGAAATTCACTGGCGCCATCCATGTGCGCCGCTTCCGAGAGTTCCATAGGAATGGTCATAAAAAACTGACGCAATAGAAAGATATAAAGCGCACCGCCAAAAAAATGGGGAATGATCAGCGGGCGGAAATCACCTACCCAGCCCAGCCCCTTAAAAACCAAAAAGAGTGGAATCAAGGTGACCTGAAAGGGCAGCATGAGCGTGGCAACCGTCAGAATGAAGAGCGCATTGCGCCCTGGCCAGGGAATGCGGGCGAGGCTGTAGGACACCAGGGAACAGGAGATAACCGCGCCAATGGTGGCCGAGCAGGCGATGATGAGTGTGTTGCGCAAGTAGAGGAAGAAGTCAATATAAATAACAGCCGTGGGGTAATTTTCCCAAGCGGCCGGAATCGGGACCAGAATGGGCGGATAGATAAAAAGCTGTATATCCGACTTGAGTGAGGTCGAGAGCATCCATAGGAACGGCAGCATAAAAATCAATGCAAAGGGAATAAGCGCGCTGTGGATCAAGATGCTGCGCACGACGCCCTTGATCCGTTTTTTGTTGAGTCCTACACGCGGCGCGGCAATGCGCAGGGATGTTTGTTGAGTCTCTACGGCCATTAGCTGGTTATCTCCTTCTGTTGTGCTACGATTGTTCGCCGCCCGCATAGAAAACCCATAGTCGGGACGTGCGAAAGATCACAAGCGTAATTACCAAAGTTACTAGGAACAATAACCAGGCCAACGCCGAAGCATACCCCATATTGAAATACTGAAACGCTTGCTTATAGAGGTAAATCGAGTAAAAGAGTGTACTGTTGGCTGGAAACCCTGTACCGCCAGTCATAATATAGGGAATAGCAAAAAATTGGAAAGCGCCGATCACAGATGTCACCACATGAAAGAAGATGACGGGCGTCATCATAGGGACAGTCACATTCCAAAACTTGCGCAAAAAGCCGGCGCCATCGACATCGGCGGCATCATACAAATCCTGCGGCACATCCTGCAAACCAGCCAGATAAAGTACAACCTGTTGTCCAATGATCCAAAGCGCCAACAACACCAATGTCTGGCGCGCCATCTCTGGGCAGGTCAACCAACACATCCGATAGATGCCAAACCAGGAAAAAGGAACATTGATCAAGCCTGAACCGGGTGTGAACAGATAAATCCAGACGAAGGCCAACGCGACTTCCGGCACCAATGTAGGGAGAAAGTAGATCGTCCGGTAGACTACCTGTCCCTTGACCTTGGCATTCAGCATCATGGCCAGGGCAAAGGCAAAGATAACGGCCAGGGGAATCGAGACGCCGGCAAAGTAGAAGGTATTGTACACCGCCGCCCAGAAATCAGAATCGTCGGTGAACAACTGAATATAATTTTGCAGGCCAACCCACTTTGGCGTCTGGACGGCATTAAAGCTGGTAAAGCTGTAATAAGCCGAAGCAATGGTTGGGTAAATCCAGAATACGGTCAGCCCCAATAGCCACGGTGATGCAAACAAAATACCATTGATGGTGTTGCGCGTACTTTGTTTCAGCCGCTGGCGCCGAGGCGCCCCTCCCGCTACTGCAGTTGCCATAGCATTCTCTCAATCAGGTAAGCGAGAACGAAGCCGGAACAGCCTTCAACAGGGCGAAATCTTCGCGCTTCGTTCTCGCAGATATAGACGTTCTACTAGTCGCTTTACCCGAAGAAGCCGGCTTCTTCCAAGTCTTTATTGATCGCAGTATCAATATCAGTCAGCGCCTGTTCCGGCGTCTTGGTGCCATGCGGAATCTCATCGCGGAAGGCTTTCACTTGCAGGTCCCAGAGCTTGCTGCCGAAAGGAATCGGTGGACGGGCATGGGAGATAGGAAGCAGATCCATGAAGACCGCATGGAGCGGGTTTTCACGGAAGAAAGGATCTTCGGCAACGGCCTTGAGCGTTGGGATGTGATAGGTGTCCTTGTTGTACTTGGTTTGACCTTCAACGCCGCAGAAATAGGAGAGCGCGTCAAAGGCAGTCTCCACATCGGCATAGCCCTTGGGCACGACCCAACTCCAGCCACCGGCCCAACTGGCAAAAGGCGCCGGACCATCGGGGCCAGGGAACGGCACAACGCCAAAGTTTGTATCTGGCTTGAAGGTCTGGGTCTGCGCCACCATCCAGTTGCCGCTACAGGTTGTAGCAAACTGGCCGGTGAGGAACCAATTATTGGGACCATTGCAGGCACCGCCAGCACAAGCCGAGATCATAGCGTCGACATCTTGGACGCCAATTTCATCGACCCACGCCTTGACGAATTCCATGGCCTGGATATTATTGGGATGGCTAAAGGTAATCTTCTTGGTCGCCGGATCCTGGAATTCACCCTTGAAGGCAAAGCCCCAGGTGTAAAGCCAAGCTTGGTCATAGAGTGGGTTAAAGCCAAAGCGAGTGATAACATCGCCCGCACCCCGCACCGTGAGCGCCTCTGTCCATGTCTTCAAATCATCTAGACTTTGCGGCGGAGTATCAGCATCAAGACCGGCTTCCGTCACGATGTCCTTGTTATACCACAAGGCGCGGGTGTCAGTATCGAAAGAAAGCGCATAGATGCGATCTTGGTAGACCGTCTCTTCCCACGCAAAGTCATAATATTGGTCTTTTGTAACGCCCGCTGATTCAGCAAAGTCGGTAATATCCGTGAAGAAACCCTGGTAGGCAAATTGTGGCACCGTAAAGCGGTCTGCATAGTACAGGGGCGGGGGAGTGCCACCAGCAACGGCTGTCAGAAGCTTCTCATCGGCCTGGCTGCCCTGGGTCTGCGCAATAAACGAAAACTCGACCTGCACACCTTTGTCATTCTTGGCATTGTAGTTGTCGATAATGCCCTTGATTGATTCCTGAGCAACATCCGTCATGCGCGACCAGGCTTCCAGTGTCTTTACTTCGGCACCAGGCGCGGCGGCCTCACTCCCGGCGGGAGCGGCAACCGGTGCCGGACAAGCCGCCAGGAGGGCGGCACTTGCTGTCAACCCCGACCATTGCAAAAAGCGACGACGTGATAGGGCGCGTTGAGTAAAACCATTCATTCCAGACCTCCTCTAATCAAACATGCAATCGTAAATTTAGGATATGAAAGAAAACGTTAGACTCATGTTGCAAAGAACATAAGCCAGACTTACCGAAAATGGGAAGCGGGAGAAGACACATCGGATCATAACGCTGATTTGAGTATCTGTCAACCTACTTTTCAGGGCACTCTTCCTGCATCAGCTTGGCAATGTCGGGCAGCGACAGGTTGTTCTGTTGTGCATATTGGCGCATCTTGGCACAATCGAGCGTTATGATCAGATCCGGTTGACGCAACGCGGTATACTGTTCCAGCGTAATGCGCGCAATCAACGTCTGTGCGGCGCGATCAACCTCCCAGATGTCCAGCTCGCCAGCCAGTTCATTGAGAACGTCAACGGTGGGGTAGGTGATCTGAACGATCAAGCGCCCTTCCGTTTTCGCTACAGACCCTTCTGACTGCGCCACGGGCGTCATGAGCAATGGGGTGCAACTGCTGATCATGACGGCCATTGCCAATACCCAAACAACAGCTAAAACACGATTAGTTAATCGTAATAAAAATCGCCGTTGGCACACCCACATTTCCATTGGCATCCACCCCCTCCACAAAGACGGTATGCCGTCCTGTGCTCCACCCAGCCGTATCCATTGTCGCAGTTACACTCTCGATGCTACTATTAAAAGCGCCATCCGCCGCCGTAAGTAGGCGCAGGTCTGAAGGTAAACTTTTCCAAGAAGGTAGATCAATGCTATAGCGACCGGACTGAATTGCTTGGGTTGGCTCATTGCCCCAACCATTGCTGTTATAGCGTGTATCGTTGAGGGTTGCATTCAGGTTGACTGGTGTTCCGGCGCTGACGGTGGCTGCGCTGACGGCCAAGTTGAGCACATCCGGCCCGGCTGGACTTTGGTAGGGCCGCCGCGTGGCCTTGAAAGCATAGGTTAGGGCAGGCATATTCTTGGGCAAAATATCACTGGTAAAAACGCTGCAACTTTGGAAGAAAGCGGTGCCCACCTCAAAGGTATAGCTGGCTATCCCACGATCGCCGTAGGTCCAATCATCCGTCGTACCCGAAGTGCCGTAAAGACAGGCCGGACCGTTACAAACTTGATGCCCATTGAAAAAGCCAAACTTGCGTCCAAGAGTTTGTAGCTGGGTTGAGTTAGGCGCGGGGGATGTTGTCCAGCCCCAGGGGTAGAGTACCAATTGACCATAGCTATGCAAGGTGATAAAGACGCCTTCCGCCGTAGCCGGGGCTGGGTCGGTGTTAGCAGGGCCACGCTGATCTGGGAAGATGGAGGCCGCATAATTTTGAATCGCCTGGGTTTCTGGTTCTGAGGCCGCGCTGGGACCACGGTAGGTTTCGTTGCAAGCATTGCTGCTACTGCCACCCGTGTTCCATTTGAAGCTGCTGTTACGATTCAAGTCCGTACCCCAGGAGGAAGAACGGCGACAGCCATCATTGCTATCGGTATTTTTGCGCCAGAGTTGCCCGGCTTCCGCCTTTTTACGTCCATCGGGGTTGGCCTGGGGAATCAGATGAAGTTCAAAGTTATCGAGCAACCAGGTAGCATCCGGATCAACCCCATATTTGGTGAGCAAATCTTCGACAAAGCGCATAGCTAACTCAGCCGTGGCGTATTCACGCGCATGAATGGCCGACATGAGCAAAAACTTGGGTTTGGGGTCAGGTTTGGCAGAATTGGTTACCTTCAGCGCAAAGATATCATAGCCGGCATTACCGCCTGGCGTAAATTTTTCCCAACTATTGCCGATGTTGAGCTTGGTGACCAAGGTGGGATAGGTAGCGGTCAGCGTGGTCAGCGAATTATACGTTTCCTCAACGGTGCGATAACAGGCATAGCCAGGAATGGTATTGGTGGCCTGGCTACTTCTGCTCATGACCTCAGCCTGGGCGCTGCGCAATTCCCCATCGCGCGCACGGTCAACTTCAATCCGCACACCTTGCGCGCGTAACCCAGCAATCTCCTCTTCCGAAGCCAGCCCCACCGCATAGCCATTGGTTGTCGCTTCTTCAAAGAGATCTAGTTCGTGGGCAAGTTCGTGTAACTGGCGTTGATCATTGAGATAAATGCGCACCACCGTTTTAGTTAGCGCTTCTTCGGTTTCAACCGTGCTTGGTTGACCAGGGGCGAAGACAAAGGGAATATAGATTTTAACGTCCAACGTGGCGCCACTATCATCATCACCGCTTTGGGCATAAAGTAGCCGCCCATCCCAGAGCAACAATACAGCCGATAGGACAATTAATAATGACCAACGTTTTACCATACATATACCTCAGTTTACTTTCAGCAAGTTGACATAAAAGACGGTTGTTTCTGGTATGGAGAAAATCGACAATAGACAAAGGAAGGTTGCAGACCTTATCATTATACAGTTTACTCGCTTTTTCAACAATCCGAACTCACCGCGCGGGCATAGTTGACAAATTACCCAAAAGATAGAACAATATTAGTAGGAAGTAGGAATCACGCAACACGAATCACGGAGAAGGGTATCATGCAAGCCTTAGTCTATCAAGCGCCCTGGAAAATGACGGTGGAAGATGTGCCCCGTCCCGTTGCCGGGCCAGGGGAAGTTGTGATTGATGTAAAAGCGGTGGGCATTTGTGGCTCTGATGTCCACGGCTACACCGGTTCGACCGGCCGCCGCACGCCGCCGATGATCATGGGTCACGAATTTAGCGGGATTATTTCGGCGGTGGGGACAGGCGTCACCCAGGCGCAGGAAGGCGATGCGGTTGTCGCCACGCCAATTTTTCCCTTTAGTGGGATTGGCCAACGCAAGGTCTTGGGCGTCTTTAGCACCCCTGGTGCCTATGCCGAACAAGTGGTTGTCCATGAATCGATGTTACTCCCCAAGCCGGCGAATGTAAGCTGGCGGCAGGCGGCCATGTGTGAACCGCTTTCGGTTGCCCTCCATGCCATTAGTCGTACCCCTATTCCCCTGATGGGAACAGTGGTGATTGTGGGCGCCGGGACAATTGGATTGCTGGCAATGATGACGGCGCGGTTGGTTGGCGCCGGTAAGATCATCATGAGCGACATGAGCGCCCACCGCCTGGAAATGGCGGAAGAGTTGGGTGCAGATCTGGTGATCAACATCAAAAATCAAGATCCGGTGCAGACGATTCTTGACTATACGAATGGTAAGGGTGTAGATGTGGCGATAGAAGCAGTCGGCATCTCGGCGGCGGTGCAACAAGCGCATAAAGTGACACGCAACGGCGGTCATATCACCTGGATCGGCAACAGCGCGCGCATGATTGAAATCGACATGCAAGAAGTGGTGGCGCGCGAGTTGAGCATCTGTGGCACCTATGGCTTTCAGAGCGAGTTTCCCCTGGCGCTCGATGCCATTGCCAGCGGGCGCATCAATGTTGAGCCCATGATGGAAAAGATCGCCCCCCTGGCCGAAGGCCCCCAAATCATGGACGATCTGGCGGCTGGCCGAGTCGATCTGGTCAAAGCAATCTTGGAGATATAAGCAGGGAGTAGGGAGTAGGAAGTAAGAAGATCAACGCCTTCCTACTCCCTACTCCCTACTTCCTACTCCCTATTATGAAAATCATTGATCTCAAAACCATTGTTGTCGGCAACCCTTGGAAGAACTGGGTTTTTGTCAAACTGTATACCGATGATGGGTTGACTGGTCTGGGCGAGGCCACAGGCGGGTTGGCGACCAAACCATCGATTGGCGATCTGGAAGAGTTGCGTCGCCATGTCATTGGCGAAGATCCGCGCCACCCAGAGCGCCTTTGGTTCAAAATGCACAAGGCGCGCTACTTTGGCGCGACTAAAGGGATGAGTGCGATTGAGCAAGCCTGTTGGGATATTTTGGGTAAAAGTCTCGGCGTCCCCTGCTGGCAACTCTTCGGCAGCAAGCACCATGAGCAACTGCGTGTCTATGCGAATGGTTGGTATCAAGGGCCACGCACGCCAGAGGAGTTTGCCGCGCGTGCCGCAGTCATGGCGGCTAAAGGCTACACGGCCCTCAAATTTGACCCTTTTGGTGGGGCCTACCAGCAGATCAGTCGGGAGAGTGAAGCACTCGCGGTGGAAATTGTGCGTGCAGTGCGCCAGGCGGTTGGCTTCCAGGTGGATCTGCTCATCGAATTTCATGACCGCTTCACGGTCGGCACGGCGATCCGCGTCGGGCGCAAGTTGGATGAATTTGAACCAATGTGGTTCGAGACACCGGTGCGCACCCATGATCTGGCCGGCCATGTGGAAGTAGCGCGCAATGTGAAGACAGCGGTGGTGCTTGGTGAAGGCTTTAATGAACTGCGCCAGTTTGCCGATCTGCTGGCCTATAGGGTCATCGACATTGTCCAGCCGGAGCCGCAGACGTTGGGACCATCGCGGGCGCGCAAAGCCTTTGCCATCGCCCAAGCTTATGATGCCTTAATCGCCTGTCATCAGGCCCAAAGCCCCTTCTGCACCGCCATGAATGCTCATCTTCACGCCTCGATCCCAAACTTTCTGATCCATGAGAACTTTGACGACTCGTTAGAGCCGTGGACGTGGGATTTACTGCAAGGCACGCCACGGGTGGAAAATGGCTATATCACCGTGTCCGATACACCTGGTTGGGGCGTGGAGTTGAATGAGGACGAGGCCGCCAACCATCCCTATGGCGAAAAGAATTTTCTGCGTCTCTTTGAAGAGGGCTGGGAAACCCGCAAACCGGAATAAGAAAGGCCAAAGGCATTGAATTTCTCAAAGCGCCGACCAAAGAGTTTTATGGCATTGAAGCGCTGTTCCGCGATGGCTGTGGCAATTGGTTTAGTTTGACAGAGCGGGTGCAGGTGTAACGGCAAGCGGTAAAGCCGTGCGCCAACCGACGTTGGGTAACCCAGCTATGC
>Ga0163153_10006583_pt1 | contig 13008 bp, 9 predicted proteins | sample OliLakLV19MP6IB1_FD_148629 | JGI IMG/M metagenome (GOLD analysis project Ga0163153, IMG submission 148629) | Freshwater microbial mat bacterial communities from Lake Vanda, McMurdo Dry Valleys, Antarctica - Oligotrophic Lake LV.19.MP6.IB-1 | ecosystem: Environmental > Aquatic > Freshwater > Lake... | reverse complement strand
AGCCGCAGCGGCGGCCACCAAGAGAACGACAAGGAGAACAACGAGCACAGCTTCCATGCCATCCATCATGACGAGGGGGTGTCACAAGGTTCGCGGATGCCACGCGGCCGAGGGTTTGCTGCGGCTTTTGTGTAAACCTCGGCTGTACGAAACCCCTCGACAGCCTGCCGCTCAGCGTGATACGGGGCTTTCGCCGGCCCTGAGTTGGGCGGCGTACAAGCCGTCGAGGGCCATCAGTTGGTCGTGCGTGCCTTGCTCGACGATGCGGCCGTCGTCGAGCACGACAATGCGGTCGGCATCGCGGATCGTCGACAGCCGATGGGCGATGACGAGAGCCGTGCGGCCCTTCAGCGCTTCTTCGAAAGCCGCTTGCACGTGCGCCTCGTTCTCGTTGTCGAGATGACTGGTGGCTTCGTCGAGAATCATCAGCGCCGGGTTCTTCAACAACAACCGGGCAATTGCTAGCCGCTGCTTCTCGCCGCCACTCAACCTGTAGCCGCGTTCACCGACCACCGTGTCGTACCCATCGGGCATCGCGGCGATCACGTCGTGAATGCGCGCCCCACGACACGCGGCATCGAGTTCAGCGACCGTCGCATCGGGCCGCGCGTACAGCAGGTTTGCTCCGATCGATTCGTGGAACAGATGCGGATCTTGGCTGACGACCCCAATCGCCGCGCGTAGTGAGTGCTGTGTGAGGTCGCGGATGTCGTGGCCATCGATCATCAGCACGCCAGCAGTTACGTCGTAGAGCCGCGGTATCAAACTAGAGAGCGTCGTCTTCCCGGAGCCGGAGGCGCCCACCAGCGCGACGGTGTCGCCCGGCTCGATCACAAGCGACACGCCCTGCAGCACGTCGCGGTCGGGGTCGCTGCCGAGGATTGCGTTGGGGGCCTCAAGCGAGCGAACCGTCACTTCTTCGGCGGCGGGGTACCGGAACCAGACGTCGCGAAACTCGATGCGACCCTTCGGCGCCACAAGATCGATCGCGCCCGGCCGATCGGTGATCGGCTCTGGCGCATCGAGCACCTCAAACACGCGCTCGAAGCTGACCATCGCCGTCATCAGGTCGATTCGCGCATTGGTGAGGCCGGTGAGTGGTTGGTACACGCGAGTGACCAACGTCGCCAACGCAACAAGGTCGCCTACTTTGAGATCGCCGCTCACGACAAGGTGCGCACCAACGCCATAGATCGCAGCGGCACCAAGCGCGCCGACCAGGCCGAGCGCCACAAAGAAGATGCGGCCGTACATCGCCGCCTTCACACCCGTGTCGCGCACCTTTGAAGCGCGCCTGGAAAACACGTCGACCTCGTCGCGCTGACGGCCGAACAGTTTCACCAGCAGGGCTCCGGCGACGTTGAAGCGCTCGGCCATCTGCGAGTTCATCTCGGCGTTGGTCGACATGTTCTCGCGCGAGATGCCCTGCAGTCGGCGACCAACTCGCTTCGCCGGGATGATGAAGATCGGCAGCGCAACCAACGCCAATAACGTGAGGCGCCACTCGAGAACCGCCATCGCAGCCAACGACGTGACCAGCACCACGACGTTGCTGACCACGCTACCCAGCGTGCTGGTCACCGCAGTCTGTGCGCCGATCACATCGTTGTTCAGCCGACTGGTCAGCGCACCGGTCTGCGTGCGCGTGAAGAACGCGATCGGCATGCGCTGCACCTTGGCGAACAGCGCTACGCGCAGGTCGTAGATCAGTCCTTCGCCGATACGCGCGCTACACCAACGCTGCACGATCGCCAAGCCGGCGCTAAAGAGCGCTGCCACGACTACGACGATTGCCAGGACGGTGATGAGGCTGCGGTCCTTCTGGGGAATCGCATCGTTCAGGATCGTTCGAAACGCGAAGGGTGCAACGAGGTCGACTAGTGCCGCCGCGATGATCGCCCCGAGGAACAGGATGATCGTGCCGCGATACGGGCGCGCGAATTGCCACGCCCGAACTAGCGAACGACGCTGCAGCTTCTTGCCTCTCACGGCATCGGAGTCGCCCGGCATCAACATGTGTGGGCCCATCCGCATGCGGTTGAGGATACGGACGGCGCCCCACACTTCTACGATGGGCGACATGCGCCGTCTCGCCCTTGTTGCCACTTGCTGTCTGTTCGTGGCTGCGTGCGGCGACGGAACCGATGAAGGGGCCAACGAGGGTCGCGGCGACCGCGGCACGATCGACGGCGTCACCCTCGACACGCCAAGCCCGCCAACAGACGAGACCGCGCCGGAGGGCTCCACACAAGAGACGACTCTCGACACACAGCCCTCCGACGACAACGAGTTCGCGTGGTCCCCAATCGGAGACGGCGTTGAGGACGGCACGCTGTCGGTGCCTTTGGACTACGACGATCCCAGCGGTGACGAGATCGTGCTGTACGTCGTGCGTCACCTGGCCGCCGATCCCGACCGACGCATCGGCACACTGCTGGTCAACCCCGGTGGTCCGGGGTTCGGGGGTTCCGGTTTGGCGTACGCCGCCGAGAACATCTATGGCCAGGCACTGCTCGACCGTTTCGACATCATCGGCTGGGATCCGCGGGGCACTGGGTCGAGCGAGCCCGCCGTCGACTGTGTTGAGAACTACGACCGTTTCTTCGGACTTGATTCGTCACCGGACACCGCGGCCGAACGGCAAGACCTGATCGATGCCGGCACTGAGTTCGGTGAAGCCTGCGAAGACGAGAATGCTGGCCTGCTACCGCACTTGGGTACTGCCGATTCTGCCCGCGACATGAACGCCATTCGCGAGGCGCTTGGCGAGACGACAATCAGCTACTTCGGCTTCAGTTACGGCAGCGAACTGGGTGCGACGTGGGCCACGATGTTCCCCGACACTGTGCGCGCGGCGGTGCTCGACGGTGCGGTGGACCCGACCGTCGGGTACCTGCAGCAAAACGTTCAGCAGGCCGCCGGCTTCGAAGCAACATTCGACGAGTTTCTTGCACAATGCAGCGAGGACAGCGATTGCGAATTCCACAACGGCGGCAACGCGCAGGATGCGTTCGACGAGCTGAGCCTGGAAATCGACGCACACCCGATCAGCGTCGACGCCGACCGTACCGATGTCACCCAGGCAGTCCTGTTCACCGCGGTCGCGCAGGCGATGTACGACCAGTCCTACTGGCCACGTTTGGAACTCGCACTCGCCGACCTACAGGACGGCAACGGTCGCGGCACGCTCGAGCTGTACGACGAGTACTTCGGTTATCGGTTCGAGGAGTGGGGCAACGAGCTGGAGGCGTACTTTGCCATCAACTGTCTCGACGATCCCGGCAGCAGTGGGCCCGACGATCTCTTCACGCACGAAGCAGAGTTCGCGGCGGCAGCTCCTCGCCTAGGGCGCGGCTGGATGGCCGAGTTGTTGTTCTGCGCGGTGTGGCCTGTGCCACCGGCAGCGCCGATCACCATCACCGGCGCAGGAGCGGGCCCCATCCTCGTGATGGGAACGACCGGCGACCCTGCAACGCCACTGAGCTCGACGCGCAACATGGCGCTCGCGTTGGAAGATGGGCACCTCGTGGTCGTCGATGCCGATCAACACACCGGCTACGGCGTCAACAACTGCGGCGACGAGACCGTGGACAATTACCTGGTCGATCCTTCAGCACCTCTTGACGACGAAATCAACTGCACGTGACGCGTTGAGGCCGTAGCGTGGCGCCCATGCGTCGTACCTCACTCACGTTCACTGCACTCGCCCTTACCGTCACGCTCGTCGGCACCATCGCCGCGTGCGCCGACAAGAAGGACACCTCGACAACGCCTGGATCAACGCCTGGATCAACGACGGCAGTCGACGACTCGACGCCGAGCACCGACCCGGCCACGTCCGACGCATTCGGGTTCGTCGAATTCGGCAGCGACGAGGTGCAGGTGGGCCATCTGGAAGTGCCATTGGACTATGCCGACCCCTCAATGGGCACCATCGATCTCTATGTCACGCGCCATCTGGCCGACCCTGCGCAGCGAATCGGAAGCCTGTTGGTCAACCCTGGCGGTCCCGGGTTCGGCGGTAGTGACTTTGCGATTTACGCCGACCAGATTTACAGCCAGGTGTTGCTCGACAGTTTCGACATCATCGGTTGGGATCCGCGTGGTACCGGCCTTAGCGAACCGGCGATCGATTGCGTCGACGACTACGACGACTACTTCGCCAACACCGACATCACACCCGACGACGACGCCGAGAGCCAGCAACTCATCGACCTGGCGCAGGAGTTCACGACCAAATGCGTGGACAACAACGCCGAACTGCTTCCGTACGTCGGCACCAACAACTCCGCGCGGGACATGAACGCCATCCGAGAGGCGCTTGGAGAAGAGACGATCTCATATTTCGGCTTCAGCTACGGCAGCGAACTTGGTGCCGCATGGGCAACGTTGTTTCCTGACACGGTGCGGGCCGCGGTCCTTGATGGAGCCGCCGACCCCGACGCCGACTTCGTCGAGAGTGGACTGCAGCAAGCTGCCGGTTTCGAGGGCAGCATCGCCACGTTCCTCGCGCAATGCAGTGCCGACGCCGACTGTGCCTTCTACAACGACGGCGATGCCGAAGGAGCGTTCGACGCGCTGATGCTCCAAATTGACGAGAACCCGATTCCATCCGTTCCCGGCCGCCCCGACCTGTCGCGCGGTATGGCACTGACCGGAGTCGCCGACGCGATGTACAGCGAGACGTTGTGGGCCCAGCTGGAACAGGCTTTGGCCGACGCACAAAATGGCGATGGCAGCGGATTGCTGGCGTTGTACGACGACTACTTCCAGCGCCAGCCTGACGGCACCTACGACAACTCGCTGGAGGCTTTCCAGGTGATCGTGTGCCAAGACGACCCGAGCCGTCTCACGGTTGCCGAAGACGACTCGACGGCCTACGACTACAACGTTGTTGCGCCGCGCTTTGCACCGGGCACCACCGGCTCGTACTTCTGCACGTTCTTCCCCGAGGCTCTCGACCCACGAGTCGCGATTACGGGAATCGGCGCCGGCCCAATCTTGGTGATGGGCACGACCGGTGACCCGGCGACTCCACTGCAGAGCACCGAGAACATGGCGGACGCCCTTGAGGACGGACGGTTCGTGATCGTGACCGCCGATCAGCACACGGGCTACGGCGTCAACCAGTGCGCGTACGACGTGATCGACAATTACCTGATCGACCCCGTCGCCAACGCCCCGGAAGATGGCTTCACCTGCAAGTGACGATGTGCCGACGTAGTCGCCGGAACGGCGCTCAGCAACAACGCATGTGACGCAATCCACCACGCCGCGTCCGAAGAAGTAGGGCACAACCAGGGTCTCAATGTTAGGTGTACTTTTCATCTGAGGAAAAGGTGTGATAACATCTGCTGATGAACTTTCGCCCGACTCTCACTGCCGCCCTCTTGATCTCGCTGGTTTCCATGACCGCTGCCTGCGGTGACGACAAGCCGGATTTGACGATCTACTCCGGCCGTACCGACGACCTGATCGGACCGCTGCTCGAGGAGTTCTCGAAGGAGACAGGGATCAAGGTTGAGGTGAAGTACGGGCAGTCGGCCGATCTCGCGCTCCTGATCGAAGAAGAGGCAGCAGCGGGCAGGTCGAACGTCGATGTCTTCATCTCGCAGAGTCCGGGTGCCATGGGCTACTTGGAAGATCGCGACCGTCTCGACACGTTGCCGAGCGAGGTGCTCGAGCTCGTGCCGGAGGCAGTTCGCGACGACGAAAGCCGGTGGGTCGGACTTACCGGCCGACAGCGCGTACTCGTGTACAACTCCGATCTCGTCGACGCCGCCACGTTGCCCACCTCGGTATTCGACCTGACCGACCCAGAGTGGCGCGGCAAGATCGGTGTCGCTCCGGGCAACGGTTCCTTCCAGGATTTCATTACGTCGATGCGCATCACGGCTGGTGACGACGCCACGATTGCGTTCCTTGATGGACTAGCCGCCAACGACCCGGTCACGTACGAGAACAACAATGCCATCGTCGAGGCCGTCGCCCGTGGCGAAGTGGCCGTGGGACTCGTCAACCACTACTACAACTACCGCCGACTGGTTGAAGTGCCCACTAGTCCGACCGCCAACCACCAATTCGCCGACGGGGACGCTGGTTCGCTGTTGATCATCACCGGCATTGCAATTCTCGCGAGCGCCGACGACAACGAAGACGCACTACAGCTTGTCGAATGGCTTCTCGGTGCCGAGGCACAGCTGTACTTCGCCGACGAGACGTTCGAGTATCCGTTGGCGATCGGTTCGTCACCTTCCTCAGGAATACCTGCCATCACGTTTGGTAATGTTGGCGATATCGACTTCTCTGATCTCGGCGACGGTCTGCAGCGCACTCGGGAGATGATTACGGAAGCGGGTCTGGCAGGCTGAGCCCCGTGCTGAAGAATGTGACGATTCGTCACGCAGGCTCAGGTCGACTTTCCCGTCAGTTCGTCGTCGTGGCGATCGCCGCGTTGTTTGTCGCGCCGGGCGTGCTGGTCGTCTGGCGGGCTTTCCACTTCGGCGGGTCAGCGGCCGACACGCTCGCCGAACTTCGGGAACCGGCGTGGCGCAGTCTGCAATTGGCCGTCTTAGTATCGCTCTCCGCGGCGATACTGGGCACGACGCTTGCTTGGCTGACGACCTGTAGTGACTTGCCAGGACGACGAATGTGGCGCCTGCTGTTGGTGTTGCCAATCGCGCTGCCGTCGTTCGTCGGCACCACTGCCATCTTGGCGGGCTTCACGCCCGGTGGATTGCTGGCATCACTTTGGGAAACCTTCGGTGCCGAGCCACCGCGTCGTATACGCGGCCTGTTCCCAGCTTGGCTGTTGCTCACCGTCTTCTCGTACCCGTTCGTACTGCTGCCAGTGTCGGCACGCCTGCGCGCGCTGCGACCAAGTCTCGACGAGAGCGCTCGGCTACTTGGTGCCTCTCCGATCGAAACCTTCATGCGCGTCACGCTTCCACAGATTCGAGCAGCGATCGTGGGCGGCACTCTGATCGTCGCGCTGTACATGCTGTCGGAGTTCGGTGCCGTGCAACTTCTCGGCTTCGACACGCTGACACGAGTGATCTACGCGACGCGGCAGGTCGACCGAGCGACTTCCTTCATGGCTGCCGCGATGCTGTTCGCTGCCTCGTTGGCCGTCGTCGCCATCGTTCGCGCGGGGCACGGGCGCGTCGCATCAGACGAGCGGGCAGGAACAGGTCCCACCAAAGTGGTGCGGCTTGGCTGGGCTGCGCCATTCGCGTTGCTCGCATGCGGTGGCGTCGTGGCGCTTGGGATCGGCGCGCCAATCTCAAGTCTCATCACCTGGGCCTCACGCGGAATTCGTGATGGCCGCGTGCAGCTCGATGATCTGTTGACGCCAATCCAGAACACTGCCCAGGTTGCAGTGATCACGGCGCTGATCACGCTGATCGTCGTATTGCCCGTCGCGATCAGCGCAACTCGTCATCGTGACTTCGCGGGTCGAGTCGCCAGCGTCGCGATCGTCAGTGGCTTCGCGCTGCCAGCGATTGTGATTGCACTGTCCATCGCCGTACTGGCGCTCAACACGCCAGCCCTCGATCGCTTCTACCAAACGATGCCGTTGCTGCTCGTTGCTTACGTGGTCCACTTCGGGAGTCAGGCACTGGGATCCGTCGAGCAGGGTGTTCGCGCCGTGTCGCCTGCCCTGCTCGACTCGAGTCGACTACTCGAACCGAGTTGGTGGCGGCGTCTCGCGCGCGTCGAGCTTCCGCTGATGCGCAACGGGCTTGTCGCCGGTGGCGGGCTCGTCATGTTGGCGGTCGTCAAGGAGCTACCAGCAACCTTGCTGCTGGCGCCGATCGGCTTCCGTACACTCGCGACAGACGTATGGGCATCGTTTGAAGAGGGATTTCTCGCCGACGCTGCCGTCGGATCGCTGGCCCTGCTCGCCGTGTCGGGTGCGTTGTCATGGCTGCTGGTGTTCAGAGGTGGAGTTACCCGTGACGTCTGACGCTGGCCCCATCAAGACTGCCGTAGCCATCGAGACGAGCGCGCTGATTGTCGCCTACGGCCGAGCCGATGCGGTCGTCTGCGATGTCTCGCTGCACGCGCGAGCAGGATCGATCACCGTCTTGCTCGGTCCATCCGGTTGCGGCAAGACCACGTTGCTGCGAGCAATCGCCGGTCTCGAACGACCCCGCTCGGGCACGGTTCGGCTGGGGAACGAGCTGGTCAGCGGCCCCGACTTGTGGGTCCCCCCGCAGCGCCGCAGCGTGGGCATGGTGTTCCAAGACCCATCGCTGTTTCCTCACCTCACTGTCGCGAGCAACATTGCCTTCGGGCTGCGCGGCACCGAGCGAGCTCAACGCGAAGCGCGTGTGACGGAGCTACTGGAACTCGTTGAGATGCGGGAGTTTGCCGATCGATTGCCCGGCACGCTGTCGGGTGGGCAGCAGCAACGCATCGCCCTCGCTCGTTCGTTGGCGCCGGAGCCAGCGGTGCTGCTGCTTGACGAACCGTTCTCGGCGCTGGACGCCAACCTACGCACACAACTGCGCGGCGACGTCGCTCGTATCGTGCGCGAGGTGGGGGTGACGACGGTGTTCGTCACCCACGATCAGGACGAAGCCTTCGTGATGGGCGACACCGTGGGCGTGATGCACGAGGGCCGACTGCGTCAGCTCGGTGCACCCGACGAGTTGTACACGCGCCCTGCCGACCGTTGGGTGGCCGAGTTCGTCGGCGAGGCCAATGTGTTGGCCGCAACATCGGCGGACGGATTCGCAGGGACGGTACTCGGGCGCGTGCCACTGGTCGCCACCGCAGCCAGTGGACGCGTGGCGGTGCTGGTTCGGCCCGAGGATGTGACCGTCAGTGCCGTGACCGTCAGCGACAAGGGAACCAACGACAAGGGAACGCCGGGTGTCGTCGAGCATCTCGACTTCTTTGGACACGACACGCGCCTGGCGATTCGCCTCGTCGACGGCACGTTGGTTGTCGCGCGGATGCGATCGCGCGAGGGGCTGCACCACGGCGCGCAGGTGGCCGTCGCCTATGCCGGCGGCAGCGCTGTGTCGTGGCCGGTCGCGTGAGATCCGGTCTGTAATGGCGGAAGGGGTGGGATTTGAACCCACGGAGGCTTGCACCTCGCACGCTTTCGAGGCGTGTCCCTTTGGCCGCTCGGGCACCCTTCCGGGCGGCACGCTAGCGGTCGCATAGGGCTGCGACACCCGACATTCGACAAGGGTTGGCCCGCGGCGCGCACGCGGTCACTGGCAACTACTCACCGCAAGATTCTCAAGATATGGTCAGGACGTGCCGAAAACCGGGTATGCAAGTGGACCTATTCGACGGTGAACCCCCCGCGTCGCGACCGGCGTGGCGCGTTATAGAGGCCGCCCGGCACCAGCATTTGACTGGCGAATTGGCCCTGTCGTCGAACCCGCCGACCAACGTGTACCTGATCAACGGCGAGGTTTATTTCGCCGAGCGCACCACGGACGGCGCCATCAGCGTTCGTCTGTTGGTCGAGGGCGTCATCAGTCGCAAGCAGATGAGCAAGGGTTCGGTGATGGTCAGCGGCGCCGAGCATCTCGGCCGCCTCTTCGAGCGCGACGCCTCGATCGACCGCGACGCAGTGGAATTGTGCGTCGAGCTAATGACCGACGACGTCCTCACCTCCGTGTCCAAGGAGATGGTCGACAGCTACGTCATGACGCTGTACAAGCGACACTCCAGTGGCATTGACCGCTGGTTGCCCAATCAATCGACTGCCGACGCGCCCCCGGTCAACGAAGAGCAACGGGAGGCAGCCTTCTCGGCGCTGCAGCCGCCGGTACTGAACGGCACATCTGTGGCCCATGTCGCGTTGCCCGAGCCAATCCTGGCCGAACCAACGCCGCTTCCCGAAACGACCCTGCCCGAAACGGCCCTGCCCGAACCCATATGGGCACCCGCGATCAGTCAGCCGGTCCCCGCAACAGTGCTTCCTACCCTCGCCCCAATTTCGGCTCAGATCGCGGCACCGGCTCCGGTACCCACGCCCACCCCGGCACCTGTTCTTGAGCCGGCGCTCACCCCGTCGCCGGAACCCGTTGGCCGGACACCGGAACGGCTGCAACTTGCCGAGTGGCCGGTATCGGCGACCGAGCCAGCGGCGCAACACGCAACGCTGCCCAAGCGAGCGGTTCCAACGGGCGACAGCTACCCGACGCTGCAGGCAACAAACGGCACCACGCCGGCTGCTGCCCCGGCAAGTCCCGCGGCAGCCGTCCCGAGCACCATTGCCGCCGAGGTGGCCGATGCAGTTCGCCGGGCGCTTGCTGCGATTGACTCTGTGCTGACCCCTGGCGGCGACGACTCGGCCGACAAGTCGCCCCCACGTCCGCTGTAGTTAGCTGGTGTAGTTAGCTGGTGTAGTTAGCTGGTGTAGTTAGCTGGCCCGCCGGGCCGCGAAGAAATCCTTCAACAGGCGCGAGCTCTCCTCCGCCAAGACCCCACTCACAGTGGGCGGGCGATGATTCAGCCGCTCGTCGGCGCAGATTTGATAGATGCTGTCCACCGCACCAGCTTTCGGGTCGGTAGCCCCGTACACAATCCTGCCGATGCGGGCGTTTACGAGCGCACCGGCACACATTGTGCATGGCTCGAGCGTGACGTAGAGCGTGCAATCCATCAGCCGCCAATGCCCAACGATCGCAGCAGCATCACGGAGAGTGAGAATCTCGGCATGCGCCGTGGGATCGCCGGTCAATTCGCGTTCGTTGTGCCGCCGGGCGATCACCTGGCCATCGCGCACTACGACAGCTCCGATCGGGACGTCGCCGTGGGCCAACGCCGCAGTGGCTTCGGCGAGGGCGTGACGCATCAGCGCGACGTCGATCGGACCGTCGGTGCTGTCGGCGGCGGACTCAACGGCAGAGTTCATGAGCGGAGGGGGTGGGATTCGAACCCACGGAGGCTTGCACCTCACACGCTTTCCAAGCGTGCCGATTCGGCCGCTCTCGCACCCCTCCCGGGAGCCACGACACGGTAGCGGCACTAGCATGCGAGTCACCCGCTGAGTGTGGTGATGGTCGGGTCCTGTGCGACGAGCGTCCGGGAATCAGGTCAGGGCCGGAAGGCAGCAGCCTTCAACGGTGCCGCTTGTGTGCCGCAGATCACCTGGCCGTCACCACAGTCAGCGGGAAAGACAGTCAGCGGGCGAGACAGTCAGCGGGCGAGACAGTCAGCGGGCAACGCGCTCGAAGACGCGCTGCGCTCGTGCACCGAGATCGGGTGCGCCGAGCGACGCCGCGTATGCGGCGAAGCCTTCCGTCGGTCCCTGCCAGCGCCAGTCGTCGACCGTGCCCACTGGAACATCCAACGCCACCGTGGCGATCACTCGGAACAGCAGTGCATCTGCCATCTGATCGCTCAGCGTGCGCGCCAGCTTCTCGGCGCCGCGCAACGCAGGTAAACCCCAATCGCCAGAGGAACGCGGAATCGCGTCGATCGAGCCGAACTTGGCGAGGACGGTAGAGGCACTCTTGGCGCCCCATCCGGGCAACCCGGGAAAGCCGTCGGCCGCATCGCCGACCAGCGCCAAATAGTCGGCGATCGAGGACGGCGGCACGCCGAACTTCGCGATCACCCCTACCTCGTCGACGATTTCGTCCTTACGACGGTCGTATTGCACCACGCGTGTTCCTCGTACGCATTGCCCCAGGTCCTTGTCGGGGGTGACGATCAGCACCTGCTCGACCCTCGGGTCGGCGTCGGCAACGGCGGCCGCAGCAGCAAGCGCATCGTCGGCCTCCCACTCGACCATCGGCCACGTGGCAAAACCGCACGCGACCAGCGCTTCTTCCATGATGGGTATTTGGCGCAGCAGCACGGGGTCCATGCCTTCGCTGGTCTTGTAGCCCGCGTACAGGTCGTTGCGGAAGCTCTCAATGATGTGGTCGCTGGCCACTGCCACGTGGGTCGCGCCACCGGTCACCAATTGCAGGGTGCTGGACACCACTCCGATCGCCGCATCGTTGGGGCCAGCATCGCCGTGGCGGCTGACTTGCCCGAAGTGCTGCCGGAACAGTTCGTAGGTGCCGTCGATCAAATGAACCCGCATTTGGCCACCGTATCTGACCAGCAATGTCTCAAGAGATGGGCAAGATCGCCCGATACCTCAGGTATGGCGATGCGAGAAATCGGCAATGCATACGCGGCCCCACGGAGGGGTTCTCAATGAGCGCGCCCACGCCGCAAGAAGTGATGGCCACTGCGATCGCGAACGCGGTCGAACGACAGTTGACCGAGCACGCCGCGAACATGACCAAGCAGTTTGAGGCGCGCCTCGCTGAATACCGTCAGCTCACACTGAACGAGTTGAACAACAGAATCATCGAGTCGGCCGCGCAAAGTGCAGATGCCGGTGGCGGTGGCGCTGGCGGTATTGACTCTGGAGAACTGGTAACGCTGCGCGAACAGATCGATAGTTCGAGCGCCGCTTCGCACGCGCGCATCGACGAACTCGCCAAGTCAGCACGTCGCTTCGACGAGCAGGCATCGGCACTGGTACAGCACGTCAACGACACGTCGCAAGCACTCACTCTGCGGATGGACGACGGCAACCAGGCTTTGGCTACGGCAGTAGAAGAACGCTTCGGCATCGTACGCACCACGTTGGAGGCCTTCGGTCCCGAGATTTCGCGGCAACTTGCTGAGCAGGCGCAGGCTCTCGCCCATCGAGTCGAATTCACCGAGAACAAGATCACCGACCGCATGCTGGAAATGGAAGCCCGCGTCGTCGAGCAGAACGGCACCAAGATCGCAGGCTTCGAAGCGACGATCGGCCGCATCGGCTCTGGATTCGACGAAGCAATCGCGGCTTTGTCGCAGCGCATGCTTGAGTTGGAAAACGGTCTCAGCCAAGTGATTCTTCACACCAATGTACTGACCGAGCAGATCGGCCAAGTCGATGCCAAGGCAATCGAAGGCATCAGGGAACAACTCTCCGCGGCGGTTGGTGAGGCGATGCTGGTTCGCATCGAGATCGATCGCGTCGCCGCGACCACC
>Ga0163153_10006581_pt1 | contig 13009 bp, 10 predicted proteins | sample OliLakLV19MP6IB1_FD_148629 | JGI IMG/M metagenome (GOLD analysis project Ga0163153, IMG submission 148629) | Freshwater microbial mat bacterial communities from Lake Vanda, McMurdo Dry Valleys, Antarctica - Oligotrophic Lake LV.19.MP6.IB-1 | ecosystem: Environmental > Aquatic > Freshwater >... | reverse complement strand
ATTATATAGTTTTTCAGCGCCTTAAAGATGGAAGAAATTTTGTCGCTGAGCATATCGCTGAATTAATGATGCATGATAAAGCTGCTGAATCAATTACCAAAGACCTACTTCAAATAAATAGGTGGTTAGCTATTAAACAAGGTGGGCGATATGATGAGATAAAAAATGAACTCCATGCTTATGATTATTCATCAAAAACTGTACAGCTACAACTTGGGTACCTTGCTCTAAAGGGTAGTAAGGAAGAATTCTTTAAGGTTTTAAAAAAAGCGTTAAAGGCACAGGAACTAACAGTAGAGGATTATCGAGAATTTCCAATTTTTGAAGACATGAGACACACAGAGGAATCAAAAAAGATTTTCATTACAAAGGAAAGAAAGAAAAAACGTCTTCAAGCTTAAGTTTATGTATATTCAGCCCCAAAACTGCATCATCATCCACGGCTGTCCTTCGAATATCGAGAAGGCTATGGATCCTGCCACCCGCACCTATGACAAACATTGGATACCTTGGATTAAGCAAGGATTAGAAGCTAAGGGTATCACAACTACTACTCCTCTGATGCCAGAACCATGGGAGCCAGTGTATGAGAAGTATAAACTTGAATTTGAGAAATTAGTAATTGGCGAAAATAGTATTCTCATTGGACATAGTTGTGGTTGTAGTTTCTTGGTACGATGGTTAGGAGAGTCAAAGGCGAAGATAAATAAATTAATTCTCGTCGCTCCGTGGAAAATAGTTGCTGATGATGAGATTCATCATAGATTCTATGAATTTCCTATTGATCCTACTATCAAAGATCGCGTAAAAGAAATAGTTATGTTCACGGCTGATGATGAAGAGGATGATGGGAAGAAAAGTTTACAGCTATTCCATGATATCCTCGGTGGTGAGATTATTGAGCTCCAAGGACACGGACATTATACGCAAGGCGATATGGATACGGTGGAGTTTCCGGAGTTACTGGATGTTATATTGAAATCAGGTTAAAATCTACCAACTGACCCTTTCTTTAGAGATTGCTTCTCACCCGAAGCCTTCTTGACCCGCGAAGCTTTAGCGAAGTGGGTGGCGTAGGGTGACCGCTTCGCCTAAGCTCCCGCGAGGCGAGCTTCCCCTTCGACTTCGCTCAGGATTCGCAATGACCAAACTTCTATCTAACCCTAATCACCTTCGGCCAAAGACCTACTACCAAACTACTAATCTAATAACCTACTCCCTCCCCCAATGATTTTCTTCTTCCACGGTCCTGACGAATTTCGGGCCAAACAAAAAATAAATGCTATACGGGATAAATTCAAATCTTCGGTTGATCCTAGTGGCAACAATATTCATTACTTAGACGGCAATGATCTGGAGTGGAGTGAGCTATTTCAATACTCTGCTGGTCAGGGCATGTTTAGTAGCAAAAAATTAGTCATTATTCGTGACCCCTGGGCTTCAAATACTCTAGAAGATCACACAGATCAATTATTACATTTACTTGATACGGTCAAAGACTCCCAAGATGAAAATTATCTGATCTTCTGGCGACCGGGGAAAATAGGTAAAGACGCTGTGACGAAACGGCTACAAAAATTTAAATACTGTCAGGAGTTTGAAGAGCTGTCTGGAAGCGAGCTAAGGAATTGGTTACAGGCTACGGCGCAATATTTAAGATTTAAAATTACCAAACCAGCAGTAGAGACTTTATTAACTTTAGTTGGTACTAATACCTGGACACTCTATCAAGAGATGACCAAGCTCAAGCATAGTGGTCAGGAAGAAATTACTGAACGTGAAGTCTATGATCAGGTCTCTGGTGATGTGCCGATAGATATCTTTGCTTTTGTCGACGCTTGTGGACAGAAGCAAAAGACTAAAGCGCATCAGTTATTAGAACGAGCCTTACAGCAAGGCAGTGAGCCTCTATATATCCTCAGTATGATCATCAGACAATTTCGCTTACTGATCCAAGCGCAAGATCAACTGCAAAGTCACTCTAATAATTTTAGCTTAGCCAGCAGTCTCGGCTTACCGCCCTTCATCGCGCAAAAGATAGCGACGCAAGCACGGAGTTTCACAGCTACTCATTTACACCAATTATATCGTCAACTGGAAGTCACTGACCGTCAGGTAAAATTCTCCAATGCTCCCGCCGCTGCCCTCACGATGCTAATCGAAAGAATTTAACCTACCGCCGAAGGTAAGGGCCCGTCTGGCCTGAGGACCCGTGCCGGGTGGGATTCTTAAGGGTAGGGGCGGGCTTCGGAACTCTGAGCCCCTACCCTTAAGCCCTAGCGCCTGCCTTGCCGGCAGGCAGGGAGCTAACCGCGCCGGAGGCGAAATTACAACCACCCCCGCACCCCCTCCTTTGCAAGGAGGGGAATTATTGCGGTGGAAGGTTGGTGCTGATTTAAAGCTAGACTGCCACGCTCGCCTTGAAGGGCTTGCTCGCAGATAATAAAAAAAACAACCCACGATCTGCAGGTTGTTTTTAAATTTACTTCTTCGTTACCTTCTTCAAGCGAGCGCTGAGACGAGATTTCTTGCGGGCTGCGGTATTCTTTTTTATGATACCGACCTTAGCCGCTTTATCTACTGCTTGTTGGAGCTTACGAGCATACTCTTGAGCCTTGGTCATATCACCTGCTTCAGCAGCGCGACCAGCGTCTTTGATTAGCTCTTTGATATTACGGATAATCAAGCGATTCTTTTCTGTCTTCTTCTTGATCTGTCGCACATCCTTCATGGAGGCTTTTTTCTGTGGCATAAGGAAAATTGAGAATTAAGAATTTAGAATTAAGACGTCTAATCTTGAAAGGCAAAAATTCAAGATTTCAACTAAGCTAAACTACCATAACAGTTGAATAAAATCAAGCCTAAATCTGATCAGCGGTGGTTGGTGATAGATTTTGCGTCTTGAGGCTCTGGAGCCAACCTTCCTGCGCGATGAATTTCTGCTGCCAATTATCTGCGGTAATAGCTGAAACTGGTATCGCTAAGGCCAAGCGATAAGGACCAATCGCTGTTCGTTGCAATCCAGACAGATACGCTCCGTGACCCAGAGCCTGACCCAAATCATGTGCTAGTGATCTGATATAGGTTCCCGTTGAGCAAACCACCTTTATCTTTAGGATTGGATAGTGATAATCAATAATATCAATGCTGTAAATAGTTATCTTCTGTAAAGGCCGCTCTATTTCTTTCCCTTGTCGAGCGAGAGTATACAGCCGTTGACCTCCGACCGACTTGACCGAATACATCGGCGGAAGCTGTTCGATAGCACCGATGAATTTCTGTAGTGCATCGCTCACCTCGAAAGCCTCAACTCGTCGCGTCTTCCCCTGCCTACCGGCAGGCAGGCCTTCTTTTATAAGACTGGGATTCAGGGGTGGTTGAATCTCACCTTCAGAATCATATGTCGTTGATACCTGCCCCACCGTCACCTCGGCCTCATACTCTTTCTTAAATCCATGCCACAGATCTAATAATTTCGTGGCTTCGTTCACGCCTATGACGAGCAGGCCTGAGGCCGCAGGATCTAAGGTACCAGCAAAACCAATTTTCTTCTGGCCAGTTATCCTTCGTAGCTGGCTAATGGTACGAAATGACGGCTCGCCTAGCGGTTTATTGATTAATAAAAAACCACTGTTAGGCGAATCGATAACAGCTTGTATTTTCTGTGGGCTGACAGCGACAATGTTCATGTTATTTTGACTGGCTTGCCACGGGCGGGCGGCGCGTTTTTTTATATCCACCGACAGCCTTTTCCCTCGTACGGGCGGGTCGCGACCCGCCCGTACTTTTTTGGACAACTTCAATCTGATCTCTCAGCTGTGCCGCCCGCTCAAATTCTAAATTGGCAGCTGCTAATTCCATTTGCTGTTCTAATGAATGCAACAAGAAATCTTTTTCACCCACTGATAGATTTTTAATCTCAGCTGTAAATTCTTCTTTGGTATCAAGACCTTTGAGCACTGCACCCTTAATTTCTTTTTGAATACTCGTTGGTGTGATACCTCGCTCCTTATTATAAATCTCTTGCTTCGCTCGACGACGATTGGTTTCTCCCATAGCACGCTCCATTGACCCAGTAATTTTATCTGCGTACATAATGACCAATCCGTCTTGGTGACGAGCAGCGCGTCCCATCGTCTGGATCAATGATGTATCACTACGCAAGAAACCTTCCTTATCGGCATCAAGAATAATAACCAAAGATACCTCAGGCAAATCCAAACCTTCTCGCAGCAGATTGATACCAACCAAAACATCATATTTTCCTTGACGCAAATCACGCAATATATCCAAACGATCCAAGGTATCGATTTCCGAATGTAAATATTGAGCTTTAATCCCTCGTTCTAATAATAGCTCGGTAATATCTTCGGCTAGTATCTTGGTCAGCGTGGTTAATAATACTCGCTGTCCACTGACTACGCGCTTTTGGATTTCTAAGATCAAATCTTCTACCTGACCGGCAGTCGGACGCACTTCAATCCTAGGATCCAACAATCCTGTTGGACGAACAATTTGTTCAGCAATTTGTTTGGACAATTGTAATTCGTAAGGAGATGGCGTAGCTGACATAAAAATCGTCTGGCCCACTCGCTGTTTAAATTCATCAAAATTTAACGGACGATTATCCAAAGCGCTCGGTAGACGCCAGCCATAATCAATCAAATTTTTCTTGCGTGCTTGATCACCATTATACATACCGCGGATCTGCGGAATAGTAATATGAGATTCGTCTATTATTAATAAAAAATCATCAGGAAAATAATCTATCAAGGTATCGCCGGCTGAGCCAGGCTCCCGAGCTGCTAGATGACGAGAATAATTTTCAATACCGTTACAATAGCCAACGGTTTGAATCATTTCCAGATCATATTTAGTACGCTCTTCAATTCGCTGAGCTTCAATTAACTTATTACCTTTCTTAAAAAAACTAACTCTATCTTTCAATTCTTGTTTGATAGCTGGCAAAGCTTGCTTGATACTGCCCTCGGGTGCGATAAAATGTTTGGCCGGAAAGACGCTTAGCGTCTTGGGTGATTCAGTCGACTCCCTAGTAAAATAATGTACCTTATCGATACGCTCTAATTTTTCTCCGTCAAAACGCAAACGATAAAACCATTCATCCTCAGCACTAGGAAAGATTTCAATAATTTCTCCTTTGACAGTATAGCTACCACGCGTCAGTGTCACATCATTACGTTGATATTGTAAAAAATGAAAGCGATTGAGTAATTTATAGCGTGCATAGTCTTTACCGACTTCTAATTCTACTCGCACCTTACTATAATCTTCCGGTGAACCCAAACCATAGATACAAGAAACCGAAGCAACAATGAGAACATCACGCCGAGTTAATAGTGCTTGCGTTGAAGCATGACGTAAACGATCAATCTCTTCGTTGATAACTGTTTCTTTATCAATATGAGTATCAGACGAGGGAATATAAGCTTCTGGCTGATAATAATCATAATAGGAAACAAAATAATGCACGGCATTATTGGGGAAAAAATCTTGAAACTCCGAAGCCAGCTGAGCTGCTAAAGTTTTATTATGAGAGATGACTAACGTCGGTCGATTAATCTGCGCTACTACATTCGCCATCGTAAATGTTTTTCCAGACCCTGTGACACCAAGTAGTGTTTGATGCTGATAATTCTTTTTTAAACCATTGACTAACTTAACAATGGCCTGAGGTTGATCCCCGGCCGGCGCAAACTTTGATTTGATTTCAAATTTTGAGGTCATCTATATAGTTAATAAGTTCTTCTAGTACGCCTGTGATATTTTCATAAATATCTGTATTGGTAAAACGTATAACGGTTATACCAAATGATTCAATAAAGTTTTGACGCTGACGATCACGTTTGGCGGCTCCGGACTGAAAATGACTATCACCATCTAACTCTATAACGAGTCGCAACTTTGGACAATAGAAATCTACTACATATCTACCAATACCATGCTGTCTGCGAAATTTATATCCGCACAATCTTCTATCCCGTAAATAAGACCATACTATTACCTCTGCGTCAGGCATATCCTTACGAAGTCGCTGACGTAACGTCTTGTATTCTGGTCGATTGAAAAGTTGATTCATAAAACAGGGAGATCACCACCCCTTTCCCCTCCTTGCTTAAGGAGGGGCAGGTCTCAGACCTGGGGTGGTATTAAATAAACTAACTCCCTGTTTCTTATACCCACTATGCCAGAGTTTATTCATTTTGAAAAGCTTCGGTAATATATTCAGTGGATTGATTTTTAACCTTAAAAAGTGTAAAGTTAGCCCATGATTAGTTATATTAAGGGTACAATCATCATCCGACAGGACAAATTCATCGTGGTTGATATCGGCGCCCTCGGCTATCAAGTCAATATCTCCCAACAGACGTTAGAAAAAATCCAAGACTTCACTGAGGTTGCGCTCTTTACCCATACCCATGTTCGTGAAGACGCTTTGGAGCTGTATGGTTTCTTGGTCTGGGAAGAGTTAGAATTTTTTCAAAAACTGATTTCTATCTCTGGTGTTGGCCCTCGTAGTGCTCTCGGTGTACTATCAGTAGCACCGTTAGAAGATATTAAAAAAGCCGTCGTACATGGTGATCCTGCTATTCTCCAACAAGTTACTGGTATTGGGAAAAAAACAGCTGAACGTATTATTGTGGAGTTGAAAGAAAAAATTCGTATCACTACCGACTTTGATATCAACACCGTTGGCAATCTCGGTGATACTCAAGTAATGGAGGCATTAATATCACTTGGGTATAAAGATCGAGAAATTCGTCAAACGTTACCCTACATTCCCCAAGATGTCACTGATCTCGGTCAACGCATCAAAGAAGCGTTAAAAATTTTAGGTAAACATATATAATGGAAGTCTCACTCAATATTAGAGATCATCGAGAATTTCTTGATCACTTTCCCGTCGGTACATTTTTACAGTCTCGCTTTTGGTCACGAGTCCTGACAGCTCAAGGAATAAAGAATTGGCAACTCAGCGTCTATCACGATCATCAAGTAGTTGGCCAATGTTTGCTCTATAGTCGTAAATTATTTTTTGGTAAGAGCTATCTCTATGCTCCCAAAGGTCCTTTCATTGGTGTCACTGATCCTGATCAAGCCAAAGAAGTTTTTGCTCTCATACTGACCCAGATTCGCGATATCACCATCGGTACCAGACAACGCCAGGAAATATTTTGTCGCCTAGAGCCAAATATTGTACCACCACTCTTAGACATACCGTATGTCCGTAGCGAATCAATACAGCCGGAGCTGACAACAGTCCTCCATTTGAATCAGTCCGCGGAAGAATTATTTACTTCGTTTAAAGAAAAAACTAGATATAACATCCGCTTAGCCGAAAAAAAAGCTTTGACCATAACCTGGGATAGTGGGTCGGTAGGCTTAGAAAAATTCCTCTCCCTGCTCCCAAAGACTAGTCTACGTCATCGCATCCGCTCCCATCAACGTAAACATTACGAAGCCTTGATACAAGCTAATGACAATGAAGGTATTGTGCAGATTGCTTGGGCTCATCAAGGTAAACAAGTAATCGCTGCTCATATCTATATTTTCTATGGTAGCACGGTGACCTACCTACATGGCACTTCTGATTATAATGAACGTCATCTGATGGCTCCGTATTTACTGCAATGGAAAGCCATGCAACGGGCCCAAACCCTCGGCTTTCGTTATTTTGATTTTGGTGGATTGGCTCCGGCTGACGGCTCCAAGCCATCATGGGAAGGCTTCAGTCGCTTCAAACGCAGTTTTAATGGTAGAGAGATCACTAGCCCAGGAACCTATGATTTTATCTATGTACCTACCTGGTATACTATCTATACTAAAGTGCGTCAGCTCAATCGACTCACCTGGGATCTAAAGAAAAAACTTCATCTCTAATCATGACTCTCAAATCACTCATCAAATCTATCGCACCAAAGCTACTACTTCAGATGTATCATTGGAGTTTAGCTATGGTAGCCACTCGCTATTATCAAAGCCCGAGCGAACGGCTGATTGTCATCGGCGTCACAGGCACCTCAGGCAAGTCAACGACCTGCGAGCTTCTCTATCAGCTACTCAAATCCACTGGACAGACTGTTGGCCTCGCTTCTGGTATTCGTTTTGATGATGGTCAGACCTCAGTGCCAAATAATACCAAGATGACCATGGTCGGCCGTTTTCAATTACAGCGACTTTTACATCAAATGGTCAATAATAACTGTCGCTATGTGGTAGTTGAAGTCACCTCGCTGGGTATCAGTCAATATCGTCACCTAGGGATTCATTTTGATCTAGTACTGATTACCAACTTTTGGTCTGAGCACGACACTGCCCACGGCGGTTTAGAAAATTATAAACAAGCCAAGGCCAATCTCTTCCGTCACCTGATGAGTCGTCCCACAAAGCTCATTCCTGGAGCACTGCCAGAACGAACTGCTATCACTAATATGGATGATGCCTTTTATCCTTTTTTCTCTGCTCTGCCAGCTGATCGTAAATTAGCTTTTAGTTTACATCAAACAGGCGATGGGATTATGACAGCCGAAAATATTTCTACTACACCACGAGGAAGTGATTTTACTGTCAATCATCAAGCTTTTCATTGTCATCTCTTGGGCGAGCATAATCTGTCTAATGCTCTAGCTGCTATCACGACAGCTGTAGCTTTAGATATTCCTTTAGCGGATTGTGCAACCAGTCTGGATCAGGTAACAGATATTCCCGGGCGCTTTGAAAAAATTGCAGCTGGGCAGGATTTTACGGTTATTATTGATTATGCCTTTGAGCCAACAGCTATGAAAAAACTTTATACGGTAATTAAAGACTTGCCTCATAATAAAATAATTCATGTCCTCGGCACGACTGGTGGTGGACGCGATGCAAAACGGGGAGAGATCTTGGGCAATATAGCCGCTGACTTCGCGAACTATGTCATAGCAACCGATGAAGACCCTTATGACGACGAACCAATGACGCTCATTCAACGTGTCGTGACAGGAGCACAAAACCACGGCAAAGAAATTGATAAAAATTTATTCGTCAAAATAAATCGACTCGATGGGATAACTAAAGCCATTGATTTGGCCCAAAGCGGCGATATTGTCCTGATCACAGGCAAAGGTTCTGAAGGTACTATGGCCGTGGCTAATGGCAAAAAGATACCTTGGGACGATCGAGAAGTAGCGCGAGCAGCTATAGTGAATAAACTCAAATCCTCTTAAAAAAGACAATAAAATTTAAATAAATCAACACTTTGAGCTATTTATCCACAAGTCAATCCTGATTTTGAGCTTTATTTATCAACTATCAATGTGGATAACCTGTGCCTATAGTATGAAGAAACTGCTGATATTAGCCACAAAATAGCTAAACATTGACAACTCTTTGAGACTATAAATAATAATTTATAGCTAATGTTAGCCAAATTTATAAAAAATTTGTCTTTTTTTGAGCCAAATCCTTGACACAGCACTCGCTCTTTGGTACTATAGACGCATGATTTTTATGACTAGCCTAGAGTTTTAGGTACGGTCAGGTTGAGCTCCAACCTCTCTTTTGTAGAGGGTGGAGTTTAATTGTTTTCTCCCACTTTAGGTGGGAACTAAAAGACGACCTACCCCGCTCAAGAACGCTGAGCGTTCTCAGCGAGGTCGGCGTCTCTCAATAAGGATTAATTTTGAGTTCCCCCTGTATTGTCATGAATGCGGGGGCTAATTAAGCCTCATAACATATAACTCAATGCACCAACCGACCACCATTGGGAATCGTAAGTATTTTACCAACTTACGAGAAGCTATTTCTCTGCCGAACTTAATCGAAGTTCAAAAGAAATCATACGATTGGTTTTTTCGTGAAGGTCTAAAAGAACTATTTGAGGAAGTATCTCCGATTAACGACTTTATCGGACGTGATTTAGAGCTCTATCTGACAGATTATTATCTGGATGAGCCAAAATTTGATGAGAAGACCGCCAAGGCCAAGAACATTACCTTCGAAGCTCCTCTGCGTGTCAAAGCTAAGCTGGTCAACAAAAAGACTGGCGAAATGAAAGAACAGGAAATTTATCTCGGCGATCTACCATTGATGACTGAGCGCGGCACTTTCATCATCAACGGAGTAGAACGCGTCGTTGTTTCTCAGCTGATTCGCAGTGCTGGTGTATTTTTTACTTCCCAAGAAGTACGTGGTCGTAATTATTATGGAGCGAAAATTATTCCGAATCGTGGAGCTTGGTTAGAAATTGAAACCGATCCGAATAATGTCTTGTATGTAAAAATTGATCGTAAACGTAAAGTAGCTGTTACCTCCCTGCTACGTGCTTTTGGCTATGGTACGGATAAAGAAATTTTACCCTTGTTTGCTGATGTCGATATTCATCCCGAAGTTAAATATATTGTTAATACGTTAGCTAAAGATATCGCTAAAGATGAAGCTGAGGGTTTGAAAGAAGTCTATAAACGTATTCGCCCTGGTGATCTCGCTACGACCGATAACGCGCGTAACTTGATTCACTCGATGTTTTTCAACTTCGATCGCTATGACTTTGATCGAGTCGGTCGTTATAAATTGAATATCCGTTTCGGTATCGATGTGCCTAATATCAAAGAAAATCGCGTCTTACGAAATGAAGACTTAGTAGCTATCATCCGTGAAATTATTACGTTAAACCAAACTCAGGCTGAGCCAGACGATATTGATCACTTGGGTAATCGTCGTGTCCGTGCAGTCGGTGAATTGGTACAAAATAAATTCCGTATTGGTCTGGCTCGTATGGAGCGTATCGTCAAAGATCGCATGAGTACCTTGGATATCAATACGCTGACACCAAACCAATTGATCAACGCTCGACCGGTCATTGGTTCGATCAAAGAATTTTTCATGAGCTCACAGCTGTCTCAGTTCATGGATCAAGTTAACCCTCTATCCGAGCTCGAACACAAACGTCGTCTGTCTGCTATGGGACCTGGTGGTCTCTCTCGTGAACGCGCCGGCTTCGAAGTCCGAGATGTACATCGTACGCACTATGGTCGTATCTGTCCTATCGCTACTCCCGAAGGTCCAAACATTGGTCTGGTCGGACATCTAGCTTCCTACGCTCGCATCAATGATTATGGTTTTATCGAAACTCCCTTTCGTGTCGCTATCCATGATCCGATAAATGATGGACACAAGGCAGTCGGTGAGATTGCCCGTGAAGATATTTCCGTCGCTGGTAAAGTAATCATCAAAACCGGAGCAACTATTGTTAAAGAACAAGCTCAAGCTTTAGCTAAAGATAAATCGCAAAAAACCCTACCCGTCAAACCTCGTATCTCTGATGAAGTAGTCTATCTCGATGCCTTTACCGAAGAACGATTTAATACCTGTGCTGCTACTGTGCCACTGACTGACAACGGGTACTTCGTCAATGAACAATCAGAACTGCGTGTCCACGGTCATCCAAAATTTGACCGCGTCGAAAAGATTGACTATATGGATGTAGCACCAAATCAAATTATTTCTATCGGTACCTCACTTATTCCTTTCTTGGAGCACGATGACGCTGTCCGAGCTCTGATGGGGACAAACATGCAACGTCAAGCAGTCTCTGTCATCAAACCCCAAGCGCCAATCGTCGGTACTGGCGTCGAAGCTCGAGCTGCCAAAGACTCTGGACAGGTGATCGTCAGCAAAGAAGCTGGCGAAGTAGTCATGGTCCAAGGTAATAGTATTGAAATCAAAGGTAAGAGCGGTATCACTACCTATCCTCTTGGTAAGTTCATGCGTTCAAACTCTTTCACCTCTATGAACCAGAAGCCAATTGTGAATAAAGGTGACCAGATTGAAAGTGGTCAGGTCATCGCTGATGGTACTGCGACTGAGCGTGGTGAATTAGCACTTGGTCAAAATATTCTCGTCGCGTATATGTCTTGGGACGGTGGTAACTACGAAGATGCTATTTTAATTTCTGAGCGTGTCATCAAAGAAGATCGTTATACTTCTATTCATATTGAAGATTATTCTGTTGATGTCCGTGATACCAAGTTGGGACCCGAGATCATCACTCGTGATATCCCAAATATTTCTGAAGAAAAACTTAAAGATCTAGATGAAAGTGGAATTGTCCGTATCGGCGCCAAGCTTACCGCCGGAGATATTTTGGTTGGTAAGATTACACCTAAGGGTGAGAGCGAACTATCGGCTGAAGAAAAGTTGCTACGCGCTATCTTCGGTGAAAAAGCCAAAGACGTCCGTGACTCTTCTCTCTACCTTGAGCACGGCGAACATGGCAAAGTAATTGATATTAAAATTTTCTCCCGTGATAAGGGTGACAAATTACCTGCTGGCGTGATTCAAGCTATCCAAGTCACAGTAGCGCAAATCCGTAAGATTCAAGTCGGAGATAAGATGGCAGGTCGACATGGTAACAAAGGTGTTATCTCACGTATCATCCCCGAAGCCGACATGCCATTTTTGGCCGACGGTACGCCGATTGATATTATTTTGAATCCACTCGGTGTTATCTCACGTATGAACCTCGGACAATTATTGGAAACCCATTTGGGCTTAGCCGCCAAGACTTTGGGATACTACGTGGCTACTCCAGCGCTAGATGGTGTCCATGCCCAAACAATTCGGGACGAGCTCAAACGAGCTGGCCTGCCGGAAGATGGCAAGCTCCAACTCTACGATGGTCGTACCGGTCAAATGTTTGAGAACAAAACAGTCGTTGGCTATGCTTACATGTTAAAACTCAATCATTTGGTAGAAGACAAGATTCACCAACGCTCTATCGGACCATACTCACTCGTGACCCAGCAACCGCTCGGTGGTAAAGCTCAGTTTGGTGGACAACGATTTGGAGAAATGGAAGTCTGGGCATTAGAAGCTTATGGCGCCGCTCATACCCTACAAGAAATTTTGACTATTAAATCGGATGATGTACTAGGTCGTTCTAAGGCCTATGAATCTATCATCAAAGGCGAACCGATTGATAAACTGAATATTCCTGAGTCCTTCAATGTCT
>Ga0163153_10006580_pt1 | contig 13009 bp, 12 predicted proteins | sample OliLakLV19MP6IB1_FD_148629 | JGI IMG/M metagenome (GOLD analysis project Ga0163153, IMG submission 148629) | Freshwater microbial mat bacterial communities from Lake Vanda, McMurdo Dry Valleys, Antarctica - Oligotrophic Lake LV.19.MP6.IB-1 | ecosystem: Environmental > Aquatic > Freshwater >... | reverse complement strand
ACACATTCCTGCAGAGTCGTCGGGTGCAGAATATACGGGGCGGGGAAGGTTGCGAGTACGGTGTCAAAAGCGCCATCAGCAAAAGGCATCGCTTGGGCGCGTGCCTGTACCCGTGGCAGCCGCAAGGATTGCCGGATAAGCTTGTGCGCCGTCTGCTGATGCATAGCCGACGACAACTCAAGCCCTACAGTTAAGCTTGTCTGTTGCGCCAATCGGGGTAATAATGTACCGGTTCCAAAGCCGATTTCTAATACGCGTTCCCCGCGTAGATAGTCCAACGCTAGGACACGCCAGCGGTCCCAGTGGCCGAAGCTCACCAACCAACTCACCCAATCATAGCTCCAAGCCAGTTCATCATAAAGGCGCTCACACGCCCAGCCATAGAGGCGTCGCAGCCACATCGCAATTTCAACCATTCCTCACACTCTTAATCACAGATGGCACAGATGACACTGATTCTTAATTTTCATCTGTGCCATCTGTGGTTAACTTAGCAGTTATTCCTAGACGAATTATCTACAGGATCTCAACACAGAGTAAAGGCAGTCTAATAACAGTGTAAATAATAACTTATAACGCCTAAGGTAGTTGACAAATTAGAATTTTCCCCTTACAATAAAACTACTAGAGCCCATTCCTGCCATCACAGCCACCACTACAGCCATCACCAGGAATGGGTTCTTGTTTTCCTATGTATCGATAGCCTATGTACCCCGTCCATTCAGATAATAATGCCATAAGAGACGTGCCGCGACCGCCCGCCAGGGGTGCCAGGGCACGGCAATTTCTTCCATCTCCACTAATGTAGGGCGTTGTGCTAACCCCTTAACGGCCTGTAACGCCACCTGTAACGCCAGATCGCCGGCCGGCCAAATGTCAGGCCGGCCCAGACACATGAGCAGATAGACATCGGCGGTCCACGGGCCAATCCCCTTGCGTGCCACAAGGGCTGCGCGCGCCGTATCATCGGGCAGCAGCGCCAAGCCATCGATATCAAAGAGGCCATTGACAATCGCCTGGGCCAGGTGCCGGCCATAGCTGGCCTTTTGTCGACTGAAGCCGACGGCGCGCAATGTGGCGTCATCCAGTTGTAAAAAACCCGGTGGCGTGAGCGGTGAAACAACAGCCAGCAGACGGTCAAACGTCGCGCGCGCCGAGGCCAACGACACCTGCTGCTCCAAAATGATCAGCAGCAGGGTTGGGAAGCCCGGCTCACGCGCCCAAAGCGGCGGCGCGCCCAAACGGTGATAAAGCCCAGCCAGATCAGGATCGCGCGCTGCCAGCAACTCAACCGCGTGTAGGAGAGTTGTCTCTGTCAGTGTTTCATTGGTTATTAGTAACTGGTTATTGGTCAACTGCCATCGTCCGTCGTCCGTAGTTCAAGCTTCCGCCAATCCATAGAGCGCCACCGCATTGCCGCCCATAATGGCTGGGCGCAACGCTTTGGGAAAGGTGCGCAGGGCAAAGTCTGGTGTATCGCCATCCCAATGGGGATAGTCCGTGGAAAACAGGAGCATCCGTTCGGCGTCAAACATTTCCAACATGGCATGAAAGTGCTTAAGATCGGCCGGTTCCTCTAGCGGTTGCGTACTAAAGCGCACATGGTCGGCCACAATTTCGCTGGGCAGCCGATCCACCCACGGTGTTGTCATACGCAATGCCTTCCAATTTTTGTCCAGCCGCCAGAAGATTGGTGGCGCCCAGGAGACGCCACCTTCCAGCAGCACAAACTTGAAGCTGGGAAATTTGGTAAAGACCCCCTCTGTCACCAAGCTGACTAAATGGGCAATATAGCTACAAACCAAGCTGGTGTGCCATTCAAAATAGCTGGTGGGATAACCGACATTGGTGGGCGCGCCGGAGATGCCTACGCCTTCGGTGCCAGGGTGAATCGCCACGGGCAGCCCATGCTCGGCCGCCGCGGCATAGATGGGGTGATAGTAGCGCTGACCATAGGGCATACGCGCCGAGCTGGGCATGATCACCTGTACCACGCCGGGATGCTCACCCAAGCGGTGAATTTCGCGCACAGCTAGATCTGGATCATTAGGATAGATGGCAAGCGAGGCACGGTAGCGGGGATCGGCAGGTAACCACTCCTCGACGATCACATCATTCATCGCCGAAATCAGCGCCGCCGCATAATCCGGTTCGGGCGAGACCCCTAGATGAAGCACCGCGCCACAGTTGAGAATGCCAAAATCAATCGCAAAGCGATCGAGCAGATGGGTGGCCAGCGCGGCCGGGCTGTCCTCCACCCGTGTCCCATCCGCTAATACCGCATCGGGACGATTGACGCCATTCGGATTCCAGTACCCCAGCGTGCCGGAGCTACGGTTCCCACTTTCAAAGCGCATCCGCCAAGGTTGCGCCAAACGATGACGAATAGAATGCGCAGGGACGCCAGGGTGAATATCGGCATCGACAATGGTAAATGCTTTCTCCATAAAACTGTTCCTTCGCTTTCAGGCTGCCGATCAAGACAGCTTTACTGATCGATCACAGATTGACTATCTACCTATTATACCCGCAAACGCAGGAGTAGCGAAGCTATAGTGCTCCTAAATGAGTTGTGGACACCTGACAGGTTTGCGAAACCTGTCAGGTGTATATATTTCAAATAGGAACACTATAGTAGTTTGTCCATTGAATTTTTGTACACGGCACCCAGAGGGTTCCCGTCGCGGATAAATGTGTGTATAATACTAGGCGTGATTTGATTTAGCATCAGTAGACCGCAACCTTGACGGACATGACTTTGAACTATCGAAATTGATATCGGGAGATCACCCATATCCTAAAGTCAAGTGTCCCTACGAGACAGGGGTTCGCCCAGTAGAAGCAGCATTAAATTGATCATCAGCAAAGGAGACCTATGCGTATCGCTATTGCCCACATTGGGCAAGAAACCGGCAGTTTCACCCCCACCCCTACCACCATCGACACCTTTCGCTCATTCGGACTATACGAAGGGGACGCAATCCTGCATAAAATGCGTAACTTTGGCCCGATTGGCGGCTTTCTGGCGGCGGCAGCAGAGGAACAGCTTACCTATACACCGTTGCCGATTATCCAGGCTTGGGGTGGCGCGCATGGTGCACTGACGGCTGACACCTTGCTTTTTCTAGAGGAGAAGCTGACCAGTGGTTTACAGCGTGTCCTACCGGTGGATGGCTTTTTCTTTAGCCTACATGGTGCAGCCGCGGCGGAAAATGAACCGGATGTCGAAGGCTATCTGTTGGCGGCGGCGCGGCGCGTGCTGGGTACTCAGGTTCCGATTGTCGCACCATTGGATCACCATGGCAACGTCACCCAACTGATGATCGATCTGCTCGATGGCCTGGTAGCGCATCGCACCCAGCCCCATTTGCCTTTTGAGACGGGTAAGCTGGCCGCGCATCAACTCTTTGCCATCCTACGTGGCGACCTCAAACCAACGATGGCCTGGCGCAAGATTCCTATGTTGGCGCATCAGGAGCAATTTCTCACGAGTCATGGGCCAATGAAGACATGGTTTGATCGTGCCCGCGCCTATGAAACACAGCCGGGCGTGGTGAGCGTCTCGCCCTTTCCTATGCAACCCTGGCTGGATGTGCCGGAAGGTGGCTGGGCCACGGTGGTGATCACCAATAACGACCAAGCGCTGGCAGAACGGTTGGCAGACGAACATGCGCGTATGGTCTGGGACATGCGTGATCAGTTCTGGGTTTATGCGAGTGTGCCGGTAGAACAGGCCGTACGCCAAGCGGTCGCCGCAGAGCGGGGTTTGGTCATTCTTTCTGACACCGGCGATAGCGTCTTTGGCGGTGCGCCAGGGGATAGCACCCAAATTCTACGGGAGCTACTGCGCCAGGGCGTGACGCAAAGTGCTCTCCTGCCCATGGTGGATGCGGAAGTTGTACAAATTGCGATCAACGCCGGTGTAGGCAGCAAGATTAGCATACAGTTGGGCGGCAAACTGGCGACCGCCTTTCACCAACCTGTCGCTGTGACCGCCACGGTGGCCGGCATTGGGGGTGGTCGCATTGAGGCCGAGGTTGTTGGCATGGAGTCCTTTGACATGGGCCGGGCGGTGCTGCTGGAAGTGGGCACCCTTAAAATTGTGGTTAGCGAGCGGGAAGGCATTGGCGGCAACCACCCGATTGTCTATCGCCACTTTGGCATCGAGCCGGCCACTGCCAAAATGGTCGTGATGAAGACAGCAAGCAATTTTCAATACTACGCCGACATGACCTCCACCATCATCCGGGTTGATACGCCTGGGCCGACCATGTCGCACTTGGAGCAATTTGATTGGCAACAAGTGCCACGACCGATTTATCCGCTGGATAGGGATGTTATGTTCTGAAGATAGCTTTAACCAACGTAAGAGTTCGCAAAGAGAGGAGAATATTGTATACTCCGTATAGGATAACCTGTTGGTTATTGGGCTACTTTGCGTTGACGTGATCGAGAGTAGGAGGGAAAGGGATCATGCCAGTTCTTGTAACAACACCCGTTGCCGAAGAATTTATTTTTGATAAGAAAGCCGATTGGCTCCTTGTGTTTGAAGCTGCGCTGCGTGTGGGCAATTTTTCATCGCTTGATGATCTTATGCTTTACGCAGTAGACGCTTGGCTGGCGCAACTCCCATTTGACCTACGCTGGAAGATTGCCTTGGAATTATACGCCAATGAGCGGGTTAGTACGGGACGTGCCGCGCAAATCGCCGGACTTAGTTATGTCTACTTTATGGAAGAATTACGCAAACGTGGCCTTCCTTTTATTAGCGCAGAACTGGCAAGCAAAGAAGAAGAATTAGCAGAAGAGGCAATCCTCGATGAGCTTTTTGACTTTACCAAAATATAAAGGCATTGTCGTTGATACAAATGTTTTATCACTGCTTGCCCGTGCGCAGCGTCTCGATTTACTTCATCATTTGATTACTCTTACCCCGCCAATTCCCACTCTTCCACCTGCAACCAACTGCCGCCCCATTCATCGCTAGCCCAACGTCCGTTGATCAGCAAAGGTGTCCAGGGTCTGGGAGTGGATAGTTTGCCCGTGGGAATGGCCACAGCATAGGTAACACCATCGCTGACAAAGAAGCCCCTACCGCCTGTCCAGCCCGGAAGGCGAGTCAAGGCTAGGCGGAGTCGGCGCCCTGGTTGGGCAGCCGCTTGGGTCAAGGTGCTACAACCCTGGCGCGCTGTTCCCATTACCGCCACTGGATGAACACTGACCGGTTGACCCAGCACCTGGCGTTCCCATTGGAGCCGTTGACTGGCTGTCTCCGGCTCGATGATCGGTGCGCTAAAGTCAAAGGTCAGTTGCCAAGCGTTGGCGGCATTGCGTTTTTCCTGAGCCGAGGCCAATAACGCGGTGCGACTTTCGCCCAGACCGTCCAGAGCGCCACACTGGATCAGGTGCGTTAGCTCCCTGGGCTGCAATTCTACGCGTTCGCGCAGATCCGCCAGGCTGATAAAGGGATGCGTTTTACGTTGACTGAGTAGCGCAGCCAGGGTGCTATGCCGTAGACTGCGCACCTGTTCCAGCCCCATCCAGAGCACAGGGTTGCAGCGCGGCTTTTCGGGAAAGGTCAACGTAAAATGACGGCTGCTGTGGTTGATATGGGGTGGCTGCACGATGATCCCCAACCGCTGCGCTTCGGCGATGTAGATGGCGGGGTGATGAAAGCCACCATAGTTGGCCAGCCGCGCCGCCAGAAAAGCCGCCGGATAGTACGTTTTGAGCCAGGCGGATCGGTAGCTGACATCGGCATAGGCGGTGGCGTGTCCCTGGTTGAAGCCGTAGCCAGCAAAGGCGCGCACCTGCTCCCAAAGCGTCGTTGCCTGTTCCAGCGTGAAGGCGGGACCGATGGGTGCAGGGCGCTGGCAGCCCTCCACAAAACGGGTGCGCATCTGTTCCATCGCTTCAGGCTGAAATTTGCTCATCCCTTTGCGCAGTGAATCGGCCTCCAACCAGCTCAACCCAGCCAGTTCATGCGCCACACTGAGCACTTGCTCTTGAAAGATCAGCACGCCTTTGGTCGCCCCCAAAAGCGGTTCCAGCGCCGGGTGAAGATAGGCTACCTCCTCCTCACTCCGATAGCGCCGGATAAAGGTGGCGGCCATACCGCCGGTGGCCGGCCCTGGCTTAAAAAAGGCGTTGGCAATCGCCAGGTCTTGGATATTGCTCACCTTCAGTTGGCGCAAGGTACGGCGCGCGCCGGTTGATTCACACTGAAAGACGCCGACAGTATTACCCGTTGCCAGCAAGGTCGCGGTTTCCGTGTCATGGAGCGGGATTGTTTCCAGACGAAAGTCCGGATCATAGTGCTGATTCACGAGCTTGGTAGCTTCGGCTAACACTGTCAACGCCCGAATGCCAAGCAAATCGACCTTGGGCAGCCCCAGCGTCTCCACCGCGTTGTGATCAAACTGGGTGATCAACAAGCCCTTGGGCGTCCATTGCACCGGCGTGATATCGGTGAGCGGCCCCGGCGTTACCACTAGCCCACCGGGATGGATGCTCAGGTGATGGGGTTGGCCGATGATCCCATAGGCGGCAGCGATGATTTCCCGGTGGCGGGGATCATCCACCTTTTCCAGGATCGCTTCGAGAGCGCTATTGACACGGCGGCGTGGGTCTGGGTGCCAACTATCAGGGAGAAGCTTGATCAGCGTCTTGGCTTCTTCTTCTGCCAGACCATAGGCTTTGGCCGTTTCACCCACCGCCGAGCGCGGGCGCATGGTGCTGACGGTTGCCACCATCGCTACTCGATCTTCGCCATAGGTGCGGCGCACATAGGCGATCACCTCGTCGCGCCGCACACTACAAAAATCGAGGTCAATATCGGGTGGACTCGTGCGCTCCGGGTTGAGAAAACGCTCAAAGAGCAAGTCATGCTCGATCGGATCAACCGTGGTGATACCAATACAGTAGGCGACCAGCGAGTTGGCGACGCTGCCCCGTGTACTGACGGGGATGCTCTGTTCCCGCGCATAACGCACCAAGTCGGCTACCAACAGAAAGAAGGGTGCATAGCCAGCCTTGGTGATGATGGTCAATTCCTGGTTCAGGCGGGCGGTCACAAGCCCATCGTCACCATCGCCATAGTGCTGGACTAACCCATCTCTAGCCAGGGTTGCCAGATGTGCATTGGGACTGACGCCAGCGGGCAGCTTGAGCACCGGCCAGATAGGGCGGCCATCGGGCAACGCCGGTTTACATTGGTCGGCGATGGCTTGGGTCGTTGCCAGTGCATGGGGAAAGGCCGCAAAGCGTTCCGCCATTTCTGTTGGGCTAAGCCAATGTAGATCGATAGTTGGGTCGCCACCATCGGGTAGGGCTGTTACGGGTGTGGCGTCCAATGGACAGTTATGGTCGATGGCTGCCAATAGACGCAGACGAGGACGGTCGGCTGGGTCGAGACAAAAGATGGGCTGGACAGCTACAATGGGCAAGCCAAAGCGGTTGCCCAGCGTGCTAACCTGACGCGCGATGGCCTCATCGGCGGTTGTGTGCAATTCCAGCGCCAGATAAAGCTGCTCCTCAAAGAGACCGGCCAGGCGGCTAATGTAGCTGCCGGCGCTTTTATTTTGGCCGGCGCGTAGCCACCTTTCCAACCGACTACGGCGTCCACCAGCAATACAGATCAGGCCGGCCCGTTGTTCTTTGAGCGCGTCCCAGGCCAACCCAGCGCGGACAAGTTCCTCCCGGTTGGGGTATGCCTGCAACGCCGATGAAAGGCGACACAGGGAACGATAGCCTTCGGCGCCGGTGGCAAGCAATACCAGTTGATCGGGCGTGGAGTCAGCTTCCGGCAGGGATGGCAGGCGGACAGTCAGGGTCATACCGATGATGGGTTGAATTGCCATGCGCTGACAAGCCTGGCTGAAGGCCACCGCGCCATAAAGGACATTGGTGTCCGTAATCGCCAAGTGGCTCATGCTGTCCCTGGCCGCACGCGTGGCCAGAGCGCGCACGGAAGGTGTTGCACCAAGGAGGGTGTAGTGGGTATGGACGTGGAGGTGGGTAATCTTAGTTGACAAAATTCAATCTAATCAGCACTTGAGTTAGAGATTCTCGTAAAACTCTGGGCCATGTTTCCGGCCAACTTTGACGACCTCAACAATCAACAGATCATCTTCAATTCTATAAACAATGCGGTACTCATCTAGCCTGATTCGATAGCGGTCGGGAAAGGTGCGTAGCGGCTCGGCATGGTGGGGTCTTGGGTCTATCGCTAGCGCCGCAATCGTGCGTTGCACACGCTGTCGATAGCGACCCGGCAAGAGATCAATTTGACGTAGAACCGACTTTTTGATTTCAAGCTGATACTTTTTCACCAGCGCCTAACCATTCTTGGATCTCTGCTTCGGTTAGGATCACCGTTTCATCCTCACCCTTTGCTAATTGGAGTTCAGCTTTAGCTGCATCCAGGGCATCTTCTAAATCTTCAAGATAGGCGGCAATACGATCCCACATTTCTACACCAACCACAACCGCCACAGGTTTGCTGCGTTGTGCCAGAATGACTGGTCCATTGCCTAACTTCGCCAGTATGTCAGTCGGTTTCAATTGCATGGTACTGATCGGCTCAATTTGTTGTACTTTGTCCATCAGCGCTCCTGACTTTGAATTCTCTTTCAACTTACTTTCCATTTGCATTCAAAGTATAGCATTTTTTCAAACATTGTCAATGACAACGAAACTCAAAATATCTGCAACTGCTCTGTGTTGTACAGAGAAGAGTATAGTGGGTGTGAACGTGAAGGTGGTGGATTGAATGCACTGGTGCTACATTGTATATCGTTATGCGCTCGCTATCAGATCATTCTGTGAAAGGATGGTGACCGGCCAGCCGTAGCAAACGCCGAATATTAATAACACCTGCCCGATTCAATTTTAGTGCTTCAACCGTGGCGCGCCCCGTCGGTGTCAAACCAATGATGTGTAAATAATCGTCGCTCCAAGCAAAATGAGCTTGCCATTGCTGATGGCGTGGGTTGTAAAGTAGGGCCTGTACAACAGCAATAATATGTTCAAAGACAAATGGCTGCGCCGAATAGGCCATCGGACATTGGCAATATTCGCAACGGCTTTTGGCGCGCTCAATAATTTGTTGTTGTTCTTCAACGGTAATATAGCGTCTAGGCATAGACAGGAAGGGGGGAGTGAATACCCAATTGATTCATCACTTCATCGAGTGACACCTGACGCAACTGGGCGAGTTCTAGTAAAGCTTGTAAGCGCGTAGCATCCGCAAGTTCTGCTTCATCAATCAATTTTAACAGTTCCTGGTGCTCATCAGTAGAGATTGTTTCGGCCTGCAACTTAGCCTGGAGTTCGTCATAACGCCGTTGAACTGTAGCAGGCAAGCTACGATTGATTTTTTGCAATAAGGTTGACTCTTGTTTAGAGAGTCGCGGGGCTTTACGCTGCGCCAGTACAAGACTGACCTGGTATAACAGATGCTCCAATGTCGGTGTGTCAAGTTGAGCGACACCATCAAGTAACTGCTCAAAATTAATTTGTACTTCCGATTTCACATGAATAGTGGTCATCACTACTTTATCCCTTTGACTCCTTAGTCAACCGCACATGCGATTCATGCTACAGCTTATATAGCTGTCCAGAAAAGTTTTGTCCCATCCTAGCACTGGAGGGTGTGGCTTCGACGTGCGGTTCGGCAGGCTCACCGAGTTTGTCGAGGTGCAGCCGAACGGTACAAAACTTTTCTGGGAAACTATAGTGGGAGAATTATAGCATCAATCTTGATTTCAAACCATCTGCAACTGATCTGTATCCAGTCGAAAACGTTGAGGCGCGTTCCCGGCTTCAAAGCGCACCCACAGGACCGGCGGTGAAAGGGTGGGCAGCACTTTGATCACCGTGCCGACGCCCAGGGTGGCGTGACGTACTTGTACTCCCACTTCCCATCCATCAGATCGGGCGTTGGATAGCTGCTGGGAACGTGGCGCAAAGATCTTTGTGATCTGACGCTGGATAAATGATTCCTTTTTGCCGGACAGCAGGCGATCCAGATCGGGCAGATCAAGGGGCGGTAGTGGGGTCTTGTTCGTCACCAATGCCCGCCACGGATCGGCAAAGTCCGGGGAAAGATTGAGCTTGGCGAACAGCTTACGGTCGGCCACCGTGCGAAAAAAGCGCAGCAGCAGGGTGGCGACTGCTTGCTGCTGTTCCTTGGGCCAATCGACCCAGTGTTGAAAATAGCTGAGAAGCTGCAACTGATGGGCATCGCCGGCCATCGCCAATAGATCCGGTGTCGCCCACGTGGCCGGCGGCTTTAGGATGGTTTCGGTAATGCGGCGCACGGCCAACAAGCGCTCTTTGTAATGCGCCTCTTCCAGAAAGGGGGAAAGCGCAACCTCCTGTAGGGCGTGGAGATAGAGATTGTGGCGCGAACGGGTCAACGCGACATAGAGCAGACGGCGCTCTTCTTCCAGGTTGTCGGCAGCTTTGTAAGGAAAAAAGCCCTCATTACAGTGGGGCACGATGACCACCGGCCACTCGCGCCCTTTGGCGCGGAAAATGGTGGTGATGACAATTTTGTCCTTCCCATCCTTCTGTTTGATCCGTTCGCCACGTAGTACCAGTTCGCGCACGGCCTGGAGAAAGGTGATGAGATTGCCCTTACCGCGTGCATATTCCAGAAAGGCCGCCACCGTGTCGGAGCGAGCAACGCCACTCTCAGCAAAACCGCTCTCTTCTTCCAGGAAGCGTCGATAGCCCAGCCGCTGCTCCAATTCGGTCAACACCTGGGCAGCCGGCTGATGGGCACGCGCACCACCCGGTAGTGCGCCAATCAACCAGAGCAGTTCCTCGGCCAGATCATCCATGCGCTCGGCCACCTTGGGTTTGGCTTCGCTTGCCAGCAGACGGAGGGCATCGGTGAGGGGCGTTCCGGTTGCAAGGACATAGGCAATGATTTTCTGGCTCAGGTCGCGGCTGATATAGCGTTTGGGTTGCCAGTAGATCTGCCGCCAACTGTTCTCCAGTTGCTGGCGCTGTTCCGGCCCCAGGGCTGCGCGCGCCAAAAGCAGCTTTTCCAGAAAGGCCAGTCGACAGTAGTCGATCAACGTCTGCACTTCGCTGCGCTGATAAAAAGGGACATCGCCCTCGACAAGATAGGACAGATTGACGGCCATGAGTGCCTGTTCCACCGGCGGCGTCTGGGCATAGACCCGCACTAGCACCGCGATTTGATCCAACCGATAGCCTTCCGCGTGCATCGCTTGGATCTGGCCGGCAATGGTGCGCCCCATCTGGTCCGCATTGGCGTGGCGCTGAAACTGAGTGACGCCGCCAAAGCCTTGCGTCAGTTGCAAGTGCTTTTCGCGTCGCTGCTGATTGTGGCGGATAACACCATTGGCCAGCACCACCTGCCCCGCTGTACAGCGAAAATTCTCGGTCATGAAGTAGACTTGGGCACGATAGCGCTGGTCAAAGTTCAGAATAAAATCGGCGTCCGCGCCGCGCCACTCATAGATGGTTTGATCATCGTCGCCAATGGCCATATAGTTATGATGGGGTGCAGTAATCAGATCGAGCAGCTCGGATTGCGCCAGGTTGACATCCTGAAACTCATCGACCAGGACGCAATGATAGCGTTGCTGGGTTTCGCGCAGCAGATCCGGGTAGCGCACCAGCAGCTCCCAACTGGTCATCAGTTGATCGTCAAAGGTGAGCAACCCATCGGCATGACGCACCTCCTCATAGAGGCGATAGAGATCCAGATACCAGTCCAATTTCATGGGCGCAACCGCCTGACAGGCAATGGAGTGGGCGGCGACGGGCAAGGCGACCTGGCTCAAATCGGCGTAGGCCAACTGCCCTTTCCAGATACCCAGCGTCGTTACAAAGCGTTGGCGATCAAAGTGGTTCAATTCCTCTACATAGGTCACTTTACGACTGCGCGCAACTGCCAGTGCTTTGTTAAGGATCGTATCGTTGGCACCCTCGATGCGTTCAAAGGCATTGGCTTTAAGATAGGGCAGATAGCCCCGTTGCTGGGCGCGGGTAATGATTGCGCCGCCCAGGGAATGTAGCGTGCGGATATCGACCTGGGCACAGCCCTCCCAGGCAGCTACACGCGCTCGCAACTCTTCCGCCGCACTGCGATTAAAGGTAGTGGCAAGGATCTGTTGCGGCGCAAAGATCCGCTCCTGTACCAAACGGCGGACGCGGTGAGCCATCGCCGTGGTCTTGCCGGCGCCGGCCACGGCAAAGACCAACGCTGGCCCTGCATTATGGGCGACGATGGCGCGTTGCTGCTCGGTCAGGCACACTTGGGTCGGGTGTGTACCTTTTGGTGGCCCTGCGCTTGTCGAAGGGCGGGAACGGTCTGCCCAAGAATAATGAGGGGGATTCACGATAACGATCTCCAACTTCTACTTCAGTAGTCCGTAGTCCGCAGTCGCAAGGCATCCTCTGACCTAGGACTATCCGACTCAGGACTATTTACGCTGTATGAAAAACTTCCTCCATGTTCGCCCACCATTCGCCATCCTGGCGTGTGGGCAGTGGACTTTGCATGGGCATGCAGACGCTCCACCATTCCTGGGTTTTGGGGTCGGCGGCCATCTTGGCCATATCACCGGCAAAATCGTTGCCATGATATTCAAAATAGGCAAAGAGCGTATTGTTATGATGATAGATCGAGTAATTGCGAATGTTGCATTGGTGGATCATCGCCAACACTTCCGGCCAGACATTGGCGTGAATTTCAGCATATTCTTTGAAGCGCTCCGGCTTGACGCCGAGCACCTGTCCGTAGCGTTGCATGAGTCCTCCCTTGTAGGCGCTAAGAGCGCCTGAATAGGTAATGGTGTAACGGTTAATGGTTAATCATTAACCGTTACACCATTACCCATTGATTAGTTCTACTTTGGTACTTTAGAAGACCGGTAACGAATTGTCACTCTGCACCCAGAGGGTACCCGCGGCTTTTTGCCCCGAAGAGTCTGGTTTCTCAGCGATAACAGATTCTTCGCTCGAAAAAACC
>Ga0163153_10006576_pt1 | contig 13012 bp, 11 predicted proteins | sample OliLakLV19MP6IB1_FD_148629 | JGI IMG/M metagenome (GOLD analysis project Ga0163153, IMG submission 148629) | Freshwater microbial mat bacterial communities from Lake Vanda, McMurdo Dry Valleys, Antarctica - Oligotrophic Lake LV.19.MP6.IB-1 | ecosystem: Environmental > Aquatic > Freshwater >... | reverse complement strand
CAAGGTTACAAGGTGACAAGGTGACAAGGTGACAAGGTGACAAGGTGACAAGGTGACAAGGTGACAAGGTGACAAAGTGACAAAGTGACAAAGTGACAAAGTGACAAAGTGACAAAGTGACAAAGTGACAAAGTGACAAAGTGACAAGGTGACTGAGCTTGTCGAAGTCACCTTGTCATCCCCTCACACCTACTCCACCTCAAAATCGGTCACGGGAATCTCGGCTTGGTTTAGCAGGAGGATCGGCTTCGCCTTGGCGTCGGGCGCCACCTCGACAAAAATGCCGACACCGTTGCGGTAGGCATGAAAACCGTCGGCGTGGAGTACGTCGAGCGCCGTTTCCACCAAACTGGACGCCATGCGCAATTTGATCTGAGTGCGTAGGCCCAACTGTTGTGCCAGCGTCTGGCCAGGGCAGATCTGTTGCAACTTACCCTTCTCCATCACCACCACCTGGTCGGCCAGCATTTCGATCTCTGCGACGCGATGGGAGGTGAGCAAAATCGTCTTGCCGGCGGCCTTCACTTGCAATAATAGTTTGAGCAAGTGGTTGCGCGCTGCTGTATCCAGATTAGCCGTAGGTTCATCCAGTACCAATACAGGCGGGTCGGCAATCAGGGCCAGCGCTAAAGCTAGTCGCTGTTTCATCCCGCCGGAGAGCGCACCGACGGGTTTGCCGGCATGTTCCGTCAAGCCTACCTGCTCTAGCACCGGTGCGGCCAGTGCCGGGGAACCTTTTTCAAGCGAGCAAAATAATAAACGGTCTCCAGCGTATTCAGATCGTCATAGAAGGCTAACTCCTGAGGTACATACCCGACCATCCGTCGCACCTGCCGCCCTTGTTTGTGGGCATCAAACCCATTGACCCGGATTTCGCCCCCATAGCCCAACAGACCGAGCAGACATTTGATCACGGTCGTTTTGCCGGCCCCGTTAGGTCCCCATAGCGCCACTGCTTGATGGGGCGCCACCGTAAAGCTAAGGTGATCCACCGCTGTAAAGCTGCCAAAGTGCTTGGTGACATTGGTAAAAGTTATCATGCTACTTGTGCTCCATTTATTTTGGCGGTATCGCGCTACTTGGCATCCGGCGTTTCATCCCCAAAAATAGGATTGCTGATGCCACTCCAATCATGCCAAAGGGTACCCACCCATTAGCTGCTACCGGCGTTTGGGACACTCCTGGCAATGTGAGTAGCGCTGTCGGGAGTGGTGGCGGTAGCTGTGGGGGTAGCATAAGCGGGTGTTCATCGGTCAGTTTGGGTTTGGGTTGAAAGATGGGAAACGCTTTCGCCGCGAGGTCAAGCGCATTGGTGGCTGGACTTTGCTTGAAGAGACGTAACTCCGGATATTTTTCTAGGAGATTTTCATAAAGGCTCACACTGCGATAGGGCAGATCACCCACTTGGTCGCCGTCGGCGTCGAAGCCGGCATAGTCACTCCAATAGTTGCCCCTACCGGCTTGCGACCAAGCGTTCTGGCGCAGCGTACCACCGCCGCTGATCGCGATCTGTTCACTGTTTTCTTGAAAGATGTTTTCGGTGTAGCGACTATGGACGACCAGAGGGAGGAGCGTGATGCCAATTTCATTATAGGCCAATAGATTGTGGTCAATCAGCACCGTGACGGCGCTGGCGCGCGGTGCGTTGTCGATATAAAGCCCCACTCGATTGCTCACAATCCGGTTGCCTTCGGCTATAAAGTTGTCTACATCCTTCAGCCCAAGGCCATAGCCGCTAGGGCCGCGGTTGTTATAGAGGAGATTTTGCCGGATTGTGATCCGCGCGCCGTACATCACATAAATGCCCACCGAGTTATTACGCAGAATGTTTTCCTCTACCAGTTGATCATCGGTTGACATAAAGTGAAGACCATAGCGGCTCTCTTCCACAATGTTACGCCGGACTATCGTGTGCGGCGAAAACCAGATGATCATGTCACGGCTGCCGACCACATGGTTGCCTTCCAGTAGGCTATTGGCAGAATACCAGAGACGTAACCCATCACCGCGCCGTCCCATATCCAGATCTTTGGAATGTACAATATTATTGCGGATGACACTATCCGGCGCATTTTTTAGGTAGATGCCAAAGAGCACATCTTCTAGTTGGTTGGCTTCCAGCGTTAGTCGGGGCGCCAAACCGGTGATGCCGGCATGTTCGCGATCCAGGGAAATGCCGCTATTGCGCACCACAAAGCCTCGAATCGTCACATCGGGTGCGTGTACTGTGATCACGTCGCCTTGCCCACCCCCATCAATGATCGCCTTGCCCTTTCCCTCTAAGATCACCGGTTTGTCGATCAGAAATGGGCCATTGTACACCCCTGGTGGCACAATAATGGTCGCGCCTGGTTGTGCTGCTGCGAGTGCCTCTGCTAGGTCAAACCCCGGTTGCGCTTGCGCAAAGAGCGGCGTACTCATGAAAATCACACCAATTACCAACCCTAGCGACAGCCGCCACCGTTTTATCCCCGTCATCATTGATCTCTCCAACTTTCGGACTAAGCTTGTTCCCACGCTCTGCGTGGGAATACAGCAGGGACGCTCTGCGTCCCCCAGCGGCGCGGCTCGACGTGAGCTCGCCGAACCGGAGCGCCTAGCCGGCATTCCCACGCAGAGCGTGGGAACGAGCTATATTACCTCTGTGTCTCTACCAAGGGCTTATACGCCCGACGGTGAAACCAGAGGCCAATCAGAATGACGATAGAAGCCACGCAGGCCAACCACAAGCCTAATTCTGGCTCAGCCACCGTGCGAAACTGGGCGATCTTGCCCTCGCCCAGCACCGGTGGGATAAACGGTTTGATGCTGCTGGAAAGCGGCGCCTTGGGGTCAAGGTTTTGGCCAAAATTCGCCAACCAGTATTGTAGATCCAACAGGAAGAGCGCCGGCATGAGGAGCGCCGGCAGCGCCAGTAGCGCTGCCCAGCGACTATGCACATAGATCGCCGCCAGGATCAACAGGGCCAGCACCCCAATGCCGATCAAGGAGATCGAGCGCTCAAAGGTGGCTGCTTCATCCAACGGTCTCATGCCGATGTAATGGTTGAGGCCATCGATCTCTTTGACATCTCCCTCCAAATGATTGACATAAGCGAGCACGGTCAAACCTTTGGGGTATTGGGGGGCATGAAGCGTCATCCGCCAGTAGGGTTGTAACAGCGAGGCCACCAACAAAATCGCTGCAATGGCAAAGAGCAGGGTTGGCAGCAGATAACGCGCCCAGTGCGTCTGTAGCTCACCCGTGGGGATACGCGGTCCTAGCACACGGTCTATGTTTTCGGTCATCATTACTATCTCCTATTCGCAACCCTTGCGCTGGATTCTTTCTCTTTCTCCAAATCGGACGAAAGAGAAAGAATCCAGCGGAAGGGGAAGAAACCTTATGGCTGCACCAACAGATAGCCCATCATCTCCAGATGCAGCGCCGAGCAGAACTCCGTACAATAGAAGGGAAAGGTGCCATCATGCGTGGCGTCAAACTCAAAGGTGGTAGTTTCCCCCGGTTCTATGCTCAGGCTGATATTGTGGCCGCCTACCTGGAAGCCGTGGGTGGCATCATGCGCAGACTCCACATTGGTAATGTGCCAGATCACATGATCACCCTTCTTGATGACTATATGCTCCGGTGTAAAGTGGGAGCGAACGGCTGTCATGAAAATTTCGACTGTGTTGCCGTTACTCACGACTTTTTCCTCACCGATCTTGGTGGCCACGGTTGACGGCGCTTGGGCAATCGGATCCCACCCTACTTCTGGATACACATCCCAGGCTTTGATCTTGTCCGCCTTGATGGTTTGCGCATAGTGCGGCTCACCGATGCCCATTGGCATATCGTAGATCACCTGCATCTTGTCGCCGCCAATATCCACCAATTGCTCGTTCTGTGGCAGTAACGGTCCAACCGGCGTAAAGCGATCCACTGCCCACTTGTTCAAAGCGATGAGATACCGACCGTCAGGACTGACCGTGTCCCCTTCGGCAACAGAGATGTGGCCAATGTTGTATTGCACCGATACTTTATCCACCACTTGATAGCCATTGGGGTCGTCGCCACCTAGCTTCCACTTGGCCACCATGCTGTCCAGGAAGAGGCTGGTATAGGCAAAGCCCTTGTCATCAAATTGCGTGTGGAGCGGCCCTAGCCCTAATTCCAATTGCGCCACCTTTACGGCGTCAAAGTCGAGAATCGGTACACCAAATTCATCGCTCGTCCATTTCTTATCGGCAATCGCCTGTTGAATTTTGTCAAACCCATAGATGGTGACATGGGGATCAAGTTTGCCGGCCACCACAATATACTTGCCATCGGGCGTCACATCGGCCCCATGCGGGCTTTTGGGTTCCGGCGCCAGATAGAGCACGCCTTCATCTACCGCGGTCTTCATGCGAATGACGGCGATGCCGTTAATTTCCTCAACCTTGCCGGCCTTAAAAACTTCTTCAGCCTTCTTCCAGTTAAAGATATGCATATAGTCCATATCCCGTTGGCTGACGCCGGCTTCAAAGGGCGGTTGCCCTGTTTCGATGCCACCGACCGCCAATTCCGTATTGATGGAATTGCAAAAGCCCCACCCATCGCTGACCAGTTTGCCGGCGTCGCACAGGTCTTGCCAATAGGGGGGGACTTCGATGCTAAAGGACTCATCCGGGTTGAGCCGACCACTAGTGCGGTCAAACTTCCAGAGCGTGATCAACCCGCGATACTTTTCTTTGTACTCGGAGAGCGGCGCATAATCCCAGCCCAGCGGTGTGCCATATTGGCTGCTCTGCACCACATAGTCGGTGTTCGGCGTGACAAAGGTTGCGCCGTGGTTGCTGATCATGTTGGGGTCTTTGACGATCTGCTTGGTCTCAAAGTCACGCAGATCCACCACCGCCAAACGGGCGCTGGCTTTGTCATTGATGAAGATAAATTGACCATCATAATCACCGGCGGTTTCGCTCAGAGCTGGGTGATGGGTGTCGCCCATACGGATCTTATTGCCATCGACATTGCCGGCATCCAGCACTTCTTCGCTTTCATTGGAGCCGTAGCCATAGCCTTGCCAGGATTCTGGCGTAAATACGGCGATGCTCTTAAGGATGCGCATGGAGGGAACGCCCACCACAATAATGTTGCCTGAATGACCGCCGGACATAAAGCTCAGATATTCATCCCATTTGCCGCTTGGTGTATAAGTCATCAGGGCGGCACGAATGTCGTCGGGTGTTAGACCGCGGTCGGTAGCGACTTGCATGGCCGCGGCGGGTAGTGCTCCTGCCCCAGCCTGCGCTATCTGTCCACCTGCCGGCTGGACTGCGGCAACGGGCGGTTCACTGGTGGGGGTTGGTTCATCATTGCCCCCACAAGCCACGACAATCACGGCAATCAATACAAGAACTAAGCTGGTGTACCAAATCTTTCTCATCGTAGCACTTCTCTTTCTATCCAAGTTGGACTTTCTTCGTTGAATCACACTTCATTGTGTTTCTACTAATGAACTATTTTGTAGGTGCGGTTTGCAACCGCACGTTCCTCTAGCACCGTGCTAATGAACTATTTTGTAGGTGCGGTTTGCAACCGCACGTTCCTCTAGCACCGTGCTAATGAACTATTTTGTAGGTGCGGTTTGCAACCGCACGTTCCTCTAGCACCGTGCGGTTGCAAACCGCACCTACAATTGCCGAAGCAGTACATATGACTGAGTTTAGGGTTTCTGGATTGATCGTATGAAAGCAATGATATCCACGATTTTGGCGTCACTTAGGGCGGGGTTGCCGCCTTTGGGTGGCATCATTACACCCGTGGTATTAAGGGGATCACTGGTGTCGCGACCGCGCTTGATAAAGGCCAACAGTTCATCATCGGTGAGGCCGGCGATAAACTGGCTGGTGGTCATGTCCTTGCCTAGCCCTTTGACTCCTTCACCGGTAGGGCCGTGACAGGCAATGCAGGTGGAGCTATAGAGGGTTTGCCCGCTCGCCACATCCCCCACCGGCGATGCAACAGCCATTACAGAATTAGTCACTGTATTTGCCTCTGTCATCGTCAGGGTGGCAACCTGTGTGACGCTGATGACGGAGTTAGCGTCGGTCATTGCCACAGATGCCGTGATCGGAACCATTGCACCTTCGGCGATTGGTTTTGCGGCGGGTCGCGCGGTGACGGCTTGCGGACGTACTTCCAATCCTTTAGCCAGGATCAGCACAAGCCATACAACCGCAATGATAATGAGCGTCCGATAGCGTTGAACGAAAGGATTGATCGTCATTCCATTACTCCTACGCTTACGTTTACCTGCTGCAACATTGTCGTAGCAGGTATATAAAATCAAGGGCACAGAATGTCTATGAGTGTAGGCGAAATGTGGACGCGAGATAACAGCCATCTAGAGAGCTACGTCTTCGTCAGATGGCGAGTCTGTACCCTAGTCAGTAGGCTAGTAAGTCGGTAAGTCGGTGGTCAGTGAGTGAGTAGGACAAGGGCGAAAATCCCATTTTACAGTTGGGGTGATGCAAGGCGGCTCCTACCGGGAGAACGCCTGTCCCGTAGGGACACTTGACTTTAGGCAACGCACGCGCCCCGCCAATCACCCTCATTGAAGGCGATAGCTGGAGAACGCTCATCATCTCTAAAGTCAAGTGTCCCTACGGGACAGAGAATGGGAACTAGGCGGGGTCTTGCTGAACAAGGTGATGTTGGAGGGCAACGGCAACGGCTTCGGTGCGGCTACTCGTTTGCAGTTTGGAGAGAATATTGCTCACATGAAACTTGACGGTGGAACGGCTCACAATCAACCGGTCGGCGATCTGGGTGTTGTCTAAGCCTTTAACCATGAGAACCAACACATCGCGTTCCCGTTCGGTGAGATCGTGTCCCAGGGCTGGGATGCCACTGTGGGTGGCGGCGTGGATCAAGACGGCAGCCGCTTCAGGCGCTAGTGTAGAACGGCCGCGATGGGCCGAGCGAATGGCGTTGGCTAATTCGTCGGCTGTCACATTTTTGAGCAGATAGCCAATCGCGCCGGCCTTGAGCACTTCTTGCACCAGCGTCTCTTCGTGAAAACTGGTGAGCGCCAACACCTGAATGGCAGGGTGGCGGCTGCGAATGAGACGAGTAGCGGTGGCCCCATTCATGCGCGGCATCATCAAATCCATCAAGATTACATCCGGACGGTAGACTTCACACAGCCGCACCGCCTCCTCGCCGTCATCGGCTTCAACCAGCAAATCCAGATCATCATAGGCCGCCAAGAATGCCGCCAGCCCGCTGCGCACGACCGCATGATCATCGACCAACATGACACGAATTGGGGTTGAAGAGATATTCGACATTCTGCTTACCTATCCTTCTTTGCAAGAGTGAGGTGGGCCAGTAAGACAGTAGGACAGTAAATCAGTAAGATAGTGCAAGGACTTATTGACCTACTGTCTTACTGGCCACTATCTTACTGTCCTACTGTCCTATTGACGACTGTTGGGCGACCACTGGATGGAAATGGTGGTTCCCTGATTGGGCGCGCTGCTGACATGGAGGATGGCACCAATATCTTCGGCACGCTCGCGCATAATGCCCAGCCCTAGATGTTCAGGGGTAATGGTCTCAAAAATAAAACCGCAACCATCATCATGGATGCGTAAGCTTGCCAATTCCACCGTCTGCTGCATCGTGATCTGTACCCGACGAGCGCGTGCATGTTTTGCCACATTGTTTAATGCCTCTTGGGCCACGCGATAGAATGCGACTTTGGTGTCGGGCGCGAGCTCGGCGGCGCCAATGATCTCCAAATTTACCTGCACACGTGCTCGCGCCGACAGAGCATCGGCCAACTGACGTAAGAGTTGCGCAAGCTGCACTTCGACCAACTTGCCGGGGCGCAATTCCAACAGCAAGGTGCGCATCTCGGCCAGTGCGCCGCGCGTTAGCTCGCGCAGTTCGTCCAGGCGACGTCGGCCTTCTTCCGGTTTACGCTCCCAAAGCTTGGGCAGAACCTCGGCAATGATGCTGACTGCAAAGAGCGTTTGGGTAACTGCGTCATGTAGGTCACGCGCCAGCCGATTGCGTTCTGCCGCAACCGCCGATAGTTCGATCTGGGTGCGCAAGCGCGCATTCTCAATGACCAAGGCCGTCTGGTCGGCCATACTTTGCACCAGGGCAACCTCTTCGTCGGAAAAATTACGTGGCTTGGTATAACAGAGCATCAAGCCGCCATAGATCGCCCGTTTGATTTCGATGGGCATTGTCAGCCGGGCACGATAACCGTGCAGAGCCAACGGGTCTACACCAGGGGAGAAATGCTCTGTTTTGGCATCACCCGCGGTTGCCCGATCGCTGACAATGATCGGCTTACCCGCCAATAAGGCGCGGTCTGACAGCAGCGTTGTGATATCCACGCCAACTTTTTGCAACGCTGCTTCGGGTAAACCCACGCTGGCCTGAATGACGACTTGTTGACGCTCATCCTGATTGAAAAGAATGACGGCATCCGCCCCCATCAACCGCTGCGCTTGATCCGCCATATATTCCAGAATCTCGGCCAGCGAACGATTGGCATTGAGAATCGCCAAGCTATCACGCAACCCATCAGCGACCTGGCGCCGCCGTTCGATCTCGTTTGTGCGTTCTGCCACGCGCCGTTCCAGTTGGCTTTCGATCTCTTTACGTTTGGAGATATCGGTCACGGTGACAATAACTACTGTTTCCCGGCCAATCGTGAGATGGCTAAGCCCAGCCTCAATGGGAAATTCGCTGCCATCCTTGCGCCGACCGGCCAGATCCAGTCCCGATCCCATCACACGCACATGGGGATGTTCCATGTAATTTATGCGATGCTGGACATGGATGGCATGAAAGCGGGCCGGCATCAGCATTTCAATCGCTACGCCCAGCAACTCTTCGCGGTGATAGCCAAAAAGCTCTTCCAATTTCGCATTTATATAGACAATCTGTCCCCGCTGATCTACCACCGTGATGGCGATCGGCGCCGATTCCACCAACAGCTTGACACTCATTTGCGCATCCCAGTCAAACAGGGGTGTCGCCGGCTGTGCCAACGCACGTTCTGTCATGAGCATTGCTACTCCTCACAGGCTAGTACAGGTAGGCGGTAATCAGTGATCAATTACAGGGTACTCTCCCTGATAACGGTAAACTGACTTCTGCTCACTGCACGACTCCTGAAAACTAAATGGACGCGCTCCTAGATTCTGTTGACCTCTACCAAGGTGCTTCATTACGGGGAGTCATCGATAGTTCGCCTGACGTTTGTTTGCGCTGATTATATAATTTTGCTGCAAAAAATACAAGCTACTTACTAGGCAGAGGATAGTTTCAAAAAAGCCGATGAGCCGACCCAAAGCAAGTTTGGGTCGGCTCATCGATAACAAACGCATTCAAATGGCTAAAAACTTCCCAGGCGGAATCACCATTTGGGGAGTTTCATTCCTGGTCAAATCGATAGGGTTGGCTAGCCAAAGCGATCTACCACTGTCACTTGGAACCACCTAAATCCTTATAGTCTCTACTTCATGCTTCGTTTCAGGGGTCGGATGGTACAAGAGGATCGGCACGTTGGTATGATGCAACAAATACTCGGCAACACTGCCAAAGACGATCCGATCGAGACCCGTGCGACCGTGGGTGGACATGGCCACCATATCCACCGATTGCTTAGCCAGAAAGGCTTCGATGGCTTGCGTTGGCTTACCAAAATGCACTTCGGTGGCCACTTCAAAACCAGCTTCTCGCAGTGAGCGCACCAACGGATATAGCTGATCCGCAAAGGTGAGCCGCAAACCCGCTTCGGCTTGATCGACAAAGATATCGAGATCCTCAGCGCCTGGTCTATCAATGTGGACAGCCTCTGGTTCTTTCTCAACATGCAGCAAAATCAAGTGATTTTCCGTCGGGTTGAGAAAGCGCTGCACCATGGGAAGAATTTTCAGACTAAAGTCTAACTCATCGACAGGGATCAACACGGTATGCTTTTTCATAGAACTACTCCTATTCTTAACTCATGTTACGCAGTCTCCCCTGGGGCACCCAGGGGTACCCGCGGTATCCCTACCGGCTGCCGCCAGTACGAGAAATTAGTAGACGCGTATCCTACTCGCGCCCGCCCCTTCCCGCACCTGGCTGTGCCGCCGGTCAACCGGCAATTTTTCCACCGGGAGGATGGCAATGACCACGCTATTGGTTGATCGATAGGGATTCTTCACTTGAGCATCAGCATGATCATCGGTGAGCCAGCGGCCATCGACTACATACCGAAATTCAGCTTCACAGCCATGCGGCAAATCAATTTCGGCGCGCCAAATGCCATCGCGATTCTGGTGCATCACGGTAGCCGTCGGATCCCAGCCATTCCACTCCCCAACCACGCTTATATGATCGGCCCATAGATAGGCTGGGAGTTCAAAAATCACATGGACGTGGCCCGGTAGCGTAGACAGAAATTTGCGGATCATCGATGGGGTTCTCCTTGTCTTGCTCCTTCTCTAGCGACGAGTGCCAAGCAGGTACATTTTTTTATACTGTAAATTTGCAGGGTAAAAATGTACCTGCTTGTGCTGATTGTTAGTATAAGAAGAGCATACAACAAAAATTGGGCGGAGTACCTAGTCACTGGATGGGTTTTATATCTAGTCGAGCGGCCAGTAAGTGATTTGCCTAGCTCACGCAGCCACAAGCTTGCACCGAGCTTGCATTCTATCTAAATTAGTCGTAAGATCAGAGCATCACAATCAACTTCTCCCTAAAAACGAAAGAGGAAGCACGTCATGAGCACCAAACCCAGGGTCTACGTCATTGTCGCGATTGAGGACGATCTTAAGGAACAAATCAGCGCAGCCTGCGACGTTCGTTACATTGCTCCGTCCACTGCGCGCGACGAACTCCATGCCATCATTCACGACGCCGAGGGCATTCTCCTAACGCCGCGCGTCCGTGCCGATGCCGCATTCTTCGACGCTGCACCCAAGCTGAAGGTCATCTCCACCACCAGTGTTGGCTATGATCCTTTTGACATTCCCGAAGCGACCAAACGCGGTGTGGCGGTCTGCCATACACCGGGTGTGCTGACCGCAGCCGTGGCTAACCTGACCCTGGCGCTGATCTTCAACGTTAGCCTGCGCCTGTTGGATAATGAGGCATTTGTGCGCAGCAGTGGCTGGGCGCGGCGCGAAAAACCACCTGCCTTAGGCCACGATATCCAGGGCAAGACACTGGGCGTCGTCGGCTATGGGCGCATCGGGCAGGAAGTGACCCGCCGTATGCAGGCCCTGGGCATGAAGACCCTTTGGTATGATGTCTTCGCGACAGCCCATCCCGACGCACCCAAGAGTGAGCGCCGATCACTGGATGAACTGCTGGCTGAGTCCGATTTTGTCAGCCTGCACACCAATCTGGATGCCTCCTCGCGCCATCTGATCGGCGCGGCTGAACTTGCCCGGATGAAGCCCACGGCCTACCTGATTAACACCGCCCGCGGCGGGCTAGTTGACCAAAAGGCGCTCACCAAGGCCCTGCAGAATAAGGTCATTGCTGGTGCCGCGCTGGACGTGCTCGACATCGAACCGCCCGCCGTAGACGATCCCATCTACACCCTTCCCAACGTACTCTGCTTCCCTCACATCGGCTCAGCCACCGAGGAAACTCGCCGCGCCATGCGTGAACTGGCCGTGGAGAATCTACTGGCCGTGTTGGCCGGCAAACGCCCTCCCGCGCCCGTCAATCCAGAGGTATTAACCTAACCTGGACAAGATCGTCATAGGTTCGACGCGACGATCGTTACATCGGGGCGCAAGCGCACTTCGGGGAGCAGGGTCGTACCCAGCCCAGGCTTAGTTGGGGCCAGGATGTGTCCCTGTTCCACCGTTACCCCCTCTGTCACCAGTTGCGGGTAGCTAATGTGCAGATAGGCGCGCACTGTCTCCTGATAGACCGCGTTGGTGGCGTTGATCGCGAGATGCAGACCGGCGAAAAGGGTAAAGGGGCCGGTGCAATCGTGCATGGCGACGGGGCGCTTCCAGGTTTCGGCCAGGGTTGCGATCTTCTTGCTTTCGGTAATGCCGCCGGCCCAGGTAGGGTCGATCATAATAATGTCAGCGGCGTTTTTTTCGAGCACCGCCTTGTATTCGTAGCGGGTGGTGAGATACTCGCTCACCAGGATTGGGGTCGTGGTGCTGCGGCGCAGATCGGCCAGGGCGTCGAGGTCATCGGCGCGTAGCAGGTCTTCCAGCCAATAGGGTTGATACTCCTCCAGCGCACGGGCAATCTTCTTGGCAGCAGGTAGCGACCAGAGGCCATGCCCCTCCACCATGATCTCCATCCGGTCACCAACCGCCTCCCGAATCTGGCGAAAGGGTTCTAAGCCCCGTTTCAGAGCGGCGGCGTCGATGGTATGCCCGCCGATCTGGCGCAGCGCCGGGTCGAAGACACCACGGAAGTTGCGCCAATTCTCCCAGTCGCCCGGCGTATGGGCACTATAATCAAAGGGCCAAATCTTCATGCCGCTGATGCCCTCACTGAGCAAGTCTTGCGCTAGTGCGCCGGCATCGGTCATAAAGCCGATCAGATCCTCATAGCGACCGGGTTGGTTGGCCTCTGCGCCATAGCTGCTGCGACCCTGGGTTGCTCGACCAAAGAGCGGTCCGCCACAGGTGTTGTAGGTTTTGATACGGTCACGCGCCGCACCGCCCAGTAGTTGCCAGATCGGCAGGTTGGTGGCCTGACCAAAGATGTCCCACAACGCGACATCAATCGCCGAGAGGCCCCGCAATTCGGCGCCCTTGCCGACAATATGGGCGCTGACTTCGTAAAGCTGCCGCCAGATCAGTTCGATGGCGAGTGGATCGCGACCGAGCAAGAGCGGCGCCGCAAAATGATGGAGATAGCCGCGTACCGCGTCGGGCATGTAAAAGGTGTCGCTATAGCCCACCAACCCCTCATCGGTATGGATCGCCACAAAAAGGATATGCGGGAAGTCAGTCAAATGGATGGTTTCGATCTTTGTGATTTTCATACCTTATCC
>Ga0163153_10006573_pt1 | contig 13015 bp, 10 predicted proteins | sample OliLakLV19MP6IB1_FD_148629 | JGI IMG/M metagenome (GOLD analysis project Ga0163153, IMG submission 148629) | Freshwater microbial mat bacterial communities from Lake Vanda, McMurdo Dry Valleys, Antarctica - Oligotrophic Lake LV.19.MP6.IB-1 | ecosystem: Environmental > Aquatic > Freshwater >... | reverse complement strand
ATCCACCAATCGTCGTCGCCGGATCTTCCCGATCGTTTCCACGCACAACACCCCAGTTCTCCCTGGGCCGCCTCAAACAGGCAGATCAGGGTACGGGGTGGTCAATTTTGGACGCCGGTTACACCCCCCACCTGGTCAGAATTGCACGCCGGTTAACACACGTGAGGACCCGACAGCTTAAGAGCGGTTCCCCACGTGGGGAACCAATCACGTCCATTTCCCGTTCCTCACGTGATGGTGACCTTCTAGAATCTGGTCAGGGTGCCCATGTTAAATAGGGGCGAAACGGGAGATCGTCGCGGATGGAGCCAGCGAACTTTGCTGTCGCCGATAGTGCCGCGCCCGGGTACACGGCCAGAGCGAAGAAGGCTTGCGAAGCCCGGTAATTCCAGTGACTGACTTTGTGTGTGCCTCGAGTGTCGCTAAAGCGGGCGATGATTCGGATTCCGATTTAGACGCCAGGGTCGGTGGGTACTCCAACCTTCGGCTGCAGTTCGCTGCGCAAGGCAACTCGAAGTGTCTGGTTGCCTAAACGCCAAGAACTCAACCAAAGAATTGGTGACAAACAGTAAATCGCTGGAAAGTCGCGAAATGGTATCCACGAGAGCGCAGCGAACGACGCGAAAAGAGCTTTTCTCGCAGTCGCAAAAGGCTACCCGCCGTCTTTCAGGGCCTCTTTCGCGGCGAGCAGCCTGGCGTCGAAGTCTGCCTCGGTGATTTCCACGCCATCCTCCTCGATAGCGTATGCCGGGACCGGCTTCCAACCCGAGTCACTGAAAAACCGCATCGCGCCACGTGAAGCCTTGTCGAGCATGGCGACGTCACCACTGACTGCCCAGAATGACGCCGAGTCTGCGGATCCGGAATCTACTTTTCTTGCCATTTCTAACTCACCTCCTCGCGCAAATAGTACGCTGTCTGGGGCGCTGCGTAGAGTGCCGACCTTACGAGGTCCGCTCATCGAATCTGCTAGAGAATTGTTCTTGAAAAAAAGGGTGCTCATCGTTCCCGCCGACCGAACGTACAACGTACGTCACTCAAGGGCCTGAAGCTGCATGGCATGCTCCAAGCGCTCGAGGAGCAACAGCAAACCCCTGCAATCCAAGCACTCTCGTTCGAGGAGCGTATCGCGCTCATCGTTGATCGAGAACGACTGTACCGCGACAATCAACGCAAATCGCGGCTGCTGCGCGGTGCTCACTTGAAGATCGCTGCGGCATGCATCGAGGACATTAATTACAAAGCGGCTCGCGGGCTCGACAAGAAGCAGATCGCCACGCTCGCCACCGGCGAATGGATCCGCAGGTCGCAAAACGTACTGATCACCGGCGCGACCGGCAGCGGCAAGACGTGGCTCTCGTGCGCGCTCGCCCAGCAGTGTTGTCGACAAGGCGCGTCGGTGACGTACTGGCGGGTACCGCGGCTGATGAGGAGCTGCGAGTCGCGCACGGCGATGGCAGCTATATCAAGTTCCTGAAAGCCACCGCGAAGGCCTCGCTGCTCGCCCTCGATGACTGGGGCTTGACCGCACTGTCCACTCAGGACCGCGCCGATCTGCTGGAAATCCTCGACGACCGCGTCAACGCCGGCGCCACGTTGATCACCAGCCAATCACCCGTCGATACCTGGCACACCTATCTCGGCGATCCGACTTTGGCCGACGCGATTTTAGATCGCTTTGTTCATCAAAGTCATCGCATCGTGCTCAAAATTCCGGGCGAATCCATGCGCAAGGAGGAACCGGTCACCAAGCAGTGATACCGCCTCAAAGAACCCCGTGCAAAGCATCGCGATCTTGACCGATCGTGAACACTTAACGTAAAACATCGATGTCAAGTCGCCCACCTCACCCGGTGTTCACGATCAAGTGGAAAGCGCGTTCACGATCGCTGGAATACGCATTCGGACGTCCGCAATGCCGCTTGCGGTGCGGCGAACGGGCGAGAGGATTCGTGTCGAGGCACCGGTCTGTGCTGCCGGCATGGCCGAAGCAAGCCGGGAGTGGGTGGGATTCAGGATGGCGGTTTGGCGGGATTCGGCAGGGCAGGTGGTTTGAAAGTACTATGCGCATCAGACCTGACGACATGCGCGACACGCGCTCTTCAAGCCGCCAGGCGGAGCCTCGGCGACAGACTGAATTGCTGCATCCGCTCGCACCAAGCGATCAGGAATCGCCGTAGCGCCTGCTCTTCGACCACCACTATGCGGTGGCTGCCAGCGGGGGCAGCATGGTCACCGCGCGTATCGCTTACAAATGCGACCTGGGTTACGCGTCGGTTTGGCCGCTCATGACCCGCTTCGTCCAGGTAGACCACACACCCGTGCGAGAGCGCGTGGCGAAGTGTCAAAAGAATGTTCTCCAGCGACGCGTCCTCTGCTTGAATCGCAGGGGGGTCTGCCAACGGATGTGCGCCGGTCACATCGCACCACTGATCGAGTTTTTCTACGTTTTTAACGACATACGCAAAGCGCCAGTAACGACTGTCGTCATTGCGCCAGAACGGTGTCTCACCAAACTTCTTGCGCATCAGTATGTAAAGTTCTCGATGCAGATTCGAGTCCACCTTCGCTTCGCTGAACTTGTGGCCAGACTTCAACCTCTCTAGCGGGATCACCAGCATTGGCATCGCCAGGGACAGGGTGAACGTGGTCGAGAGGTCCATGCTGGCGGCGTGTCCAGCCAGCCCCTCAAGCAGTTGGAGCACACGGGTGGGGTAATCGATACAAAAGCGCTCCGGAATCATTGAACTCCCCTAAAAGTCGAACGGCTACAGCATCAATAAACCCAGTCCTCATGCCGCACTGGCAACGCATTCAATACCTGCCGCCGATGGGCCCAGTCCGGCAGGTGTCGATCCATCAACGCCACAAATCGCGCATTGTGGGTCGGCTCCAGCAGATGAATCAGCTCGTGCACCAGCACGTACTCCAAGCACTCGACCGGCTTCTTCGCCAAGTCCGTGTTGAGCCGGATATTCCGCGCCGCAGGATTGCAGCTCCCCCACTTCGTCCGCATCTTCTGCACAAAGGCATTGGCCGCCTTGACGCCAAGACGGGGCTCCCATGTTGAGAGCAACGCCGGCAGCGCCGCCTTGATCTGATCCCGATACCACTGTGACACGACGGCCTGCTTCTGCTCGCGCGAAGCACCAGGGCGTACCTGCAGCGTCAGCCGCGTATGCCGTAATTGCACTGATGGCGCTGCGTCCCCCTCCAGCACCTTCAGCAGGCGGCGCTGCCCCCATACGTAGTGGCTCTCGCGGTCGACGTACTCGCGCGGTGCCTCACGCGCTTGCGCTCGCAGCTTGCCTTGCTGCTGCCGGATCCAACCCAGCTTCGATATCGCATAGACACGAATCGTGTCGAGCTTCATCCGCAGCGGTGCCGCGATCCGCACCCTGCCTTCGGGCGGGTGCACGGACAGGTGCAGGTGCTTGATGTCCCTCTGCTGCACGTCCACCGTGATGTCGCCCAGCGTCAGCGTCGCAGCCATCAGTATTCCGGCTGTTGCTTGACGATCAGGAACACACGCTCGACTTCGGCCACGTCGTTGCCCAGCAGCGGCCACAGTGCTGCCTTGATGACGTTCTCACGGGCCTGAATCCCACGCCAGCCGTCCGGGCGAGCGTTTCGAATGGCCGCGTCGATGTTCAGCGCCAGCGCCTCGTCGCGGCCCAGGTTGTTGAACAGCGCGCGCTTTCCCGGCGTGTTCAGCGCGGGGGGCATGTCGTCGCCCTTGCCCGCAGCCACTTGGCGGGCCAGGTCGGCGATGCTGCGCAGGTACTCCTCGTAGTCAATCGCCTTCTCCCGCCGCCGCCGGATGATCTCGTCCAGCAGCGCCGACATCTTGGCGTAGAACTCGGGGTCGCTCAGTTCCTCCTTCAGGATCTTGCTGCGCACGTTGTTCTCGATCGTCTCGGCCACCGCGTCCTTGTTGGCCTTCACGCCGTCTGGCAGCGTAGCGACCGCGTTGCCGATGCCGGTCTTGGCGATCAGCTCCAGCAGACCCATGTTGTCGAAGGGCGAGATTGGGCGCGGTCCGTCGGCCTCGATGTAGGTGTCGATCAGGTGCCGCATGTCGGCCTCGTACGCCTTCAGGTCCAGCGTCTCGCCACTGGCCTTGCGAACGATCTCGCGAATGTCCAGGTAACGCTTCATCGACTGCTTGATGCGGGCGACGTCGCCAGCGCTGTAGCCTGCTGGCTCCAGGTCGTCGGCAATGGCGGCGTAGGCGCGCACCAGGCCCACCGTGGCCTTGTAGAGCGCAACACGCTGTGGCTCACGCTCCTTCAGGTCGGCGGCCACTTCCGAGTTGCCGCAGAAGTAATGGATGTGCTCCAGCTCGCCCAGGGGCGGCGCCACCGCCTCGCACAGCAGCGCCAACACTTCCACCGCATCGTCCAGGCGCTCTCGGCCCTTTTTCAGGCGATCCTGCAGCAGCACCTCGGGCTCCGCGCCACCGGCACTGTGGTCCAGCTCTGACGTGTACACCTGCAGCGCGCCGGTGCCCTTGTCGTTGACCAGCTTCTTGAACAGGTCCTTGTAGTCGACGATGTAGCCGAAGGGTTTGTCTTCGCCGTCCAGCCGGTTGGTGCGGCAGATGGCCTGGAAGAGGCCATGGTCCTGCATCGACTTGTCGATGTAGAGGTAAGTGCAGGGCGGCGAATCGAAGCCGGTCAGCAGCTTGTCCACCACCACCAGCAGCTTCATGTTGGCCGGCTCCTTGACGAACAGCGCCTTGGCGTGCTCCTCGTAGGTCTCGGTCTTGGTCATGTTGGGCTTGGCGTCGATGGTCCTCAATAGCTCGGTGTAGGTGTTGTAGAGGAATTGCTTATCGGTCTCGTTGTTCGCGCCGGTTTCCTCCCTGGTCACGTCCTGCGCGTTCGGGTTGTACGAAGTCACCACTGCGCACTTGCCCTTGAAGGGCGTGCCCTGCAGCAGCGAGTAGTACTTGCAGGCCTCGTAGATGCTGGACGCCACCAGGATGGCATTGCCGCGGTTGTTGCTCAGGCGCGGCTTGACGCTGAAGTCGAACACGATGTCGGCCACCACCCGCGCCATGCGTGACCTGGAGCTCAGCACGATCTGCATCGTGCCCCACTGCGCCTTCAACTCATTGCGTTGCCAGTCGTTCAGGCCCTTTGTCTTGGCGTCGAACCATGCGTCGATCTTGTCCTCGGCGCCCAGCCGCTGGTCGATGTCGCGCGCCTCGTAGACCAGGTCGAGCACCACGCCGTCGTCCACCGCCTCGCTGAACTTGTAGGTGTGGATGTAGCCGCCGAAGACTTCCATGCTGGTCTGCCGGTCCTTGGCCAGCAGCGGCGTGCCGGTGAAGCCGATGAACACCGCGTCGGGCATCATGGCCTTCATCACGCGGTGCAGCTTGCCGCTTTGCGTGCGGTGGCATTCGTCCACGAACACGAAGACCTCGCCCACCGTCTTGCTGGGCTGGGCTTGCAGTTCCTGGATGAAGGCGTCGAAGTCGTCCACGTCGCGGCGGCCAAACTTGTGCACCAGCGAACACAGCAGCCGCGGCGTGGCCTGGCCCAGCTGGTTCATCAGTTCACGGCCGCTGCCCGTGCGCTTGATGGACTGGCCGGCTTCGTTGAACACGCGCTCGATTTGCTTGTCCAGCTCGTCGCGGTCGGTGACGATGACGACCCGGGCGTTCGGGTTGTTCTCCAGCAACCACTTGGCCAGCAGCACCATCACGATGCTCTTGCCGCTGCCTTGGGTGTGCCACAGGATGCCGCCGCGCCGCTGCCCCGACCCACCAAGCACCTGCCGCTGCGCCGCCTTGATGCCGAAGTACTGGTGCACGCGCGGCAGCTTCTTCACCCCACCGTCGAACAGCACGAAGTCGCGCATCAGCTCCACCAGCCGGGCCTTGTTGCACATCTTCAGCAGGTACTTGTCCAGCTTGAAGCGGCTGTTGTCCTGCTCGTCTTCCTTCCACTTCAGGAAGAACTTCTCCTGCGTGCCGATGCTGCCGTATTGCAGACCCTGCGAGTCGTTGCCTGCGAAGGCGAACTGCACGGTACTGAAGAACCACGCATTGAATTCGGGCTGCTGGTTCGACAGGTTCTGGCGGATGCCATCACCAATACTCACCCGGCTGTTCTTCAGTTCGATCACGCCCACCGCAATGCCGTTGACGTACAGCACCAGGTCGGGCCGCCGCTCAAGGTTGCCGCGCAGCGTCACCTCTTCGGCGATGGCGAAGTCGTTGTTCTCCAGCGTCTGCCAGTCGATCAGGTGCGCGGTCTCGGTGACCCGGCCGGCCTCCACTTTCACCGGCACGCCGTAACGCAGCAGGCTGTAGACCGCCTGGTTGTTGCCGTACAGGTTGCGGTTGTGGTTGTCGGCCTCCACGCGCAGCTTGTAGAGCGCCGTGCTGATCTGCGCCGCGCTGTACCCGGTGCGGGCAAGGAAGGCCTTCAGCAGCGCCGGCTCGACATTGCTGTTGTCCTGCCGGTCGGTCCAATCGCCCAGATGGCGGTAGCCCAGCTCTTCCCGGAATAGCGCGACGACGCGGTTCTGCGTCGCACGCTCTGGGCTGCCGACAGCCGTCACGCTAACGCCTCGTCGGCCAGCACCTCTGTCTGCACGTATTTCTTGAACTCAGCCACGGTCGTGAAGCAGCGGAAGCCCGCCTGGCTGGCAACCGCCAGCGTCTCGGCCTCTCCGTTCAGCAGCACGGCCACCGACTGGCTCAGTTTTTCCTGTATGCCGCTGGGCCATGCCAGGTCAAACACCGCCTTCTGCTGTCCGGTATCGGGGTCGGCATAGTCGTAGGCCAGGGCGCCGCGCGGCAGCCCCTTGGTCTCCATCCAGTCGTTCAGCGCGTCGAGTTGGTCTTCCTCCTCTTCGTTGGTAATGCCGCCGCTCACCACCGTGGGCGCCGGTACAGCGGCCGCAGCGCCGGCCAGCCAGTGCGTCTGGCCGTGCAGCAGGTCTTCCATGCGCTTGTTCACCTCGGCGGCCAGCAGCGCCTTGCGGGCCTCCAGGAAGTCGCGGAAGTTCTCGATCTTCCACAACAACGGGTCGGTCGGGATCCACTGTGACGCCAGCGCGCCGGGGTGCGCGGCCTCGATCTTCGGGAAGTAGTCCTGCGGCAGCTTGTCGCTGATCTGCAGGTTGGTGTCCTTGGTCAGGAAGCAGAAGTTGCCCAGCGCGTTCACCTCGGGCCGGCGGTACTTGTGCTTGTAGAGCTGCGCCTTCGGGAAGACGTGGTGCACCTCCAGCTTGTTCATCCTGCCCAGCAGGTTGGCCTTCAGCGGCAGGCCACTGCCCCAGTCGTTGGCCGCGCCCATGCGCGTCAACAGGTACAGCACCGGGTAGAAGCGCGCGCCCAGGCTCCAGCCGGTGAAGTGCCCCGGCTCCACGCGCAGGCCGCCGTGCCACAGGCGCAACTGCTCCAGCAGATTGTCCAGCCCGCCGTCGTCACCTTCCAGCGCCGCCAGGTCCTGGTCGATGAACGACTCGGTCGAGCCCGAGAAGCGCCCCCACATCCCCGCCTGCACGAACCAAAACAGCAGCTTGTCGCGCTCCTGCACGCTCATCGGGCCGCTGCGCCGGTCCAGGTAGCGCACCATCACCGGCACGCCGAAGCGGCCGAAGAACACCTGGTCGTGGTCCAGCCCCAGCCGGCCGGCGATCAGGTTCAAGCAGGTGTCAATGTGCTTGGTGGCGCGTTTCAGGCCGTCCTGCACTTCCTCGGCCGTTTTCTCGTGCATGAACTGGAACTTGGCCTCGCCAGTGAGCACCGTGTTCACCGAGCGCAGCAGCCAGTCCAGGTTGAAGTGAAAGTCGGCCTGGCTCCAGGTCTTGAGTTGGGCCTTCATCTGGTCGCGCGCCTCGGGCCACTCGGCGCAGATCTTGGCCAGCGCCAAGTCGCCCTTCGACAGCTTGGTGCCGCCGCTGTTGACGCGGTTGAAGATGTCCACCACCACGTCCAGTGTCTTGTCGGCGCCGGTGACTTCTTCGATGTGCAGGTCGATGTCGGTCATGCCCAGCAGCCGGCTCAAGCGCGCCACGTAGTCACCCACCTTGGCTGCCAGCGTGGGCTGCGCGGCCAGTTGGGTGACGAACAGGCCCAGTCCGCCGTTGCCCTTTTTCATCAGGTCGCTGACGTCGATCCAAAGCGGGTCGTCTTTCATCGTCACCGGCTGGTAGAACGAGAACGCCTCGGTCTCCAGGTTGAAGTGCAGCCCGGTGAACGCCTGCGCGTGGCCGTCGAAGAACTTGGGCGGCTTGCCGCGCACCACACCATAGAGCGAAGTCATGCGCTGCTGCCCGTCCAGCAGGAGCTTCACCACGCCGGCCGCCAGCGGCCCTTCGCCGCGGTGGGCGGCGGTCTTGCTCTCGGTGGCCCACACCAGCAACCCGCCCACCGGGTGGCGGCGGTAGAGCGAATCGAAGAGCCTGCGCACTTGGTCGCGGTTCCAGACGTAGCCGCGTTGGAATTCGGGCAGCGCCATGTGGCCGCTGTCGATGTGGTCCAGTATCGTGGAGATCTTCATATGAGCCTGATCCTCCCGGTGAGTAGGTTTTGCATCATGCCCTGCTTGATCTGGCGGGCCTTGGTGAGCTTGGTTTCGAGGCCGGTGAGTTCCCCGTCCAGATCGCTGAGAAGGGCGGCAACTGCTTCCTGCTCGCGGTGTTGTGGGATGGCGACCTCGATCCGCTCGATCGTTCCGGCATTGAGGCTTGGCACGCCCGACGCCTCGTTATGCCTCATCCAATCAATCAAGAAGAATCGGTAGAACAAGAACTTCGCGCAGTTGGGCTCACGGATCAAAGAGTAGAAGAGCGTGTCCACTGTCCAAAACGGTGTGTCCATGAACTGCGGCTGATCAATCGTGCCCTTGCGGCCGATCAAGACCGACGGCTTGTCGTGCAGGAACTGGTTGGCGGTTCCGATTTGTCCGCCGCTGGCAAGAATCGGATAGCGTCCATTTCGATCCTCTACCAAGCGCTGATTTCGCCCGTGTGCAATGGTCAGCACGTCACCCAACCGCTTCACCTCCCACTCCCCACTGAACCCCGGCAGCCGCCTCTTGCCGGTGAGCAATTCCTGCATCGCGCCCTGCTTGATCCGGCGCTTCTTGGCGACGAGTTGCTCCAGGGATTCGATGAGGGCATCCGCGTCGCCCAGCGCCTCGGCGATGGCTTCTTGTTCGGCTTGGGTGGGGGGTAGTCCTACGACGTACTTTGAAATCTGCGGCGCGGTGAGTTGGGGGACGCCCGTGCTTTCAATCGCGAACTCAACGAAGCTGTTTATGTACTCGGTGAGAAATCGAAGATCGCACACGCGTTTCGACGATAGAACAAGCAGTCGGCCAATGGCGCAGAAGCGAGTGTTCCGATGCGCGGCGTGACCGATGTCTCCTCTAGCGGTAACCGTGACCTTATCTGGCGGAAACTGGAAAGTGCTTGAGTAGCCGTACAGACCGTTTCCGGTGAGGGCGTTCGAATAGATTGGAAACGGGTGTCTTTCGTCTTGGTGTGACGAATAGTCAGACTTCACCAAGTCGCGACCTGCATTGATGTCGCATAGCTCGCCAATCTCATGAACTACCCAGTCCGCAGGCAATGCGCCCACTTCGGCTAGCCTGTACCCGGGTTTCACTTCCACGAGAACCCCATCCGCTCCAGATGCCGGTTCACGGAGGTCTCCAACTCGGCAACTCGGCCCGCCATTACGGGCATAGGCGCCTCATACCGCTCGGCCAATTCCTTCACCCGCTGCGTCAGCCCCTGATTGATGCGATCCATCTCGCCGTGGATGTCGGCGTCCAACGCCGCCAGCCACTTGTCGTCCACAACCAGCGCCTGGATCTCGGCCACGCTCAGCTTCGGGTAGCGGGCGTAGGCAGCGGCGTCGAGCGCAGCCTCGGCGGCTTTCAGGCGCTTCTTCAGCTCGGCCTCGTCGGTGGCCAGTGCCAGCCAGTCGTTCAGCACAGCGGCCTCGTCCTGGTTGTCGGCGTCGCCCTTGATCTCGCGCAGCCGCTCGGTGACGTCGGCCTTGTTGGTCTTGTCGAAGCCAGAGAACACGGCCTCGTCGCCGCCATGCTCTTCTTCCAGCTCGGTCAGGCGCGCGGCCACGCCTTCCAGGTCGGCGGCAAGCTGGTCGATAGCCGCCTGCTCCTTGGCGAAGTAGCGCGCCACCATCAATGCCTTGGGCACCAGGTCGCAGGCCCAGCCCTTGTCCTTCTCCTTGCCCTTCTTGTCGGTCTCGATGACGCGATAGGTCTCGGCCTTCCAGCCGTCGGCGGCGATCAGGTAGGCGTCGTCCTGCATCGTCGCGGCCCAGTAGTCCATCAGGTGCTGGTAGACGGCGTACTTGTCGATCAGCAGCTTGCCGGTGTAGTGCGCCAACAGGTCTTCGCCCAGCGCGGCGATCACGGCCTTGGGGTGGCAGCCGGGCTGCAGCGCCTTCAGCGTCTGGGCGCTGCGGTGGCGCCAGTCGGCGAACAGCGCGTTCATGCCGGCGATGAAGGTGGCGAACTCGGAGTGGGCGTAGATGGTGGTCTTGATCGCCGCCTTGTCCGCCGCCAGCGCCAGGTAGCCGGGGCGGCATGCGGTGAACAACGCCTGGCGCAACTCCGGGCAGACGGCCCAGTAGGGCTGCAGCGCGTCGATGTCGGCGGCGGGGATGCCGCCCTTCAAGTGGCCCTCGATGTCCTGCAGGTCTTCGGCCTGCTGGCTGTCGATGTAGCGCGGCAGGTTGAGGTTGAAGTCGTTCTTCTCGATCTCGTCCAGCGGCACCTGGCGCGCATAGCCGGGCACTTGCTGGCGCCGTGTGAACACGTCGACGATCTGGTGAATGTCGCGGTCGCGCAGCCGGTTCTTCGGGCCGTCCTTCATGAAGCCGCGGCTCGCGTCGACCATGAAGATGCCGGACTTGCCCGCCGCGCGCGCGGCGGCATCGCGCTTGTCGATGACGATGATGCAAGCCGGGATGCCGGTGCCGTAGAACAGGTTGGCCGGCAGGCCGATCAGCCCCAGGATGTAGCCCTTGCGCACCAGCGCACGGCGGATGTCGGCCTCGGCGTTGCCGCGAAACAGCACGCCGTGCGGCAGGATGCAGGCGCCGCGGCCGGTGCTCTTGAGCGAGCGCACGATGTGCAGCAGGTAGGCGTAGTCGCCCTGCTTGGCGGGCGGCGTGCCGAAGGGCTGGAAACGCTGGTAGGGGTCGTTGGCCGGGTCGATGCCCGTAAGCCAGCGCTTGTCGCTGAAGGGGAAGTTGGCGACCACGTAGTCGAAGGTCTTCAGCGTGTCGCCGTCCTTGAACTTCGGGTCGGCCAGCGTGTTGCCCTGCACGATGACCGCGGTGGGTTTGTCGTGCAGGATCATGTTCATGCGCGCCAGGCCGCTGGTGGCGGCGTCTTTCTCCTGGCCGTAGAGCGTGATGTTGGCGGTGGCCGCGTCGCCCACCTTCAGCAGCAGCGAGCCCGAACCGCAGGTGGGGTCGTAGGCGGTGGTGTCGTTGGTGGTCTTGGCCTCATGGATGCCGATGACCCAGGCCATGATGGTGCTGACCTCGGCCGGCGTGTAGAACTGGCCCTTGCTCTTGCCACTCTCGGTGGCGAAGTGACGCATCAGGTATTCGTAGGCGTCGCCCAGGATATCGTCGCCGTCGGCGCGGTTCTTCGAGAAGTCGAGCGCCTTGTTCTGGAAGATGGCGATCAGGTCGGTCAACCGGTCGACCATCTCCTTGCCGGTGCCGAGCTTGGTTGCGTCGTTGAAGTCCGGCAGGTCAGACAACTTGTTGGCCGCACCCAGCGGGCCGACGATCTTCTTGTTGATGTCGTCGCCGATGGTGGCCTTGCCCTTCAGCGCCACCATGTCGGCAAAGCTGGCGCCGGGCGGGATGGTGATGGCCGCGAAGGGCTGGCCGGGGTACTTGTCGCTGACGTACTTGATGAACAGCAGCACCAAGACATAGTCCTTGTACTGGCTGGCGTCCATGCCGCCGCGCAGGGCGTCGCAAGACTGCCAGAGGGACCTGTAAAGCGCGGATTTCTTCAGGGCCACGGGGGATTTCTATCGGTCTTGCGGCTTGAGGCCGGAGCTGGGTGCTTCATGCGCTTCGGGAAAGAGCGGCGCGGTTTCCTGAATGGCGATTCCATGTCGTCCGCAGTGCTCGCGGATCAGCACTTCCACCATGTTGGCGATGCTTCGGTGTTCGCTTTCTGCAGCGGTGCGCAGCGCTTCTTTCAGCGCCGGCTCGATGCGGAACGTGAGTGTGGTGGTCTTGCCGGTGGCCATGGTTTACCCTATACGGCAGATGTACTGCGGATATACTGCGACGCGCAGCATAGTCCAAAACCGTCCATGGGGGGGCAGTTCGCAGCTGCGATGCGGAGGTGAAGCTTGGCCCGTCACTACTCAACCACCCAGTTCTTCCGGCACGACGTCCCCCGCTTTTGAGTAGCAGGAGTGTTTAGAGTCTAGCCCCGGCCAGGAGGTTGGACGTGAAGCAGCGGTTTTCCGAAGAGCAGATCATCGGTTTCCTGCGGGAGGCGGATAAAGGCGTGGCGGTGAAGGAGCTGTGCCGCAAGCACGGGTTCTCGGACGCGAGCTACTACCTCTGGCGCAGCAAGTACGGCGGCATGGACGTGTCGGATGCTAAGCGACTCAAAACGCTGGAGACGGAGAACGCCCGGCTGAAGAAGCTGCTGGCCGAGTCGATGCTCGAGAACGAGGTGACACGTGAAGCGCTCCGAAAAAAATGGTGACCGCACCGGCGCGTCGCGAACTGGTGCGGTGGATGCGAACGAAGGGGCTGACTGAGCGGCGAAGCCTTGCCATCGTTGGCATGAGCGCCAGTGCTCTGCGCTATGCACCATGCCCGGATCGGAACCAGGCGCTGCGGGAGCGGATCGTGGCACTTGCCCAGCGCCATCGACGATACGGCGTTGGGATGATCCACCTGAAGTTGCGACAGGCTGGCGAGGTGATCAACTACAAGCGCGTCGAGCGGCTATACGGGCTCGAGAAGCTGCATATT
>Ga0163153_10006571_pt1 | contig 13018 bp, 16 predicted proteins | sample OliLakLV19MP6IB1_FD_148629 | JGI IMG/M metagenome (GOLD analysis project Ga0163153, IMG submission 148629) | Freshwater microbial mat bacterial communities from Lake Vanda, McMurdo Dry Valleys, Antarctica - Oligotrophic Lake LV.19.MP6.IB-1 | ecosystem: Environmental > Aquatic > Freshwater >... | reverse complement strand
TTGAATGGATTGAAGTGTTCTATAATCGAGTCCGTCGGCATTCGACTCTTGGCTATTGTTCCCCTGCTGAGTTCGAAGCGAGGGCGATGGGCTCTTAACCCGGTGTCCATGAAATCGGGGGAAGATCAGAGAGGATCGATGGATATTAATCCCTGCCTCAGAAGCTGTTTCCAGCGGCGGGCGTCACTCGCAGGAAAGGGCATGTTCTTATGTTGAGAGCACCGGTTCACGGTTCGTCTTTGGGGGAATCCTCACTCTGTTTTAGCCAGAGTTCAAGAAGTCTTGTCTCGCGTTCAGACTGGGAAATGCGCTCTAAAGCGAACGCACCCGTCAAACGATTTTCATAAAAAGAGCGTTGCTTCGCGTAGGCTTTCTTAAAGGCTTCGGTCTTAAGGGTTTTCCAATTGGCATCGGATATTCCAGCATGCGAACGCAATAGGTTGATCTCGATGGCTTGGAAAGCAAAGACTTTAGCTAAAACCTTAATGACAGTTGCATTAGAAATTACTTTTGGGATTTTTTCAGCCATGACTAATCGTTTCGGTCATGCCATAGCACACATCGTTGTACGTTCTTCTCTTCGTACTTCATCTGAGAAAACTGTACGACGGCGTTCTCAGCAGCCTAAACGTGGCCAGGAACCTCGAAGTGGAAACGATCAGTTCCGCACGCCGTTCCAAACTTTTGCCGGATCAATTGCCTTATCCGGGTTGAGGGCTTTCGCCCGTGCGAGCAGAACCTCCGTCGTTTCCGGATACAGTGGGTCAGAAATGCAACAATTATCGACCGGGCAGACGGCGGCACACTGTGGCTCCTCGAAGTGTCCGACACACTCGGTACAGCGGTCGTGCGCAATCACATAGATACTATCGCCGACTCCTTGGCCGTCGCCCACATGATTTCCCTTCGTCTCCGCGTCGCCGCGAGTCTCAAAAATCGCCTCGTTCGGGCATTCCGGCAGGCAGGCTCCACAGTTGATACATTCGTCGGTAATCAGCAGTGCCATGATCCTCGTCTCCTTTTTCTCAACCAAAATAGATGACTATGTAGCACCCTAAGGCCCAGTTTGGTCAAGCACTATTATCGCACCTGTGAAAGTTCAAATGATTGAGGCCGGTGGGAACTTCTTCCAAGACCTAGCAGGTCCAATGTCTCTTAAGGGCATAAGTCGCCGATCATGACTCAGCGCTATGCTCACCACTATCCGGAGAGTCTGCGCGAGGGTCGAAGTTCTGGCGGGCTGCAGCCTGCCTAGCACAGGGGAAGCACAAAATTAGCACACATGGCACAAACGGCAGGGCTGGCACTGACGAACACTGATGTAAGTTGTTGAAGAATTTGGTGGGCCGTGTAGGGTTCGAACCTACGGCCCGCTGATTAAGAGTGGCAAAAGGCCAATGATTCGAACCGCTCGATGTTGCGAAGGTTTCCCCGTTTATTGTTGAATATCATGGGCTTGCTGGGGTTCTACTGATTCCATTGTTTCTATCTGATTCGGTCTATTGTGAGGATTTTGAGCACAAAATTAGCACACTTTAATGGGGTGAACCCCTCGGTTGAGACAGTTTGGAAATCTGTTGAAGCTCAGGTGAGCCGCTCTCGGATGGCGGTGTCGCCGAGGAATCCCTGATCTTTCAGGTTTTGAAACCACGTTAGGCCGAAGGATTTGAGATCCTGCTTCAGCTTGAGATTGACGGCGGTCTCCTTGCCGTCATCGTCATAGCGGTAAACCTCCTGCATCAGTCCCATGTAATCGTTCCTGAAGGACAGAGGCTCAGTCGTGGCGGGGGCAGGGGATGCGTAGACTTCAAAGACCATGTCAGGAGCGCGCATAAGGTCGCCGTTCCGTTCCCCGTAATGGCAGATGGAAATCATGCGGTTGCCGTCAGCGGATTGCCCGATATGTTCGACTGACAAGGGCATGTAGCCGCCAACGGTGAGGCGAATAGCGGTATCGGTGACGAGATGCTGAGTGAGGACTGTAGCGAAGTGTTGATAGGTTTTCATCGTAGTAACTCCTTGAGGTTGAGAAAGCCCCCGACGAAGAGCGCCAGGGGGTTCCGGTTGAAGGCTATTGCAGTGAATGCCCACGCACCCAGTCCTTTGCCAGTTCAGCGAGAGAGGACAGAGCATCGAGGTCGTTCAGGCCGTAGGAAGATGAAACCTTCCAGTTGCCCTGAGCGTCCTTGTAGGGGCGTGAAAACGTGACGGAGAAGAAAGCTGCTTTCTCTCCGGTGTTCTCCCAGATGGCGGCATTGACGTTGCCGGACCTGAAAGCGGTTGTTGGTTTTGAGTGGGTGTAGCCATGTCGTTCCCCCTTTGAAAAATGTTGGTTGGCTCTCTCACAGCAAAAGAGAGCCAAGCGGCATTTTTAAGGAGGACCAGCCCGGAAGCCGGATGGCGAACCGGAGCGGGATCAGCAGCGAACATGACAGCGGTTCTATGCTGGCGTGGGTGGTGCCTCGCGCAGGGGAAAAGCCCGCAGTCAGGCGGGCGGTTATGGCTACAGCAGAAAACCGGGGAGCGGTTGCAGCGGACATCGTGCCGCCATGTCAGAGGGACAGGGGGCAGTGATGCCTTCGAAGCTTTCCCCCAGGCGGTAGGTGAATACCGCTGTAAAAGGCGCTTGCCTGTCGTAACGTGACAGGTTGCAATTGGGGATGATAGAAAGTTTTCGATATAAAGGTTTACGGAAGCTCTATGAGGACGGGGAAACACGGTTTCTCCCGGTTGACGAGGTGGGGAAGATCCGGTGTATCCTTTCTTACCTGGAGGCGGCGGAAAAGCCACAGGCGTTAAACCAGCCGGGGTATCGGTTTCACCAATTGAAGGGTGAATATCGAGGGTTCTACTCGGTGACAGTCACCGGAAACAACAGAATTATCTTTCGGTTTGTGGACGGTAATGCCGTTGACGTTGATGATGCGGATGACCATTAAGGAGAACACAACATGATGCACGATCCTTCACATCCGGGCGAGGTGATCAAGCACGATTGTATTGAAGCGTCACAGTTGACGGTGACGGGTGCTGCTGACGGTCTCGGCGTGAGCCGAAAGGCCCTGTCAGAGCGTATTAACTGCAAGTCGGGGGTCTCGCCGGACATGGCGATCAGGCTTGAAAAAGCAGGGTGGGGAACTGCCGACACATGGTTGAGGATGCAGATGCAGTTTGACCTGTGGCAGGCGCGCAAGAAGGCGGGAAAGCTCAAGGTCAAAAGATTTGAAGAGGCAGTCACTCCGGTCCGTCGTCGGTCGATTGCACAGTGGTGAGCGGCACTTGGTCCCGTTCTTCGGTGGGAAGATTCTCTCAGAGATCAGACCGCAGGATGTGGAAGCCTTCAGGGGACAACGGAAGAAGCAGGGCGGCAATCCAGCGAGCGTGCAGACAGTCAATCACGATCACATTGCCCTGAAGCATTGTCTAAATGTGGGGATCCGGAGAGGACTGCTTCAGAGCAATCCTGCATCAAAAGTTCCGATGCCCAACCCGGAGAACGAACGAGATAGAGTGTTAAGCGATGAAGAATGGAGCAAGCTGTATCAGGCGGCTAAGCCGCCTTTGCGTCCTGTTCTTCTCACGGCTTACCAGTTAGGGCAGCGGTTCAGTGAAATTGTCGGCCTCACTTGGGACCGGGTTGATAGTAAGCGAGGATTTATTACTCTGCGGCCTCTCGATACAAAGACCAGGACTGCTCGACAGGTACCTATGACTCCGGATGTGAAGGTGGCACTGCAACGCCTTGCTAAGGTTCGGAGCCTTCCGCCGCCGCCGACAGAATCCGCCTTCCGACATGTCTTTACCTATGAGGGCAGGCCGCTTCAACGTGTCAGCCGGTGATTTAAAACAGCACTGAAGGATGCAGGAATCACAGATTTTCGATTCCATGATCTCCGCCACTGTGCCTCCACGAACCTACGAAGGGCAGGAGTAGATACGGCAACCGCTATGAAGATCGTTGGGCATAAATCAGAGAAGATGTGGAAGCGATATAATGCGATTGAGGAGCGGGACTTGACGTAAGCGGCTCAAAAGGTTCACAAATACCTCCAAGAGAACACGCCGGGAACACTAGCCGAGAATATTGCTACTTACTCTGCGAGAAAGCCCACGTAAGTGATTGAATAAATTGAATGCGCCCGTAGCTCAGTCGGATAGAGCATCAGCCTTCTAAGCTGAGGGTCGCTGGTTCGATTCCAGCCGGGCGCACCATAGGGCTTCCTATCCATGCGCTGGTTGCTTCGCCCCTCCCGTCTTGGCATCCTAGCCCTCTGCTTGGTGGGGCTCTACGCGCTCGTTGGTTTTTTTCTCATTCCCTACCTGATTAAAGCCTACGCAATCCCTGCTGTTGCCGAAAAGCTCAAGCGCCCGGTGTTGATCAATGAGGTGGAGCTGAATCCCTTTGCGCTGTCACTTCGGTTGACGGGCTTCGAAATTCGAGAGGCGGATCAGTCTGCCTTGCTGGGGTTCGACGAGTTCTTCGTCAATTTTCAGGTGAGTTCTCTCATTCGTCGGGCCTATGTCTTCGATACGATTCGACTGACGGTGCCGTATGTGTCCGCACGCGTATTCAAGGACGGGCGCATGAATCTGGTGGAACTCGTGCCGCCGGAAGATGGATCACAACCGATCGCGCCGCCGCAGGCTGAGAAGACTTCAGCCGAGATTCCCGCCATCGAAATCGGAGAATTTGAGATTGCACAAGGGGTTGTTGAATTTCGCGATGAATCGAAGCCCAAGCCCTACTCGCTCGATATTGTTCCTATCCACATTGTGCTGAAGAATTTTCACACGAAACCGGGCGGTGATAATTCGTATGCCTTCACGGCAGAGTTAGGTAAGGACGAAACGCTCTCTTGGGCCGGCACTGTTTCGCTCGAACCGATTCAATCCTCCGGCAAGTTTTCTCTCTCCGGGGTGAAGCTGCACGGGTTGTGGCAATACCTTCATGATCGATTCCGCTTCGACGTCATCGACGGCACTGTCGCCGCTGACGCCATGTACGCGTTCGATGCCAGTGCGACTCCCATTAAGCTTCACGTGTCACAGGCGAATGTCCGAATCGAGAACCTTGCGGTCAGAGAAGACGGAAGCCTTGATCCGGAGATCACGATTCCAGTGTTGAACGTGGAGGGTGTCGATATGGATCTCGCGACGCATGAGGTCACGGTGGGGAAGATCGGGGTTGAGCGCGCATCCTTCGCGGCCTGGTTGAATCCCGACGGCACCGTGAACTATCAGCAGATGTTTGCGCCTCTGGAGTCTGCTCAGCCGCCGCCTGCTGCGAACAGCGCCTCTCCTAAACCCAAAGACGAAAAGCCCTGGAAGGTCTGGCTGAAAGACATCACGATGAAGGATCACGCGATCGATTTTGATGATCGTACGCTGTCGACTCCGGCCCATGTTGAGGTGAGAGCGTTGACCGTCAAGACCCACGACGTGCGGATTCCGATCACCGCAGCCTTGCCGCTTGAGGTGGGGCTGCAGCTGAATGGAACAGGAACGATCCGTGTGAATGGTTCGGTGCTGCCCAACCCGTTTCAGGCTGACGTTGCCTTGATGGTGAAAGACATTGCGATCAGACCGTTTCAATCATACTTCGAAAAATTTGCGCGTATCGATGTGCAGTCTGGCGCCATCAATCTTGATGGGGCGATGCATCTTGCCGTCGAACATCCGAACGGTCCGCTGATGTCGTATGAGGGTAACGCCAGTGTCGAGGGATTGAGCGTGGCTGACCGTGACCAAGGTGACGAGGTAGCCTCACTGCAAGCATTCTCCCTCAACAAGATTCGTATGACGGTCGATCCAACGACGGTTGCGATTGCAGAGGTGGGCCTGCAGCAACCCATGGTACATCTCGTCGTGCAGCAGGAGGGAGGATTGAATCTCGGCAAGCTTGCCGCTGCGACATCGTCATCGGCTCCAGCGACGGATGAGAAGACTGTGGAGCCTCAGAATGCCAAGAGCCCACCCGTGCCCGTGACGATCGATGTGGTGAAACTCGCCAAAGCGTCCGTGACGTTTCAGGATAATTCGGTGCAGCCTCCTGTCCTCACGGGGCTGTCCGATTTGAGCGGTACGATCAAGGGACTGTCGTCGAAGCAGCTAGCCAGAGCGGACGTGAACCTCACCGGTCGTGTAGGTAAGGTCGCGCCATTGAAGATCCTTGGGACAATCAATCCCTTGACTGCGGATGCATTTACGGATCTCACGATCACGCTCGGGGGCATGGACTTGACTGCGGAAAGCCCCTACAGCGGCAGGTATGTGGGCTATCGATTGTCGAAGGGGAAGCTCTCGCTCGATTTGAAGTACAAGGTTTCTCAAAAACAACTTGAAGCAGAAAACAAAGTGGTGGTCGATCAACTGACGTTCGGGGAGAAAGTTGATAGTCTGGACGCGACGTCGTTGCCTGTTCCACTTGCGGTGGCTTTACTCAAGGATCGCAAGGGACGCATCGACATCGATTTGCCCATTCGTGGCGACCTGAAAGATCCCGACTTTAAATATGGCAAAGTGGTGATCTCGACATTGCTCAATCTGCTCACGAAAATTGTAGCCTCTCCGTTTACCCTGATGGGGAAGCTGATTCCTGGCGGTGGCTCGGAAGAGGATTTAGCGTTCATCGCCTTTAACCCGGGCAGCGCGACCGTGCCGGATCAGGAAGTGAAGAAAATCGACGCCTTGGGAAAAGGCTTGGAGGAACGGCCTGGACTCAGAATCGAGATTGCAGGGACGGCCGATCCCGAGCTGGATCGTGCGGCAATCAGAACGCATAAGCTGAGAGAGCAACTGCTCGCCATGCGACAGCGCAAACGGGGACAAGGTTCGCCCAAATCGGAAGAGCTATCAAGCGAAGATGAGTCGAGATTGCTAGCCGAACTCTATGAAAGGCAGCGGGAACAACTTGAAAAATCTATGCAGCCTAACCCGACCGGGCCGGCGCCGAAACCTCCCACAGTGGAGGATATGAAGCAGCGGCTGGCTGGGGCTATTTCCGTCGATGAGGCGGAACTACGCGCCTTGGCCCGTCAGCGCGGAGAACAGGTACGCGATAAGTTGATCGAAGGAGGAAAGTTAGCAGAGGAGCGAGTGTTCCTCCTTGAAACAGACCTGACTGTCTCCGGGAATGAGCAGGTGAGGAGTCCGCTCACAATCACAGCCGGATCATGAGAAACGGGACGGGAAAATTAGAATAATGAACGGGGCGAGACGTGCAGGAATCAGGGACCGATTACTCATACGTCAGGAAGGTAGACCAAACAGGCTGCGTGTGTGATGCCTTATTCCACCATGGCGTGAGACGGGCAGACACTGGCGCTTCGATATTGGAGGCTATTCGTACAATGGCCAGTCGAGTGTGTGTGCCCGAGCGAGGTCATCGCCAGCTAAGGGCTTTGGCCCTGCATGATCCAATGATGGCTCAAGGGATAGCCTGGGTTTCACGCGCTCGCGGCACGTCCGGCGGCCGGACGAATCCAGTGCTCCGGCCGTCTTCCTGGTTATGGTCTGACGCGCTGAATGGTGGAGGCGTAACCGTCGTCGGAGACGAAAGCTTTCACCTGATCGCCGATGGCGACCTGGTCCATTTTTGTCTGGTCGTCCACACGGACCCGCCTGGTTTCTCCGGCGTCGTCTTTGATTGAGACATGCCTGGCTCCAATGTCATTCACTCTGCCGGTTATAGAGTCCTGCTTAAACCGCTCGGCCATTGTGGGCGAGGCCGCTCGTTTCTCCGACGCATTCTGGGTGCATCCGATTGCACTGAGGGTCACTCCCACCGCCATGATCATCATGGCCATCATCCCGATTCGCATATGGTACCTCCTGGTTATTGAACACACCTCCGCTTCACGCTGTGCATGCCACTATGGGAAGTTCCTTCCTACGCATCTGCGGGAACAGCCGGTAACATTGAAGTCCCCTCGCTTCATGACTTGTCAATCCAGTACAAATGTTACTTTCAAATCGACACGATATAAGGTGACCTTGCCGTTGTCGATCACCACGTGCTGCTCCTTCACCCAAGCCGATTTAATCGCGTGTATGGTTTTGGATGCCCGGGTGATACCAGTCTGAATGGCATCTTCAAAGCTTTTCGGCGATTCGGCACTCAACTCGATGATCTTGGCTATGGACATGAGACTTCTCCTTTTTTATCAGGCATGTGCGTGCGGTTGCTGCCAGCGTGTAAAGATAGCGCCATAGTTACGACTTTCTCACATACAAGAGTTGCGGTCTGTGCAAATTGATACACTTTGAGTATGTCGTTTACCAAGATTAGGTGTGAGGTACGACCAGTCAGAGGAGGAGGTAAATCGGCGTTCGAGTGCTCTGTCAGCCAATGCCTGTGGGTACAGTGAGGCATCGGGCGCACAACGGGTTGAATGACTGTGGCAACATAGGCGAGCAGATCCGCATTCCATCGGCCAAGGTGGAAGGCATGGTCACAAATTTTTAACCGCATTATTTGTGACGGTTCATCACGAGATCGCTGAGCCGTGTCGCAGACCAGCGCGCGGAGGATAATAAGGAAACGGACGATACGGGAGTGTGTTCTCCCATCAAAGTGAAGCTAGGGGAGAGAATACTTACGCTTCGACTCGAAAGGGCCTAGTTGATGAATAAACGCGCACCTATGCGGGAACCAGAGCCAAAAAAACCGCCACAGCGGGAACCCTCGAATACTCCGCCGTCAAGGAAAGAGCCACCAACCGGCGAACCGCCGAGAGAGGAGCCTGACGATAGTGGTTCTCCTATGAAAGTCGGGCGGGCCATGGGGATGGGTGCTCAATTGCATATAGACTGGCGAACACTTGTCTGAAGATAACGATCGAAGCCGACGGTCAAATAGTTATAGTCATGAATCTGGCTGGCATGCCGGAGGCGAATCTTGTCGATGAATCGCCCCAGTTGGGTGATGCCACCCAGCTGGGCTTTCGGACTCCTCGGTTACTGTGTGCTCATGGCGTGGTCTCTCGAATCACTCTTGCACTTCGTCCGGGAAAGACAGTATCGTACTGCGGATAGCGTTATCGAGTTGTTGGTTTGAACGTGAATAAAGGAGGCTACCATGGCACTACGATTGGGAGATGAGGCACCGAACTTTACGGCCGAGACGACCGAAGGGACTGTCAACTTTCACGAGTGGTTGGGCGGCGGGTGGGGGATTCTCTTCTCGCACCCCAAAGACTATACCCCGGTCTGCACCACTGAGTTGGGCACCGTTGCCAAGATTACACCGGAGTTTACGAAGCGAGGCGTGAAAGTCATAGCCGTCAGTGTCGACCCATTAGATTCGCACAAGGGGTGGATTAACGACATCAATGAGACGCAAAAGACGACGATGAACTATCCGATCATTGCCGATCCTGACAAGAAGGTTGCGACGCTGTACGATATGATTCACCCGAATGCAATGGACAACATGACCGTTCGATCAGTGTTCATCATTGGGCCGGATAAGAAGGTGAAGTTAACGTTGACCTATCCAGCCTCATGTGGTCGGAACTTTGACGAACTTCTTCGAGTGATAGACTCGCTCCAGCTAACTTCTAAGTTCAAGGTCGCGACGCCGGCTAACTGGAAAGATGGGGAGGATTGCATCATCACTCCGGCTGTGAACGACGCTGAAGCAAAGACGCTGTTCCCCAAGGGCTTCAAGACCGTGAAGCCGTATCTGCGCTATACCCCGCAGCCGAATAAGTAGTATACGGTTTGATCGGTATTTCGGTAATTGAGGGCGGGAGAGGCCTTGAGCTTCTCCCGCCCTTCGCCTATCTTGGGCATGATTCCTTTCTACTCGTGCTCGTGCAGTGGATAGGAAAGGGATAGGCTGATTGATGGGGTAGAAGAACTGTGCTAGGCTGACTTCACAATGCGACTGATTTATGGCAACGTGGCATGGTCTCGGATAGTGGTCCTCGCATGGGTATCCCTATGGATGCTCATGGTACCACTCTTCCATGTGCATCCTGAGGCAGATCATCGTCATGGGGATGCGAGCCATATTCATGGCGGCACGGTCCATACTGTTTTTTCCGTGGATCTGCAATGTGAGTTTTCAGTCTATGACCATTCCTCTGTTGCACACAACGAATCCCGCTGTCCGCTTCATCTGGTTGCGCAACCGCCCCATGGGGCGGAGCACCTTGAAATTGATGTGGTTCTCGGTTCTTCTGCAGAGCCGCAAGTCGGCAAAGGCACCGCACTCGATGTGGCCGCACATTTCTCCCACGCGCCTCCGCCCGCGAGGCTGCATGCCGTTTGGCAGCCGCAACCCAGTCCTTCGCTGACGAATATTTTCCTCACAACCAGTCTTTCTTCCCGCGCTCCCCCTATCGTTTGATCGCGTCTACTCACATCTCATAACGCTTCGATCTATTTTGTCGGCGCTCCATGTCCGTCTCGTATTGTGACGAAGGCGAGTCGCCGTGGGCGCCGATGGGGGAGGCCCAGTATGAAACCTGTACTCATCTGTCAGGTCACCATCTTGCTTGGATTGGTGATCGTGGCCAGACTTGGCTACGCAATCGAACTCAGCTCGTCCGAATACACACTCAACCAAGTCGTACAACTTGCACTCCAACACAACCCCTTGATGAGCGGTGCGGAAGCAGTCGTTGAACAGAGTCAGGGCCAGCGAGTCACGGCTGGCGCCTACCTGAACCCCACGATCATAGGTTCGGCCGGTCGAGGGTCGATCCGAGATCCCCGCACCGGTGTCTCCGTCACCGAGCGGACAATCACTGTGGAGCAGCCGTTGGAGTGGTTGGGCAAACGTGCAGCCCGACAGCGCGCCGCTGACGCGGGATTGGCCGGCGCTCTTGCCGGTATGGAAGAAACAAAAGTGATGGTCACGGCCGAGGTGAAGGCGGCGTTCTTTCAATTGCTCTTTGCCCAACACGAGGCACAGCTCGCGAGGGAGAACATGAAGACGGTCGAAGACCTGGTGAAATTGGTGAGCGCGCGTGTGAGTACGCGGGAGGCGCCGAAATTCGAATTGGTCAAGGCGACCGTCGAACTCCAGAAATCCAAGAAGGATCTGGCGAGGGCGGACAATGCGCTGCTCGTAGCCCGTGCCAAACTCAATACGGTTACGGGCAAGACGCTGGGGGGAGGATTTGCCATCCAAGGAGAATTTGAAACGGTGAGGTCGGGGTTGGATCTTGGCTTGCTGACAGAGCAGGCACTCGATCGGCATCCCGCACTTCGCCGACAGCAGCACGTGGTTGAGGAAGCCGAATTCACAATCGAACAGGAACGCGCATCGCGCATACCGAACGTGGCAGTGATTGGCCAATACCATCGGGAAGCCGGCGATGAATCCATCACGGGAGGGTTGAGTGTCCCGCTGCCCATTTGGTATCGCCGACAAGGAGAAATCGGCGCGGCGATGGGCACGCATCGATGGGCGCAAGCCGAGCGGGCTCGGATGCAGCAAGAATTGGAGCAAACTATCACGCAGCATTTTCAGGAGGTCCGGACCGCTCAAGCACAGATGCAGGTCTTCGAACAAGGACTCCTGTTTCAAGCCAAAGAAGCGCTCGATATCGCGCAGTTCAGTTTTCGCCATGGAGTGGCGAGTTTGCTTGAGGTCATCGATGCGCAGCGCGTGTATCGTCAGACCTTGCTCGAATATACCCAATCACGAGTCGATCATTCGATCGCGCTGGTGCGGTTGGAGCGAGCGGTGGGAGGGTTGCCATGAATGTTCGCGTGGTGATGCCTACGTCATTGAGTCCTCTACGGATTGTCCTGTTCCTAGTGGTTGCCATCCTTCATATGTCTTGTGAGTCGAAGCAATCAGATACGCCGAAGCCCTCTCCCCCGGCGGCTACGGCATCTGCTGAGCCCGGTATCCTCGAATTGGCAGAAGGGAGTACGACCTTTGCCCATCTTCAAACGGATCGAGCGACTCTCCGTCCGATCCGAACGGTCCTCAAGGCCCAAGCAGGAAAGATTTTGGCCAACGAGAATCGATTAGCGCACCTGAGCGCGCGAGTCCCTGGCCGCATCGTGGCCGTGTATGCCAACCTTGGCGATCGAGTGAAGGAAGGCGACCGGCTGCTTTTGCTCGATAGCCCGGCCTTTGGAGAAGCGCAGTTGGAATATCGCAAGGCGAGGACCACGCTGAGCGTGATGGGAAAGGCGTTCGAACGGGCCACAGCGCTGTTGGATCGCGGCGCCATCGGCGCGGGTGAACAGCAGCGGCGCGAGGCCGATTTTGAGAACGCGCGAGCTGACCTACACGAAGCAGAGGAAAAGTTGCATTTGCTCGGCATGACGGAGCGAGAGATCCAGCAGCTGGCAGCCAAGACATTGCCTCATGCGGAGGTCGCGCGAGTCTCCCTTCGAGCCCCCTTTTCCGGTGAGGTGATTGAGCGGAACGCGACGATCGGCGAAGTCATCGACCCCAATACGATGCTGTTCACGGTGGCAGATCTTTCGGCCGTCTGGGTGCGCGCCGATTTCCCGGAACAGCAGGCCGGTCGTCTGAAGACCGGGCTCATCTTCGATCTACGAGTATTGGCCTATCCGGACACGATATTTCACGGCGCCATCACCTATGTCGGCGCGGTGATCGATCCGACGACGCGGACCGTGATGGCGCGTGCGGATGTCTCCAACCTGGAGGGCCGGTTGCGGCCCGAGATGTTCGCCGAGGTCAGCTTGCTCACGGACGAGCAATCCATCTTGAGTGTGCCGCGTGCGGCGGTGCAGCAGGTGGGCAGCCGGACGGTCGTCTTCGTGGTGCGGGGACCGAGTCGGTTCGAATCCCGAGAGGTGACTCTCGGTCAGGCCTCAACCGAGTACATCCAGGTTGTGACTGGACTCACTTCGGGGGATGAAGTGGTGACGCAAGGCAGTTATGCCCTGAAGTCAGAGTTGCTTCGCGAGCAGATGCCGACGGGAGGCCCACTATGATCGAACGGCTGATCCGTACTGCGCTTGAACAACGGCTCATCGTGCTGCTCGTCGTTCTCGGACTGATCGTGAGCGGCGTGGAGGCGTT
>Ga0163153_10006567_pt1 | contig 13023 bp, 8 predicted proteins | sample OliLakLV19MP6IB1_FD_148629 | JGI IMG/M metagenome (GOLD analysis project Ga0163153, IMG submission 148629) | Freshwater microbial mat bacterial communities from Lake Vanda, McMurdo Dry Valleys, Antarctica - Oligotrophic Lake LV.19.MP6.IB-1 | ecosystem: Environmental > Aquatic > Freshwater > Lake... | reverse complement strand
GGGTGCGATCACGATGGAGCTGTACGGGTTCGTCGACGCGCCGACGTTCGGGTTCGAGCTCATCCCCGACCAGCTCGTTCCCGGCACCGTCAACGCGGCGGGCGCGTTGACGTTCCCGGCCGGCGGGTTCGTGTTCCCGGCCCAGGAGTTCTCGCTGTACCTCCCCGTCGTCGACGAGGACTTCGACGTCGAGGTGCTGGTGACACCAGAGATGACGCAGGACCTCACCGGCACCGTGAACCCCCAGACCGGGAACATGACGCTCAACGGCAAGGCGCGCCTGAAGATGACGTCGATCGGTGACCATGTCGGCGTGCTCGTCAACTGCGCGATCGGGCCGTTCACGATTGCGGTCGACGAAGACGAAGGCTTCGCCTACGACGAGGAGTCCGGCAACGCGTACCTCCTGAACTATTCGTTCGGGATCCCGAAGATCGCGTCGGCCTCGCCCGGATGCGCGGGCGCGCCGACCGTCGCTGCCATCAACGAGTGGTTGGAGTTGCCCGCGGTCGCCGGTGACCCGTTCGTCGACATGGACGTCACGCTCACTCCGCCGCCGGGCACCGGCCCGGGACCGACGACAACGACCGTTGCACCGAGCACGACGATGACCACAATCGGTGCAGGCGTCACCGTCTCGATCGGTGACGCCGGCGTGGTCGAGGGTGCCAAGGGCGCGGTCGCGCTCGCGACGTTTCCCCTGACGCTGTCGGCCCCGTCGGCGACGCCGGTGAAGGTGAAGTTCAACACCAACAACGGCACCGCGCTCGGCGGCAGTGACTTCGCGAAGAAGAGCCGCACGGTGACGTTCGCACCGGGCCAGACCGCGCACGACGTCACGGTCAGCGTGAAGGGCGACGTGCTCGGCGAGCTCGACGAGACCTTCACCGTCGCGCTGTCGAACCCGATCGGCGCGTCGATCGGCACGGGCACCGCGACGGGCACGATCGTCGACGACGACCCGCCGGGCATGACGATCGGCGACGTGACCGTGACCGAGGGCAACAGTGGCTCGCAACAGCTGGTGTTCACGATCTCGCTGTCGAAACCGGCCGAGCAACCCGTCCGCTTCCGTTTCACGACGGTCAACAAGACCGCAGTGGCGGGCACCGACTACGTCACCAAGAACACGACGTTCACGATCTACGCCGGCCGCCAGACCAAGACGGTCCCCGTCTCGGTGAGGGGCGACCTGACCGTCGAACGCACGGAACAGTTCCTCGTGCAGGTCTCGAACGTGTCGAACGCGACTGTCGTCGACGGCAAGGCGACCGCCAAGATCTTCGACAACGACTGAGCGCCGAGGCTGCGATCGGCCCACCAGGCCGTATTTCTGTCGACATGCTTCTCTCGCGCCCCCGACCGGGGAGTACGGTTGGGGTGTCGTCGAGTGTGCCGCGGCCCGTATCGGGCCAGGCCGGAGGGTGTTTGTGTGACTACGGAATCTGATCAGCAAGCGTGGGCCGATGCGGCACGACCGATCCTGACGCAGATCGCGGCCCGTTACGGCGCGCTGATCACGACCAAGGAACTCGCCCTCCAGGTGCAAGACGCCAGCGACGTCCGCACGAAGCGGCTCGCCCACTACTGGATCGGCGGCGTGCTCGAATCCGTCGCGCAGGAGTGCCGCAAGCGCGAGGAGCCGATGCTCTCCGCGTTCTGCGTCAAGGCCGACGGGACCATCGGCCCCGGCTACACGGAAGCGGTCACCGAACTGCTCGGTACGACACCGCCCGACATCGACTTGTACGCGGCGCAGGAACGGTTCGAAGGCCACAAGCACTTCGGGGCGAAGATGCCCGCCGACGGTGGCCGCCCGCAGTTGTCACCTCAGATCTCGCGCAGCCGCGCCGCCGCGGCGCGCCGGACCCGTGAGGACTTCGTGCGCCCGGTCTGCCCGATCCACCACCTCGCGCTCCCGGCCACCGGACTCTGCGACCTCTGCAACGAGTAGCGCTCACACGTACGGAACGAGGGTGAACCCCTCGCGCGCGGCCGCCGCTCGTAGCGCGTCGTCGTAGGCCGCGAGCGTGCGACAGCCCGGATCGGCTGCCCGCGCAGCCAACGCGCACGAGAGTTGGACAGCGTCGTAGGCGCGCAAGCCGTGGGTGCCGCAAAGATGGGCGGCGGCATCGAGCACCGAAGCGTCGACGACGACCGTGGCAAACCGCGCGGGCTCCGACGTGGTACCGAAGTAGTCGGCTTCGAAGTCTTCGACGAGCGTACGGGCGTCGACCGGATCGATGCCTTCAACCCGCTGCTTGCGCCAGATCGCCGCCGGAACCTCGACGCGCGCGATCTGGGAAACGGCTATCGGCGCCAGGGCACGCACAACCTCGTGGCCGTCCTCGTCCGCGTAGAGCTTGACGAGCGCAGACGAGTCGGCGAAGACAGGGCCGGTCAACGCCGGCCGTCGGCCACGTACTCGGTCAGTGGCGCACCCACAGCCGCGCGCCGGCGCGCCCGCGTCACGGCCTTCGGGTCGGGGCGGCGCCGAGGATTTGTCGGGGTGACGAGCAGGCCCACCCGCGCGAGGCGCTCACGGAGTTGCGCGGCGTCGTCGCCCGCAAGCGAAGGGTCGGTGGCGGCGTTCAGTACCGCGCTGACGTACTCGTTCATGCTCCAACCTCGCTGCACTGCCGCGCGCCGCACCCGGTCGAGCAGGTCCGGATCGGGGCGCCAGGTCATCTGGGCCATGTAGGCATACTAGCAGGCATGCAGGCAACACCGTCCTGGAGCAGGTCTGGGCGAGAATCCGACCGTGATCACCGGCCGAGTGCTCGTCGCCGCCGCGCTCCTGCTGGCCGCGTGCGGCGGTGACGACGGCCCCGTTTCTCGAGCCGAGTCGGTCCCGAGCCGTGCGACGGGGCCGTACGACGTCGAACGCGTCGTCGACGGCGACACGGTTCGGTTGACGAACGGCGACTCGGTGCGGCTCATCGGCATCGACACGCCCGAGACCGTCGACCCCCGCCAGCCGGTGCAGTGCTTCGGCGAGGAAGCCTCGGAGTACGCACACGAACTGCTCGACGGCGAATCGGTGTACCTCGAACTCGACCCGACGCAAGGTGAGTTGGATCGCTACGGGCGCGTACTCGCGTACGTGTGGTTACCCGACGGCCGCCACGTGAACGAGGAGATGGTCGCGCAGGGGTACGCGCATGAATACACGTACGAACTCCCGTACCGGTATCAGGACGAGTTCCAGGCCGCCGAGGCCGACGCCCGTGCCGCCGATCGCGGACTCTGGTCGCCCGACACCTGCGCGGGTGTCACAAGCTGAGCCGATCGCCGTCTACGAAGCGGCTGAGCGCAGCCAAGCGCGTCGTTCGGCGGCACTGCCGGGGTAGGGGCGAGGTGCGCCCCTGTCGTTTCGGAAGAAGTGGACGGTCTTGCCGCCAGGATCGGGCTTTTGCTCGACCTGGTATCGATCGCCGAGACGCGTTGCTTCTCGAACGCGATCCGGCTGACGACGGACCCTGTTGCCCTGCTTACGCAGGCACTCCATCAAGTCGCCCCGCGTCCAAGCGCCGCCCTCGGGTTTGCCGAGCAGGAAGCGGACGGCATCGGCATCCCAGGGGTCGTCTTGCGGACGTTCGGGATCGCGAGCCGGTACCCGCGGAACTTGTTGCTTCCGGAATGGTCGCATCTTGTTTCTCCATTGCTCGATATCGGCGCGCGTCCAGATGTCGCCCGCGTTGAGTCGCGCGATCGGTTTGGGAAAGTCAGCCTGCGAGGCGAGCTGATGTACTCGCTGTCTGCTGAGGCCGAGTAGCTCGGCGATTTCGTGGACACCGAGGAGGTCCATTGGCCGAGCGTACGGAGATATTAGTCGATCGTCAAGTAATTCCTGACGAACAGTACGCGCTATCCCGCGGCGCGGAATTCGTCGTAGCGCTCTTCGAGGAAGTCGGGGTTCGGGCGGTTGACGAGCTTCTTCGGCAGATGCAGTGCGTCGGTGCGGACCTCGAGCACGTAGTCGGGGCGAATGCCGACGATGTTGGCGTCGAACGCCGAGTGGTGAATCTTGCAGAGCGAGAGACCGTTGGGAACCACAGGCGCGCCCTTCGGGTGACTGTCGCCGAGGATGTGTGCAGCATCGAGGAGTTCCCTGTGCCGGAGGCGACAGATCGCGCATCGAGACGCGTACGCCGTGAGGACGCGTTCACGGAACTGCGTCTGGTGCAAACGTTTGCGGGCGAGTTGCGTTGTGTAGCGACGATGCACTTCGTCCACGATCTCCGGCGTGAGGTCGCCCCGCAGCACTTGCGGTTGGTCGATCGCGACACTCACCGTGAGTGCTGCCGGATCGTCGTGCTGGATGAACGCGGGCCAGAACGCTTTGTATTGACCGCTGGCGACACCGTGGAAGTACACGAGTGGCACGCCTTCGACACCGGCGCGTCGCATGGCGACGTTGTCCCACTGCTCGGGGTCGGTCCCTTGGTATCGGTACGCGATGAAACCGTCATCGTCGACGGTGTCGCCGTACGGGTCGTCGGGCGACGTCGTGATCGACAACGCCATGTCCATGCCGGCCGGCTTCACGATGCCTTGCTGCGAGATCCATGCCACCTTGCGGCCCCGGAACTCGAACCCGGCGAACAGCGCCGCACACGGCAACACGTCGCCGTGTGCGCGCGACAACTCCTCGAGTCGATCGAACGCCGCCATCCGGATCAGGCGATCGGTCTCACGGTCCAAGCTGCCTTCCCGCCGATCTTGATCGTGCCGGAACCAAACGCCATGCTGCACGTTAGTGGCGGTTACAGGATTAACTGCCACTATGGTTTGCTATCGTGGCGGTTGTGAACGCTCTGACGGGTGCGAACGAGGTCTGGCCGGCGGTGGGGGCCGAGGACCGAACGTGGGTGTGGACCCCGCAGCATTACCGCCCGACGAATCGCCGAGACCGGTTGTTCAAGGACTACGAGTCCGCGGTTCCCGCGCAGATTGGCGGCCTTGCGGCGCGGCTCGGGCCGGACGCAGCCGACGCGGTTGCCCATGCGACAGCCCGCATCGCCGTGCTCGACTCCAGCGCCACGTTCGACATCACCGCCCTCGGCGGACTGCTGGTGCGCTCGGAGTCGGTCGCATCGTCGAAGATCGAACGTCTGAACGTCAGCCAGCGAGACCTGGCGAGGGCCCTTATCGGGGCCGCGCGACCGCGGTCAATCGCGGCGAGGGTCGCAGGCAACGTCAGAGCGCTGCAGCGGGCCATCGCGCTCGCCGACGGCTCGGAGGTCTCGGCGGCGACGTTCTGCGACATCCACGCGGAGCTGATGCGGGCCGACGAGCACAACGCCGATGCCGGCGTTCCCCGCACCGATCAGAACTGGATCGGCGGCAGCGACTCCACGCCGCGCGACGCGCGGTTCGTGCCGCCCCGCCCCGAACTCGTCCCCGAACTGCTCGAGGATCTCGCGGTGTTCCTCCGCCGTTCCGACATGAACGCGGTCGTGCAGGCGGCCGTGACCCACGCCCAGTTCGAGACCATCCACCCGTTCGGCGATGGAAACGGACGAACGGGCCGCGCGCTTGTCCACCTCGCGTTGCGAAGGCGGGGTCTTGCGACGCGCACGGTGGTCCCGGTTTCGACCGTGCTTCTCGCGGACACGGAGGGGTACTTCGAGGGCTTGAACGCGTACCGGCGAGGCGACCTCGACGCATGGGTCGTCCTGTTCGCGTACGCCGCGGCGACCGCGGCCGACGCCGGTGTGAACCTGGCAACCGAGCTCCGGGAGATCCACGACGAATGGCGGCGCACCGTGCGGCCGAGAGCGGGCTCGGCCGTTGCCCACCTTCTCGACGCCGTTGTCCGCCAGCCCGTCGTCGACATCGCCACCGTGGGCGGACTCCTCCCGGATGTCGATGCGGCGACTCGTCACCGCGCCATCGCCAGACTCCGCGATGCCGGCGTGCTCAGCTCGATCACGGACGGCAAGCGAAATCAGGTGTGGGCCGCGTCCGCCGTCCTGGACCTGCTCGAGGAGTTCGAGCGCGACCTGGGCCGCAGAACGCCGCCGGCCCGCTCATAGGTCCCCCGCACTTTTCTGTCCGGCTTGTCCACCGAATCGCCCGCGGGTATAGGTATCGGACCTTCCCGCACGTTATTACCTCTAAACGGCAAAACGGACTGGGGGGAGCGGTGTCTACGGCGGCATGGTCGGCGGCACAAGGAGAGGTCAACGTCGCGCTCTGCTTGGGGCGCGGTTCGGCGCCTCGGTGCGCGACGACTTCGTTGCCGCCTACCCCGACCTGTACGGCCGCGCCTACCGGGCGGCCTTCCGGTTGCTCGGTGACCGCTACGAAGCCGAAGACATCGCCCGGGAAGCGTGCATCCGGGCCGCGGCCGTGCATTGCCGAACGCGTCGACCTGCACCGCGGCCTCGCCGCGCTGCGTTCGGCGCTCGAACCGGTGAGCGAGCGCTGATGTTCGAATCGCTCGATGACACCGCACCGCCGCCCCAACCGCTCGACGTCGCCGCGTTGCGCAGCCGGCGCGCGGGCCGTTACCGCAAGCAGCGGCGCATGGGCGTCGCCGTTGCGAGCGTCGCCGTCGTCGCCGTCGGCTGGTTCGCGGCCATACCCGACTCGCCCGCGTCCGACTCGGCCGCCCCTGTCGTCGCAACTCCAGATCTCGCATCGATTGAGGACAGAGACGGGAATGTGGGGAGCCCGTCCGACCCTTCGATCGGCGACAACCCGGTACCGGCGCAGCCGGGTGACGACGCGCCGCCCGCGTCGTCACCGGAGCGCCCGGTACCGGGCAATCTTCCTTCCGCACCGTCGGGACCGCCGGTCGGTTCGGACGATGTCGTGTGGACCGCGACCCAGTCGTTCCACGAGATGGCATGGGGCACGACTCCGGTGATGGACATCACCTACACGGTGCGCAACAACACCGCGACCGAGAAGTTGTACGGCCCGGCCGTGTGCGACCCGTTCCTGCGCCGTTTCTACGTCGACGACCGCGACCCGCACACCATGTACGCCGACTACTCCGCCGGCACGAAGTGCTCCTCGAAGCTGCTCACGGTTCCCGCGTTCGGGGAAGCGACCCGCACGGTGTCGGTGAGGATGTTGCTCACGACCGGCAACATCCCGTCCGGCGACTACACGCTTTCCCTCGGATACGCGGGAAACCCCGTGACGATCATGGTGCTGCCCAAGCCGTAGCTGTCGTTCCTCGTTAGCAGCCGAAGAAGTCGCAGACGACGTCGACGATGGCGTCGAAGGCGTAGCCCAGCTTGAGCAGGACGCCGATCACTGCGTCGAAGCCGGCGTTGTAGACGTCGATCAGGGCATCGACGATCTGGCTCACGCTGGCACCCAAGCGGTTGAGTTGGGCGGCGGTCTGCTGCCTCGTGACGTTCATACCGTCTTCGAGGGCCTGCATGAGCTGCTGGAACGACGCGCCCGCCGCCCGCACCGCCGTCGCGATCGTGTTCAACGACGAGCCGGTGAAGTCGTCGATCGCGGTCACGATCGACGTGAACGACCGGCCGATGAACCGCAACGCCCCGGCGATGTTGTTGATCGACGCTCCGATGTGCTGCATCGCGTCGACCAACGCACCGTTCGACGCCGACGTGAAGTCGTCGAGGGCGTCGACAATGGTGTTCAGCGACGCCGTCGTGAAGTCGTCGAGGCCGTCGATGATCTGGTTCAGGCTCCGGCCGATGAACTCGAGCGCGTTGATGATCGTGCCCAGCGCACCCCGGCCGATGAACTCCATCGCGTCGATGATCGCCCCGGTCGACGCAGTGGTGAAGTCGTCGAGCGCGTTGACCATGGTGTTGATCGAGGCGTTGGTGAAGTCGTCGAGCCCGTCGAGGATCTGGTTGGTCGACCGGCCGATGAACTCCAGCGCATCGATGATGACTTGCAGCGAGGCGTGGCCGGCGGCCTCCAGCGCGTCGATCAACTGACCCGTGGTGAAGTTCGTGAAGTCGTCGAGCGCGTTGACGATGTTGTTGATCGAGCTGGTCGTGAAGTCGTCGAGCGCATTCAGGATCTGGTTCGGTGTCCGGCCGATGAACTCCATCATGTTGGTCAGGATCTCGAGCGGGCCCCGGCCCGCCGCTTCGAACGCGTCGATGATCGCCCCGGTCGACGCCGAGGTGAAGTCGTCGAGCGCATTGCCGATCGCGTCGAGCGACGCCGAGGTGAAGTCGTCGAGCGCGTCCATGATCTGGTCCAGGCTGCGGCCGATGAACTCCAGGGCATCGGTGATGACCTCGAGCGACGTCTGCCCGATGAACTCGAGGGCGTCGACGATCGCACCCGTGGCGAACGTCGTGAAGTCGTCGATGGCGTTCACGATGTTGTTGATCGACGCCGAGGTGAAGTCGTCGAGCAGGTCCATGACCGCGTTGGCCGAACGGCCGATGAACTGCAAGGCGCCGGCGATGACACCGATCGCGTGACCGAGCGCCTCCATGGCGTCGATGATCACGCCGTCGGCGAAGTTGGTGAAGTCGTCGATGGCATTGACGATCGCGTTGAGTGCGAACGTGGTCGCGGCGTCGAGGGCCTGGAGGATCTGCTGCGCGGTCTTGCCCGCCGCCTCCAGCGCGTCGGTCAGCGCCTGGAGTGACGTGAGTCCGAGCGTTTCGAGGATGTCGACGATCTCGGCCAGCGAGGCGCCCAGGTTCTCGAGCGTGCTGATGATCAGGTTGATGTTCGCGTTTGCGAGCTGTACGAGGTTGAAGACGTGGCCGTCGATCGTCACGAGCATCGTGACCGCACCGGTCGACGAGAACGTCCCGTGCGCGGTGATCGTCGAGATCCCGAGGAACGCGGCCAGCCACGACGGCAACGTCGCGGTGCCGTCGATCGACCCGGAGAACGTGCTCCCGATCACCGCGAAGCCCACCGACGCGTTCGTCAGCGTCAGGCCGGGCAGCGGTTGGAACGTGCCGACCTCGGCTGTTGCCGCGACCGCACCGTCGGCGACGAGCACGTGGAAGAACGCGTCGTTGACGAGTGTGCCGATGTTCATGTGGCCGGTCAGTTCGATACCGCCCCGCTGTTCCAGCGGGTCCGACGACTCGGGGTCGTACGCGGGGGAGTACATGCGGAACTGCGCGTCGGCGTTGCCCGCCGCCGACACGAGCGGCGGGATGCCGAACCCGGCGAGCACGTCGTCGATGTCGTCGCTGTCGATCGTCACCTCGGCCGCGGCGCGCGGCAGCGGCACCGAGATGCCACCGGTCCCTTCGGTCTCGTTCGTGTCGAGCAGGAACGTGCCGTCGAGCCCGATCACCGGGATCTCGCCCGACACCGCGACCTTGCCCGCCTGCACCGACACCAGCGCCTCGCCCATCGGCAACGACAGCAACGTGCCGTCGAACGTCCCTTCGAGGTACGCGGCGGAGAAGATGTCGTTGATCGCGTTCGCGAGCGGTGTGCCCGAGAGGTTGAAGCCGACGCGCTCGGCCTCGGTCGGAGCGTCGAAGTCGGTGTCGAGGATCGCACCGAAGCCGGGGATGAACACCTGCATTGCCGCGGGCTGCGCGATCTGCTGCAGGTGGTCCGCGATGTCCGAGATCCACTGCGGGATCTCCAACGGGTTGTCGGGCACCTCGAGGTTGAGCGAGGCGAGCAGCCCGACCGGGTCGGTGAGCAGCTCCGGCAACAACAACCGGCCCGTGAGCAGGATGCCGCCGTGCTCGATCAACGCGTCGTAGTGCTCCTCGGTGCGGATCGGGATGCGGTTCGGGTCGATCGACGTGTGCGGCAGGAACAGCTTCTGCACGTGCGAGTCGACGAAGCCCTGGTTCCCCGCCGCGATCACGAGCCCGTTCATCTGGCCGATCTCGAAGTCGAGGAACTCGAGCCCGCCTTGCAACTCGATCGCCCAGTCGCCGCTGAGCGGGTCGAACTGCGGCATGCCCGAACCGCCGAACAGGCCGTCGACGAGTCCGCCGACCGGCAGTTGGACCGTCATGCCGATGCGGTCGGAGAACCCGAGCGACATCGAGTTCAGCAACGCGCTGCCGACGAATGGCGCCGCGCCGTCGACGATGCGTTCCGTGATCTTCTGGAGACTCGTCTCGAACCCGAAGCCGAGCCCGTCCTTGGTGATGATGACCTCGACCTCTTCCTCGGGGTCGCCGAGCGGAATGCCGAGGATCACGGGCTGCACTTCGCCGCGCAGCGAGAACGACGGGTCGAACTGGTCGAGGAACGCGTCGCCCGCGTCGAGCACCGCGTCGTGCAACACGGTCAGCAGGTCGGCGAGCGCCTGCTCGCCGCCGCCGAGTGTCGGCACGACGGCGAGCAACTCCATGAGGAACGCCTGCGCGACCGCGAGGTCACCCGAGGCGACTGCGTTGACGATGGCCTGACGGGTGATGACCGTCACGCCGTCGGCCAACAACAGCCGCGCGAGCGGTCGCGAGTGGTCGGCTTCGAGCGCCACCGCGAGTTCGTCGAGCGCGCCGTCGAAGAACGCCTGCCCCGCTCCCACGGTTCCGTCGACGACGCGCTCTACGAATGTCTGCACCGCGAGCGTGAAACCGCTCACGATGCCCTTCGTGTCGACACTCACTTCGAACGTTCCCTGCGCCGGCAGGAGGAACCCGAGCGGGTTGCCGGTCTGCGGCGTCTCGAACGCGAGGTCGAACTTCGGTGCGATCGGGTTCTGCAAGTCGATGAGCAGCGCGCCGGCCGCCATCGGCATGCCGAACACGTTGATGTCGCCGGTGCCGATCAGCTTCAGGCCGTCGCCGGGGTCGAAACCGATGTTGGCGCCGATCGTCACTTCACCGGTGACGATGCCGGGGGCGAGCGCGTGGATGAGCGTGCCCGACAGCGCGAGCGTGAACCCGTTGTCCCACGTGAACTCCTCGCCCTGCACCGCGGGCTCGACCGACGACCGGATGGTGGCGTCGTTGATCGGGAAGTCGGTGTCGAACGCGGGGTCGTGCAGGATCTCGATCGGGCGCTGCGGGTCGGGGAACGCGTCGCCGCCGAACTTCACGCCGCCCTCGACGCTCGTGAGCACGATGCCGCCGAGGAGGCCGCCGTCGATCGGGATGCCGAGCGGCACCTGCACTTGCGCGAGCACCGGCCCGTACTCCGACACCACGAGGTCGACACCCGCGCCGATGCCTTCGAATTCGAACGTGCCGAAGATGCGTCCGTAGAACACGTCTTCGAGCTGCTCGCCGGGCGCGTCGTCGCCGTCGACCTCGACGGTGCCGAGCTCCATGCCGCCGCCGATGACGAACCCGGGCACCATCTCGAACGGCTCGACGCCGAGCTTGAACCCGTCGAGGTTCGTGATCGGGAACTCGAGGTTCATCAACTTGGCGAGGTCGACTTCGAGGCCGTCGACACTCGCCGCGATGGGCCACGTGGCGTTGCTCTCGACGCCGCCCGAGAACCGGATCTTGAACGCGGCCAGGTCGGTGATCGGGAACCCGCCGGGCGGAATGTTGGCGAAGTCGATGTCGGGGAACGTGATGCCGACCTCTTCGACGAACACGGGGAGGAAGTCGGGGAGGCCGAACCGCTCGCCCTCGGGAACGGTGATGTCGACGAAGAAGCCGGGCAGCATCGTGGGCGTGAGGTCGGCGAGGATCGCGAAGTTGCCCGCGCTGCCGCCCCAGCCCGCGAGCGGGGAGTCGCCGGAGTCGTCGAACTCGACACCGAGTTCCCCGAAGGTGACGAGCGGTTCGCCGGGCGCAGGGGTGAAGTCGACGTCGACGTCTTCGCCGACGAGTGTCATGAAGTCGCCGAAGTTGATCGCGAAGCGGTCGATACCCGCGCCGGTGAGGGTCGGTCCGGTGACGGCGAGCGGGGGTCCGAAGGCGACGCCGAGCCCGAAGTCGAGCGACGCGCCTTCGATCGAGATGTCGTCGCCGAAGTCGGCGGAGATCGAGAACGTCCCGGAGAGCGCGAGCGTGCCCGCTTCGTCGTCGAGCGAGCAGCCGACTTCCACCGTGGCTTCGCCGTCGACGACGTCGATGGCGCCGCCGATCGTGAGCAGCCCGCCGCAGGCGCCGACAAACTCGCCGTCCTCGTAGCCGCCGAGGGTCAGGTCGGCGTCGACCGTGACCGTTCCCAGTGCGAGGTCCTCGAACCCGAGCGTGATCGGACCGAAGTCGAGCGGGCGCACGTCGCCCTGCGCCAACGAGTCGACCGCGATGGAGAACGAGAACGGTTCGCCGGCGGCGACGTCGTTGCCGTCGACCTCGATGAGCGGCTCGAACGGCAACGCGTCCATGGTCGCGTCGTCGAAGCTGCCGGTGACCGTGACGATGAACGTGTCGAGGTTGTTCGGGTTGGGGAAGTCGAGCGTGACCTCGTCGAGCTCGAAGGGCAGGATCCCGGCGATGCCGATTTCCTCGGCCAGCTCGCCGGGCTCGACGGTGAAGGAGTTCATCCCGAACGTGCCGTTGCGGTTGAGCCGGAACCCCTGGATGGTCGCGGTGAGGTCACCGAGATCGGGCACGGTCACGACCGCGGTCGCGACGGTGAAAATCGGGCCGGTCGCGCCGGGCGTGAAATCGAAGTCGACGTTCGTGAGTTCGAACTCGAGCGCGTCCGCGATCGAGCCGAACACGGTGTCGGCGTGCACGGTCACCGCGACGACGTCGCCGCCGGTGATCGTGGCGTCGGCCGATGCGCCTTCGATGTCGAAGCCGTCGAGGCGTTCGTCGGCGTCGTCACCCTCGCCGTGCAACTCCCACGTCGTGCCGTCGAACGTGCCGTGCAGCAGCAGTTCGAACTCGGGGAGCGTGAGCGTCGCGTCGAGCGTCGCGTCGATGGTGTCGGTCGTGTTCAGTTCTGCGTCGACGGTCAGCGTGTGCGTGCTCGACCAGTCGAACGTGAGCGGGTCGACGTCGGCATCGAGGGTGAGCGCGGCGGTGCCGGTTGCGCTCGGTCGGAGGTAGGTGCTCGGGTCGGCCGCGAGGTTGGCGGTGCGCAGGCGCGCGGGACCGCCGTCGGCGCGCAGCGCCACGTCGAGGTTTGCGGTCCCGACGCCGGTGATCGTGGTGCCGGTGTCGCCGC
>Ga0163153_10006564_pt1 | contig 13026 bp, 12 predicted proteins | sample OliLakLV19MP6IB1_FD_148629 | JGI IMG/M metagenome (GOLD analysis project Ga0163153, IMG submission 148629) | Freshwater microbial mat bacterial communities from Lake Vanda, McMurdo Dry Valleys, Antarctica - Oligotrophic Lake LV.19.MP6.IB-1 | ecosystem: Environmental > Aquatic > Freshwater >... | reverse complement strand
CTTCGGCAAGAAGCCGCTCTACTACACCTGCCGCTCGACCTGGGGATGGGCCAGGAGCGCGGTGAGCTCGGATGCGAAGGCGAAGAAGCCGGGGCGGCAGGTGTAGTAGAGCGGCTTCTTGCCGAAGCGGTCGCGCGCGAAAAAGAGCCGCCCGCGTCCCGCGTCGAGGATGGCGAAGGCAAACATGCCGTTGAGCCGCCGCGGAAGGTCTTCGCCCCATTGCGAATAACCGTGCACCAGCACCTCGGTATCGGAATGGTCGCTGCGGAAGTGATGGCCCAGGGCCATGAGCGTCGCCCGCAGTTCGAGGTGGTTGTAGATCTCGCCGTTGAAGATCACCCCGACGCTGCGCTCCGCGTTCCACATCGGCTGGGCGCCACCCTCGATGTCGACCACCGCCAGGCGCCGATGCAGCAGGTGCAGGCCGCGGGCGGCGTCCACCTCGATGCCCTCGCCGTCGGGCCCGCGATGGACGATGGCCGCACCCATGGCGCGCAGGTCATCGACGGTGCCCGCGCCCACGAAACCGGCCAGGCCACACATCTCAGGAGGAGCCGGGGCCGAGGTTGGTGGTGCTTTTGACCAGGTACACGGCCTTGCCCTGGGACTCGTAGTAGGTGCGCATGATGATTTCGGCCAGCAGCCCCATCAGGATGCTCATGCCGCCGGTCACGAACAACATCACCACGAGCAGCGGCAGCGGGGTCTGGATGAACGAGGTGTTCTCGAAATACTTGAGGTACACCGCCCACACGCCGGCCAGGATCGAGACCGTGATCGCCGCCAGCCCGAAGCCGCCGAAGACGTAGATCGGCCGATTGGCGTAACGCGCGAGGAACTGCACCACCATGAGGTCGAGCACCACCTTGACCACGCGGTCGGCGCCGTATTTCGATTCGCCGTGGATGCGCGGGTGGTGCGTCACCGGCACCTCGGCCACGCGCCCGCCTTCCCACGAGGCGTAGATCGGGATGAAGCGGTGCATCTCGCCGTAGAGCTTCACGCCCTTCACCACGTCCTTGCGGTAGGCCTTGAGCGAGCAGCCGTAGTCGTGCAGGTGCACGCCCGAAATCGCCGAGATCAGCCAGTTGGCCACGCGGCTGGGCAGGTTGCGGCGCAGCTTGTGGTCCTTGCGGTCCTGGCGCCACCCCGACACGACGTCGTAGCCTTCTTCCAGCTTGGCGAGCAGGCGCGCGATGTCCGCGGGATCGTTCTGCAGGTCGCCGTCCATCGGGATGATGATTTCGCCCGAGGCATAGTGGATGCCGGCCATCATCGCCGCGGTCTGGCCGAAGTTGCGGCGGAAGTTGACCGCCTTCACCCGGCTGTCGGCCGCGCAGAGCGCGGCCAGGGCCTTTTCCGTGCCGTCGGAGCTGCCGTCGTTCACCAGCACGATCTCGAACGGGCGCCCCAGCGGCTCGAGGCTCGCCACCAGCTGCGCGTAGAGCGGCGCGATGTTTTTTTCCTCGTTGAAAACCGGGATCGTGATGGAGAGCATCGCTACAGTTTACCGAGGGCATCGCGATCGAACACGTAGAGCGTGCCGCCGACGATCGCCACGGGCTTCGAGGCGCGCAGCAGCCGATAGGGATCGCCGCGCACGTAGTTGCCCACCAGCAGAGTGGCCGAAACCACGATGTAGCGCGGGCCGGGGGCGCGGGCGGCATCACCCGGCAGCTCCAGGAAGCTGGGCAGGCTCACGTACCTGATGCCGTAGCCGCGCGGCAGCGCGGAGCCGAAATAACCCAGCGCCACCTCGTCGATGCCGCGCTCGCGCATGAACCCGCGCAGGGCAACCAGGCCCTGGCCCCAGTCGGTGGAGCTGTCGACCAGCGTTTCGTGCACCGCGCGGCCGGCGGCGTATTCGCTCAGGTAGGAGATGAACCATGGGTATTGCGAGGCGCTCGAGGCCACCAGCGCCGCGAACACCAGGCCCAGGGCCGCCCGCGCCGCCCCGCGCGCCCTCGCCCACAACGGAGCCACGCCTTGGGCCACCAGGATGCAGACGAGCGGCATCGCGGGCAGCATGTGGCGCACGCCGATGTTGAAGCCCGAGAGCATCACCGCGGAAACAAACAACAGCGCTCCGGCCGCGGGTGCGCGCGCGCCGTGGCCCGCCCACGATCGCCAGCGCCCGCCGCGCGCGGCCATCCACGCACCCGCCACCGCAAGCACCATGAAGACGTGCAGGGCGATGGGTGTCTTCAACACGAAGGCGACGGGAAAGAAATACCACCAGCCGCCGACGTTGCGCTCACCCAGCAGGAACGCCACCCGCCCCGCCGTCGAGGAGCGCGAAAGTTCCGCCAGCCCGCGCCGGAAGTCGGCGAGGCCCCAGTCGCCGAGGTACAGCAGCGCGATCGTGAGATAAGCCACGCCGATGAAGATCGGCACGCCCCGCAGGATCGCGCGCCGCCACGCGAGGTCACGCCAGCGGCCCGACAGCGCCTCGAGGACGAGGAGCGTCACCAGGACGGGACCCACGATGAGGCCGCTGTATTTCACGCAGGCGGTGAGCGCGCAAGCAAGCGCCGCGAGCGACACTCGCCGGGCGCTGGGATCGCGCATCGCCGCATCGGTGGCGTAGACGCTCGCCAGCAACCCGAAGGTCAGCGGGATGTCGTTGTAGGCGACGCCCGAGTGCGCCAGCATGTCCGGCAGGAAAGCCACCAGCCCCGCCGCGAAGAGCGCGCCCGCGGATCCCAGGTGGCGGCGCGACAGCAGGAAGGTGGCCAGCACGGTGAGCGCCCCGAAGGCGAGGCCCACCAGGCGCGTGGCCACGATGATGCGCTCCGGATGGTTGCCGGACCCCCACAGCAGGGCGCGCGCGTAGTGGTAACGGGAATACCAGTTCCAGGCGGCGCCGGCTTCCGGCGGGAAATTGTCCGCGGCGAACCAGGCCGGCGCGCCGAAGAGGTACTGCGCCAGGCGCGGGTGGTCGTTGACGAGGGTGAAATCGCCGGTCACGAACCCGCGCGCGCCCACCGCGGAGAACACGATCTCGTCAAAGGTGACCGAGGTGCGCAGCATCGCGCTGCCGGCGAGCAGCACAAACACCGCCACGAGCAGCACCGCCATCCGGCCCGGGCAAACGCGCGGGCGTGGCGCCCCGCTCACCAACGGCGTGCGCCCCGCTCCACTACGGGTTCAGCCCGACCTCGGTGTACGCGAGAAGCGGCTGTATCCCATCGTCAACTCCCAGGTTGTATTGTGTCCTTGCCCGATTCTACTAACATTGCCCCCATGACCACAAAGATCGTTGCGCTGGCCGATGCCGTGGCGCGTTTCGTGAAGGACGGCCAGACCATCGCCATGGAAGGCTTCACCCACCTCATCCCGTTCGCCGCCGGGCACGAGGTGATCCGCCAGCAGCGGCGCGGCCTCACGCTGGTGCGCATGACGCCCGACATCATCTACGACCAGCTGATCGGCATGGGGTGCGCCACCGGCCTGCAGTTCTCGTGGGGCGGCAACCCGGGCGTGGGTTCGATCCACCGCTTCCGCGACGCCATCGAAAACGGCTGGCCCCATCCGCTGGTGGTGCAGGAACACAGCCATGCGGACATGGCGGGGCGCTACCAGGCCGGCGCATCGGGCCTGCCCTTCTCCGTATTGCGCGGCTACATCGGCTCCGACCTGCCCAAACACAACACCAGCATCCGGACCATCACCTGCCCCTTCACCGGGGAAAAACTCGCCGCCACGCCGGCCATCAATCCCGACGTCACGGTGATCCACGCGCAACGCGCGGACCGAAAAGGCAACGTGCTTATCCATGGCATCGTCGGGATCCAGAAGGAGGCGGTGCTGGCCGCGAAGGCCGCGATCGTGACCGTGGAAGAGGTAGTGGATGACCTGCAGGCGCCGATGAACGCCTGCCTGCTGCCGCATTGGGCGCTGTCCGCGGTGTGTGTGGTGCCGCGCGGCGCGCACCCGAGCTACGCACACGGCTACTACGGGCGCGACAACGCGTTCTGCAAGGCATGGGACCCGATCTCGCGCGATCGCGCGACGTTCCTCGCGTGGATGAAGGAAAACGTGCTCGGCACCCGCAACCACGCCGAGTTTCTCGCAAAAGTCGCCGCCGCGGCGTGAAGGCCGGCCCGATCACCATGGAATACACGGCAACCGAAATCATGACCATCGAAGCGGCGCGGCGCCTTTCCAACGGCACCGTCTGTTTCGTGGGGATCGGCACGCCCTCGGCGGCCGCGAACCTGGCGCGACTCACCCACGCGCCCGATGTGGTCCTGATCTACGAATCGGGCACCATCGGCGCCAAACCCGAGGTGTTGCCGCTTTCCATCGGCGATGGGGAGCTCGCGGCCCACGCGGACACCGTGGTTTCGATTCCCGAGATCTTTCGCTACTGGCTGCAGGGGGGGCGCATCGACATCGGTTTCCTCGGCGCGGCGCAGGTCGATCGCTTCGGCAACATCAACACCACCGTGATCGGCGGGACCTACGACAAGCCCCGGGTGCGTTTGCCGGGCGCGGGCGGGGCACCCGAGATCGCCTCGAACGCGAAGGAAACGTGGATCATCATCAAGCAGTCCCGGCGCACCTTCGTCGACAAGCTCGACTTCATGACGTCGGTGGGTCACCTGGAAGGCGGCGATTCGCGCGCGAAATCGGGTGCCCGCGGCAAGGGACCCACAGCCGTGATCACCGACCTGGGCGTGCTGGCGCCGGACCCGGTGACGCGCGAGTTGACGCTCGTGTCGCTGCATCCGGGCATCACCGCCGGGCAGGCGATCGCCTCGACCGGCTGGGCGCTCAAGGTGGCGCCACACCTGCCGGTGACCGATGCACCCACGGCGCGCGAACTGGAAGTTCTGCGCGACCTGCTCGCGCGCACCGCAAAGGCGCACGGCACGCTGGCGGCGGAATAGCCCTGGTGCGCGTAGCAGACTCGATTTCATGATCGACGCCTTCATCTGCGACGCGATCCGCACACCGTTCGGGCGCTACGGCGGCGCGCTTTCTTCCATTCGCACCGACGACCTGGGCGCGATTCCGCTGGCCGAATTGATGCGCCGCAATCCCCGCGTGGACTGGGCCGCGCTGGACGACGTGATCTATGGCTGCGCCAACCAGGCGGGCGAGGACAACCGCAACGTGGGGCGCATGGCGCTGCTGCTGGCCGGGCTGCCCGTCGTGGTGCCTGCCGCAACGGTGAACCGGCTCTGCGGCTCCGGCATGGAGGCGATCGGGCAGATCGCACGCGCCATCCGCTGCGGCGAATCGCAGATCGGCATCGGCGGTGGCGTGGAGGGCATGTCGCGCGCGCCCTTCGTGATGCCCAAGGCGGACACCGCGTTCTCGCGCGCCAACGCCGTCTACGACACCACCATCGGCTGGCGCTTCGTGAACCCGAAGATGAAGGCGTCGTACGGCATCGACCAGATGCCCGAGACGGCGGAAAACGTCGCCGCGGATTTCAAGGTGACGCGCGCGGCACAGGATGCGTTTGCGCTGCGCTCGCAGGATCGCGCGTTGGCGGCCCAGGCCGGCGGCGCCCTGGCGCAGGAGATCGTGGCGGTCACGATCCCGGCGAAAAAAGGCGATCCGATCGTGCTCGCGAAGGACGAACATCCGCGCGAGACTTCCCTCGAGCAACTGGCGAAACTCAAGCCCATCGTCCGTGACGGCGGCACCGTCACCGCGGGCAATGCCTCGGGCGTGAACGACGGCTCCTGCGCGGTGTTGATCGCCTCCGAGGCCGCGGCCGGGAAATACGGCCTCACGCCACGCGCGCGCATCCTCGGCATGGCTTGCGCGGGTGTTGCGCCGCGCATCATGGGCATGGGACCGGCGCCGGCATCGAAGAAGCTGCTCGAACGCCTGGGGCTGCCGGTTTCGAAGATGGATGTGGTGGAGCTCAACGAGGCGTTTGCGGCGCAGGCCATTGCGGTGCTGCGCGAGCTGGGTTTGCCGGAAGGTGGCGCGCACGTGAACCCCAATGGCGGCGCCATCGCCCTCGGGCATCCGCTCGGCGCCTCCGGCGCCCGGCTGGTCACCACCGCGATGTACCAGCTGCACCGGACCGGTGGCCGCTACGCGCTTTGCACCATGTGTATCGGCGTGGGGCAAGGCATCGCGATGGTGATCGAACGGGTGTGAATCCGGTGTCAGACACCACTTTTTTTCGCGGCTGGAAAAGTGGTGTCTGACACCAGTTTTTCAGCTACCTGCGCAACCGATGCAACGAGCAAGTCGCAAGCCAGCGCCTCCGGCCCCTTGCCCTCGTTGTAGCCGTAGGGAACACACCACACCGGGCAACCGGCGGCCCTCGCCGCCAGGATGTCGTTGTCGGAATCCCCGACCATCAGCGTCGAAACCGGGTCCGTCCCCATGTGTTCGCAGGCTGCGGCCAGCATCTCGCCGCGGGGCTTGCGGGGAAAGCCGTCGTCACCCGCCACGATGCTGTCGAACAGATCCGAGACTTCCGCGCGCTCGAGCAGCCGGAGCGTGAAGAAGCGCGGCTTGTTGGTCACCACGGCGAGCGGAAAACCCGCGGCCTTCAGGTGATGCAGGCCATCCTTCACGCCGGGGTAAAGCACGGCGGCAGTGCCGACGGTTTGCGCATAGTGGGCCTCGAACTTCTCGACCGCCGCGTCGATATCGACGCCGGATGCCCCGGCCTGCGCAACCGCCTTCTCGACCAGCACCCGCACCCCCTTGCCGATCAAGGCCTCGACGGCCTTCTGCGGCAACGACGGCAGGCCCAGGTCCCCGAATGTCCGCTCGAGCGCAATGGTAATCTCCGAGGCACTTTCGAGCAGCGTGCCGTCGAGGTCGAAGATGACCGCGCGGATGGAATTGGTAAGATTCATGGAATCAAAAAACGTGAGGAGAGACAGGATGAAAAAGCTGGTCTGGATTCCCGCCTTCGCGGGAATGACGATGCTAGCAGGCATCGCATGCGCGGATACCGTCACCGTGGTGACGTCGTTCCCGAAAGAGCTCACCGAGGCCTACAAGAAGGCCTACGAGAAGAAGTACCCCAACGACAAGGTCGAGATCCTCAACAAGGGCACCTCGCAAGGCATCGCCTACGTGCGCGAACAGGCCGCGGGCAGCCGCCCCGAGATCTTCTGGGCCTCGGCGCCCGACGCTTTCGAGGTGCTTGCCGGCGAGAAGCTGCTCGCCAAGGTCGATCCGGGGGTGGCCGGCATCCCGGACAAGATCGGCAGCTATCCCATCAACGATCCCGAGGGCTTCTATCGCGGCCAGGCGCTGGCGGGCTACGGCCTGATGTGGAACACGCGCTACCTTCAGGCCAACAAGCTGCCCGCGCCGAAGGAGTGGTCCGACCTGGTCAAGCCCGTGTATCACGGCCACCTCGCCACGTCTTCGCCGTCGCGCTCGGGCACCACACACCTCACGTTCGAAACCATCCTGCAAGGTGAAGGCTGGGACAAGGGCTGGAACCAGATCCTGCAGATCGCCGGAAACAGCGCCGCGGTGACCGAGCGCAGCTTCGGCGTGCCCGATGGCGTGCAGAACGGCCAGTTCGGCATCGGCCTGGTGATCGATTTCTTCGGGCTTGCCGCGAAGAACTCGGGCTTCCCGGTGGAGTTCGTCTATCCGAGCGTGACCGCCATCGTGCCGGCGAACATCGCGCTGGTGGCGGGGGCGAAGAGCGCGGAGGCGGGAAAACGCTTCATGCAGTTCACACTGTCGGAAGAAGGCCAGCAGTTGCTGCTCGATCCGAAGATCTCGCGCCTGCCGGTGCTGCCCACGACCTACGCCAAGGCGCCGGCGGGATATCCGAACCCGTTCACCGGCAAGATCCAGGCGAAGGTGAACTTCGATTCCAACCTGTCGGAATCGCGCTACTACGTGGTCTCGTCGATGTTCGACCAGGTGATCACCTTCCGCCACAAGGAGCTGACAGCGGCGACCAAGGCGATCCAGGAAGCCGAAAAGCGCCTCGGCGGCAAGCCCAGCGCGCAGCTGGATGAAGCGAAGAAACTCGCCTGGATGCCGCCGGTGAGCGACGCGCAGTCGAAGGACAAGGAGCTGCTCGCGACCTTTGAGGCGAAGAAGGGCGACGACGCGGCGGTCAGGCGCAAGACGCAGATCGAGGAAGAATGGAGCAGCAAGGCCAAAGCCAGCTACGAAAAGGCCGCGCAACTGGCGAACGCCGCTAAATGATCGTCGCGATCGCGCTTGCGATCGCGGCCTTCCTCGTCGCGTTTCTCGTAGTCCCCGTCGCGAGCGTCGTCTACACGGCGTTTGCTTCGGGAGACGGCGGCTTCACCTTCTCGCACGTCCAGTCGTTTTTCCAGATCTCGCTGATGCGCGAGTCGTTCTGGAACAGCCTCTACGTGGCCGGCCTGTCCGTGGTGTTCGCTTCGCTCATCGCCGTCCCGCTGGCGTATTTCACGGTGCGTTTCCGCTTCCGCGGCGCGATGATGATCCAGACGCTCGGCGTGCTGCCGCTGATCATGCCGCCCTTCGTGGGCGCGGTGGCGATGCAGCTCCTCTTCGGCCGCTCGGGATCGGTGAACCTGCTGCTGAAGGAGCACTTCGGCATCGCCATCGCGTTCATGGAAGGCCTGAACGGCGTGATCTTCGTCGAGAGCCTGCACTATTTTCCGTTCATCCTGCTCAACCTCGTGGTCGCGATGAAGAACATCGACGGCGCGATGGAGGAGTCGGCCCAGAACCTGGGCGCCTCGGGCTGGCGCCTCTTCCGGAAAATCGTCTTTCCGCTGGCCATGCCGGGTTATGTGGCCGGCGCGTCGCTGGTGTTCGTGAAGGTCTTCGACGACCTTGGCACGCCGCTGGTGCTGGGTGCGACCAACATGCTGGCACCCCAGGCCTACCTGCGCATCACCTCGGTGGGCGTCGAGGATCCGATCGGCTACGTGATCAGCGTGATCATGGTGGTCTTCTCGGTGGCGGCGCTGTGGGCCTCGGCACGCATCCTGAAGGGCCGCGACTACTCGACCCTGCAGCGCGGCGGCACGTCATTGCACAAGCGCGACCTCAAGCCGTGGCAGGCGGCGATCGCCTATGGCTGGATCGCCATCACGCTGCTGCTGGTGCTTTCGCCGCACATCGGCATCCTGCTGATGTCCTTCTCCAAGGTCTGGAGCTTCAGCGTGCTGCCCGAGGGGTTCACGCTCGCGCACTACCAGAGCGTGGCCGAGAACTCGTCGCGCATGATCGGCAATACCCTGCTGTATTGCGGGCTGGCCGCGCTGATCGACGTGGTGCTGGGCACCGCCATCGCCTATATCATCCTGCGCACGAAGCTCCCCGGACGCCAGTTGCTCGACTGGACGGCGTCGGCGGCGCTGGCCATACCCGGCGTCGTGCTGGGCATCGGCTACCTGCGCGCCTTCAAGGGCCTGGAGCTGCCGTTGTTCGATTCGATGTTCACCGCGACGTGGGTGGCGTTGATGCTTGCGTACGCGGTGCGAAGGCTGCCGTACGCGCTGCGATCGTGCACCGCGGCCCTCCAGCAGCTGCACGTCTCGCTCGAGGAAGCGGCCGAAAGCCTGGGCGCCACCAAGGCGCGCACCGTGCGGCGCGTGGTGGTGCCGCTGATGGCCGGCGGCATCCTCGCGGGCTTCGTCACCAGCTTCATCACCGCCGCGGTCGAGCTCTCCGCCACCATCGTGCTGTCGTCCTCGGCCACGACCGCGCCGATGTCCTACGGCATCTACCTCTACATGCAGAGCATCGCGGGCCGCGGGCCCGGGGCGGCCCTCGGCGTGATCGCCGTGGTCATCGTGGGCCTGGGAACGTACGCGTCGTACCGCCTTACCAACAGGAGCGAAACATGGAGCAGGTAAAGGTCGAGGCGCGCAACATCGGGCTCTCGTACGGCACGACGCGCGTGCTCCACGACGTCTCGCTCACCATCGAACCCGGCGAGTTCTTCGCCCTCCTCGGCCCCTCGGGCTCGGGCAAATCCACGCTGCTGCGCCTGATCGCGGGATTCAACCAGCACCAGTCGGGCCAGTTGCTGATCGGCGGGCGCGACGTGACCGGCGTCCCGCCCTGGAAACGCAACGTCGGCATGGTGTTCCAGAACTACGCGCTCTGGCCCCACATGACGGTGGCGAAAAACGTCGCCTTCGGCCTGGAGGAGCGCAGGTTGCCGCGCGACGAGGTGAAAAGGCGCACCGAGGCCGCGCTCGAGCTCGTGGGCCTCACCGGCTACGGCGATCGCCGTCCCAACCAGCTTTCGGGCGGACAGCAACAACGCGTGGCGCTCGCCCGCACGCTCGCCATCGAGCCGCAGGTGCTGCTGCTCGACGAGCCGCTCTCCAACCTCGACGCCAGGCTGCGCGTGCAGATGCGCCGCGAGCTGCTGCGCCTGCACCGGCGCCTGGGCATCACCACCCTCTTCGTGACCCACGACCAGGAAGAGGCGATGACGATCTGCGACCGCATCGCGGTTCTCGACCAGGGCGTGATCCAGCAGATCGGGACGCCCGTGGAGCTCTTCGACCGGCCGGTGAACAGGTTCGTCGCGCAGTTCGTGGGCTCGGTGAACCTGTTCGAAGGGGTGGTGAGCCGCGAAGGCAATGAGGTGCAATTCAAGTCCGATGCGCTGGGAAGCGTCAGGCTGCCCGCCGCGATCGACAAGATCGGCACGGCGCAAATCGCCTTCCGTCCCCACGCCGTCCACCTTGTTGGATCCGCCCCCGAAGACAGCGCCCGGGGGCAGGCTGCGTCGGGCATCCAGGCCGGGGGCGGCGACGTGCTTTCATTAAAAGGCACCATCGAGGGCGGCGAATTCCTCGGTGAGTTCATGCGTTACGAGATCCGCGTCGGATCGGCGCTCGTCGTGGCCGACCAGCACCATGCCTGCGGCGCCGGGCGGCTGGCAAATGGAGCGCCGGTGCAGCTCACGGTCCCGCACCGCGAAATCCGGATCATCTGATGATGATCGCGGCCATGGTGCCCGCGTCCGGAGACGCCGCATGCAACAAAAAAAGCCGCTCATCGGAGCGGCTTTTTTGATGCATCAACAAGGGAATTGGTAGGCGCGATTGGACTCGAACCAACGACCCCCACCATGTCAAGGTGGTGCTCTAACCAGCTGAGCTACGCGCCTGTTTCGAGCCTGCAATTTTAGCCGAAAAACGTCACTCGCGACAGCCCTGCATCGTCCTTGCTACGGGAATGCCATGAATCACCCATCCGCCACCACCCTTCGCCTGCGCGATCCGGACCGCGCCGCCCTCCAACGCCACTTCACGGGGCTCAACGGCGAGGACCGCCGCCTGCGATTCGGCGCTCACATCTCCGACGAGGTGATCGAAGGCTACCTCGGCCGCCTCGATTTCGAGCGCGACGGCATCTTTGCGGTCCAGGACGAGGCGCTGGAGGTCCTGGCGGTGGTCCATGTGGCCGTCACCGGCGCCACAGCCGAGCTCGGCCTTTCGGTGGTGCCGCGCGCGCGCGCCAGGGGATTGGGCAACGCGATCTTCCGCCGCGCGGTCACGTTCCTGCGCAATCGCGGCGTGCGCGAGGTGTTTGTGCATTGCCTGAGCGAAAACGGCGCGATGATGCACCTGGCGCGCAAGAACGGCATGCGTATCGTCTACGCGGGTGGCGAAAGTGACGCGCGCCTGGCCCTCGAACCGGCGACCGCGGATTCCTTCGTGAACGAATGGCTCGACGACCAGAAGGCCGGGTCGGTGCAGGCGATGCGCCTCAACCTGCGCCTGGCGCAGAGCCTCGTCGGGATCAGCCCGCTTTCAGCCAAAGTCCCTTGAGGTATTCGCCCTCGGGAAAGTGGATCGATACCGCGTGGTCGCGGGAAGCGCCCAGCGTGCGCTGAACCTGCAGGTCCACGCGTGAATCGGCGGCGGCGCCGGCCACGATCTTGCGGAAGAATTCCGGCCCGATCGCCCCCGAGCACGAAAACGTCAGCAGGTTGCCGCCCGGGGCCAGCAGCTTCATCGCCCACAGGTTGATGTCCTTGTAGGCCCGCGCCGCGTTGGGGACATGTTTTTCCGTCGGGGCGAACTTGGGCGGGTCGAGCACGATCAGGTCGAACTGCTTGCCCTGGTCCCGGAACTTGCGCAGCTGCGCAAACACATCGGCCTCGATCCATTCTGCGCGGCCCGCATCGAATGTATTGAGCTCGAGGTTGCGCCGCCCGCCCTCCAGCGCGTCCGCGGACGTATCGACGGACACCACGTGGGTCGCCCCGCCCTTCAGCGCCGCCAGCGTGAATCCGCCCGTGTAGCAGAAGGCGTTGAGCACCTGCGCGCCGTGGGCCAGCTCGCCCGCCAGGGCACGGTTGTCGCGCTGGTCGAGGTAGAAGCCGGTTTTCTGCCCCTGGGCCACATCAACCTCGTAGGAGATTGCATCCTCGACGATGAGCGTGGGGCCGGGCACTCCACCCACCAATGCACCAACCCGCGAGGGCAGGCCTTCCAGCGCGCGCACCTCGACGTCCGAGCGTTCGTAGACGTGGCGAACACCCTCCACCTCCGACAACACGCGCGCCCAGAGCTCGCGCCAGCGCTCGGCGCCCGCCGAGAGCAGCTGCACCACCACCACGTCGCCGTAGCGGTCGGCCACGAGCCCCGGCAACCCGTCGGATTCCCCGTGCACCAGGCGCGCGCCGGTGCTGCCCGCGCGCACGCCGTCGCGCCGCTTCACGGAGGCAAGCACGCGGCCGGCGAGGAATGCCTCGTCCACCACCGCGGAGGAATCGAAGGACCACACACGCGCGCGGATCTGCGATTGCGGGCAATAACCCGCGTGCGCCAGGAAGCCGCCGTCGTGGGCAAAGACGGGCACCGTATCGCCCATCGCGGGCTGGCCGTCGACACGTTCGATGGCGCCTGAAAACACCCACGGATGGCGATGACGCAGCGACTTCTCGCGCCCCGCCTTGAGGATGATGCGGGGATCCCCCACTAGTGGACTGTATCAACCGAATCGGAAGTAATTCTTCGCGATGGGTCGAAGTATTTCCATTTCACCGTTCGAGGACTCTTGTTGTACTGCCGGATGTAGCGCATGAGCTTCCTCTTGAGGTCGGGA
>Ga0163153_10006563_pt1 | contig 13027 bp, 11 predicted proteins | sample OliLakLV19MP6IB1_FD_148629 | JGI IMG/M metagenome (GOLD analysis project Ga0163153, IMG submission 148629) | Freshwater microbial mat bacterial communities from Lake Vanda, McMurdo Dry Valleys, Antarctica - Oligotrophic Lake LV.19.MP6.IB-1 | ecosystem: Environmental > Aquatic > Freshwater >... | reverse complement strand
CATCCACACCAGCCTGGTTATCCGAAAACCCTTTGGTCCCAGGCATAGGGAGCTATTTGGGCTTGTGTAGATGTCTTCACTGCGTTGCGACAGGACAACCGAGCGCAATAAAAGATTACAACTTATTTTTTACACGTTCCTAAATATTACTTTTGCACCATCGTTTCAGTATTATACAAAACCCATCAAACCATCAAACCATCAAACCCTTCAAACCCTTCAAACCCTTCAAACCATCAAACCCATCAAACCCATCAAACCATCAAACCCTTCAAACCATCAAACCATTTTTCAACCATGATGCCACGCCGCCCTTTTTTCTTTGCTGTTTCCTTGCTCTTTTTCCTTCAAAATCAATTGATTGCGCAGGGTTTTCGCGTGCAGATCGCTGCCGTTGAAACACGATTGGATGCGTCGCATTTTACAGCAATGGGCGTGGAAACTTACCTCGAAACGTCTGACCAGTTGGGTTTGTACCGCTATTTTGCCGGTTCCTATTCCACGCGTACCGAGGCTGAAAACGTGCAAAAAGAAATGATTGCCAAAGGGTTTTCTTTCGCAACCATTGTTGATGTGGAAGAACAGCGCGTGCTGCGCGAATTAGGTTGCCCGTATTCCCGAAACGCCGTGCCATTTGCGCTGGATCCGCAACAGCAAATGACCGTGCGAAATATCTATTTCGATTTCGGGCGGTATCTACTCCAACCCGAATCCATTGTCGAACTGAACAGCGTAGCCGAAAAACTGAAACAGAACAGCGCGCTCAAATTAAAGGTGCTGGGATATACCGACGGCATAGGAGACCCGCTGGCCAATGTTGAATTGGCGGCCAGCCGCGCCCGGGAAGCCCGCAACTACCTGATTAACAAAGGTATACGTGCAGATCGTATGTTTCTGAGCGTATTCGGCGAGGCAGACCCCGTATTGCCCAATAGCGAGGAGACTGGAAACGGCCGTATGATCGACCTGCCGGAAAACCGCAAATGGAACCGCCGTGTGGTGCTGGTTTTGGCAGATGAATCGGTGCGATAACATGGATTGTTCCATGAAAATGTCCAGTAGTGTGGGATTCCCTCCGTCCTGCAATTTGCGTCCTGTAACTCCAGATTTTTCTGTACGCTTTGTTTTTCCACAAGTTGTTAGTTTTTTAACGCGAAAAGACCCGTTATTCGGGTTACATTTGCCGCGCTACAAGGTGTAGCGCCCTGATTATTGCATACTGCTGACAGCCAGTAGCCTTCCGAAACTTAAATTATTCTACAACGCATGAAATTCAGCGTTTCTTCTACCGAACTTCTGAAACAGCTTTCGATCGCTTCCGGCGCAATCGGCTCCAACCCCGTATTGCCTATTCTGGAAGATTTTTTGTTTAAGATCGAAAATAAAAGACTTACGATTGCGGCGACCGACCTCGAAACGAGTATCGCCACCAGTATTGAAGTATTGGCGGATGATGATTTTTCGGTGGCGATTCCTGCCAAAATCCTGCTCGATACCCTGAAAGCGCTGCCGCAGCAACCGATCACTTTTTCGGTGCAAACAGACAATTGGGGCATTGAAATCACCTCCTCTTACGGCAAGTACAAACTCGCCGGCGAGAATGGCAGCGATTTCCCCAATATCCCCGAACCGGATAGCGTGGAAACGGTGAAACTCAACAGCCAGTACCTCCTCGAAGCGATCAATAAAACGGTGTTCGCTACGTCTTCCGATGAACTGCGCCCGGCTATGACCGGCGTCTATTTCCAGGTGGATATGAACAAACTGATCTGTGTCGCCACCGATGCGCACAAATTGGTGAAATACAGCACCCACCAATTGGCGGGCGAGGTGGCTACTTCGTTTATTATCCCGAAAAAAGCGCTCAACCTGCTCAAAAATGCCCTGCCTGCCAATGACGCCGTAACGATCTCTTTTAACAAAGCCAATGCGTTTTTCAGCTTCGGCAGCATGCATCTGGTGTGCCGGCTGATCGACGCGCGTTATCCGGACTACAATGCGGTTATCCCGGTAGACAATCCTAATTCGATGACGCTGAGCCGCAGCGATTTCCAGAATTCGCTCAAAAGGATCGCGATTTACGCCAACAAAACCACCAACCAGGTGGTGCTGGATGTGAATGATAAAAGCCTGACGGTCAGCGCACAAGACCTCGACTTCTCCAACGAAGCTACGGAACAACTCGCCTGCAATTTCGATGGCGGCCCTATGAAAATTGCTTTCAACGCCCGCTTCTTAGCCGAAATGCTGGGTGTGCTCGACAGTGAAGAAGTACGTATGGAATTTTCCACGCCAAGCCGCGCCGGTATCCTGACGCCCGTGGAAGAAAACAATAACGACCGCGAAATTCTGATGCTGGTGATGCCGGTAATGCTGAATAACTAATAAGTGCGAAGGTGCAATAGTGCGAAGTCAGAAGTCCGTAGCGTACACCGTTTCATGCTTGGTATCGCAAAACATGAAATGGTGTACGCTACGGACTTCTGACTTCGCACTATTGACTTCGCACTTCCTGGTGTACGCTACGGACTCTCACCTCTCGCTTCTGTTTAATCTGGTTAATGCCATACAATTGCCCTGAATCCCCTTTTTTATTGAATAAGGGTTGATAAGTTTGTCGACATTTCCTTTCAAACCATTGAACGTCATGTCGAAAAATCTCAAACCAATCTTTCCCGTAGCCTGCTTTCTGGCGTGGCTCTTTTTTGTTATTTCCTGTGAAAAGCCTGCTGACCTACCGGTTTTGCCGCCGGATGAACCGGTAGAAACACCGGATACGACGATTGTTATAGGTTCCGGCGACACGATAACAGTGCCGATAGATACGCTTATCGCTTGGTTTTCCTTTACAAATAATAATTGTACGGCGATTTGCAAAATTTCCTTTACGAATGCTTCTTATAATGCTACTTCTTATCTCTGGGATTTTGGAGATCCAATACTTGGAGTGCCCTCCACTTCTACTTCACCAAGCCCCCAACATAATTATAAGGCCAGTGGTACTTACAAAGTGGTGTTGAAAGCGCTTAATGGCGCTCAATCCGACACCTTTACCCAAACGGTTACGATCAATCGCCCTGTATTTCCTAATACGATAGGTACCTCTACATAACATCAGATGGAGCCAGGTTTGGAGCAGGATACGATGTTCGGCAAACCACAGATAGGCGGCTATATTTTGGCAGGGCTGTTGTTAGTGGAATATGTGGAGTTTGTATGGTCTGACTATGATGTGTATCTGTTAAAATTGGACCAAAATGGAACGCCGGAATGAAAAATCCTTCGCATGGTGGAAGGAATTGAAATCAGCGGAGAGAAAAAGTATTAATGAGGCTGCAAAATAATACAGAACAGATGTTTTGAAAACGTTTCTTTTTCAAGGCATTCCAGCGACTAAAGTCGCCGGTACAATCAAAAAAAGCGCCATGCTTTCCTCAGAGGGCATGGCGCTTCCGCAAAATATATTTCCTGCAAACGTTATTCTTTCACACCGGAAACCAGCAGCGACACTTCGTTGTTTAGCATTTCGACGAAACCGCCGTCTACTTTGAAACTCAGTTTTTCGCCATTTGCTTTCACCACATTCACCACACCCTTCGCTAAGGAAGATACGATGGCGGCGTGGTTTTCCAGCACCTGGAATCCACCGTCTTCACCGGGCACCTGAACGGATTTCACTGCGCCGGAGAAAATTTCTTTGTCAGGAGAGAGGACTACGAGGTTCATAACTTTTTTTGAGTTATGAGTTATGAGTTATGGGTTATAAGCCAAAGTGTCAACCACTCATAACTCATAACTCATAACTCATAACTCTTATTTAGACACTTCTTCGAGCATTTTTTTGCCTTTTGCAATCGCGTCGTCAATGGTGCCTACCAGGTTGAAAGCAGCTTCGGGCAGGTCGTCGAGTTCGCCGTCCATAATCATGTTAAATCCGCGGATGGTTTCGTCGATGGAAACCAGTACACCTTTCAGACCGGTAAACTGTTCGGCCACGTGGAAAGGCTGAGACAGGAAACGCTGAACGCGGCGTGCGCGGCCAACGACCAATTTGTCTTCGTCGGAAAGTTCTTCCATACCGAGGATGGCGATGATGTCCTGCAGTTCGTTGTAGCGCTGAAGGATTTGTTTCACCCGTTGTGCGCAGCGGTAGTGCTCGTCGCCGATAATTTTCGGGTCGAGGATACGCGATGTGGAGTCGAGCGGATCCACCGCAGGATAGATACCCAGCGATGCAATTTTACGGCTCAATACTGTGGTAGCGTCCAAGTGAGCAAAAGTCGTTGCAGGAGCAGGGTCGGTCAAGTCATCCGCAGGTACGTAAACGGCCTGTACAGACGTGATCGAACCGCGTTTGGTCGAAGTGATACGCTCCTGCATGACACCCATTTCAGTAGCCAGCGTGGGCTGGTAACCTACCGCCGATGGCATACGGCCCAACAGAGCCGATACTTCGGAACCTGCCTGGGTAAAACGGAAGATATTGTCTACGAAGAACAGGATATCGCGGCCGCCGGAAGGGTCGTTGAGGTCGCCGTCGCGGAAGTATTCCGCCATGGTAAGACCAGAGAGTGCCACACGGGCACGGGCGCCGGGCGGTTCATTCATCTGACCGAATACGAGGGTAGCCTGTGATTTGGCTAATTCTTTTTTATCTACTTTGCTGAGATCCCAGCCACCTGCTTCCATCGAGTGTTTGAATTCCTCGCCGTATTTGATTACATTGGATTCAATCATTTCGCGCAGCAGGTCGTTACCTTCGCGGGTGCGCTCGCCCACGCCGGCGAATACGGACATACCTTCGTAGGCTTTGGCGATATTGTTGATCAATTCCATGATCAATACCGTTTTGCCTACACCGGCACCGCCGAACAGACCGATTTTACCACCTTTTGCATAAGGCTCGATCAGGTCGATTACTTTGATACCTGTGTACAGGATTTCGCGCTCGGTGGAGAGGTCTTCGTAGGCAGGCGGTTTGCGGTGAATGACATAAGCCGTTTTGCCTTTCTCCACCTTGCCGATGCCGTCGATGGCTTCTCCTACTACATTGAACAGGCGACCCCGCACTGCTTCGCCGGTAGGCATGGCAATTGGGCTACCTGTGTCCACACATTCCACGCCGCGCATAAGGCCGTCGGTGGAGTCCATGGCGATAGTGCGCACACCGTTTTCACCGAGGTGACGCTGTACTTCAAGAACGAGTTTGGTGCCGTCTGCGCGGGTAATTTCCAACGCGCTGAGGATTTCCGGCAATTTACTGCCTGGATCGCTGAAGTCAACGTCCACAACAGCGCCGATAATTTGTTTAATACGACCGATATTAGCCATTGAACGAAATGATGTTTGGTTTCAAGCGCCCTTTTACCGCTATTGGCAGAATATTGCAGCAGTGACGGACGCCGTCTCTTTAAAAAGCCGCGCAAAAGTATGGAAGTTTCCGGTAAAACAACCTACCCGGCTGACTTTTTCTGTTTCAAAATAAAATTTTGGAAAAAAAATTATTTTGTGGCCCTGAACATTGTTTTGATCGGTAAAATACACCTGAAGCGCCTACCGCTTTGGCGCGTCGTACACAATTGCATCCTGGTTATCGAGGGTCAATTGTTCGGCAGCCGTGAGGTCAAGTTCGTTGATAAGTCGCTGGCGCGAAGGAAATTGGGTGGCAAAAAAGGCAATCATTGTCGCTGCAAAACTGAGAAAGAACGCATTGCCAGTAACAAAAAACAGCACTGCGCTGATGAGTGCACCCGCTTCCAGGGGCGCCCATTTTATGATGCAGGCAGCACGGTAGTCGGTTAGTTTTTCTTTTAAAGTGGTTTGCGCCCGTGCGGATTCCAGTTTTTTACGGTTCATAAAAAAAGCGAAGCCCGACAGTAGTACCAGGGCCATCGTCAGAATTAGCATAAATGTCTTATCATGTTGCACACCTTCGCTTTCAACGGGGGTGTGGACAATATAAAGGACAACAACTACTGATATCTGGCCTATCAACAAGGCAAAAAACAGGATTTGCAAGGCGCGGAAGTACTGGGAGAAGTTTTGTGACATAGTTAAATAAGTGTTTGGTGTTTGGGCCTCACCCCCCCCGGCCCACTCTCCAACAGAGAGGGGGGTGAGGCCCGCACAAAAATACTTACTGCCGCACTATCTGCACCGGTTTATCCTTCGGATATTTCACGGAATACGAAAAACGCAGTCTTTTGCTCTGATTGGCCGGGATTTGGAGTTCCCATTTGAGTTTGCCAAAATCCTTGTTGTATTCTGCGCCGTCTTTTTCATCCAGGTTCACTTCGATGGATTCCTGTTTGGATACAGGGATTTGGTCGAGGATGGTGAGTTTGATCGGGATGGATTTGTTGTTTTTAACCGCAATCTCATACATATACGTCTCGCGGATGCTGGAAGAGAAGACTTTTTTGCGTTCGGTAAAATCTTTGGGTTGTACGCGTTTGATTGTGATTTGTTCGTCGCGGCCTAAGGAAATCAGCATGGTATCGGCCACTGTCTGGGGATTCAGGACGGTCTGACCAATGTAGGTGTCCTGGTAAAAAATATTGGCTGTACCGGGCAAGAGGTTGTATTTGCCGTAATCGGCTACTTTGGCCAGCAAAAATACGGCGGCATCTAACTTGGGTACCGAGTGGTATTCGTATTCGGCTGGAATGTCCTGTTCGTCCACGGTCACCACATTTTCCTGACCATTGGCGAGTATATTTTGCGGTTTAGCCAGGTCAAAATTGGTGATAAAATCATCCTGATTGCTCTCCGGCGGGGCAGGGTTGAATACAATATCATCCAATTCGGCTTCATCTGCGCTGCGTGCGCGCGACAAGTCTCTGGTTTGAACCTGCGCCATATTATAGGTGTTCATTTCATTCAACTGCTTGTCTATGCCCTGCTGCACATACAGGGGACGAAAATCAACAAACACCGGGTTGAGAACAGGCCGGTTGTTGTTGACCAGCGGGTTGGCGGTGGAAAGATGCAGTTTCACGTTTTTCCAATCAAAACCGGACTGGTTGCGTACGTTGGCTTTGTATGTGAGGCGCAGCGCTTTGTCCAGGCCTTCCGAACGCAGATCGTATAGCGGCGCCCAGCCGGCCTGCGTGATCAGGTAGGTGCAGGTAATCTCTAGGGATTGTGCGGCGGCAGCGTCTATTTTCAGGATAATTTCACCTGTCTGGTTGGCCACATTGGGTTGTAGCAGCGTAAGCGTTTCCTGTATTTTACGGTATAATTCATTGGTTTTCCGCTCTTTAATAGCCAATTGCAGCAGGCGGTCTTTTATTTCCATCAATCGCTGCCGGTAAAAAGTGCTGAGTTCGCGGAGTTCCGTGACAGACAGCGTAATGGTGGTAGATGCGCCGGGAAGAACGGTTCCGATCTGGTTCATTTTATTGCTGATGAGACTGTTTTCACTGTTGAGCACATCCCGCTCGTCGCGGATACGGGTAAAATCGTCGCCCAGCAATACCAGCGAGTCGCGTAGCACGGGCGCCCGGGGGCTTTCCGGGCCTGGCCCCGGCGTTTTCATCTGAAAAATAGCGGATATCAGGGTGCTCGAACTGGTGATCCTGACTTGGAGGCTATTGGCGTTAAAATAGGGCGACAGGTTTTCAAAAACAACTTCGGATTGGCCTGCCGGAACCCGAACAGTCGCCGTACTGCTCACTTTTGCACCGGAACGATAGACGGTGACTTCTGAAATGACCGGGGTAACACGGTTTTCGGCGATGACGCCGAAAGAGGAAAACAATACAAGGGCGATAAAGGCTACACTGCGCATGGAAAGAATTTTTGTTGAGTGAATGCTCACACTACTGGACATTTTTCAGATGAGTGCTAAAATGTACTGCTGAACCCTGTTCGGCATCCATCGCCGAACAGGGTTCGGCGGTACCTTGGCCAGCAAATTGAAAAATGTCCAGTAGTGTGGTGAATGCTACAATACGCAACAGGATGTTGCTGCGCAAGGCAAATGCACAAGCGATCAGGATATTTTTTTTGTAAAGCTATATTTTTTCAGAAACACCATATATCTTTGAGGCGATTTCCATAGCATATCCTTCCCCGGCTGATCTCCAGCCACCTAATCATTTCCTACTTCTCGAAATAAGCATCTGCACCGTTGCTATGCCCTTGGGCTTGTTTTTCGGTGTTCCTTTTGGCCTGCCCGCCTGGGTTCTCGCCTATACTTAGTTTTTTTTAATCCCTACAATTTTAAGGTATGGCATAGCCGGCAACACAGTAACCCTGTTGCCGGTTTTTGTTTTTTATGCCATAGGGATACACAATGACCCCCAGCCTGCGTATTAGCAGTTTGCTAATTTTTCCTCCTTTTTATTTTTGTTTTTTAATCAATCATTAAACAAATGATTCATTGTTTAATGATTGTGTATATTTTAAAAATAATCGTTGAAAAATTTGCAATAAAAACGCCGATGCTTTTACCTTTGTCGCAACAGCAATGCAAAAGAGCATTACTATTCCTTGTGAGGTGATGAAATTTGGCAGCCATGCCCTCCTGTCTCGGGGGTAGGGAGTTCAGGATAAACGCAGCGTAAAGCCGGCTTCGGCCGACTGGGGTTGACCACCAAACTTTGTGCTGTCGCTAACTGCCCTGTGAAGGTTCGAGTCCTTCCCTTACAGCAAATTTGATCATGAGATTGATCCCGGGCCTGTACCATTCAGTTGGTACAGGCTTTTCTTTTTTTACCTTTGCGGGTTATGAAATCATCCCCGCTCCGATTTTCGGTCGCGCTGTTAGCGCTGATCTGTGCTGTGTTCCTTTACTGGCATTGCGCCAATGCGCCCGGCCCTCATCCGCCGCTGGTCAATACCCCCGTTGTCGCGCAACCTGTTCCGCTTTCTCCCCGTATACAGGCCGTATTAGACGACTATCACCGTTTTTTTTCTCAAGAGATGGCGCTGACCCAAACGCCCGGGGCGGCTGTTGTCATTGTGCTCGATTCTCAAGTGGTATTGATGCAGGGCTATGGTAAAAGGGTTGTGGGGCGCCCCGATTCGGTGGATATTCATACCGTTTTCAGAATCGGATCGCTTTCAAAAGGTTTTGCCGGCGTACTGACCGGACGCTTAGTACAAGACCGGGTATTTGCCTGGGAAGACCCGGTGCAGCGTTATTTTCCCGGTTTTACGCTGCGCGACCACGCCCAGGCGAAGCGTATCCGACTCTGGCATCTTTTGTCGCATACAACCGGATTGCCTTACCACGCTTTTACCAACCTGATAGAAGCGGGTTATGATACACCGCGGATTATCAGTGATTATTTCCCGAAAGCGCCGATTTGTGGCGTGGAAGGAACGTTTTTCAGTTATCAGAATGTCGCGTTTTGCGCCATCGAGGAGGTCATGAAGAATGCTACCGGGAAAACATACCAGGAACTCCTCGTGGAAAAAATATTCCAGCCTGCAGGCATGACGACAGCATCCTGCGATTTTAACACGATGCAAACTTGCGGTAACAAGGCATGCCCGCATTTCCGCATCAGCAACACTGCCTGGAATGCCGACACCATCTCTCCGCTGTATTACAATAGCGCGGCAGCCGGCGGGGTCAACGCAAGCATTGCCGACATGGGCGAGTGGTTGAAGGTATTGTTGGGCAACAAACCGGAAATCGTGTCCGCTGCAACGCTCGACAAGGTTTTTGCCCCGGTGGTCAAAACCGGAAATGAACGGCGCATCATGCCGCGCTGGATTGACCGCGATGCGGCATCTTATGCCATGGGCTGGCGGGTATTGCAACACGAAAACGACACGATCATCTATCACGGCGGTTATGTCAATGGTTTCCGCGGAGAGATAGCCCTCAATCGCCGCGATAAAGTGGGTATCTGTGTGCTGTTCAATGCTTCCAGCGACTTGAGTAAAACCTGTGTGGAAGCGTTTTTTGATCGCTGGAACGGTAGATAAGTAGTTATCCATTATTAGTTATTGGCTATATCAGTTGGGCGAAGCGCCCCAAACACGACACACGAAACCCCAAACACAAATAAGGCCCCGGCGCTTTCGCCGGGGCCTGTTAACCAAATCAAACTTTCTGTGAAGCTTGCTTTTACGCTGCAATACAGGGTGTATTGCAACATTTTTTTATTCAGGGCTACAGAACACAGTGAGGGAATGGAATTAATCTTGATACAAGATTATGATTAAGCGGGTGTTCGACCGTAAAATTTAGGTAGACGTTCGGATTTTGGAACTGAACGACAGGATCAATGGCTTTTTTGCGGATGGATAAATGGAGCGTTGAGGGGTTGAGAACGTTGATAACCCTCCTTCGCCTTATCTCCTTCGCCCGTGGGGTATGGCGGTTAAAAAGGCTTCGGCGGGTAAAAGTTGAGAAAGCATTGGTAGTCAGTTCATTCATTTGCCATCTTGTTCAAAACCACATTGTGTTGACTATAAACAAAAAAAATCCCGAATTTTTCAGGGAAGAAAAATTCGGGATTGTCAGGTTTTCTGAAAAACGAATCAGATATATTTCGTCTGATTTTTATCGGCTACAATGTCTTTCAATTCTTTTAAAAAAGCATACTGCTGCGGGAGCACACGTTTAAACGCTTCTTTCACAGCCACATAGGTGCCCTTTTCAATGTCCGGCAGAAAACTTTTGATATGCTGTTTGGCTTTTTCCTTAGCCACCCGGTAGTCTTCATACATCAATGCCCGAAGGGACGGAATTTCATGCCAGTCGGCTTCGATGGCAATGGCTTTCCGATATTCACCATTTACATCCGCCACGGGGTCCAGTTCAATATACTGATTGCTGAGGCGCTCAGGAGACGACTCGTCTGCTGTTGGAGCAGACAATTGTCCGTGTTCGGGGTTGGAATTATCCTGGTTGACTAAAAACACTTCCAGTCCACTTTCGCGTACTCGATAAATAAGAACATCCACTTGTTCAGTCGCTGGCATAGCAGGAGAAATAATGATCCGTTGAAATAAATTGAGACTTTAACACACAGTTGAAACAAAAGTTTTTGGAGCGTTCGCTGAAACCGGATGTAAAGAACTGAAACTATTTTGTCTTTTTATATACGGATGGTTTTGATTTTAGGTTTCGCCGGCGGAGCGGGGCTGGAAGGGCTGTTTTTTCCGGGCAATCCTTTTTCCGATTGCTCTTCTTCTAAGCGCAGGCGTTCTTCCGGCAGCAAATGCTCTTCTTCCGGCTGTGTCTCGCCGGGGTTGGCTTTCGGTGTGCGTTCTTGTGTGCCTGGCCCCCAAAAGTCGCTCTCCGGTCCCGTGCCAAACAGTTGGTTGCGAAACCATTCAAATCCGAAAGGATCGCTGTCGCGCAGGGTGCTGTCGCCACTCAAAGGGCCGAACCGGAAAGTACCCGAAAAGTTATCGCCGACAATTGTAGTATCGAAACGGAAGGTGTAGGAAGAGTCGTTTTCAGGGAATGCAAAAAGCCCTTCGCCGAATGGATTTTTTTGAAATTCCTGCATCAACTGACGCTGCATTTCAAGCAATTGGCGTTCCATGTTCTCCAATGAGGGCGATTTTTGCTGGCCGGAAACGGCGCCGGATACCAACAGGAACAACAGGACAAATGGTATTTTTCTCATGGCAAATTAGTTATTGGTTATTCGTTATTCGTGTTTTTCAGTATGGCATTTTTTGTTATTGGTTATCAGTTATTCGTTATCAGGTTTTTTCAGTCTGGAATGGGTGAGAAGGATTGTTTCATTTCCCCATGCCGAATCTGATAACCAAAAGGGAACAGAAATGTACACTTCAATATCCATTCCGGCCTGAAAAACACGAATAACCAATAACTGATAACCAATAACCTACTTCAGTTTTTCCTGCAATATTTTCGTCGTCGACTGCGGTTCCGCTTTGCCTTTGCTGGCTTTCATCACTTCTCCCATAAACATCCCGAGCAGTCCTTTTTTCCCTTTGCGGTATTCAGCCACTTTATCCGGAAAACGCGCCAATACCTCGTCCACTAATTGTTCCAGAAAATCGCTGTCTGCACTTTGCCGCAGGTTGAGTTCGGTAGCGAGCAGGGCAGGGGCCTTTTCCGGTGTTTCGAGCATGGCAGGAAACAGTCGCTGTGCAGCCGCGGAAGCGCTCAATTGTCCCGATTCGATCATCTGCGCGTAATCGATCCAGTGAACCGGTGGCACGGGGCAATCCGCCAGCCTGATATTTTCTGCCGCCGACCAGGGTAACAACTTGTTAATCAGCAGGTTGGAAAGGGTTTTACTCAAGTCTTTACCTTTGTAACGGACAGCGGCCGTCTCCAATAGTTGCTGTGCAAACAAAGCCGTATCGCGCTCCTGTGTAAGTTGTTCCGCATCATACGCCGGCAATCCGTAAGTTGTCTGAAATGCCTGCTCTATGGTGGCGGGCAGCGGCGGCATGGCGTTTTTTATGTTAGTTAAATACGCCTCCGAAATAACAACGGGCGGCAGATCAGGTTCGGGGAAATAGCGGTAATCGTGCGCATTTTCTTTTTCCCGGAGCGAAAAGGTCGTACCCTGGGCGACATCGAAACCGCGTGTTTCCTGTTCGACTTTTCCGCCCGATTCGATCAGCGCTATCTGCCGGTTTACTTCATATTCGATGGCGCGCCTGGCAAAACGCATGGAGTTCATATTTTTGATCTCGCAGCGGTTTCCAAAAGTGCTGCTGCCCATTGGGCGCACCGATATGTTGACATCACAACGCATGGAGCCTTCTTCCATATTGCCGTCGGAAATGCCGAGCCAGCGCACTAAGCGCCGGATTTCTTCCATATAGGCGGCCACTTCTTCGGGGCCGCGCAAATCGGGTTCGCTGACGATTTCAAGCAATGGCACACCTGCGCGGTTGAGGTCGATCATGGAATGCTGCGGCGCATAGTCGTGTATACTTTTACCGGCGTCTTCTTCCAGGTGGATATGGTGGATACGAATGACGGGATTGGAACGCTGCCCGGCTGCTGTCCCGGTTTTCAGGGTAAGGCTGCCGCCTATACAAACGGGCGCACGATCCTGCGTGGTTTGGAAACCTT
>Ga0163153_10006562_pt1 | contig 13028 bp, 7 predicted proteins | sample OliLakLV19MP6IB1_FD_148629 | JGI IMG/M metagenome (GOLD analysis project Ga0163153, IMG submission 148629) | Freshwater microbial mat bacterial communities from Lake Vanda, McMurdo Dry Valleys, Antarctica - Oligotrophic Lake LV.19.MP6.IB-1 | ecosystem: Environmental > Aquatic > Freshwater > Lake... | reverse complement strand
CAGACAAACTGGCGCGCGGCCGATCCGGACTCCGCTGCCATTCGATTTCCATGTCCATCCTGCGGGCAAACCATCAAAGCCATCGCCGGGGCGACGGGAAAAAAGGGGCGTTGCCCGGCTTGCCAGGCGATCGTCGTCGTTCCCAAGAACGACATCCCTGCTTCCGCCACGATGGAGGTGGAATGCCGCTGCGGAACGACGCACTCGGTGGGCCTGGAACGCGCCGGGGAGCCCTTTCAATGTCCCGCTTGTGGAGCGGTGAACAGACTGCCCACTCTGACGGAAAAGGCGGCGGTTGACGCTCGAAAGTGCCCTGCATGCAAAGCACTCATGTCCGCTGCGGCAGTCGAGTGCGAAAAGTGCGGGCAAAAGAGGACGCCGCCGCCGACCGTCGCCTCGGTTGGCGACATGCCGTATGCGAGCGCCTGCTTCGACTCCGGTTTCGTCGAAAAGGAGGAGTCCTGTCCCTGGTCTCAACTTCCCGGCGCCATCGACATCGTGCGCGCCGGCAACCGCCAAGACTGGCACGAGACGCTTCGGCTAGCGGGCTTGCTCGTACAATCGCATGGCGACCACGGATTCGGCTATTTCTGGCTGGCGCAGGCGTATCGCGGCACGCGGCAATTCGACACTGCACGCGAGTGCCTACTGACCGGGATCGCCCGCGCGAGCAATAAGTACAGCCTGTGCCTGAAACTCGGCGAGGTCGAATGGGACCGGGGCGGATTGGACGCTGCCGTGCGGTGGTGGATCAACAGCGCCGTGTTGCAGTTTCGCGCCGACAACTTCCGGGAACATGCTCCATTCCTGTATCTGTCTTACGTCGCAGAGGGCGGTGGCCAAGAAGCCGAATGCTCGGCATTGCGTCGCGTGGTCGACAAGATGCGATCGGGCCAGATCCGCCTGAACCCCGATGCCGACGCCCCACTCGTCGACGCCGGCCGCCGGAGCCAAAACCAAGACGTCCGAAACGCCCTGACGCGGCTGCTCCAGGAGTTTCTCCAGCCCGCGGAACGTGCGGTTCAAGATGCCCTGGACGAGTTACCCAGCGATCGCATCCCGAAATGCCCCAACTGCGGACCTCCCATGCGGTTTGTGTGTCGCGAAGGCGTGTCTTACCTCTTTCGCTGCGATGGGTGCGGGGTCGATCTCCATATTTACCCGTCCTGAATAGTTGGTCGCGCTTGCCGAACGCGACCATTTCCGCACCATCGGGGCTGGCTCCACGTCACTCCTCGCTCGCTCCCTCGCCGGCCGCGGGTATCGACAATCGGAATCCCCAATCGGCGGGCGCACCCGCGCCGGTCACGAAATCGATCGAGCCGCCGTCGTCCACGCCGTTCTCCCCGACACTGTAGATCGCGCACTCGCCGTCGCGGACCACGAACCGCAGCGGCCGGCCGTCGATGCGATCGAGCGGCACTTCCGGCAAGAACTCGGGCGCGAGCTCGTTCAAGTCCGCCGGCAGACGGCCGTGCCGACGTCGGAACAACTCCACGGCCAGGGCGGCGTCGGCCGCGTCGTTTTGCGAGCCCCCGCGCGCGGCGGCGGTTACCGCGGCGTTGATCGCCGGTAGCAAGTTGGCGGTCATCGTGTAGCGAAAGCGGGCCAGGCCGCCGCCCAGCAGCGATTTCACCTCGTCGTTGACCGCCGCGGCCTCGTCCTGTACGGTCGGCCAGGGCTGCTCCGCCGCGTCGGCCATCCGGCCCATGAACGTGAGATACGTGGCCAGGTCCTCGCCCTGCGTGATCTTCCAGGCCAGATTGCCGCCGCCGAATTCCCCCGGATAATTGAAGGCGACCACTCCACAAACGCGCTCGCCGAGCAGCGCCCGATGCAGCGCACGATCGTAGTCGATGTGTCGCAGGTTCGCCTGCAAGCGTTGCAGGTCTTCGTCCGCGAACTCGACGTGCGGCAGCAAGCTTTGCAGTTGCTCGCGGGCGACCCCATCGAGCGCCAGCTTCACGAGCTGCGAAATCAGTATCGGCTCGTTCTCCAGCGAGACGCCCAGCTTGAACATGGCGTCCAGCGAATCGGCGGCCCCCGCCGCGTCTCCCCGGTGCGCTCGCACCTGGGCCTCCAACGCCAACATACGGGCGCCTCCGCGGGCCGCTTGCACGTGCCCCAGCAGCATGGAGATGCCGTCGTGGAAATCGAGATCGAAGCGGGCGGCGCCGCCGCGATCCGCCGCCTCGTGTAGTTGCTCCATCGAACTCTTGTATTGCTCGAGAAACTGCTCCACCGCGGCCTGCTGCGGCCAGGAAGTGCCGGGCGGCGGGATTTCCGGCCCCATGCCCACAATCGGCAGCTTTTCGGCCGCCAGGATGTACGCGGGACCCTCCAGGGGTTGCAGGGCCGCGATCCAGATTCGCGTGCAGTCTTGCGAGGCCGCCGGCGTCTCGTAGAAGGCATTCATGTCGTCCGCGCTGGCCGGCTGGCCGCGCTCGCGGATACTCGCCAGTTCGCGTTCCGCCCGTCGCATGCCGGCCGCCCGCCAACTGTACAGCAAGGCCCCCACCAGCATCACCAGCGCGACCATCGACATCAGCAGGCAGCCCAGCGGGCCGAAACGGCGGACGGTCGTGGGCTTGGCGGAATGGGGCAGATCGGCGGCAGGTGCGGACATATTATGGTCGCCTCGTCGCAGGGCTGGCGGGAGAAGTGGCCTGCATTGTACACGCCGCCGCGGCGGCTTACCCCAATTAGATATCACTCGCCGGAGGCGGGAATCGACAAGCGGAACCCCAGGTCGAGGGGCAAGCCGCGTAGAGGAAAGTCGATATCGCCGCCGTCGTCCACGCCATCCTCGCCCACGCTGTAAATCAAACACTCGGCTTCACGCACCACGTACCGCAGTGGTTGGCCGTCGTAGCGGTCGAGCGGCACCGATTCCAGAAACTCGGGCACGAGCTCGTTCAAGTCCTCTGGCAGCCGCCCGTGCCCGCGGCGGAATTGCTCTGCGGCTAACGCGGCGTCGGCGGCGGCGACTTCTGACGCCGACCGTGCGACGACGTCTACGTGTTCCCTGATCGACCAAAGCAACAGTGAGCCGGTCAACCTATGGCGAAATTGCGCGAACAGTCTGTCGTCGTCCAGTGAGTTCAATTCGTTATCAACGATTGCCACCTCATCGCGGATACTCGGCCAGGGCCGCTCCGCCGCTTCGATCAGGCGGGCCATGAAGGTCAGGTATTTGGCCAGATCCTCTCCTTGTGTAACCTTCCAAGCCAGACTCAGATTGCTGCCGCGGCCGAGAACTCCATCGACGTAACCGGGATCTTGGAATGCGATCACACCGGTGACGCGCTCGCCGAGCAGCGCTCGATGTAGCCCTCGGTCGTAGTCAATACGTTGCAGATTCGTTCGCAAACGCCGCAGGTCCTCGTCGGCGAATGCAACGTGAGGGAGCAGCGATTGAAGGCGCTCCAACCCGCTTCTGTCAACTACAAGCTTGACTACTTGGGAAAGGGACATCGGCTCGTACTCCAGCGATACGCCAAGCTTGAACACGGCGACTAGGGAGTCGGCCGCGCCCGCCGCATCGCCCTGGTGCGCGCGCAAGTGGGCCTCCAATGCCAACATGCGGGCGCCGTAAAAGCTCCCTTGGACGTTCTCCACATATGCGGAGTAATGATAGAAATCGCCATCGTAACGCGCAGCGCCGCCGCGATCGGCCGCGTCGTGCAGTTGCTCCATCGAGTTCTTGTAGGTCTCCAGGAACTGCACTACCTCCACCTCTTTCGGCCAAGTCTCGCCCGGCGGCGGGATGTCCGACCTGATGCCCAAGATCGGCAACGCTTCTTTGGAGGCATGGAACGCCGGCCCGTCCAACGGCTTTAGAGCCGCCAGCCAGAACCGCGTGCAATCCAACTCTGGCGGTGGGGTCTCGTAGAAGGCGTTGAGATCCTCCGCGGTGACCGGCTGGCCCAGTTCGCGAATCTTCGCCAGCTCGGCTTCCGCCCGTCGCATTCCGGCGGCTCGCCATCCGTAGGGCAAGGCCACGAACAGCAACACCAGCAAGAGGAACGACAGCGTCAGGCAACCCCGCGGGCCGAGCGCCGCACGGCCGTGGGCTTGGCGGAATCGGCCACGTCGGCAGCAGGTTCGGACATGCGGTCGTCTCGTCGCGGGTTGCGCGCGCGGAAGATTCGGACCGCATTGTACACCCGATGGCTAAATACTGTAGGAGCCGTCTACTGTAGGAGCCGTCTCCAGACGGCGATCGGCCGTTCATTCTCAGCGCCGTCGCCGTCTGGAGACGGCTCCTACAAGAACGGGCCGTACCGTCGCGCTTGCCCCCATCCCGGAAAACCTCTCCCCGCCGGGCTGCATTGCCGGCCGAGGGGCGTACAATGCCTGTACGGCGCCGCGTCACTTCTCCCCGGCTTTTCGGGGCATCGCTCTCGCGCGGCGGCGCGGAGAGGAACGGGCATGGATCAAACGCTCCTGGAGATGGCCCGCCGGCATCGCGAGGCGGTGGTCTCGGCCTGCGCCGGGGCCGGCCGCTCCGCCGAGGCCTGGCGGGAGCAGGCGGCCCTGGAGTCGGCCCTCGACGCCCTCTGCGCGTTGTGGGAGCGGCAGGATCAGGAACCGGCCCGCCAATGGGCACGCCGGACCGCGGGGGAAGGGCAGCTTGCCACTAGCGCCGCCTTCTTCCGTTTGGATAACCTGGCCGCGGCCTTTCGTAACCTGCTGGCCGAGCGGCTGGCCCAGCCCCGCGAGTTTCTCCCGTCGCTATCGCGGCTGGATGAAGGGCTGGCGCTGTTGCGCCGGCTGCTCTACGAAGCCCAATCCAGCGACGGCGAGCAGGCCCTGCTGCGGGCACTTCGCGACAGCGAAGCGGTCTACCACTCGCTGGTCGAGACCTTGCCGATCAACGTCTTCCGCAAAGACCTGGGCGGACGCTTTACCTTCGGCAACCCTCGCTATTGTCAGACGGTCGGCCGCCCGCTGGAGGAGATTCTCGGCCACACCGATTTCGATCTCTTTCCATCTGGCCTGGCCTTCAAGTACCGGCACGACGACCAGCGGGTGATCGAAACGGGCGAGGTGTTGGAGTCGGTCGAGGAGCATCGCCGGGCGGACGGCCAGGCGATCTTCGTGCAGGTCATCAAAAGCCCCGTCCGCGATTCGCGAGGCGAAGTCGTCGGCACGCAAGCCGTTTTCTGGGACGTGACCGAGCGGGTCGTGGCCGAGCGGGCGCTGCGCGATAGCGAGCAGCGGCTGCAATCCATTTTGGACAACACCACCGCCGTGGTCTACGTGAAGGACTTGGAAGGCCGCTACTTGCTGGTCAACCGCTCGTACGAAAAGCTGTTCGGCGTCCGCCGCGGGCAAGTGGCCGGCAATACGGACTTCGATTTCTTTCCCCGCGAGGCGGCGGAGTCCTTCCGTGTCAACGACCGACGCCTGGCCGAGTCCGGCTGCCCGTTGGAGTTCGAGGAAATCGCCCCCGACGCGACCGGCCCGCGCACGTATATCTCGGTGAAAGTCCCGCTCCGCGACACCGAGGGGAAGGTGTACGCCACCTGCGGCATCTCGACGGATATCACCGAACGCAAGCGGTTCGAAGAACAGTTGCAGCGGGCGAAGGACGCGGCCGAAGCGGCCAACCGGGCAAAAAGCGCGTTCCTGGCCAACATGAGCCACGAGATTCGCACGCCCATGAACGGCGTCATCGGCATGTCGGAGTTGCTGCTGCAATCGCAGGTCGCTCCCGATCAGCGCGAGTACCTGGAGCTGCTCCGCGATTCGGCCTACTCGCTGATGACGGTCATCAACGACGTCCTGGATTTTTCCAAGATCGAGGCCGGCCGGCTGGAGTTGGACCCGCACGCCTTCTCCATCCGCGACTGCCTGGGCGACTGCATGAAGTCGCTGGCCCTGAGGGCGCACGGCAAGGGCCTGGAGCTCATCTGCCGCATCCGGCCCGATGTTCCCGACGCCCTGCAAGGCGATTCGGCCCGCTTGCGGCAGATCATCGTCAATCTGGTCGGCAACGCGGTGAAGTTTACGGAACGGGGCGAAGTGGTGCTGGATATCGCGTTGGCGGATGCCGCGGACGATGCTTCCACAAGCAGCGGCCCGCGGCTGGCATTCTCCGTGTCCGACACCGGCATCGGCATTCCCGCGGAGAAGCGCGAGAGCATTTTTCAGGCCTTCGAGCAGGCCGATACTTCCACCACCCGCAAGTACGGCGGCACGGGGCTGGGACTTTCGATTTCCGCCCGGCTGGTGGAACTGATGGGCGGAAGCCTGTCCGTGGAGAGCACGCCCGGCCGCGGCAGCACGTTTCGCTTCGCCATTCCCTTCGGACTCGCCGAGGGAATGCCGCCGGACGTTCGCGGCGAGCCGGCCGCATTGGCCGGTTTGGCCGCGCTGATCGTCGACGACAACGCCGTCAACCGCCGGTTACTGGTGGAACTGTTGCAGTCGTGGCGGATGGAGCCGGTAGCCGTCGAGGGCGGTCAGGCCGCGCTGGAGGCCCTGGCCGCGGCGGCGGAGGCGGGCCGGCCCTTCGCCTTGGTGCTGCTCGACGCCAACATGCCGGACGTGGATGGCTTCACCGTGGCCGAGCGCCTGCAAGCGCAGCCGAACTTCCCGCAGGCGACGGTGATGATGCTGACCTCCGGCGATCGACCGGGGGACGTGGCCAACTGCCGCCGGCTGGGCATCGCCGCGCACTTGCTCAAGCCGATCAAGCAATCGGAACTGCTCGACGCCATTCTCACGGCCTTGGGCGCGCCCATTCCGCATCTGCCGGCGGCTGCGTCCATCGCAACTCAACGGGAAGCCGGAAAGCGGCCGCTGCAGATCCTGGTGGTCGAGGACAGCCCGGTCAATCAGCGGTTGGCGGTGGGCCTCTTGGAAAAATGGGGGCACGCCGTCACCGTCGCCGGCAACGGTTACGAGGGGCTGGATGCCTTGGAGCGCGGGCAATTCGACCTGGTGCTGATGGACGTCCAGATGCCGGAGTTGGACGGCCTGCAAGCCGCCGCCATCATTCGCCAACGCGAGAGCCAACGCGGCGGGCACGTGCGGATCGTCGCCACCACGGCCCACGCCATCAAAGGCGATCGCGAGCGCTGCTTGCAATCCGGCATGGACGGCTACCTCAGCAAGCCCATTCGCCCGCGGGAGTTGTACGAGATCGTGGCGCAATCCGCCGCCGACGCGGACGAAGTCGAGGCCATCGTGCTGGACGATGCATCGCATGCCGCGGCCGCCGCACCGCTTCCCTATCGCGAGGACGAGGCCCTCCGCCGCGTGGCGGGCGATCGCGAGCACCTGAAGCTGCTGGTGGCGGCGTTCTTCGAGGAGTGCCCCCGGCTGATGGCCGAGTTGCAGGCCGGAATCTCCAACGGCGATGCGGCCCGTCTGCGGCGAGCGGCGCACACGCTCCGCGGGTCCGCGTCCATTTTCGGCGCGGACGACGTGGCGGAAACGGCCGGCAAGCTGGAGGCCGCCGCGCAAAACGGCGGCTTGGAAAACGGGCGACAGTCGCTCGAAGTCCTGGAGCGGCAACTCGCCCGCCTTCTGCCGGCGTTGTCCAGGTTGACGTAAGCTAGCTACGCTTCCGCCGGCGTCAGCGCGGCGAGCGCCGCTTCGACCTCGGCGAACTCGCGTCCGCGGGCGACGTCGGCGCCGCCGCGGAGTTCCACCAGCAAATCGCCCAGGAGTTCGCGCTCCAGCCAGCCGGCCAGCCAATCGGCGCGGCTTTCGGCATAGCGGTTTTGCAGGCGGCGAAAGAGCCTCGCGGCGGCCTGCTTGACCCCTTCGCCCGTCGCGCCGACCAGGGCTTCCCCTCCGCCGGCGATGCCGCCGGTGATGGCGGCCTCGGTGGCCAGTCCGGTGGCCGTGTGCCCGGCCGCTTGCACGGCCACGTCCCCCACCACGCTCCCCGCCACGATCCAACCGCTGACGACCAGCGAAACGGTAATCGCCGGACGGGCGACGGCGGCGACGTGGTCCAACGAGCGGAGAAAACTCACCACCCGCGGATTGTCCCGGCTCCAGTCCTCCAACTCTCCCCGCAAGAAGACGCGGTAGTCGTCGTCCACGGCGGGCAGTTCGACATGCGCGGCATCGACGCGCTCCAGCAGCGTCCGTCGGGCCGCACCGCCCAGCAGGGCTTGCAACCGCGGCTGCAAGATGTCGTTGCCCACCTGGGCCAGGCGATCGAGTTCGTCCAGCACCGTTTGCACGGCATGCACCACGCAAGCCCGTTCCTGGGCCTGGAAGACTTCGGTGGGGTCGCGGCCCTCGTCGGCCAAAGCCGTCCAGGCCTTCCGCAGCGGCCACATCACGCCTTGCCCCACCGCGCGGTAGAAGCCGTGTATCTTTCGCGACCAGGTGCTGCGGCTGGCGTCCCACCACTGGCGGATTTCCTCCACCAGCAAGCTGGCCGGGACAACGGGCCATTGCACGCGGGCCATTTCGGTGGTGGAAAGCGCGGCGGCGGCGGCGGCGAAGTCTCCGCCCGCCGCGCGGATGCGCTGCAAGTAGGCCGGCGCGCCGGAGTGGGCATCAAGGACCTTCGACACCGCGCCGCGGAACGTGCGAATCTTGATGGCGTCGAACCGCAGCGCGGCCAGTTCGTCGCGAAGCGCAGCCGGCGCGCCGATCGGCCGGCGTCCGTCCGGCCCCACTTCGTAAAACGGTAACTCCAACTCCGTCGCCGCTTGCCGATCGTAGGGCGCCACGTAAACCAGATCCGGCCGGGCGCCCGTCTCCTCGGCGAACGTCGCCAGCCATTGTGGCCAAAAGTCGCGATCCTGCTCCAAATCACACTGGTTGAACAGCACGATCGCGGGCTTGTCCGCCTCGACGCCCGCGCGGAAGAACCGCTTCACCGCGGCGTCGTTGTACTTTTGTTGCGTCAGCACGGCCACCAGCACGTCGGCCGAGCGACGAACGTGGTCCGCCCGCTGCCAGTTGACTTGCGCGTCGGAGTCGATGTCCGGCGTGTCGAGCAGCAGCAGCCGAGGCGGCACGTTCGCGCCTTCTCGCCAGAACAGCAGGTGCTCCGGCGCTTCCCGCAACGGATCGTCGGGCGATTGCCACGGCTGGACTTGAAAGCCCTCGAACAGCCGCCTGAGCGATTCCTCGTCGGAAAAGCCCCGCGGGACCAGGCACACCGGGTGCTTGGTGCCGGCCGCCAGCGGGCTGACCCGGCTGGCCGTTTCGCCCGCCAGATGGTTGAAAACCACCGACTTGCCGATGTTGGTCCCGCCGACCACGGCCACGACCAACAGCGGTTGCCGGCCAAGCTGCGCGAGCAGCTTTTGTTGCAGCAGTTCAAACCACTCTTCGCCGTCCGGCGGCGCCACGCCCACGCCTTCGGCCGCCGGGCGCAACGCGGCTAGCGCCCGCGCCAGCCGGGCGACCTGACCGGACCAGGCGGTGAAGTCCGAGGGCATGAAGCGGAACGGGTGCGGAAAAGAGGTTGCGGCCGGTAGCGAAGCATTCGGCGGCCGGGGCTGGTATCGACGGCCACGCTACCGCGCGAACTGCCCGCGCGAGTAGATCGGCAGGTGGCGGTAATATACCTCCAAAATGTAGATCGACAGGCAGGTCATGTAGAGCCGCCCGGCCTGCGAACCCCAGCGATCGAGATTGGGCTTGGTGGGGTGCCAGCTCCCCCGTTGCGGTCCGCTCGTCGTCTGTTGCTCGATCAGCATGTCGCGGAGGTGCCCGTTCCAGGTCTCCCAGTAATCGCCTTCTAAATGGTGCATCATCTGCGTGGCGTAGTACCAATAGTAGACGTTGGGCTGTTCCCACGTCGGCAGATTGCCGGGCTGCAAGAGAAACTCCGCCCCCTTGAGCATGCGAGCGTCGCCGCGAGACCAGCCGAGGAGTTGGCGGCAGAGCAGCCCCTCCGCGGTCATCGTTTCGCTGGGTTCCATGCCGGGCTGATAACAGTACATGCTGCCGCCGTCGCTGCTGGCCAGGTCCAGGTAGTCGCCGACGCGATCGAGCGTGGCCTGGGGAACTTCCAAGCCCGCCGCGCGAGCGCTTTGCAGGGCCATGACCATCCAGCCGGTGACCGAAGTGTCGCTGTCGCTGCCCGGAGCGTAGCGCCAGCCGCCTTTCGCGTGTTGCGCCGAAACGCAAAAGGCCACCGCCCGCTCGGCCGGAAGGCGCAATGCCGAGTCGTTGCTCATCGCGTAAATCTCGCAAATGGCGATCGTGCATTGGCCCTGCGTGTACAGCCATTGATCGCGGCGGCCTTCCTGGTAAAAGTTGCCGTCCTCGTCCTGCTGCTTCAGTAAGAACTGCAACGCCGAGTCGATCTTTTGTTGATACAGGCCGCGGCGATGCGTGTGGTTGTTGCCGGCGAAGGCCAGCAGGGCCATGGCCGTGGCCGCCGTGTTGTTCTCGTTCAACGCGCCGTCCGGATACGGCCCCTTGAGGCTCCACGATCCGTCGGACTTCTGCTGCCGGGCCAGCCATTCCAGCCCCAGCGTAACGGCCGCCTCGGTGAGCTTGTTGCCGCCGTAGGCCCGCAGCAGGGCGTCGCGCATGCCCTCTTCCCGCCCGTCGAAGGCCAACCCCACTTGCGGCGCGTTGACCACGCTGGTGGCCGTGTCGCCGTCCGGGGTGGGCGAAACGTTGGGCGGCGCCACGAACGGATCTTCGACGATCGTCGTGTCTTCCGGCGTGAGGACGTTCTCTTCCGGCTGCACGCTTTCCAACTCGATCAAGGCGTTGCCGAGCTCGTCGCCGAATTGCTCCGCGTACGAGGCATGCAGCTCGACCACGTCCGACTTGCGAGTAGTGACCGTGATCAGGCCCAACACCACCACCACCAGCATGTGAAAGCCCAGGCTGACCAGCCACGGCGGGGAGTTGCGAACGACTCCTTCGGTGGGGTTTTCCGCCGGTTCTTCGCCGGGCATGGTTCGCACGCGGGGCTTGTCGGCCGCGGCGCCCGCCGGCACCAGGACGGGGCGATTGGCCGCACCGCCGGGCAACGGCGCGGGCGAGTTGACGGGGAGCGGGCCGTTGACCAGAACCGGACTGCTCGGAGGCAGCGGAGAATTGCTAGTCCCGGCCAGAATAACGGGACGCGCCGCGCCCCCTTTTTGAGGAACGGGCAGCGGCCGATTGAGCGGTATCGGCGCATTCGCCGGGATGCGCGCTTGCCCGGGTGGCGGCAAGGGATCGGCCGGGGACATGCGAACGGGCCTCCTGGCGGTTCCGACGCGTGAGAGGTCGGAGGAAAAGACAACGCCTGGCCGGCCCTCTCGCCGGGGCGTTGTGGGGCATCGCCAGCGGGCGGCGGGAGCGTTCGCTCCGTTCGATCGCCACGAGGCTCCACTTGCCAAGTCTAGCAGCGTGCGGACGGACTGCCAAGCAAGAAGTGCAATGTCGCCTTGGATTTGAGGCCATTGTGGGGCAGCCGGCGGGCTGCGATCATTGCTGCGCCACGGGGGTCACTCCATTCGAGGAACGGGATATGCCAGGCGGGGGATTCGATCCGGTGAAGGTGGGCGTCGTCGGGCTGGGGCACTTCGGCCGGCAGCACGCCCTCACGTTGCGTGGGCTGAGCGAAGCCCGGCTGGTGGCGCTGGTCGCCCGGCGGCAGGAGAGCCTGGACGCCGTTCGCGAGTCGCTGCCCGGCGTGCCCGGCTGGCTCTCCGCGGAACAAGCCCTGAACGAGTCGGACGCCGAGGCCTGGGTGGTCGCCACCTCGACCGCCGCGCACGTCCCCGTGACGCGAGCGCTGCTGGCCGCCGGCAAGACCGTGCTGTTGGAAAAGCCCGTCGCCAACGATTTGGCCGAGGCCGAAAGCCTGGCCCCGCTGGTCCGCGCAGACTCCGGCAACCTGATGCTCGGCCACATCGTGCTCTTCAACAGCGAGTTCCTGGCCCTGCAAGACGAAGTCCGCCGCCGCGGACCGCTGCGGCACATTTACTGCGCGCGGCATCGGCCGACGGCCAACGTGGATAAGTTCCCCGGCGAGAACCCGATGCATCTGACGATGGTCCACGACTTGTACGCCGCGCTGGCGCTGGTCGATCGGCGCGAGCCGGAAGCCTTCAGTTCGCAGGCGCATCGCACGGCCCGGGGCGAGTGCGACCTGGTGCTGGCGCAGCTTCGCTGGGCCGACGGGCTGTTGGGGTCGTTCTCGGCCTCGTTCCTGACGCCGCCGGGCATGGCCAGCAACGGCTACGATTTGCTGGAGGTCTTCGGCGATGGCTGGGCGGCGCGGACGCACTCGAACCCGCGGCCGATCGAAGTCTGGGACGACGCCGCTCGCTGGCCCATGGCCCTGGAAATCCGCGCCGACCCCACCGGCCCCACCGGCATGATGGCGGCCGAGTTGCGGAGCTTCTGCCGCGTGGCGCGGGGACTGCAACCGGTTCCCTTGGGGGCAACCTATGCCGACGCCCTGCAAGTCCAGCGCTGGATGGACCGGCTGCAAGCCTGCTGGATCGCCTGACCGGACGGGGCGAGAACCAAGCCGGGGCCACGGAAGTACGCTTCCGGCCCGATACCTGGGGACTCGCGCAAGCATTGATCCGCGGCGCCAGAGGCGCCAGCTGGATTACCCGATCAACGACGGCCCGGGGTTCTCGATGCTGGCGGATAGCGTTTGCAGAAACCTGGCGGCGGGCGCGCCATCCACGGCGCGATGATCGAAAGTGAGGCTGAGGGTCATCTGCCACCTGGGGACGATTCGATCGTCCTCCAGCACCACCGCCTCGCGACGGATAGTCCCCAGGCCCAGGATCGCCGTCTCCGGTGAGTTGATGATCGGAGTGAAGGCTTCGATTCCGAACGCTCCGAGATTGGTGATGGTGAACGTGCCGCCGCTCAAGTCGGCGGAAGTGCATTTGCCGGCGCGGGCTCGTTCGATGCCTTCCCGCGCGCGGCGCGTCAGTTCGCCGAGACTGAGCCGGTCGCAATCGCGGATGACCGGTACGAGCAATCCGGCGTCCGTATCGACGGCGATGCCGATATGAATGCCGTCCGGCTCGACGAGTTCGTCGTTCGCCCATTGACGCCGCACCTGCGGATGGGCC